>Ga0265797_10012639_pt1 | contig 10310 bp, 10 predicted proteins | sample P2T30metagenome_FD_192433 | JGI IMG/M metagenome (GOLD analysis project Ga0265797, IMG submission 192433) | Plant litter microbial communities from East Loma Ridge, Irvine, California - P2 T30 | ecosystem: Environmental > Terrestrial > Plant litter > Unclassified | place: USA: California... | reverse complement strand
TTGCGTCAGCATCTCTTGCGCGAAGAGACTCGGCGGCGGACGCAGCGAGTCGTATGGGTCCAGATTTACGTCGTGAGACGCTGCCTTCATCGCTTTGTCCGCTATAAGCTGGATTTTGACGCAGTGCACAAGAGTCTTGTCCAGTGGATCGTCATTCTGAGCTTCAATTTGGCTCAAGCAGTCTTGCATATGTGATGTCCAGCGCATGGGCTCTGACCGTTTGAAGGCGGTTGTGAAGCTATAAGCAGTCAATGAAAAGTTCTTCAGTGCGCAATCTGCAGCGTTCTTGCTACGGGTACAACTCACGTAGAAATCACGACGAATGTTCCCATCACCGCTCTACACTCTTCCAGTGTGCGAGGTGGGCGCTGAGGAGGTCTCATCTGTACAGGAGGGATGCAGGTCAATTGTGGCGGATCACTCGCGACCGCGCTGTTGAGTCTGAGTTCGTACACCATTGCGACAGCGAGCTGAGCGAAGATGGTGATGGTGGCTTTGATTGTTACTGGATGCTTGCCCGCCATATGGGCCCTGTGGGAACGAAGTCAGTCCATCGTGCAATTTGGAGCCCCGACATTACTTCTTCCAGCAATGATAGAGACGGTAAGCCTTACCAGCCAATGAAACAGAGAGCAGCAAGCAGTAGGTCAAGAGAAGCCTCTGCTCGAACCAAGACGCGCGTCGATAGCATTTCTTGCACTCGCGCTATTCGTTCGTGCTGCTGTGCCCGCTGTCGTGCAGATATCGCCATGACACACGCCCAAAGAGCGGGTCGGTCTCGTTGTAGTTCTCTTGCACTGCCAGGCAGGCTGAGATATGGGAAGAATTTCGCATTGTATCTCCCAAAACGCATGAAGGTCTCTTCGGCCTCCGTTGGTGAGATGTCATCGGACTGGAGTTGGGTTGATAGTTAGCGGATATTGCTTTGACGATTGCCGTACGTCGAGGATAAAAACTATAGCATTGTGGCAATGGCTTACATGCACAGGGGATGGGATTAGAGTAGATGCATCGCTGTTTGAAGGAGACGCAAGACTCTGCTGTTGCCCTTTAAGCTGAGCTACAAGCTGGTCGAGCTTGCGCTCTAGTCGAGAAACATCACCGCATCGTGATTTTTCGACCCTCGAATTGCGGACTCCATCTGATGACTTGAGCTGTCTTTTACTTTTGGTGGGCTGGCAGATTTTGTCAAGCCGATCGCAGCTATATTGGTCGTATGTCAGCTACGTGCTTATGTCAACGATCGTGGAGAGCGGGATTCGACAGCGCATACCGTTCGCACCGACCACCTGGCTGGACGACGCATTTGCACTTCGCTCGGGCGCACGCCTCACATGCGAGTCCGTAGGCAGCTGCGTGCGGGCTGTCATCCATGGTAGTCATCCGTGGGGGGACAAAATTACTCTGCAGGTGCGGATATCAGGCGATCTCAATGTCATCGGACGAAGGACGAGAGTTGTCGCCGACGATGGAGGACGGGAGAAGTCGGTGGCGGGATTGGCGAATCCCGTCCTGCCGTTGCTACGGTGAATTGCATGCTGGCAATCCAGGCTGCTACAAGCATCAAGAATTGACACGCAATTGAGTCATTTGCATGTGATGATGAGTGGTAGATACATCCAATGCGTCCTGAACCCTTTTCGGATGATCCTCATAGTTGCACGCTGCTGGACTGGAGGAGCGTAAGCTTGAGGGATGAGACGAGCAAACGGCTCCGCGTCACTTGTCTGTAGACTTCCCCTGTTGGAATGCCCCATACCATATACAACATAACATGCCCAACAATCTCTTCATAATGACTACTCTCCATCGTAGCAGGGCGCCATACAAACACTCCAGTGAAAGAAACATCGGATATAGCGGCGATACCACACGCAATCGCTCTCGCATACGACCGGACACGGAATTCGCGTTTGGTGGCTTCCTGCAGGAGTCACCCTCTATCGGTGCGACAGTGCAGCCACAGGAATGATCTCCCAATCCTAGCGAAATGGATTTCGTGAGTTAAGTCCGGTCAACCACAAACGCCGCCTAATCGTCGCTTTGCTCCGGCAGTGGATCCTCTTTGTTAAAAGCTTAGCTGTACCACTTACTTTCTTGGCCGAGCCCTACATCAACTCCCATCCCAATACTCCAAGAGGATCTCAAAGGAGAACACTCGAGCCTCGTGTCAACAATGGCTTCTCCACGGTCCGCGTCTCTGGATTCTCCGGATCAACACAACTCGCCCGTGGAAGACTTTGGCGATGGCAAAGTCGCAACCACCGGCGTTGCAACAGACGCAGACCGCGCCATGTCAGATGCCGAGAAGAAGGATCCAAGCACAGAAGTCGAATGGCTCTCAGGCCTGAGGCTCTGGCTCGTGATGATGCCTTTGTGTCTCGTCTTCTTCCTCGTACTACTCGACATCTCCATCATCGCCACAGTAAGTCCCCCCAAAGAAACACACTAAAAAGTGTACAAACGCTAACTCAACCTCGTAGGCTGTCCCACAAATCACCAACGATTTCCAGTCATTGGCAGATGTAGGCTGGTACGGCGCGTCATACCAACTCGCCAGCGCAGCTCTGCAACCACTGGCCGGCAAAATCTACGTCAACTTCAAGAACAAATGGGTCTTCCTGAGCTTCTTCGGTCTCTTTGAACTCGGCTCGCTATTGTGTGGCGTTGCTACCTCTTCTAAGATGCTTATCGTCGGGCGAGCGGTGCAAGGTATGGGCACTGCAGGCTTGCAGAACGGAGCATTCACCATTATCGCTGCCTCAGCACCACTTGTGAAGCGCCCATTCTTGATCGGAATTTGTCAAGGTATTGCGCAGCTCGGTGGTGTCATTGGGCCTTTGATCGGAGGCGCGCTGACGCAGTACACAACGTAAGTTTTGCACTCACGTCATGAATCCGCTTTTCATCAGACATGGATTTGCAGAGCAGCATTCGGGTCATTGAGATAGCCTTACGGACGACTTGCGCTTCAAGACAGATTCTGACTTCATTCCACAGCTGGCGTTGGTGTTTCTACATCAACCTTCCTCCAGGCGCGATTGTCGCCGCCCTGATCTTCTTCAGCAAGATTCCGGAAGGCCAAATTGTCAAGCCCAAAGCGGCGGAAGTCGTGAAAGACCTGCACAACAGGCTCGACTTCGTCGGATTCTTTTTGTTCGCGCCCAGTATTACCATGCTCTTGCTTGCTGTGCAATGGGGAGGCAATGAGTAAGCTCTAAAGATCCCTCAATCTCGCCACAAAATGCTGACAGATTTGAGGTACGCCTGGGACAGCGCAACAGTGATCGGCTTGTTCTGCGGCTTCGCGGGCAATCTGCTCGTCTGGGCTGCTTACAACTACTGGAAAGGTGACAAGGCACTTATCCCGTTCTCGATGATGGCCCGCACAGTCGTGTGGACATCTTGTCTCTTCCTTGCCGTCCTGATGGGCGCCATGATGGGTGAGTCTTTCCACCGTGATGAGTAACGGAATGTGTACGCTAAGCCATGCCTCGCACAGTCGCAAACTACTACCTGCCCATCTACTTCCAAGCCGTCGATGGCGTCACGCCGACAATGAGCGGCGTCTACATGCTTCCCAGCATCCTCGCTCAGCTCTTCGCCGCTGTGTTCGCTGGTCGTCTCGTCGGCATAGTAGGGAGATACACACCCTTTGTCTTCGCCTGCGTTATCCTCACATCGATTGGCTACGGCATGTGCTCCACTTTCAGCACTCATACCACCACTGGCGATTGGATTGGCTACCAGATCCTGTTCGGTGTCGGACGGGGTGTAGGCTTCCAGATGCCTATCGTCGCCGTCCAAAATACCCTCCCGCCAACTCAAGCACCCATCGGCATGTCCATGATAATGTTCAGCGGCATGCTCGGCGGAGCCCTGCTCCTCAGCTTCAGCGCCACAATCTTCACCCAATCTCTGCGGAAGGAGATCCCCATCCAAGACCCCGGTGCCGACGCCCGCGCCATAATTGCTGCCGGCGCCACTGAGTTCCGCAGAATTCTGGATCCGAGCGAACTTGGAGGCATTCTGGTCGCTTATGCTAAGAGCATCGATCGCGTGTTCTACCTCCTTGCGGCTCTTACGGCGGTGTCGTTCCTCCTTGGCTTTGGCCTTGGATTCAAGGACATCCGCGAGAAGAAGGAGCCGAAAGAAGAGAAGGAGGTCGAAGAGAAAGTGTGATCGTTGAAGTGATTTGAAGCACATGATACCCTTTTTGTTGCAGTTTTGGGAACAGAAACGAGATACTGGTTCGTTCAACGTACAAAGACCTTTAAGGAGTTACCGGGTATTGCAGCCAAATACATAATACAGAGCTGCTTGTGATTCTCTACTCAAAAATATAAATCTGCTATCAGCTTCGCGTCTCCCATCGCTTCAATGGCCAACTCTCAGTGGCAAACATCAGCGTTCCTGCACCCAAGCAAGACAGTTTCAGAATATTAGGACCGAGCTTTGAATGAAGCTCTGTCTGTATCTCAGCGATGGCAGTCCTAGCTGGGTTCCAAACCGTCTCTGTTGGCAGGAGCATCTTACAATCGCAATGTGACTGAAGCTCTGTCTGTATCTCAGCGGCATTCTCGACCAAGAATTGATAGTGGACGTGGCGATGCTAGCGCATTCGAAGCGAGCTACTAGTGACGCTTCGGCGGCATCTCGAACCCCGGATGGCACTCCTCGTCCATTCACGAACTACACCCATCGATACTATGACACTACAATAAGGGTACGGCTGAGGCTCTGGAGAATTTTCAGCCATAGTCTTTGCGATTTTAAAAACTACATCTACCCACACTGCACTGTTTTATTTTGGAATCCGCTGCACATGGTTTCAAGTACGCCCATTATAAACCTCTACATTACATCAGACAGCTGATTCCAGTAGCAATTGAACGATACTTTGAGCGGAGAACTGTCGAAATATAACTGGTGACCCCAACTCGACGCCCTCAAGCCTTCTCCGACCCAGCATCGAAATCGCCCAAGAATCTCCACTGCCCTTCCCTGGCCCACCCCTTCGCCTTCCACTCGTTCGCCAGCTTGGGGTAAAATTCTACAACATCAAACAAACTCCTATCATGAGCAATAATCGAGAATACATTCTCATACGCGTCAAACTCCGTCAATTTCTCAATGCTGCGCCTCGTCTCGGCAATGTCCAAGTGCACAGCGTGCTCTCCCGTTGAAGGAGAGAGGAATGGCTTCGTGCGGCTCTTGCTCGGGTGTATCGCCTCGAAAATCTCTCCAGGGCAGAACGTTGCTTGTGCTGCGAATGGAGCTTGTAGCGGCGAGGGAGAGATGGAGTCTGGGAGAGGTAGGTACTCTGTCGGTCTGAATTCTCCGGCGTGGTGAGCGATGTCGCCGCCTAGGAACATGAACGTCGGCGGGTTGACTGTGGTGCGCGCGAGCGCACACAAGTGTCCAATTGCGTGGCCGGGAGTGTCGAGCAGGTAAAAGCTGCCATCACCGTAGAAGTCGAGCGCGCGGAACTTTCCGATTCGCAAGCCGTCACTTTCGCTGTCGAAGTCGATCTCGCGCAGGTTGCGGTCTTGCCATGCGCGTTCGTCGACGGGCGAGTCGGGGACCGTCGGGAAGGCTGGCACAAAGGCGGACTTGAAGCCTGGGCCGACGATCAAGTCGGTTGAGGGCGGGAAGGTGGCTGGGTCGCCGGTGTGGTCGAAGTGCCAGTGCGACCAGACGATGCCGCCGACGTCTTCGAGACTCTGGCCGTTTTCGCGCAGGATTGTTGCGACGTCCTTCTCGATGTGAATGTTAGATTCGAAGGGCTTGACTTGCGCGACGATTGAGGCGGGACCGTTTTCCCAGTCCTTACGGATGCCGAGATCGAAGATGAGGGTGTCGTGTTTGTTGTTCTGGGTTTCGGGGTTGGTGCTGCGGTGTTTGATCAGGAATCCGTAGCAGGGGGCTGTGATGGTGTTGAAGCCGGGCAATTCGGGTTCGACGAGCATCAATGAGGGCAGGGTCAGATGGCTTGTGGAGTCGATGATGGACACTTCAACTGTGGCGTCTGAGTGTGGGATGTTGAGATCCGGAGGCTGTTGTGCAGTTGCCATGTTGGATGTTCAATCGTACTTGATGATTTGGGACTTGATGTGTTTTGCCAGTCGTCCTTGTCTGTTTGTTTTATGAGAGTAGTGGAAGTTTAAGTTTCTTCTCAATTGTATATCGATATTCGTCTTATCAGCTTCACGGATGGCTATCCTTGTGAATGATGACTATACGGCAGAGTGATTGGTAATGGCCACGAAGGAAAAGGCTTGGTAGCAGTACATTCAGCTGAGGCCATTAAAATCTTACCGTGCAGCGTTATGCACTACGTATCGCCGAGATACACTAGAGACAAGTCCGTGATTCAGCATCAAGTGTGCTAGTACGGTTGAGTCTTGATAAGAAATGGCCATGCTTGCCTCTGAGAGTCCCAAGAGACTAGAACATTGATTGGATGGCACATCTTTTATGCAATGATGTGCAAAGCGTGGGATCGACGCTTGTTCTAAGCTGACATAAGATTTGATCGCATCATATGCATGAGCGCGCTTATACGGCCGCTTTGCTTATCGGAATACTTGGCGAGGTTTCGGATGATATGGAGACATTGCTCATGTTGATGCAGCTTCATCAAAATACAATACTCCATAACGTCTGCTTCGAAGATACGATAAAGCAATTCAGCATCGTGGATGTTGATGCGGAGTTCAGACCGACAGCAGTGATCCTGGCTGACGTCGAACTTCCAGTGGTTGAAATGCCATCATGACGCGATCATGATGGTCTAGATGCTTCAACTCCACGAAGACCACAAGACACTAGGAGATGACGGCACAACACGATATAATCTACCGCGGACAGCCAGATAGTTTCAGTAGAACAGCATCACATTCCCACCTTTCTCCATTTCGCCACCATGCAGGCCATCACCAAGGCGGGCCGTAGAGCTCTCACGCATCATTCCTCAGCAATTGTGACCTCATCGTATTGTGCTCCTCGCATTCAGACTGCTGCTATAACTACATCTGCTTCGAGGATGCTATCCTCGAAAAGTACAAGCAACAATCCATTCAACAGAATCACCCAACTCAACAAACACATTGTCAAACCTCCTAAACTGTCAGCAAACATGTCTTCTCAAACGAACAACGACCAGTTCCAGATTAGCAACCTTTTCGATGTCAAGGGCAAGGTCGCCCTCGTTACAGGTGGTGGCTCCGGCATTGGCTTGATGATCGTTCAAGCTCTCGCAGTCAATGGTGCTAAGGTCTACATCACTGGCCGCACCCAGGAGAAGCTTGACCGCGTTGTTGAGTCCCACGGAAAGAACATTTCTGGCCAGATCATTCCTCTTACTGCAGACATCAGCGACAAGAACTCAATCAGGAGTCTGTACGAGGAATTCTCCAAGAACGAGCAGCAGCTCGACATCCTCGTCAACAACGCCGGCATCTCCACTGGCTCAACCAACACCGACGCCGGCTCCGCTCATAAGCTGAAGGAGGCGCTTTTCGAGGAGGAGTCTGCCACTTTTGCCGACTGGGACGATGTCTACAGGACAAACGTCTCGCAAATCTTCTTCATGACTGCCGCCTTCTTGCCCCTTCTCGATGCTGCATCAAACAACACCAAGAGCTGGAGCAGCACCGTGCTCAACATCACATCCATCAGTGGCATGGTCAAGACTTCGCAGCACCACCCCAACTACAACGCTTCCAAGGGAGCCGCCATCCACCTCAACCGCATGCTTGCCAACGAGATTCAAGAAAATGGTCTCAAGATCCGCGTCAACTCGCTTGCGCCGGGTGTCTTCCCCTCTGAGATGACTACCCAGGACTCCGACGAGAACCAGAAGTCTTCTATCCCCAAGGACAAGTTCGAGGGCAAGGTGCCAGCTCAGCGTCCTGGCAACGACCGCGATATGGCGAATGCTGCGCTTTTCGCTATCACCAACCAGTACTTCAATGGTCAGAACTTTGCCGTTGATGGCGGTTACACTCTTGCCGCTGGCTTGTAAGCTTCGAGACCAGGTCGATTTTATGCGCCCTGAATGTCAGGATATGAGTAATGATCTATACAATGTACGATAATAGCACTTGACCTTTGCAACTTCCACCTGTGTTGGCTTTTGTGTGCTTTTCTTCGTCTGTCATTCTGTGACATCTGGACCGGCACAGAGCAATGTAAGAATGCTCCCAGTATGTCGACTCATGTCTATCAACGCTCTCACATCTTTGGCGACCCCTCGCATCTTCGGTAGCCCCTTGGGAGCCAGAACTCCAGTCTCGTACACCCCCTTCAGCCCAAACGGCAAAACTTTTATCATATGGCAAAATTGCAAAAGATGAACTCGTCCGAAGACGGAGATCATGGAGAAACTGGGAATCGAACCCAGAACCTTCTCCACTTAACGAGTGCACTGAAGCACGATGCTAAGAAGATGTCATACCACTAGACCATATCCCCAGAGGTCAATTATTGCTAATTGACGGGACGCAGAGAGGCCAAACAAAATATAAAGCTTGATCAATACTGGCACGAAGCTCCTGACTAGCACTGATGGCACGAGAATCTTTCAATGGAACGGAATCTTTGAATTCAAGCAAGCCATATCTCTATCCTTGATAGGTTCATCGCGTACGTCACGTATATGCCTACGGTTCAACGTCGTTGTCTTCGATCCTTTGCAAGGGGTCATTGAATTGTGGGCCAGGGTTAGGGTTGGGGTCTAGACAGCACGTGTGACATTTTTCTGAGCGACGAAAAGGACATGTAAATATCCGTTAGAGCTGAGTTCAAGTCTAAAGTTGGAGCTCAGAGCTCGTGATCGATTCTTTTGTTTACAGATGTAGGTACTAGTGATGTAGTGTAGAGAGGAGAGTGGTAAGAAGCTTTCGACTAAGATCTTTGGTATCGATCACGTAGAATGGGAGAGACACGCTTCAAGATGGAGAAAGCTTAGCAGGGTAACAAAATGGTCGAGATCATTTCAGATACATCATTTCACTATTGCTCTTGCACATTGATAAACAATGAAACTAGAACAGATGGTCTCTTGTCGGCGATTCAAGGTTGATTTAATGTAAGGTGACTTATACTGACGATCGATCGATCAGATAAGATAGCAGGATGTCAAGGAGTGAAGTGGCGTTTGCGGGTCGGGAGCCAACCCTGGATTCAGTTCCACCTTCGCCGGCGACTTTCCATCGTCTACCAGTCTCGCCGTGCCACCTGGCCCTCTTGCCTCTTTGCGCCATACCGACGATTGTTTAATACACCGACACTGGAATCGCCATCATGTAAGGGAGATGTCGCCCGTATCGCCTACTGCGTCATACTGACCATGTCTTCACACAGGGCGCCTTTAGTGGATAATCCGCAGATCAAGTCTGCGTCTCTCCATAACAGCAAGCACATTTTATTGCATGATTATGTCTGGCCCTTCCTCGGTATCTGGCCCGCCTTCTTCGCCGTCTACCTCTCACAAGAGCGCTACGATCAATACATCAACGGCCAAGAATGGACCTTCGTCTTCAGCGGCTCCATCTTCACCCTCCAGAGCTTGATCTGGCTCACTACTTTCTGGAACGTCAATGTCAGAGCAATCTTCACTGCTGTGCGCGCATACGATGTCAAGACCGCACAGTTGATCAAGGTCATTCCTGACGCAAACGCCGGCGCTGCGGAAATCTGCGAAATCGAGAGGACACAGGTCGCGGGCAAGGAGAACTTGAGCTTCCTGTTCCAAAAGAGACGGTTCCTATACAATGAGAAAACTGGCAGCTTTGCACCTCTGGTGTTCGCGATGGATCAGGAGCCCAAGCCCTTGATCGGCGACTTCCAGAAGTCCAAGGGTATTGGCAAGGATTCGAATGTCGAGCACCTAAGGCAATACTACGGACCCAACATCTTCGATATACCCGTGCCGACTTTCACGGAGCTCTTCAAGGAGCACGCCGTCGCACCTTTCTTCGTCTTCCAGATCTTCTGCGTTGGCTTGTGGATGTTGGACGAATACTGGTACTACTCGCTTTTCACCCTCTTCATGCTTGTCATGTTCGAGTCGACGGTCGTCTGGCAGCGTCAGCGCACTTTGAAGGAGTTCAGAGGCATGAGCATCAAGCCGTACAACATCTGGGTCTTCCGCGGCAACAAGTGGGTTGAGACTGAAAGCGACGAACTTCTGCCTGGCGACTTGGTCAGCGTTGGCCGTACCAAGGAGGACAGCGGTGTTGCTTGTGACATGATTCTTGTCGAGGGTAGCGCTATCGTCAACGAGGCCATGCTTTCCGGTGAGAGCA
>Ga0265797_10012638_pt1 | contig 10311 bp, 6 predicted proteins | sample P2T30metagenome_FD_192433 | JGI IMG/M metagenome (GOLD analysis project Ga0265797, IMG submission 192433) | Plant litter microbial communities from East Loma Ridge, Irvine, California - P2 T30 | ecosystem: Environmental > Terrestrial > Plant litter > Unclassified | place: USA: California... | reverse complement strand
AATACTGCTGTTCAACGTGTGTGTGTGTGTGTGTGTGTGTGTGTGTGTGTGTGTGAAGGGTTGGAGGCGTGAAGGGTGGTGGGGGCTCTGTGGGGTTGGGGGGGCCGTGCAGGGCTATCGATAGCGCGCGGCATGATCCCTGCCGTGTCAAAAAAGTTCGAGGCCAAAAATCGAAGCCGCCGACAGCAGAGTTGTCTACAACACCGCAACTTTGCCCGTCATGTCGCTCGAGGAGAGGCTGACCAAGATCCGGGATAACCCAAAGCTGCAGGGCCAGCAGCAGGTAAGTCACGTGTCCAGCTCGTATGCGCGCTTGTGGGTGTCCTTACAAAGATTCAGACGCATGTACTGCTCTCGGCCATCGAAGACACGCTTCGCCAGCAAAACTCCGACTTCACACCCACAGCTTACTTCGCCGCCTTGCTATCGCTGCTTGCCCGCCAGATCAATGCGCAGGGCATCGCGAACAAAGATACTGCGACGGCGACCATCTACCTGCTTGACCTTGTCACCCCCAATGTCCCCGCCCCGCTGCTGCGTTCCAAGTTCACCGACATCCTCACCAATATTGCGCCTGCTCTCACTGCCCAAGATGCCGATGCGCCGCTCATCCGGTCATCAATAGGATGTTTGGAGTCACTGCTGGTGGTGCAGGATGCGCGAGCATGGGAGCTGCCACAGACGACTATCAGCCCGCGCAGGGCCGTCGCAGGGCTGCTACAGATCGCAGTAGACCACAGGCCGAAAGTGAGGAAGAGGGCACAGGAGGCGCTCAAGAAAGTCCTGGCGAACCCGCCCCCAAGTCCCGCTTTGGATCATCCTGCGGCTGACATGTGCGCTGAGACGGCGCAGAAGATGCTCAAGGACATTGCAGCAGAGGCTGCAGCCAGGTCGCGGAAGAACAAGGGAAAGAAGGATGCGGACAGCAAGGACCCAGATCTGATACACTCTCTGCAGCTTATCAAGACGATTGCAACCTCGTCTGGCGGTTGGCCTAGCAGTAAGATTGACGTCCTGTGCGAGCTGCTGTTGAACATCTCAAAGTCGACCAACGAGTTTCTGACCATGGCCGCCTTTGAGATTTTCGAAGTCATCTTTGCAGGTATGGCCGACGAGCTGGCGTCTGCGAAGCTGCCCAGGCTTCTCGAAGTCATTTCCGAACTGCAGCCCTCCAAGAACGACACCCAGCTTCTTCCGCCGTGGATAGCAGTCATCTCGCGAGGCTACGAAGTTTCTGCTCAAATCGAGCCTGAAGATACGTTTATGAAGCTCCCCGACCTTTTCATACTCATCGCAGAGTTCCTCACGTCCTCATCACACAACATCCGCATATCTGCATCCGAGTGCCTGATCTCCTTCCTCGTAAACCTCGTACCCGACAGCGTCATACTTGAGCCATCCGTATACGACGAGAAGACTTTGGAAAAGGTTGCCAAGATTGCGCAAGACTTGCTGAGCGTCAAATACCAGGCTGCGTGGATGGAGGTATTCAGCGTCTTGTCTGCCATGTTTGAGACGTTCAGATGGCGTTCGGATCCCATCCTGAAGCCTGTGCTGAGTGTTGTTGGAGATTTGAGGAGCAATGACAGTTTTGCTGGCAAAAAAGAGGCAGATTCGGTCATTTCAAGAGCCATCAGCGCAATGGGTCCTGACGTGGTGCTTGACATCCTTCCATTGAACCTACCACGACCGCCGCCTGGCCAAACCGGACGAGTGTGGATGCTGCCCCTTCTTCGCGATTCCGTACACAACACAAAGCTCGCACACTTCAGAACTGAGATGGTGCCGCTGAGTGAAGAGCTCTACCAAAAAGTCATTGACCACGGCGAAAAGGAAAAGACAATGGAGATCAAGGTATTCGAAACTGTTGTGCAGCAAATTTGGTCCATTCTGCCTGGCTACTGTGATCTGCCGTTAGACTTGCTTCAAGCCTTTGACCAGAGCTTCTGTGAGATGCTAGCAAATCTCCTCTACAGCCAAGCCGATCTCCGAACGGACGTTTGCCGAGCCCTCCAAAACTTGGTGGACAGCAACAAAGCAATTGTGGAACTTGACTCTGAGGACGATTTACTAGCACAGGCTCGGATATCAAAGACGGATGCAAAGAAGAATCTTGATCATCTGGCAGGTTTCGCAAGTAATATGCTTGCTGTTCTGTTCAACGTGTACAGTCAGACTCTGCCGCAGTATCGTGGTACTATTCTCAGGACTATCAACGCCTATTTGAGCATTGTCCCTGAGAAGGAACTTATGGAGACTTTCGAGCGAGTTGCGACTAACCTCGAGGCCTCGCTACCTGAGCCCGGCTCCCAGACGCAAGCAGCTAAGCAGAAGCAGGAGACAGGGCCAAACAAGATGCCCCCAATGAGTCATACCCTGATGGATCTCATCATTACTATCGCCCTATATCTCCCACGCGACAGCTACCGTTCGCTTTTCCGTATGGCTGAGATCATGATCAATCGAGAAAACGAGCCCCAGCTGCAGAAGAAAGCATACAAGCTAATCCCGCGTCTTGCCGAGTCTGAAATGGGCAAAGCAGCGCTGAAAGAGCGCAATGGCGAACTGCAGCAGTTGTTGTTAGGAGGTTCGGAGAAGGCTTCAGCTCCTGCGCGGAGGGATCGACTAAATGCTCTATTCCAGATCATCGAGTCTTTGCCACAAAGCGATCTGCACTTCATCCCATCAATTCTCTCTGAAGTGGTCATTTCGGCCAAGGAGACAAACGAGAAGGCACGAGAAGCAGCCTACAACCTCCTTGTGGCAATGGGTGAGAAGATGGCGGAGGGTGGCCAGGTCGTACAAGCCAAGGTACCCAACATGCCCGCGGATGCTCCGACTGTGGAAGCTTCGCTCGAGGAGTACTTCACCATGGTATCTGCCGGTCTCGCTGCTACAACACCACACATGATTTCAGCGTCCATTACTGCCGTCACTCGCATTCTCTACCAGTTCCATGCACGGATCTCGAAAGACACCATCACAAATCTCTGCGATCTCATGGATATTTTCCTTCAGAACCCCAATCGCGAAATCGTGCGCAGTGTGCTTGGTTTCGTTAAAGTCCAAGTCATTTCTCTACCAGAGTCCCTTGTACGACCGCGTCTGAACGTTCTGCTGAAGAACCTCATGGTGTGGAGTCATGAACACAAGGCACACTTCAAAGCCAAAGTCAAGCACATTGTAGAGCGCATGGTCCGCAAGTTTGGTGTTGAAGAAGTGGAGCGTGCCACTCCTGTTGAGGATCGCAAGCTCATCACTAACATTCGCAAGACGCGCGAGCAGCGCAAGAAGAAGAAGCAGCAGGCAACAGAAGACGGCGAAGAACCAACCGAGAGGCGCAAGGGCAAATTTGAAAGCGAGTATGACCAAGCCGTGTATGGCAGCGAAAGCGATGAGAGTGAAGGTGATTCTGAAGACGAATTCGTCAAAAGCCAGAGCAAGCAACAGCGCGGCGGCGGAGCAAAAGGCGGCAATACTTACATCATCGAAGATGAAGACGAACCGCTTGATCTTCTGTCCAAGCGCGCCCTTGGCAATATATCCTCTACCAAGCCCCTCCGCCAACGCAAACAGCCGGCAAAGATGAAGGCCCGCACAAACGAAGACGGCAAGCTCATCCTCGGCGACTCAGACAACGAAGCTGAAAGCAAAGGCAAGAAGTCGAAGAGCAAAAACACAGCCGATGACGAAGACGTGCTCATGGATATCGACGACCAAAACACTAGCCTCGAAGCCGGCATCAATGCTTACGTGGACGCTATCCGCGGCCGTGACACTGCTCAAGCGGGTCAAAAGGGCCGGCTCAAGTTTAGCAACAAGCGCAGCCATGAAGATGACGAAATGGACATGGATGACTCTGGCGAGGAGGCTGACTGGCAGGAAGTTCGCAAAGCAAAGTCTGGGTCTGGCATGGGTAGAGGTGGGTTGAAGAATGGCCGTGGGGGGCAGAAGCCTCAGAGGAGAGCGTTGGGCCAGGAAAAGACACGGGGTGGCAATGTTAGCGGTGGAGAGGGTCGAGGTGGTACAAAGGGAAGGGTTGAGAAAATGAAGAGTCCAAGGGGCAGAGGTGGCGGTGGATTTCGAGCAAGGGGGATGGGTGGCAAATGGGGTGGACCTAAGTGAGAGGAGGGATATATGAACGGTGGGACAAAAAAGGTTTCTGACGCCTAATATACAGGGGTTTATTTTAAATGTGTCAAGTATTGTCCAATATGAATTTTAGATGCCACCACGTCTTGGCCTGGTAAACTGGATTTTTTTCGCTGCTTGCAGGTAGCGTCAAGTTCCAGTCAACCTCACTACCATCTTAAAATGTTCCATCACATTACATCTCATCTCTCTCTTGCACATATACACACCATCAGACCACCAAAAAAGAAAAGAAAGGCCCAAAAAAACTTCCGATATTGTCTCAATTAAGAAGATCAAGCAAGGTTAACCTTTTCCGTCTCTGCGTATGACGTTAACGTTGCACACGGCTCGGAGGGCGGCAAGGCCCGAAGTGCGATCCCATGTAGTGATCCCGCGTCACGCCTGACCGTATAAAGCACAATGTGGGGTTCTGAATATGTCGGCAAATGCTACCCGGAGAATAAAGAGTAGACGGTATTCTTTGTAGTGGTGATTGGGCGTTGGATATTTACAGGGAATGTCAAACAAGGCTCATCGGTGAGCGTCTCCACAATTCCAGTGGACGGGAACGGGAGTCATGTCGTACGTGATGGTGTACCCCTAACTAGGCCATGTGGTAGCGGATATGCTTTATGCGCTTGCTTTCGCTAATGCCTAGCACCCTGGGTGGTATGAGGCGCTTCTCCGGAGCGTAGTGCCGGGTCGGGTGATGGATGCGGAAGGGATCAAGGTGCGGGAGGTTGCAGGAACGATGGGGCCTGGAGATCAGTTCGGTAGCGTCTACAGTAGCGATTACGTTGATGCTTACAAGTACGTGTATCTGCACTTGTCAATCTCGTGGGGGCGTCGCGGCCTCATCCTTCCTCATGGCCAGAGACCCACACCCTGGCCGGGAGCATGCAGCCTTTGTCCAGCCTTTGTCTACTCCAACTACCCCGACTGCTCGCTTGGCCATGTATACAAGCCTTTTTTCGTCTCCCAGCATCTCTCTTGGCCCTTCCATTCGGCTCCAAGGTCCCGTGTAAGTAGTCCCGAGCTCTCGTGCAGGAAAGCAGACGAAACGCGCATAGGCTGCAGTGCTGTACGAGCTATCCTGCATGTGCGTGCTACTTTGCGTATAATTTGTGGCCCAAGTATACATTTTATTGTACGCGACCGTCGTAAAACTAGCAGCGGGAATCAGCGCTAACGAAGCGGGCTTTCGGAATGTGGGGGGTTGTTGTAGACCAAGCTCCGGTATATAGCAAGGCTATGAAGTGAGGTATCGAGATGAAGGAGGGGAGGGATGTATTGTACGTGGTCAATGGATGCCTACGATACGTTAGTGTACTGCGCTGCTTCCAAGGGTAAGACCCTGTTGGCAGCTTACCGGCTACGAGGGCAACAGCGGAGAGCGAGCAGGTGTGAGCAACAGGTATGAGGTGCTCGACTGCTAGCTGATGCTTGGTGTTTTGAAAATCGTGTCAAGCTGATTCGAGCAACGTTGAGTGACGACGACCAACAACTTGAGCTTCCATTGGGCTTGCTAGGCAGGTACCCAAGTGTGTTAGTGACGATGATGACTTAGTTGCTCACTCAGTTTGAGCCGATGCTTTTCTTTTCGTATCAGTGTGCCTATAGCCAACCTTGTATGCGCTTACATGTCGGAATGAAAAGCTTCCCAAGGGCGTGTTGTGGATGTATCGTGGTGTTGTGGATGGGCTGTCGCACAGCGGGCGCAGGAGGAACGTACATTGGGCAGCAGATGAGCTAGTACCGACCTAATAGCGGCTGCAACCTCCTCCACCTGTCCTCCCTTCTACCATGATCCCTCTGCCAGTGCATCGTGGTATTCAGCAGGCTGATAATCGGTGGCATGTGTTATCGCAAGTTGATGTTGTCACCATGAACCCCTCTTTCGTTGTTCCACAGGTGTGACATCATGCATGGCAAGCGATGAGGCAACGGTAAGTGGTCACATTGCAGATAGCTATCCATGTACAATATCCAACCAGCCGCGCATGCTTTCATGAGACGATTGCTGAACTCATATCACATCATGTCGTCTCCTCGAACTTCACTTTCGGCCAGTTCGCGTCCATGCACACCATCGAAGCCAGCACGGCTCGACGACTATCTGGGTCTGTCTCATCCGCCAAGTGCCCAGAAGACCTGTATAGTCAAGCCTCTCTCGGTAGCGGTTGAGGGTGGACCCGATGGCTCTGTGGCTGGTTTCCTCCATCTACCACCCACAGCTTCAGCAACACCAGCGTCGAAAACGGCAGCAATACTCGTCTCAGGCGCCGGAGGGGGTGTAGTCGGCCCAGCTTCGATATATCTCTCTCTGGCAGACAAGTTGGCCTCGCTGATGCAGCCAGTGCCTGTATTGCGGCTCGACTATCGATATCCTGCCCGGAACAAGTACTGTGTACGAGATGTCTTGGCAGCCATGAACGAATTAGAAGAGGCATATCAGGTCGAGAACTTTGTCCTTGTAGGCTGGTCATTTGGCGGTGCGCCCGTATTTACAGTTGGGGGAGAGGATAAACGCGTAGTTGGATGCGCGACAGTGGCCAGTCAAACAGCTGAGACTGAGGGCATACGGACACTTGCACCGAGACCGCTGCTGCTTCTTCATGGTACAGGCGACCGGACGCTAAGCCCATGGTGCTCGGAGAAATTGTATCAAATGTATGGTACCAAGGGCGATCGGGAACTGAAGCTGTTCGATGGAGACGACCATGCACTGACAAGGAACGCGCTCGAAGCAGAGCAACTAATCGGCGGCTTCATCCTCAGATGCGCTGGCCTTGACGCGTATGCCAATGCTCATGGCCTTTCTGAGACACTTGTCGGAGACGAAGAGAGGGTGGAATTGATGAGAAAGGGCGGTGACCTGCGACGTAATGAAAGTGTAGAGTAGGCTATACATGTACCTTGGCATATGCTTCCCAGAGCTCTCAAACAGTCCAGAAGGATGAGTTGATCTTTGCTGAATAGTTGCACTTGAGTGGGAAGAGCACCAAGCGCTCCCAGCCATGGCCAACCATAGAGCCCGTACCCTTCTTGCTTACAACTGCAGCCTCGAAACGAGCACTACGAGTCAAACGGCGAATCCGCATGCTGTACGGGGTACAGTTATATAACAAACTTTCATCCGCGGACGTCAGCCGTGTGATGTTGGTAAGCTGAGCTTGATATGCGGGGCAAAGGTGGGGAGTATGCCACCACATGCAAGCCCAATGTCCAACAGCAACCCAGCTGCACACTTCAAACCGCCGAATAGCACATGAACCTCATCCACCTCATCCCGCCGCATGAGAAATGACAGCCTCGGCACATGTTTAAAGTTTCACATCCGTACCATATTCCTGCCACTCTTGGCAGCGATCCTACTCCCATCACCGGTCTGATTTGCCAAAGCACACCTCCCCTCCACTCTTCTCCATCAACCTCGGCATCACAACCGGGCAGCTGCGCATCCGAACCAGATTCGCTCGGAAAGATCTACACTATCACTATCACGAACAGGTCTGGAGTAGCTGTTGGTTTTGCAGAAACGCTGACCTAAGGCGCGGTCGTTTTCTCATTTGCTACCTCGCCACCTAGCTGCTGAACGCAAGGAAAAAAGCAAGTCGCCCACAACGGTAGCCCTGTTTCAGAGCAGGCAGTGCAAGCTTTTGCGACGTCATCGGTAAGCAGACTGCAGCGGTACCGACAGGCCACAATGGGCGCCTTCATCTTATCCTCTGTGATTGAGCGAGAGGTCGCAAGGCTGCATGCGGCGTAAAACACGCTACTTGTGCTGCATGGCCGTTCCTTTAAATAAGAGTAGCGACATTGCACTACCATTTCTGCTGCATGGTAAATCAGGCCCACCAGCCACACTATCAGCATCATGCTGGAATTCAACCTTGTTAATTGCGTTTTCTCGCCTGTCGTCGAGGCCATGCTCGCTTTTAATTTCCTACCTCATGTGCTCCCCGCAGCCAACACGCTGACGGCGTACCTGGTCTTATTTCTGCTCATCAACAATTCCGTCTTGGTATTCTACAAACTTGTCCTGTACCCCTTCTTCCTCACACCGCTACGACACCTCCCCAAGGTCAAGGGCTTCAGACCGCTTATCGGCCATGGCTGGATGATGATGGCGCGACCCGCCGGGCAGCCGCATCTCCAAGCGATGAAGGCACAACCCGACGCGCCTCTCCTTCTCGCCCGCGGCTTCTTCCACTCGGCATGGTTGTTTCCGACAACGCCCGAGGCACTGTCAGATGTCCTGGTACACAAGAGTTACGACTATGAGAAGCCGTTGCATACGCGCACGTTCTTGAGCAAGTTCATTGGTTTCGGCTTGTTGATGACCGAGGGTGATGAGCATAAGCATGCCCGCAAGAACATCATGCCCGCATTCAGCTTCAGACACATCAAAGACCTGTACGGCGTCTTCTGGGACAAGTCGATTGAGTTTCGAGATGCCGTTCGCGCCGCTGTCGATGCCGAGCCTGACAAGATTGTCGATATTTGCCGCTACACAACCCAGGTTACGCTGGATATAATCGGCCTCGCTGGGCTTGGCAGAGACATTGGATCGTTGCGAAATAGCGAAGACGAACTCGTCAAAAACTTTGAGGAAATCCTCGAGCCCACGCCCGAAAAAGCGCTCTACCTGGTGCTCCATGTCATCTTCCCAGGATGGTTCATTGCGAAACTGCCCTGGGGCTTGAACAAGAGGGTAGAGATTACCACGGGGAATGTGAAGAGGATCACCACAGAGTTTGTGCGGGAGAAGAAGGCCAACATGAAGCTCCAAGGTCCAGAGATCCAGCCGAGCCGCGACATCTTGTCCATTATGATCCGAAGCAACGACTTCTCCGACGAAAACCTCGTCGACCAACTCCTTACCTTCTTGGCCGCAGGGTAAGCCCTCTTCCTCTTCTCAGCACTGTTCTCTTCCGGGCTAACTGGCATAGGCACGAAACCACCTCCTCCGCCCTAGCGTGGGCATCATATCTCCTCTCCCGCCACCCAGTGGCCCAAACCCGCCTTCGCGCCGAAATCCACCAGTACATCCCTGACCCCAAGCTTTTATCAGACCATAACTACGATGTCGCCGACCTACTGGAAAACATGCCATACCTGAATAGTGTGTGCAACGAAGTCTTACGACTTTTCCCCACCATCCCCTTGACTCCACGCGTTGCGATACGCGACACCATCGTGGCCGGCCAGTTTGTCCCTAGCGGTACAACGGTTTTCCTTTTGCCTTGGGCGATAAACCGCAACCCCGCCCTATGGGGTGCCGATGCCGAGGAATTCGTGCCCGACCGTTGGATCGACAAGGAGACAGGGCGTGCGACGATGAATGGTGGCGCCGACAGTAATTACAGCTTCCTCACCTTCTTGCATGGTCCGCGAAGTTGCATCGGCGAGAGATTTGCAAGAGCGGAGATGAGGGCCCTTGTTGCAGCGTTTGTGGGAAGTTTTGAGATGGAGATGGCGGACCCTGGAGAGAAGATTGTGGTGGGCGGGTCGGTTACCAGTAAGCCGGTCAACGGGATGAGGCTTAGGCTGAAGCTTGTGGAATGGGCGTCTTGATCTTCAGGGAGCCCATGGATTCTTTCGTATTTAAATGTAACATTCGAAGCCAAGTGTAATCATACGTTCCCTGTACGCAGTACCGTGCTCCGATTGGTGACTGAGCGGAAGAAGGGGAGAAAAAAATAGAATAAAAAAATAAACAGGCCTAAGTCGTCCATTGTTTTCCAGTGCCGGCACCGCAGGTAGCAGAGTGTGCTCCCGGCTTGGAAAAGGCGATACCACCATGTTATAACGTTACAGAGACTAAATAGCATCTGCAGTTACGAGGTACCATTATTGTTGTTGTTCTATTTCCTCTTCCCAATCCTCTTAAGCTTTGGTGGTCGAGCCCGGTGTTGTTATTGCAAGCAGTTGGATGTTGGACAATCAGCCCAGTTTCAAACTCGAGACTGTGCGCAAGCGGCACGGCATCGATGCCAATCGGCATTTATTATGAAATTAACCATTCCATTCCATGCCTTTCCCCCCCCTCTCTCTCTCTCCCGGTTGCGAGTCATCACCCGCTACTTTTGGGGGGTTATCATCTTCTTTCTCCATCCAAATGATTAGAATACCTCAAAGGAGATGAAGCCAACTCAAAACTTCATGGGGAGTGGA
>Ga0265797_10012637_pt1 | contig 10311 bp, 8 predicted proteins | sample P2T30metagenome_FD_192433 | JGI IMG/M metagenome (GOLD analysis project Ga0265797, IMG submission 192433) | Plant litter microbial communities from East Loma Ridge, Irvine, California - P2 T30 | ecosystem: Environmental > Terrestrial > Plant litter > Unclassified | place: USA: California... | reverse complement strand
TGCTTGAGCTGTTGCAGCTCGTCGCGCTCGTGCTTCATGCGCAGCAATTCGGTCATGTCGCGCACGGTGCTGACCACGTAACGCACCCGGCCCTCAGTAGTGAAAATCGGCGTACCGCTGACCAACAGGCGCTTGCCCTGGCTGACGCTCTGCATCAGCGACAGCGCCCTACCCTCCTTGAGCACGCGCAGCGACACCGACTGGGAAATTACGCCCTGTTCGACCAGCGCCTGCATGTGCTGACCAACCACATCCTCACTGCGCAGCCCGGTGAGCCGCTCATAGGCGCTGTTGACCTTGAGGGTAATGCCATCGGCATCGGTGATGTAGACGCCGTCGTGCAGCGCATCGAGCAGCTCGCGAAAACTGGGATCGTCGAAATCCATGGGGCTTTCCGGGAAACGCGGGAGAGCGCGCAAGTTTACCCCGCTCGATCCCCGGCCATAAAAAAACCGCCGCAACCGAGGGTGCGGCGGTTACGGTAGCGCCGTATAACCTTATTCGACCTGGGTGCGCAGCTTCTCGCTACGCCCGCGCAGCCATTCCAGCGTCAGCAGCAGCAGGATCGAGAAGCCGATCAGCAGGGTCGCGGCGGCAGCGATGGTTGGGCTGAGGTTCTCGCGAATGCCACTGAACATCTGCCGAGGAAGGGTGACCTGCTCGGGGCCGGCGAGAAACAGGGTCACCACCACTTCATCGAACGAGGTGGCGAAGGCGAACAGCGCACCGCTGATCACCCCGGGCGCGATCAGCGGCAGGGTTACCCTGCGAAAGGCGGTGATCGGCGAGGCGCCGAGGCTGGCAGCGGCGCGCACCAGGTTGTAGTTGAAGCCCTGCAGCGTGGCGGACACGGTGATGATCACGAACGGCACGCCCAGCACCGCGTGCACCACGATCAGCGACAGGTAGCCGTTGGCCAGGCCCAGCGGCGCGAAGAACAGGTAGCTGGCAACGCCGACGATCACCACGGGCACCACCATCGGCGAGATCAGCAGGCTCATCACCAGTGCCTTGCCGCGGAATTCCGAGCGGGTCAGGCCGATGGCCGCCAGGGTACCGAGCACCATGGCCAGAACGGTCGCCGCCGGTGCAATGATCATGCTGTTCTTCAGCGCGCGCATCCACCCGGCAGAGCCAAAGAAGTCCTCGTACCAGCGCATCGAGAAGCCCTGCATGGGGTAGATCAGGAAGGTGCCGGAGTTGAACGACAGCGGCACGATCACCAGGATCGGCAGCACCAGAAACAGCAGCACCAGACCGCAGAGCAGCCGCAGGCCGTAGTACCAGGCGCGCTCGACGGGAGACATATAGGGACTCAGCATTTTCTATTCTCCGCTCATTAACCCAGACGCAGACGACCAGCGCCCACCAGCCAGCTGTACACCACGTAGAGCAGCAGCGTGGCGACCAGCAGCAAGCCGCCCAACGCGGTGGCCATGCCCCAGTTGATGGTGGTGTTGGTGTAGAAGGCGACGAAGTAGCTGACCATCTGGTCGCTCGGACTGCCGAGCAGCGCCGGGGTGATGTAGTAGCCGATGGACAGGATGAACACCAGCAGGCAACCGGCACCGACACCGGCCAGGGTCTGCGGGAAATACACTCGCCAGAAGCTGGCGAACGGGTGACAGCCGAGGGAAATCGCCGCACGCATGTAGCTCGGCGAGATGCCCTTCATCACGCTGTAGATCGGCAGGATCATGAACGGCAGCATGATGTGCACCATGGAGATGTACACGCCGGCGCGGTTGAACACCAGTTCCAGCGGTTGGTCGATCAATCCCAGCTTGATCAGCGCCGAGTTGATCAGGCCGCCCGACTGCAACAGCACGATCCAAGCGGCGACACGCACCAGGATCGACGTCCAGAACGGCAGCAGTACCATGATCATCAGCAGGTTGCCCTGGCGAGTCGGCAGATTGGCCAGCAGGTAGGCCAGCGGATAGGCCAGCGCCAGGCAGATGGCGGTGATCACCGCGCCCATCCAGAACGTGCGGGCGAAGATGTCCAGGTAAATGGCCTGGTCCGGGGTGGTCTTGACCACGGCGCCGGTGTCGTCGACGCGATGGTCGAGCGAAGCCAGCAGGTAATAGGACGTCCAGGAACTGGTGTTGCGACGGATCACCTGCCAGTAGGCGGGGTCACCCCAGCGTTCGTCGAAGGATTCCAGGGCGTCCTTGTAGGATGCCGGCTCGGCTTCGAACGGCAGTGCACGTCCCGTCTTGGCCAGCAGGCTGCGGTAACCCGCCAGTTCCATGTTCAGGCGCTTGGACAGATCGCCCAGCTTCTGCTGTTCACGGGCCTCTGCCAGATCCAGCGCCAGCGCCTGGTACACCGGCTCCGCCGGCAGGCCCCGGCCATCCCACGACTCGATGGCGGTGACGGTTCGCGGCATCGAGCCGATCACGTCCGGGTTATCCACGCTGCGATTGAGCAGCGCCACGATCGGCACCAGGAAGGTGAAGACGAGAAACAGCACCAGCGGCAGGATCAGCGCCTGCGACTTGAGGCGGTTCATCCGCTCGGCGCGCGCCAGACGCTGCTTGAGCGAGGGGCCGGCGACCTCGGCATGGGGCACTGCTAGGGCCATGGGGCTAACTCCGGTGAAGCGAATAAGGAATTCGGGGGTGAAGCCAGAGCGCCTGCATGCAGGCGCTCCTCACAACCTTGCTCGTGTAACGACGACTTGCTCAGGCGTTACTTGGCAGCCCAGGAGTTGAACCGCTGCTCCAGCACTTCACCGAAGTCAGCCCAGAAGGTCACGTCCATGGCCACCTGGTTGGCAATGTTCTGCGGGGCGGTCGGCAGGTCGGCAGCGACCTTGGCGTCCAGCAGATCGACGGCTTTCGGGTTGACCGGCCCGTAGGCGATGTTTTCCGAATAGGTCTTCTGGTGCTCGGCCTGCAGGGTGAAGGCAATGAATTTCAGGGCTTCGTCCTTGTTCTTCGCGCCCTTCGGGATGGCCCAGGCGTCGAAGTCGTAGATGCCACCGTCCCACACCACTTTCAGGCTGCTGCCTTCTTTCTGGGTAGCGGCGATGCGGCCGTTGTAGGCCGAGCTCATGACCACGTCACCGGAAGCGAGATACTGCGGCGGCTGAGCGCCGGCTTCCCACCACTGGATGTACGGCTTGAGTTCGTCGAGTTTCTTGAACGCGCGCTCCTGGCCGTCCTTGCTCGCCAGCACCTTGTAGACGTCTTTCGGCGCAACGCCGTCGGCCATCAGGGCGAATTCGAGGGTGTATTTGGCGCCTTTGCGCAGGCCGCGCTTGCCGGGGAATTTCTTCACGTCCCAGAAATCCGCCCAGCTGGTCGGCGCGGTGGTCAGTTTGTCGGCGTTGTAGGCCATGACGGTCGACCAGACGAAGAAGCCGACGCCACACATCGACGCAGCACCTGGCACCAGGGCGTTCTTGTCGCCGACGACCGAGTAATCGATTTCTTCGAACAGGTCTTCGTCGCAACCGCGAGCCAGCTCGGGGGATTCAACCTCGACCAGGTCCCACGAGACGCTGTTGGTGTCGACCATGGCTTTGACCTTGGCCATTTCACCGTTGTATTCGCCAGCGATGATCTTGCCGTTACCCGCCGCTTCCCACGGCTGGTAGTAAGCCTTGACCTGGGCGTCTTTGTTGGCGCCCCCGAAGTTGACGACAGTGAGGTCCGCGGCGTGAACCTGTGCAGCACAGACCAGCCCAAGGGTCAGCGCGGAAAGGGAGAATAGCTTCGACATTTTTATGTTGGCTCCGAGTGCTGTGGTAAAGCGGATAACGCCGATCATTCCGCCAACTGCGGATCAAGGGCGCGAACGTGCTCGACCTGCCAGCCGAGCGGGATCACATCACCGACGGCGAGCGCAGTATCGAGCTCGGCAATCGGTTGTTTGACGAAGAAGTCGGTCTTGCCGCACACCTCAAGGCGCACGCGCACGTGGTCACCGAGGTAAATGAACTCCGATACACGACCGGAAAACCGGTTGTCGCAGCCTTCGGCCGCGGCGTTCAGGCGAATGCGCTCGGGACGGATCGACAGGCTGACCGAGTCACCCGGCTGACCGACGTTGACGGCCAGGGCCTGAACCTTCTCGCCGCGGCTCAACTGCACGGTGCAGTTGTCGCCGTCGCGCGACACCAGCTCGCCGGCGAAGCGGTTGTTCTCGCCAATGAACTGGGCCACGAAGGTATTGCATGGCGCCTCGTAGAGTTCGCGCGGCGGAGCGATCTGCTGGATCTCGCCCTGGTGGAACACGGCGACGCGATCGGACATGGTCAGCGCTTCGCTCTGGTCGTGGGTCACGTACACCACGGTCACGCCGAGGCGCTGGTGGATGTGCTTGATCTCCATCTGCATGTGCTCGCGCAGTTGCTTGTCCAGCGCGCCGAGGGGTTCGTCCATCAACACCAGTTGCGGCTCGAACACCAGCGCGCGGGCCAGGGCCACACGCTGCTGCTGGCCACCGGAGAGCTGCGCCGGGTAACGGCCGGAGAAAGCGTCGAGTTGCACCATGGACAAGGAGCGTTTGACCTTCTCGGCGACGTCGGCCTTGCTCATGCCGCGCACGGTCAGGGGAAACGCCAGGTTCTCGGCCACGGTCATGTGCGGGAACAGCGCGTAGTTCTGAAACACCATGCCAATGTCGCGCTTGTGCGGCGGCACGTTGTTGAGGCGCTTGCCAGCCAGGGTGATTTCGCCGGCCGTGGGCGTTTCGAAACCGGCCAGCATCATCAGGCTGGTGGTCTTGCCGGAGCCGGACGGCCCGAGCAGGGTCAGGAACTCACCTTTGCGAATATCCAGATTGAGGTCTTTGACGATCAGGTTCTCGCCATCATAGCTTTTCTGCACGCCACGAAAGCTGACCAGGATGTCGTTCGAAGAAGTGTCGCCCATCACCGCACCTGCCTGTTTTTCTACCGTGGCTCAAGCCTAGAACCGGGGTTAGAGCCTGAAAATCGGGCGTGCTGACAGTTTGATATAAGGCGGTCGGACACATGACTGTAGGGCGATCCCTACAGCGATGTCGTGGATGGGCAAGAAGCAGACGCGCGGACCTCATGGGCCGGCAGCGCGGCCCGAAAGGTGTGTCGCGAACAGATATGCCGGGCCGTCAGACCAGCTTGTGCTCGACGGCGTAACGCACCAGGTCGGCGACCGAGTGCAGGTTGAGCTTCTGCATCAGCCGCGCCTTGTGGGTGCTGATGGTCTTGCTGCTGAGCGCCAGGTGCGCGGCAATCTCGTTGACGCCCTCGCCCTGCACCAGCCGTTCGAACACCGAGAACTCACGCTCGGACAGGCGCGCGTGGGGCGGCCGCGAGTCGGTCAGCCCCACCTCGAAAACCATCCGGTCGGCCAGGTCCGGGTCGATATAGCGCCCGCCTGCCGCCACCTTGCGGATCGCGGTGAGCAGCAGCGCCGGGTCGCTGTCCTTGGTGGCGTAACCGGCCGCGCCAATCTTCAGCGCACGGGCGGCCATCTGCGCCTCGTCGTGCATCGACAGCACCAGGATCGCCGGTGGCTGGACCAGGGCGCGAATCCGCGGAATCGCTTCCAGGCCATTGACGCCAGGCATGGAGATATCCAGCAGCACCACCTCGCAGGGCGTATTGCGCAGGGTTTCCAGCAATTGCTCGCCGTTACTTGCCTCGCCGACTACCTGCAGGTCGCGGGCCATGCCGATCAGTTGCTTGATGCCCTCGCGGACAATGGTGTGGTCTTCCGCCACCAGTACTCGGATCACGTGCTCAGCCTCTGCTCAGTCATTGGATACACACTCCTGCAGCGGCACCCTGACGCGCAACAGCGTACCTTCGCCAGGGCGGCTGTCGAGGGTCAATTGCCCACCCAGCATCAACACGCGCTCGCGCATGCCCACCAGGCCGAAGGAATCGGCGCGCACCGCGGCGGGATGAAAGCCACTGCCGTCGTCGCTGATCGACAGCAGCAGGCTGTCGCCCAGCCACTCCAGGCGCACGGTCACGGTGTGCGCTTGGGCATGGCGCATCACGTTGGTCAGCGACTCCTGCAGGATGCGAAACAGCCCGGTCGCCTTGGCATCGCTGAGTGGCGGCAGGTGTTCGGGCACCTCGACCAGGCAGGGAATCTGCGTGCGCGCTTCGAAGCGCCGCGCCTGCCATTCGATGGCCGAGGCGATACCGGCATCGAGAATCGGCGGGCGCAGCGCAGTGGCCACGTCACGTACCAACTGGAACAACTGGGCGATCAGCTTCTTCATGTTGTCCAGGCGCTCGCGCAGCCCGGGATCGAGATCGGCAAAGCCCAGCTCGCACATCGAGGTCTCCAGCTTGAGCACGGTCAGCACCTGGCCCAGCTCGTCATGCACTTCACGGGCAATGCGCGCCTTTTCCTCTTCGCGCACGCTCTCCAGGTGCGCCGAGAGATCGCGCAGGCGCACCTGGGATTCGGCCAGCGCCAGCTCGTTGCGCTTGTTGTCGCTGATGTCCCAGACCACGCCATCCCAGATCAGCCGGCCATCGGCCATGCGCCGGGCCATGGCCTTGATGTCGACCCAGCGCGACTCGCCTGTGTGGGTCAGCATGCGCCCCTGCCAGTGCCAGTCGCTGTCGCTGTCGAAGGCCAGGTCCTGAACACGGTGGTAGTCGGCCTTGTCATCGGGGTGCACCAGGCTGCGCAGGCCATGATCCGGCGCCAGCAATGTCGCCGCCGGATAACCGACCAGGCTTTCGCTGCCCTCGCCGATGAATGCGAACAGCGCCTGGTCGCCCGGGCGCGCGCGCTCCAGGCGGAACACCACGCCAGGGACGTTGGACGCGATGCCCTGCAGCCGCGCCTCGCTCTCCTGCAGCGCAGCCAGGGCGCGCCTGCGCTCGGTGACATCGGTGATGAACACCACCAGGTATTCGGTATCGCGGTACTGCAGAAAGCTCAGCGATACGTCCACAGGCAGGCGGCTGCCATCAGCGCGCAGGCACTCGGTTTCGAAACGCGGCGGTCTCTCGTCGCCCTTGCGCGCCAGCCGCCACAGGTTGAGCCAACGGTCCATGTTCAGGCTCGGCTCGAAATCGCTCAGCGGCCGGTCGACCACGCCACCACTGCGGCAACCGAGCATCGTCTCGGCAGCGCGGTTGGCGTACCGCACGTGGCTGTCCCAGTTGACCCAGAGGATGCCTACCGTGCTGTTGTCGATGGAGAACTGCGACAGCCGCAGCGCATCGCGGGCCACCTCGCGCAGCTCGATTTCGTGGCGCGCGGCGAGCAGGCGAAACTCCAGGGTGTCCCGCTGGCGGCGCATCCATAGCGCCAACAACAGCGCGAACACCAACAGCAGGCCGAGCAGCAGACTGATCCCGCGCCAGAAGCTCGATGAGCTTTCCTGCTGCAGATAACTCGGCGGCAGCCAGCGGTTGTGCAAGTCGTCCAGCTCGCGGGCCGATACGCTGCGCAGCGCGACATCGACGATGCCGGACAGCGCCGGCCAGTCACGCCGGGAGGCGACCCGCAGCAACTGCGGAAAGCCGATATCGCCGACGATGGCCAGGCCGAGGAACTCCGGCTCGCGGGACAGCCGCCCCAATTGCGCCTCATCGAGCACCGCGTAGCTGGCCTGCTGATTGAGCACGCGCTGCAGCGCCTGGCGCGGTGAGCTGGCGATCTCCAGCTTGAGCCTCGGGTAGCTGCTGCGCAGGTAATCGAGCACGGCGTCGGATACCTTCAAGGCCACCGGCGAGCGGCCGTCGAGCTGTTCCAGATCGACCGAGCCGCCGCTGTCACGCTCGCCAATCAACAGGTGCGACACACGCAGGAAGGGATCGGAAAACACCCATCGGCGCAGCCCAGAGGGCGTCTGGCCAAGACCGCTGGCCAGATCGATCTGGTCGTTGTGCAGCGCCTGCTCCAGCTCCTCGACGCTCTGGAAGGTTCGCCAGCGCAGCTGCACGCCCATCAGCGTGGCGAGGGTGTTCATCATCTCCACATTGGCACCGGTAAGACGATGCAATCGCCGGTCGAGCTGGGCGTAAGGCGCCTGCAACACGACGCCTGCACGCAGTACCGGATGCTCGGCGAGCCACTGCTGCTGGGCAGCATCGAAAATCGCCGCAGGTGCGGGCGGCGGCTCGTCGGCCCACAACGCAGGCGACGCGCTCAGCAGCAGAAGAAACAGCCAGCGGTGGATCATGTCGGGCACCGAGAAAGCGCAGGAAGGTAGCGCGGCGAGACCGCCGCTAAAGCCGCATTAAGCTACACCAGCAGCAAACAAATCCACGACAACGTGCTGCCGCCCGCGTATCGCCAGCGGCCGTCTTGTAGCTTGCACTGCAACGCCAACAGCCCCTAGGCTCATCACCATCCATTATTCGGGCAACACGATGACGCGCTTTCGATATTCGCCCCGCCACTTGCTGGGCCTGACGCTGCTGAGCACTGCCCTGGCTACAGCGGGCGAGCAGCCTCCAGCGACCGAAACAGGCAAGAAAGATGATGCCGCTGTCGAGCTGCGTGCGCCGCTGGCCGAGCGCAGCGAACTCGAGGCGCTGGCGCTCGAACGTCAGCTGGCGGCCGCTGAGCAACAGCGTCTGGACGCCGCCGGAACGCCATTTCTCGCCCTCTGGTTGCCGGCCAACGACCCGGCGCCCAAGGGTGTGGTGATTCTGCTGCCGGGCGATGAGGAAAGCGCCGATGCGCCGCGGGTGATCGGGCCGTTGCGACAGAAGTTGCCGGGTGCCGGCTGGCACAGCTTGAGCCTCAGCCTGCCTGATCCGCAAGGCGCCAGCCTGCCGGTGCGGGTCGCCGAGCCGCCAGCAGCCAAGGCCGAAACCACCGCCGAGCAATCGCCAGAAACAGCCGCAACCGCCGAACCGGCGCCGCCAGCCGAGTCAGCCCCCAGCGCCGAGGCCGTGCGTGCCGCTCATGTCGAGCGGGTGTTCGCCCGCATCGACGCCGGCATCGCCTTTGCCGAGCAGCAACAGGCCAAAAGCGTAGTGCTGTTGGGGCATGGCAGCGGCGCCTATTGGGCTACCCGCTACATGGCCGAGCGCAAGCCGGCGACCATTACCCATTTGCTCTTGGTGGACATCCGCCAGCCAGAAGGCTTCGCGTCGCCGATCAATGACCTGTTGGCACAAATCACCGCAAGCGTGGGTGATTTCTACTACCGGGACAGCGTGACAGCACGTGAGGCGGCACTGCAGCGCAAGCAGCTCAGTCAACGGCAGAAGCAACCCACCTTCGTGCAGGTTGGCCTGGATGCGTTACCAGGCAACCCCGCAGTCGGCGAGGAGCAGCTGTTCCGTCGCCTGCGCGGTTGGCTCGACAAGCAGACCGGCGGCAACAAGTAGACGCCCGTCTCGCCTCCGCCCCTGCTATCCCATATGAGTGGCACTGCACTCAGCGGAAGCCCTGACGCTGGCGGATCAGGGCGTAGGCGTTGTGTAGCTCGCGGGTTTTCTCGGTGGCTTCGCGGACCTTATCGGGCGCGGCACCGCTGCCGGCCAGCTTGTCCGGATGATGGCGGCTCAGCAGCCGCCGGTAGGCCTTCTTGATCTGCTGCGCGTCGCTGTCGGCCGCCACGCCGAGCAGGCGCAGCGCCTGCTGGTAGCTGTCCGGCGCTGCGGTCGGCGGGCCTCGACGGGGTGAGTAAGCGGCATTGAGCGCTTCTTGCGACTGCGCCGAAACACCCAGCCATTGGCCCCATAACAGAATCAGCTCGCGCTCGGCCTGCCCGACCCGCCCGTCCGCCCAGGCCATGCGCCAGCAGGCGCGTAGCAGCGCATCCGCATCGCTACGGCGACGCTGCAGGGCGCCACGCAGGTTGTCCTGGCCGGTCTTGCCGCGGGAAAAGGCCTCGATGGCAGCCGCCTTACCCGCCTCACCAGCAGACAGTCGCTGCATTTCGGCACGCGCCTGACGGATATGCGCCTGCTGCACCACACCGTCACTTTTCGCTAGGCGACCCAGCATCACGAACAACAGCTGCTCATCGTCCACCGCCGGCTGACTGCGCAAGCGTTCACCCAGCGCGCGCCAGCCGCGCAGGCCTAGGCGCCGGTCAAGCACCTGCCCCAGCAAGCCACCGAGCAACAGGCCGGGAATACTCGCCAGCGCATAGCCTGCCACGGCGCCGAGCAACGTCAGGGGCCAGTACATTTCAGGCCTCGTCCTGGAGCAGGCGTTCGACCTCGGCCAGCCGCTCATGAGTGCCGACATCCACCCAGCGACCGGCGAAACGCTCACCGCTCACCGTCCCCGCGGCCATGGCCGAACGCAGCAGCGGCGCAAGCTTGAACGCCCCCGCCTGGCAGCCCGCGAACAGCGCCGGATTGAGCACGGCAATACCGCTGTA
>Ga0265797_10012636_pt1 | contig 10312 bp, 5 predicted proteins | sample P2T30metagenome_FD_192433 | JGI IMG/M metagenome (GOLD analysis project Ga0265797, IMG submission 192433) | Plant litter microbial communities from East Loma Ridge, Irvine, California - P2 T30 | ecosystem: Environmental > Terrestrial > Plant litter > Unclassified | place: USA: California... | reverse complement strand
GGCATGGGCATAACTTGCTGTGAAGCCGCTGCTGAGCCCATGCCGCCTGCGGCTGAACCATCGGCACCGCTTGCAGGACCTGCAACATCCCACTTCGAGCGGCGCTTTGGTGCCTCGCTCTCGCCATTGGTCGCTGCTGGCGCATCTGGTGCCGCAGTCGAGTCCCACCTTGACTTCTTCTTCGTGGCCTTTGATTCTGCTGAAATGATTTCGCCGTCGGCGTCGACAAGCTGACCTTCTGCGTTGTACGAGTTGCCGTTTTCAGCGCCACTTGATGCGTCCCATCTGGACTTTCTCTTCTTGACCTCGCCGTTTGTAGCATCGCCGTTCGTCTGGCCGTTGCCGTTCGTCTCGGCCTCGATCGCAGGTGCGGTTTCGTCTGCATCCCAGCCACGCTTCCTCGCCCGTCTCCTGGGCTTAGCCTCTGGTGATTCCTCTCTTGGTGCGTCCTTCAGCGTAGGCTTGGCCTCATCAACATCCATGTCGTCCTCTCCTCTGGCAATCTGATCCTTCTTCTTGTCTTCAATCGCCCGCTTCACACGCTCTTCCTCTCGCTCAAGCTCCCTCTCCTGCATTGTCTCCTTGTACGTCTTGCCCTCGGCTCCACCACTGAGGCGCCGTTGGAACCTCTTTCGCTGGTAGTCTGTCTCGCGGTTCTGAATTTGCGCCTGCTTCTCCCTCGAGTTGATCATGTCGTCCTCTGCAGCTTCACCAGTAGCCCATTCGCCAATCTGGTCCGCCGTCGCAGTGTACTGTCCGATCAAGCGGCCGCCGTTCGCGTCGTCATCTTCGTCGCCGTCAACCTCCATGTCGTCGTCAGCTGGAATCGATGTGTTGTAGCCCGCGAACTTGTCGCCGCCGCTGCTGCCGTAGAGTTCCGAATCGAAGTTGTCCGTGAGCGAGGCCTTGGTGTTGTTAGTTCGCTGGCCATCGCGGTCAGAGGCCCTGGCACCTTTGTTGCTGGCACCGCGCTCGGCGGCGCCTTTGCGCGCGCGGTCAAAGTCCGCTGGAGAGAAGAAGTGTTAGCTTTCTGTGCTTGCGCATGCGCGTGGAAGATGGATGAAACGTACCGTCAGACATTTTCTACGCGGAGACGCGCGAGACGTCAAGCTGTATGAATTAGATACTGATGCACCAGGTTTGGTTGACGGTGATGGTTACCGAGTTAAGGAGCGACTGTTTAGGTGGCGGGGGTTTGGTGTTGTAAGCAGTTCGCGCGACAGGCGACGAAGAAGTTCAAGAGATGCTGCTCGAACGCCTGGCGGAGCTTCCCGTGTGGAGAGCTTGAGGGGTCTGTTTGCCTGTCACTTCACTCGACCACGCAAGACTTTAGTAAGATTTCCATTCTTTTGGTACATTCGTATGCGCAGAAAACTTATCAAGACAGTGGACTTGTCAAAAAATCACTCATGGTCATTGAAAGCACTCTGGAAAGTAAGGCAATATCGTAAGTGTGAGGCATAACTGCCTCGCAAAAAGCTCCGTTTGACAGCCGAAGCTAAACGGGCGTGTAGTTGTCAATCTATGTAAGTACAAAGCCGTGCGCGAGAGACCATCTCTCATAGCTGCACAGCAAAAACACGCTTAGCAGCAAGTACCATGCTTGTCATGTTCCCTCCAACGCCAATGCTCGCAAAAATCAAATTTCAAATCGTTACAATGCTGACTCAGCCTCGCTTCTTCGCCGCCCCATGCTCCTTCAAATCCTTCCTTCTGCCTGCTGCCTAAGCGGCAATGAATGCATCCGGGGGCAGGTTGGCCTTCACGCTCTCGAAGGCTTGTAGAGACGTCGCAAAGTCCCAGTTGACCTGCTCCAGGCACTCCTTCGCATACCCAATCGTCATGCGAGTCTGCTTCTGTAGCTCGAGGCACATCTGCTCCGCCATTTCAATTGAAAGGCCTGCCGGTAGCTGCGGCACACCCTCGGGGACAGGCGCAGCCGCCGCAGGGGCGTTCCAGCTTTCGAGGTTGTCGGGATCGAAAGCTTGCGCGCCACCGTAAGCGCGAACGGTGAGGATGTCGTTGACGACCCGAACGCCAGTTGGTCCGCCAGGTCCAAGAATGAAGGTGCGGTCGAAACTCCTCTTCTTCTTCGGCTGGCCTGTGGCAGTGTCCAGCTCGTCGAACTCGCCGTGAATAGAGACGAAGAATCCGTCAACGCCGCTCTGGCTCGCACCACTAGGGTCTGGCACAGCGGGCTGAATGTGAGCCTCGATCATGTACTTCTTTGCCTCAGTTGCAAGATCGGCGTGTTTCGTCTTCGGCAACGCCGCGAAGACATCTGACACAGCCTGTGGACCCCGGAACATCCTGCTTTGGCGGGCCGGAAGTGTTGTGATTTTCTTGAGGTTGCGACTGTTCTTGATGTAATCACCCCACTCTTGCTTCTCTGTCGTTTCCGCGGTTGAAGGGTCTCGAGGAGCTCCTGTGTTGACTGAGTAGGAGAAGTCGGATTGTGTGTCGTAGTACATATTTGTGAGCGCCGCTCGGTCAGTGTCGAAACCGGCAATGAAAGTCCGGATAAAGTTTTCTGCGATCTGGCCTTCATCTTGGAAGGCGGCAGTGCGGATGGGGAACGGCAAGTCGGGAGTCTTGTTGCGGTTCGCAATGTCTTCCTCGGTGCGAACCTGAATACCGTTCAAGGTGCGAAGATTGGGATACCACTGTATGATTGAGGTGGCATAGTCGGGCTCCATCTGCTCAAGTGGGTTGCCAGAGAGGATCAGCTGTTCCAGATGAGGGAAACGCTTTTTCCAGATCGAAAGCTGGCTGAGCTTCTCAAATTTGTTGTTTGATAAATCCAGGTTCTTCAGCTTCGGCAATGTCTGCGACAAGGAACTCATGGCAGCCAAGTCTGACAATTCGTTGTCTGCCAGGGAAACACTCAAGACCGCCTCATCTTTGTCTTTCGGAGTTTCGAATGCGCGCTCGAGTACTATCATCATGGCGGGGAAGAATTTGCCAGCAGTCGACTTCACATTGAAAATGGCCTGCTCCTTGAGCTTCTCGTCTTGGCGTAGGGTGCTGAGATCGAGGAACTTGTTCTCGATGTTGTAGCGCCTCTCGAGCACACCCTTAATCAGGTCCCTGGTCTCCTCTGTTTTCGAGCTTCCAGGCGCATTCGAGTCACCTCCCACCCTCTCAACCTTGACATTCACGCCGGCCCATTGCCAGCCATCCAACCGGAGGACCGCACCAGCATCTTCGGCTGGTACACTGATGATGACGTCCTCTCCTTCGACTTGTGACTATATATTTGTTAGTAAGAGCAGAGCTAGCATTCTGGTCGCAAATCGCCGTTCAGTCGCCGCATGGACGTCGGCCGTAAGTTGGTATCGCGGCCGTCGTGGCAAGATGGTTGGCAAACGAGAGCGGACCGGAGTAAATTGATCGGCGGGGTGTATAGCAAGAACCAGAATAGCAGTAATTGCAATGTCGGCGACATACCTTCTTGATCTTGACGGACCTGACTCTTGAGCCCAAGCGGTTGCTTGCTTTTTTCTCCAGCCAGGTGATGAGTGAGCTGACGCCACCATCGGGGTTTGTTGACGCTTTGCTCTTCTTCCAGTTTGTAACCTTGAGCTCGGTAAGACCGCGCGAGGGTACAGATTTGGATCCCTTCATCGCAACATCGCCAGTGCCCGCATGCTTAAGAATAGCCCTCTGGTTGGCGGCGCTAAGAATGCCACCTTTGCCTTTGCCAGCAGTGAGGTCTTTGCGCGCATTCTTCGCCGGTCCAGAAGACTTTCCAACTCTTCCACCGCGGCCCTTCACTGGGCCGTCCATGGCTAGATCACCATCGCGGTCGGCCTTGGTCCTGTCGCGGCGAGTGGCTGCAGGTCCACGAGGGGCGTTCTTCGCACCACGAGCTGCGCGTGCGACCATGGTGGCGGCTGTGTGGAATGTGTTCGTGGTATGGATCGAGCAGCTGGTGGGCAAATCCAGCAAGTCGCCGTGGTCGACAGGCGAAATAAGTTTGCGATCTGCCCGCTAGTAGAGGCGCTGAGCGGGTATGCTGGTCGTAATATGAAAAAGTGGCCGTGTGGAAAAGAGTGTGGTTGTTGTGATGTCGTGGTACGAGTGTCGCGGTAGTTGTAATGCAAAGGAAGGATTGATGTCGCAGATTGTCGCAGCAGACAATAAGAGAAGGGCCGGTCTCACTTGAAGCAAGCACAAGAGCTGCAAGTTCGCGCTGCGGGTCTCAGGCATGCGGGACGCGGGAAGCGCGGCCCGCCACTAGGGCTGCAGCTGCCTAATGCAGCCTGATGATTGAGTGAATGCTTAATTCTCGGGGACGTCAGATCGGCTATTTCAGAGTGAGGCGTGTTTAAGAAGTGAGACCTGGTCAGCCAAGTACGCTTGTATTGACGATGAGTGGCTGATGTGATCACAGCAGTCCAGATATCAAGACGGGATAACCAAAACTGCTCACAGTAACAACAATGTCTTTCACGATCACCCAAGCCCACTCCGCGCAAGACCTCAGCTCAATCCAGGCTCTTTTCCAAGCATACGCCGTCGGCCTGGGTCTGGACATTTCATTCCAAAATTTCGACCATGAGCTTGCCAATCTGCCGGGCAAATATGCGCCTCCCAGTGGCGCTCTGCTGCTTGCCAAATCCACATCCACGGGCAAAGCAATTGGTTGCGTAGGGCTTCGGCCACTGCAATCTGAGGGCACATGCGAAATGAAACGGCTGTTCGTCAGCCCAGAAGGGCGAGGCACTGGTGTTGGGAAAGCGTTAGCGGAAGCTGTAGTTGCTGAGGCGAAGCGTTTGGGCTATGGAAGGATGGTGCTTGATACGCTCGGGTCAATGACCACGCCACTGAAGCTGTATCGAGGGCTGGGGTTCAGGGATATCGAGCCGTACTATCATAATCCCCTAGGGGATGTGATATTCCTCGAATTGACTCTTACCTGATGTTCAGAACCGCAATCCTGATGCCCGCGCGAAGCAATGATCGCCATAGCTCGTAGCGGCAACCATTTTTCCATCCTCAAGATCGTCGTCGTCGTCTTCCATATCCCAATTCTCGATCTTCCCGCCTTCTTCATCTCCGTTCTCGTCGGCATCTCCGTCACCCTCATGGTCCTCCCTGCCACACTCCTCCGAATCCGCGCGGGATTGCCCACTGAGATCGTTGCCGGCTGTGGGGAGAGTATCTCCGTTCTCTTCATGGCTCTCCGTACCACTCTCTTCCTGATCCGGGCCGAATTGTCCCATGAGAGCCGCCATTTGGCCAAACAAGTAGATGAGCGCAGTTCCATCCACACCATAGCTAAGGTAGCGGTTCAGCTGCTCAGCCACATGCCAATTCTCTTTCAACGATCCCTGTATGCGGTTTATGTCGATGATAAGGTCGAATTGGCCCTTTGGGAGGAGTTTGTCGGGATCGCAGTCGAAGAAGAAACTCCCGCCGACGTAGATGGGTCCTGGGAGTAGCTCATTCGCATTCTCGACGATGTGCTGCATGACTTCGTACCACTGAGTCAAGAGATACGCGGTACAACTCTGCTCCCAGACGAGAGCCCTGTGAGGCGCCCGAAAAACAACATGGCGCAGCATTTCGTAGTACTCAGTCTTCAAGGAGCGGATGAAAAGTTTCAGCAATTCCACCCCGGCCCAGTTGAATGGGAAGTAGAAGGTGTTGAATTGGTAGTAGAGCTTGATGGTCTTTTTGTGTGCCTGGCGACACGTCTTCGCAAGAGCGAGAGTGGTGTTTCTGGGGGAGCGTTTGCCCCTAGCAACCATTGCCGCCGTGTTGCCATTCAAGGCAGTGTTATGCTTGAGTTTGATACCGTCCTCATGGACGACGGCGTACTCGTAGATCTTGTCGCGGAGCTCGCGCGGGAGGCGGCCGAAGGGCGTCTTATCCATGGTCAATCGCATTTCGCTTGTTCGATGGTATGCTTGTGTCACTATTAATTCTATTAGTACGTGAGCGGTGCGACCGTGCTGTGAGCAAATGGCAGATTTGGCAATGGTTGTAGGAGAGAGGGAGAAGCTGGGAGCTGGAGAAAATCTATATACCCAAACAAACAGAGCCGGTCGCACCTTCCGTGCCAACGCGCTCTTCACTCTTGGCCGCATCTCACTGGGTCGGAGACGTCATCTTGTGGGCAGCGCATGTGATACCACCTCATGGAGAATGCTTTACCACTGAGAATGGCAACGGATCTCAACGGACTGTATCTATTGTTATGGGACTAGGAGATGGGAGAGTACCTCACGGGAATGTCTCCACCACTGAAACAAGCAGCACTTCTCAGGGGACCACATCGGATTTTGTAAGACCAGGGCATTAGGTAATGCCCCATTGAGGATGCTTCACGACTGAGAGCGGCAACACATCTCGGTGGACTGGATCTATTATCATGTGACTAGGGAATGAGGGACTACCTTATTGTAATGTCTCCACCATTGAGACAAGCAACATCGCTCGGTGGACCACACCAGAATTTGTAAGACCAGGAGATCAGATAGGACCTCGTTGTGAACGTCCCAGTATTGAGAAGTATGGTGTATCTCGATGGACAGCACATATTAAGATGAGACCAGGAAATTAGGCAACACCTCGTTGCATTCATTCAATTGTTGAGAGGCGCCATATATCCTAGTGGGCTGCATCGATCCTTATGAGGCCAGAGGATCGGACAGCAGCTCATTGCGATCGGTTTGATGTTGAGAATCGTCGTCTTCCTCGATGGGTCGCGCCAGTTCTTTTGGCACTAGAAGGTTAGACAACTCCTCGTTGCGATCCCTACGGTGGTGAGAAGAATCCTTCATCTCAATGGCTGCATCGATTCCAATAAGACCAGAGGATTAGACAGCACCTCAATGCAATCGTTTCAGGTTCGAGAAGCATCATCCATCTCATGGGCCGTAATAGTCCACTTGACACCAGGAGATCAGATAGTGCCCTACTAGAATACCCTGGCCCCTAAGGAGTCAATCAGTATCCCAGTGGATTACATCGTTCGCATTGCGCTCATGAATTTCGACAGTACCTCAGCAATAACTTTTGTCCACTGAGAGAAAACGCAGCTCGCAGTGGGCTGCATCCGTGTATCATGCAATCATTAGATCGGACAACACCTCTCTCTACATCTCCTTCGATCCAAGAAGGAGTTGCCTCTCAGTGGGTGGCATGCAGTAAGATAAGACCCTGGATCCTAGCAGCACCGTATTAGAATCTTGAACCTCCCAAGAATGCAAGAGCTTCTCCGCGCATCGTATCTGCTGCGACAAGACTGTCGAATCAGATAACACATGATCGTGATTTCACTTTCAGCCGAGATTTTCCAGAGTGACTCAACATATCTCCGCAGAGCTTGGTGGGAGAGTCGAGACCGGAAGATCAGATAACACCATATCGAAATTCATCGAGGTGTGCTGCATCTGCGAGAGCTGTCGAGGGTAGGTGATACTGGTGGTGAGACGGTGATGGTAGGCAGTACCTCGTAGCCATTGACTTGACAGTGATCGTACATGTATACTTGACCTACATGTAAGAACATCGAAAGGTCGAAAGAGGGAGAAGTGATGTTGAATCTTTGAGCTTGGCCAGGGTTAGGGTACACTGGCGCACATTTTCAATGACACCACCAAAACTTGAATGCATTCAACGATTCCTCCAACCATTTGAGGTCTAGTTATTTGGTTGCTGCAAACATGTACATGTAACTTTAAAACTGACTTCTGGACAATGACTGTATTATCGCTATCACGGTATGCATGCGATAGCCAAGCACCAGAAGATGGCGGAGAACTCATGCCGTGTGAGGCTTCTAACACATTGACGCCCCTTTGCGACTCGTGTGCTGGAGAACCAGAAACATGAATGCTTGTTACTCATGCACCTAAGCCTCGCCCTGACATTTTTCTCAGCCCCAACTATCCAGTTCTCATAGCGATCGAACCACTTACGACATCGTTGATCTGATGGAGCCTCTTCCAAACAAGCATCGCACATTTCGCCGACGGCTGGTACACGCCATGCCATCTCTCTTGACATCCACGCCGCTTCCAACGAACGAGACTGAAGCGCGGCTATAGTCTTTGAAATTACGAGAGTTTGGCGACGCGCATAGTCAACGGGTCCACCGGAGGATCTCCGTGTCCGTCTGGCCCTTCACCTGTGTTGATCTCATCACATCCGCCCACTCCTTGGTACTCGCCAATGCCTTCGCTTTCGCTGGACGTTGGACTTGCTGCTGCTGTGCTCCACCCAGATCGTGATTCAGCTAGTGCCTCGCACCTTTTGATCTCCTGATCGTCAAAACACTGAGACCACTGAGACCAACGGCATCCGTTGCGCATAACAGCCAGCGTCTTGGCTCTCGAGAATTCTTCTCTGTGAAATTCCTCCTCGCTTGGACAGTCGACAACAATCTTGAGCGTGGAATGCGGTCTCACCAAGTGAGGTAAGACCCGGAACAACTTAACCATGTGGATAAGCTTGACATCGTTGAGCATGAGGCGAATATGGACACGCATGCCGACCACTGGAGAACATGTGTTCTTAACAAATTCATTGATCCATTCGAGACGGTCTCGTATCGATCTGCGCAGGACCGGGCGCTCAATTTCCGCAGCGGCATCGGTAGCGTTGCAGGCGTACAAATTAATGCGAAGCCTTTCGACGAAGTGGTGACTCTGCATGTGCCTCAAGTTAACGATCCTAGGAAACCCGATTGGCTCCCGGCGCAGCGAACGATTGTCACGCTCTGGTGCTGTGGAGCGACGCCTGATATGCTCCCAACTATAGAGCCTCTTGAAGGTTTGAATGTCTCCATGCTTCTGCGAGACAACGACGAGAGGCCGAGCTGGCGCACGACTATCGCACTCCTCTGTGAACCAGCGGCTGATGTGGTGGAGACGAGGTAGAGGAAAGCGGACCACGAGCTGTCCATCTGCGCCGAATTCCGCTTCGCCCTGGAGCTGGTGGAGTATATCGTACTGTTCAGAGTGACGGACATTGGTCAGCAAAGGAGACTTGGATACTGTCTTGATTCGCGGCTGTTAAACTTACGATCTCATCGCGTAATTCGCGCGGCAACGAGAAGAAGCCCAAAGGCTTGACGCTCTCACTTGAGGACATGGTGAGACGGGAGACGACACAAAAGAAGATCCTCGAATCTGTCTTGCGAGATTCTGTCAAGAGTTGTCTGGCGGAGCGCGCAGGTTGATGTACGATCCGCGATGGCGTCAATATTATGACGGAGTAGCAGTAGTCATGGGAGCCGGCGAACGTAAGGTAAAGCTGAGGACGAAGTCGCGACTGATAGTATCAGAGTGATACCCGTCACGGTGTATCGTCCGACGAAAGTCGCGAGATGCGCTGGTGATATGTGAAGCGGGCGAAAGAGGCCGGATTGCTCAGAAAGCCAAAGTGAATGATGCAAGTGGATGTCTTTCAGATAAATCTGCTCTTTGATCTTTCTTTGGACACACTTCGCTGATGATGGATCAATAGCGATAGCTTTGAGTGACGTTTGTTTGCGAAACATAATCTGTCAAGCTGCACAAAGTCTTCAGCGAAGCCCTCTTGCTCTCTCCTTCTTCACTTCGCGCTTCGCCAGAGACTAGGCAGCAGCGCGCGACACAACTGGCAGCAACGACTTGACTTCCCAACTCGAATTGCAACCACGAACCACACACACTTCTACCAGCACATCCACCGACACACTCCGTTCAAACATGTCGAACATGGCTACCCAGCTGCAGGCCTTGACGCCACCCATCCTCACGGTCAACAACCCTGGCTTCTTCGAGACCCTACCGAGAGAGCTGCGCGACATTGTCTACGACCTACTCTACCAAGAGCTCGACAACGATGATTCAGGCCTTCGTTTCCAGACATACACCATACTCACACAGCTGCGCCTTGTCAGCCGTCAGTTCAAGCTCGAATACGACGAGCGAATCTCTGTGGACGAAAAGTCCAGGCATCTCACAATCATTGTTGACCTATGCCGCCCCTGCTGGTGCGAACTCTCCGTGACCTTGCCATGGCCTCAGCTTGCAGCACGGACTGTTCACCTGACCCTGGAAATAACATTCTGCAACGGGATACACACCTGGGACGGGCATTCGTGGGAGTGCAACGCGGATGAAGACACTGTTGGGGTTCTCTGCTACTTTGACTTTGTGAGATATCTCATGAACGCTTTGCCATCCCTCCAAAGCCTTCGTTTGGATCTGCATGCGGAAGCTGATTTGTGCGTCTTGAACTTGCTGGAATGCTCGACACCTTTCACGGATTCACCGAAACTCACGGAGCTGAAGATCATGGGCCCGCGTCCTTATGG
>Ga0265797_10012635_pt1 | contig 10314 bp, 14 predicted proteins | sample P2T30metagenome_FD_192433 | JGI IMG/M metagenome (GOLD analysis project Ga0265797, IMG submission 192433) | Plant litter microbial communities from East Loma Ridge, Irvine, California - P2 T30 | ecosystem: Environmental > Terrestrial > Plant litter > Unclassified | place: USA: California... | reverse complement strand
TGTTGCTCAGAGAACCTAGAACTAGCCAGCCGCCATCACCATCCATCTCTGGCAGTGCGGAACTGGAGTTACTGGTGCAAAGCAGTGTCCGTTCCCATTTTATCATCACGCCACGTGCGGTTCCCTCATATATCTTCGGCGGTGTCAGCTTGCTCCATCTTTCGATTCTTACTCCCATGGGTGTGAATTCGTTTCCTACCTTTTGAAATTCCCTGCAAGCAAACATCGTGTCTCCCATACCCGCATGATAAGCGAGAGGCACCCAGGAGATACCAAGCCAAGATTCGGAAGTCTTTCCAACCAGCGCTTCATTGTGGTCTTCGAGTTCCAGTCGGGCTCGATCAGCCAAATGAGCATCAATAGATGCTGTACACAAAAACATGCACGCGTAGGCGAAGTATGAAGAGAAAGCCGTGGATTGTACGACGAGCCCTTTGCACTGTAGAAGTCCCCAACTGCGTGCAAGGGACAGGTCTGTGCATAACGTTACGACACGCTAAACAAAAAGCTAAGCATCCCATTCACAGCTGACCCTTGGACGCGTTCATTTTAGATAATGCTGCACTAAGGTCGCCTGTACTGCCACAGCTTTTCTACCGATTCAATCGTCGATGTCAGCGACGATGCGAGGGGGATCAACGATGCGGAACTTAGCGCGGGCTGCGGGACGCAGGGTTCGAACATGTGGAAATTGCGACTATCTACGAATCGAGAAGCGCCTTGTCTTCCGCTCCCTCCCATAGCGACTACAATCTGCAGGAGCACTCTGAGATTTCTTGGCCGTCAGGTAAAAATGCTATGTTTGCTGTCTCATGAAACTATTGCAGTAGAGTCACGCCATGCTCGCATGACGTGAGCGCGCCACACCTTCCATTCAGGCTCGTTGCACGGAGCTAAATGCTGCAGGTTGTGACGGATACTGTTAGTTGAGCAATCACTACTCACAATCCACCTACACGTCGTGTGAGGTTCGTCTTGCGCTACGGACGATGATGGTACTCTAGCGTATGTCAAACGAATTTGCTGTTCGGCGTTACTCTATGTTTGGGAGCGGACGTTGCGTTGTGTGCTCTGAACCTCTGCATGCAGATACAGGTAGAGACGCTCTGCAGTTATCGGCTGCGGGTATTGTAGCACTGACGTGCTCAGCACGGAAGAATGCAGCAGACTGAGACGACAGCACTTCGACATGCAAGTAAGGTCTAGCTGTTCTACGCCCAACTAGGGTTCACAATCGCTTAGTGGGTCTCGGCATGCAGGCTTTCATGCGGTAAGATGCGTTGACCCATCCGTACCACATGCTTACGGTACAGGCCGAACGCGCCATTTTTCTCCACCAAACTCGTTTAGAGGAGCTAGCTGCCCGTCATGGCGTAGGAGATGGACTCTTATAGGTGGAAAAGCACTAGAAAACCATCGAGCAGCATTGCTCTTCAGAATTGACAATCCTTTCTATCCAAGTCGAATCGAAGCGCAATGACAAAACAATCTGGACCTAGACTGATAGCACCAAGGCCGTCTTTTCCTGACCGTCTGGAGGTCTCTTTACGAACAAGAGAATTGGACTCACAAAGGGAAAAGCCATCGAAACCACCATTGCCGCGGCGGAAAAGAACCCAAGTCAAAGTAGCTTGCCTTTCATATAGAAGGGGGAAAGCAAAGGTATGCCGGGCTATTGCAGCGAAGATATGCATCGCTTTCTGTGGCTTTGCAAAGCGATGACAGTTGTCAACAGTGCAACGGCCAACGAAGCTCATGCCAGCGCTGTGTCGAAAAGGGTCTTTCTTGTGTATACGACATCGAGCCCGATGTTTCGCACTTCACGTCATTGCGGCGAAAGCACCGCGCTTTGCAGATTGAGGTCAACCAACTGCACGCAGTGATTGAGTACATACGCACTCGCCCTGACATGGACGCAAGCGAGACTTTCCGACAAATCCGCGCCTCCAGGGGGCCTCTTGATATTGCAAAATCATTGAGCACCGCTTCAGCTTTGTAAGTAACAAAGTTTGTTCCGGCGTTACGATTGCTTATGGTTTCCAGCGAAGCACGATCGCGAACGATAGAACACGGCACAGCGCAATAAATGAGAGCCGTGACAACGACAAGATTATCTAGCCTCGCATGTTCAGCAAGCATCAAATTTGATGTGCGCAAGGTTGGATGGCTTTGATGTATGGATCTTGGAGTTGATCCAGAGTCGGGGAACCTCGCGCCCATATTAACTGTCGATGCTAGCAATTGGAGAGCATGCTCTGAGTACTCAGTCAACAACGTTAGTTTTGCAATTGTTCTTACATGAAAAGCGTCAGTTTTGGTTGACCCCCGGCCACTGACTATCACCTTCGTTGTCCGCATTTAAGGAAAGATCATTGCAAACCTGAAGGAGGAAACCGATAGTGTTTACGAGAAATAGCACCCTGCCGAGCGTTGGAGAAGGGGCATGTCTCGTGTACATCTGGACAATACAAACACCTATGATGACCTACATCTATGCTGTAGCAGGAAGCCGATCAGGTTGGTCGTGTGGCTGCCCGGGATCAGCAGTCACTCTTCTTTTTTCAGCCAGCGTCGAATGACCATACAAGAGGCTGTAGCTGGATGTATTTCTCTGCAAGAGAGTTCGGCTACGCGAACGCTGCTGAAAACACTCTCCATGATCAGCTAGTTCGAGTATGACGACAACATACTGGAACGCATCGCTATCATGGAGTGACAACGCAGCCACCGGTGCAATCTTAGCTCGTTACATCTAACCCCCATGACACTGTTGCAACGCCCTGTATTACGTTCTGACCAATCATGCTATGCCCAATCATCTCCATGCCCCTCCATGCGGCAGACAGCCAATATGAAAGTTCACTCGGATAATGGCCAGGCCTAGGCCATGCCACCTGCATATGCATAATGCCTGGCCCCTCTCCAATCCTCATTTCAAGTGGGGAGCATGGTGCAGAACCTCCATGCAAGAGACCCATGCTTTCAATGTTGCTAATCTGGTTGTCCAATGAAGCTCATACGAGACACAGACTCCGCTAATGCTCTCCTCTTGATTTTTATATGGAGCGATGACGAAAGCAACGATTATATCCCGAGCGTAAATAGAGCATTCGTAACGCGTTGTCGCACGTGGACCAGAGCCAAGCGAGATGGGCGACAGGGCTGAGGAGCTTACAGTAGCGTCTGATGAACCCTGACTAAATCGAGGACAGGGCCGAACGTGCGATGATAAGCCGAGACCCTGCATGTGACAGCCAGGAATTAGACTTTCGGGGAAGAGGCGCCAAGCTAGACCCAGATCGTAATTGGTGCATAGAGAAGGCCATGGCGCGGCATCGGCCTACCAAAAACCTGATTGAAGCAGAGAACGCTAGGTGCACAGGTAGATTCGTTCGGGAGTTCAGAAGCGTGAGATGGGGATAATGCACATCTTTTTCTCTCAAACCGCCGTGCAGATCTTGGACTGCATGCGTTTCTGCAGGTGGTGGTTGAGAGTTGCAAATGATCGCCAATTGCGCCCGGTATTCCTGTTCCGAGAAGCCATAGTGCCGATCGACTTCAACTATTGTATTCCGGCAATGCCACTTCCCATGGACAGCCACCATCGGTCTATCGCTTGGCTGAAACCACTCGTAGAACAAGTACTTTCCAGGCCCCGGGTTCCCGCAAGTGAGATAGTGGGCAGCACACAGCTTTTTGGCTTTCAAGATGACATGCAGCATTGTCCTTTACTGCTTCACACAACTCTGCATCTTTCGATAAACGTGCCACAGAATCATCGACATTTGACACTACGAATGCGCAACCTGAGAGTTGTAAGGAAATGTGAGAGATGCCACAACGCGGACGCCCTGTTCTTGTCGCCTGCGAAGCCTGTAGAATGCGCAAAAGCAAGGTAAGCCTTATGTGTAATGTCTTTTGCATGTGTGCAGAAATACTTACGTCGACTAGTGCGATGGCATAGCACCCGAATGTCGCTCGTGCCGACTCAAGTATACACAATGTGTGTACTTATCCGAACCCAACATGCCAAGGTTCGCCGCCTTGAAGCTGGATTACGAGCAGCTGAAGTCGAGCTACGGCAATCTCTTGACAATCTACGAACAGCTTAAGAATGGAAGCGCTTCGGAAGTGTCAGAGCTCCTGATGCGAATGAGGTCGGAGGATGCATTACCGGGTTTGCCGGAAAACGATAGGACGCTTCGCCAGTCCATGGATGGCCCTCAGCCGGCAGAGTACGACACTGGAACAGCAGACAATTACGGTCTATCTCTAGCTGGCTTTGATGCTGTGTTAGCACGAGAGATCTCGTCACGCCCGGATTCCGCTCGAGTGGTCGGCGTCACATCAGCACAGACAGGGGCTATCGATTCGGTTTCCACTAGCGAGCTGGGAAAACGCCAGAGGATGCAGCCTCCACCGTTTGCACCATTCCGGAATTCAGGCTACGGCTACCTTCAGGCATACGGAAGTTTGGAACGGAACTCTCAGTCACATATCAGCGTGTCGCACAAGGTGTTGCTCTGGCCAGCAGTCATTTGTCACATGTGGGACTCGGGCGTACCAGCAGTAGCGTCAAAAGACCTACAGAGCATCGCAAGACTGGGTTCTCCATGGCTGTTGCAGAGGGAGATATCAAAGCACCGTGGAAAGCTACCATGCAATGTTCGCATCCCATGTTCGACCTCAAACTCTGAATCAGTTGTTTTCCCTGGCTTAACTGTCGAACGAGTGGACGAATATTCTTCCGCCTACTTCAACACTTTCAATGTGCTATTACCTCTACTCGACCCGGACATTTTCGTGAGTGGAGCTGTGGCGAGGCTTCTACGAGAAGGCTACAAAGACGACGATCTCGAAGGCGTGCTAGCGCTACTCGTCTTTGCTCTCGGGCAATTAGCCATTGAAGGAGTCGTGGGGCGACCTACCAGCGCGTGCAATCACGAATCCAGCGGGTTCCGTGGCGGCACGATCGAACAGCCTCCGGGTTTGGCACTGTTCAACGAGGCGCGACGGCGAATAGGCATGGCCAATACCCAACCCTGTTTGGAATACGTCCAAGTCATGCTGCTACAAGCTACATACTTCGAAGCGAGCGCAAGGCATCTCGACTTTTGGAGCTCAACCAGTGCTGCGTCGTTGGCATGTATTTGTCTTATCAAAGGCCAAAAGGTCGACTGGACATCCGCCTACGGTGATCTCGTCAAGCGCACATACTGGGTGTGCGTTCTTCAAGAAAGGCTGTTTGACCTAGAGTTTCGCGTGGCCTCGACTGGCATCGAAAGTTTGGAAGATCAAGTCCCGTTGCCACATTTTCACGTAACAAAAGAACGGACAAGCGACCTTCTCTCCGATATCACAGATGCCTCGACTGCGGATGGAAAGAGAGGTTCGGCGTTTTATTTCGTTGCTATCTTAGCACTAAGTCGTCTCATCAGAAGGACGGACAACATCCTCGATGTCTACGAGCCTAGCCTGACCGAAAATGATTTGCTATGGCCAAGCTCGAACACGCCAAACCTTTGCGATGCTCCAGGAGGCGCTTCGCACTTTGAAAAGTATAGTGAGCCGCCTACAAATATTGTCCAAGAGCTGATTCACCAGCTTGATCTTTGGCGCGCTACGCTACCACAAAAACTTCAGTGGAATGACAGCGACAGATTTGACTTCGAGCGAGTTGACCCGCTATCTACAGATCTGCTTAGCTGTTCTTTCAGTACATCCCGGAATCTTGGACCTGGGGAAATTGATCACAATACGGATATTGTGGTCGCACAGCTGCGGACTCGCTTTTACTACGCTCGTTTCTCGATATGCCGCCCTTTCATCTACAAAGCTCTACACCTGCCCCATCTCATGACTGCAGACGATCGTGCCAGGTGCGCCCTTGCTATCGATGCTGCTTGCCTCTGGCCACTCTCTCTTGCACCGCCCAAAAGCAAGAAACATCTTGTTCCGCATTTGTTTTCTTGGACGCAGAATTTCTTGGCTATGATGTTTGTTCTGCGGATGTGCCGATCATCTCACCTTCTAAGTGATGTTTGTAGAGAAGCAAGCATAGCGGAAGATCACCTCGAGAGCGCTATTAGTTCTATGGCACGATGGCTTGAGGATGTAAGGCAACTAGATGGAATCGCGGATTGGGGTATGAGGGTCTTTGGGCCGGCCCTTTGCAGCTAGCTGGAATCAGGGTTTTGTGATTGATATACGGCCAAAACGACAATAACATTGGTATCGGAAAGGGAACTTCATATGAGCCAAAGGATATATCTCGGACTAGCAGTATATAACAGATCTCGTGATCAGATGCCGGTAGTTTTGGCAGGAACTCTACACCGACAGTCCATTGTCAAGTCCAACAGGAACTGAGTACGAAAAAGAGGTTGTCTAGCTACTTTTTACATCGCTTCAAGCTTGAAGCCATTTATATTCTTGTCTCACATGTTGCATCCTCACCCTGACTTCGAAGACGAACTCCGCATTGAGTTGCCTTCCCCTCTCGCGGGCGTGATTCTTACATCACCCTGGGTCAAGTTCCCCACCGATGACAGTTCCGTCAAACGCAACGAGGGTAGCGATTTTATTTGCAAGGAGGCTGTCAATCGATGGTCTACCGCCTTCCTGGGTATGTATCGCTCCTGAACGTTCTAGCCGATTGATGTAGTGGCCGATCGATGAACTCGACTGACCAAGCTCCCAGGCTCAGCACCTTTCGACAATTACAACCAGCCTCTGCTCGCACCAGAACATTGGTTCTCTGGCCTTGACAAGTTTGTCAAAGGAGTCCTCGTTTGGGGTGGAGAGCAGGAGATCTTGATCGATAGTATCGACGCCATCGCCCAGAGACTTAAGGTCAGCTGTCCTAACACGGACTACGTACGGTCTCAAGGGGGCGCACACGTCGGATGGCTGTCGCACAAACTCCTGATGATCAGCGGTAAAGAGGAGAGCATCTGGGCCATTGGAAGCTGGATGACTGCCAGACTATAGTCCTTGAGGCTGCTGACTATCAGGGCGTAGTGTTCTTCATTAGCAGTGTACTTCGTTGCGTACTTTGAGAGTGTCCGACCGCGCTTCGGCACATCAATCGGTCGTCTAGGAACATCTCATCGCCTATGAATATGTATAGCAATACAGCTCTTACTTTCTCATTGCATGTACTAAACTGCAGCACATTCTTATTGGTAACGATATTTAGCATGAACGTGAAAGTGATCAACGGCTCGGGGCTTCCGATGTGGGTGCCGGTTGCTGCGTTCCTTGTTGTCAATACAGGTACTCTGGCGATTCCGTTCCTCTGGAAATGAATTAAACCTCAAAATAGGCTGTTCCAGGTCTGTGGTTTGCATGACGATTTACATGACCGGGGTTTGGGGTATACGAGTGGATTATTTTGGAGGGGACCGGGCGTGTCAATCATTTCGATATCACTCTCAGCCCAGTTCGAAGGCATACGACAGTGGTGACGCTTATATGTTCGACATAAATCTTCCCGGCATGTAGAATACAACATCGTCTCGATGGGAAGCATTTTCTTCACCTCACGCATCGGAGTAAGTGATCTGGTTACTCTGCTGAAAATGCCAATCATCTTCGAAAACTCCCTGTTCTCGGCTTGGTCGCTTGGCTCTTTGATCAGTCCAGTGAAAAGTCCGGTCAGCCGTACTGCATCTCGACACCTGGGCGAAGCAAACGGTTATGCGTGATGACTCAGCAAATGCCATCTTGGACTTCCGCGAAGTCCAAAAACCCTAACCCTGAAAGCTGGGCTCGTCATCCACTGAGCAGTCCGACTCACGGGCGAAACGTCCAAGTTACCGGAAATGATCATGCAGTATGTGATAGCTAAAGGAGTCAGGTCGCATTTATCAAGCCAGTTGCGAATCTCTCGCTCAGAGAGCATAGCCATGCTGTGGTGGGTGGTGAGAGTACTCGTAACTCTTTCGACGAGGAAGACATTGCATCCACCACCTGCACAAGTGACAACTCGAGTGACTAACATTGTGTGACCCCATAGCTATATTTTGAATAGATGGAAGGTACATAGAACTTCTGGTGACCATCCTAACGACCTATTCTTAGTCAATCAACCCCACGATTCTTTCACAAGTCCGACACGTGAGCCTGGTCAAAGTAACCGAAGTCCATCAGGAAGTGCCTAGAAAAGCGACTGGCCTCGCTCTCGACTCTACTACGTTCACTTGTAGTGCGGAGGTCGGTGCCGAGAATCTTTTCCATGCCCCACATCTTGCGTATGCGGTAGTAAACGCTGGTGAGGGCATCCTTAGTGCGCAAATTGAACAATCTCGCAAACTCGTCCTCTATCTCAGGCCACGAGTGCTCCCGAAAAGTACGATAGTACATGATGGAAAACCTCTGTTCGTCTGTGTAAGAGGGTCTAGCAGGCTGAAGGACGCGCGGAGGCGACCCGGCATGTGCCGTCTGAGTCGCCGGATGCGCTCGGAGGTCGGCATCGTGATCAAAAGCGCTGTTTGGATGGAAGACACTACCACTGGTCGAGTTCGTCACATCAGAGGCGCCGCTAAAGATATTCGTGGTGTCGAGGCAACTGAAAGGAGAATCCTGGGTCGCGAGTCCGAAGTCGTTGGGATATTGAGAGTGAGCAGACAGGGGCAGAGGCAGGGTGACAGAGAGCCCAGGGCACTCAGGTTGGTGACGCTTTGCCCGGGTTGGGGCCGCATGTGATGTAGAAGATGCCTTGAGTCCTTAGGGTTGATGACCCTTAGTCGATGCGGTAAACGCAGAGTTTGCTTCATCGGTGTCACAGCAAAGGGATGCCACTGTGATCTTGCGGTGAATTCGGCGCTCGCCGGCGGTCATGACATTTGATCGTTGCAATGTCATGGTGGGCGGAGAATTTTGGCTATCGCTCGTCATTCTGAAAGCTCGGAAGTGCTGGGAGTGGTCTTTGGCTATGTGTCTCTTGTGTTTAGACTCGTACAGTAAAGCGATGTGGACGGGATCCAGCCATTTTTAAACAGCCACCCAGATCATTTGTGGTATGGTGCTGCTTTACCAGCAAACCACAGTGACCTTGATTCGACGACGCACATCCTTGCATTTTGTGCAACCCGAAGAACTGCTTGTTTTTACACGAAGTCGCACGTTACATCTGCGGCACCTTGCTTGGTTAGACGCAAAACGTTGCAATAGGTAGCCTGGACGCACATAGTGTTCGGTGAACATGCAAGGGACTTTGGCATCTGTGCTGAACACAGTTGCGGTTACGTCCTTGCTTTGCGCCATTTCAAAGCCAGCACGCATAGTAAAATGTCGAGCAAGGGATCTTTTTAGGAGCGAAGTTATCCGCTTTGATGACCAACGGCGACGAGGAAAGAAGTATGTCAAGGGTGTACGACACAGTGTTGAAAGCAATAGTGTCGCACGATTCATCCATGCCCATTGCCATCAATAACGCTGGCTCGGACTCTTCGTAAAGCTCAAGCTTTTAGGGAAGAAGTCAGAGCTCGTACGCCTGTCGGTATTGATGTGGGGCTCCATCGTCGGGAGCATTGCACAGGTTGTAGGCTCTGCCAGACCCGGTGTAGTCAGGATTGGCGGGTCGCTGGGACCCGCAGGCCTGTCTAATCGGACGCCCAACCTTGGTGCAGGACGAGTCTGGGAAAGATTACTGGTGATGGCAGATCTTGTAAAAGGCATGCGATGTGAAGACAGCCCTACTGCGTCGAAAATTTCCCTTCGATCTGAGCCGATGGGAGCGAAGGCATTGCGCGGCATTGCGTCGGACCAGACGTTATCCAAGGCATACGTAGTCGGTTTGCACAGGGCTCTGGCGCCTGGGTCCTCATGCTGTGTGCAAGTAGGTACTGCCATCCGTTCAAGAGCTTCCCCAGAAGATCCGCTTACAGTTTCGGCAACTACATCTGCCCTGCAAGTGCTGCTGTGGCGACTGACCACGTCTGGCTTACGGAAATTTTGAGTTGCAGCATCGAGTGGACTTCCAGACGAAGAATTGCTTGCTTCGGTAGCTGATTTAATGCTAGCTTGATCCTGACAGTCATCAAGGCCTTTACAGACTAGACCTAGGCCAGGTGAGCTCAACTGTTTGTCAAGGAGTATGATCTTGATATCTCTTTCGATCGTAGTTGGCGAGGCTATCTCTTCTTCAGCAGCCCAATCTTTCCCGTGTTGCTTGGGAAGCTCTTGTTGGTCGTGGCTCTGCAGTGGTGTCAACATTACATCATGACTCATCAGCGGCTAATTGATCTTACCGTGTCTGCGTTACAAGAATTATTGTGACTGGGCCCACACTTGACTGGGATCGAAGGATCT
>Ga0265797_10012634_pt1 | contig 10315 bp, 11 predicted proteins | sample P2T30metagenome_FD_192433 | JGI IMG/M metagenome (GOLD analysis project Ga0265797, IMG submission 192433) | Plant litter microbial communities from East Loma Ridge, Irvine, California - P2 T30 | ecosystem: Environmental > Terrestrial > Plant litter > Unclassified | place: USA: California... | reverse complement strand
GAGAAGAACGATGCACCAGCTGCATCGAACTCTTCCGCAAGCGATGTGGAAATCGTTCCGGGCACCATCAACGAAAAGAAGTTACTCAGAACATTGGATCTAAGACTCCTGCCCGCGGTGTCAATCTTGTATCTGCTCAGCTTTCTCGATCGCAGCAATGGTATAGCCTTCTCCATTCCCACCGCTGATGAAAGTGTACTAACAAATAACCCAGTCGCCAACGCACGTATCGAAGGCCTAACAACCGACCTCGGCATGACAGGCAACCAATACCTCACCGGCCTAACCCTCTACTTCATCGGCTACGTCCTCTTCGAAATACCCTGCAACATCGTCCTCAAACGCACGACGCCAAAGTTCTGGTTGCCTACGCTTACGGTGGTGTGGGGAGTTGTGGCTACGCTGATGGGCGTTACGCAGAACCTGTCTGGCTTTTTTGCGGTGCGTTTCTTGTGAGTAGCCCGAGAAAGACACTAATAGTGCGACAACGGCTAATTATCTGTAGTCTGGGAATGGCCGAGTCGGGGCTGTTTCCTGGTGTGGTGTATTATCTGAGTATGTGGTATAAGCGCAATGAGCGACAGTATCGCATTTCGCTGTTTTTTAGCTGCGCTTCGCTTGCTGGGGCTTTTGGTGGTGTATGCTATCTCTCTTGCGAATACGAGAGACAAGCTGACGACTATAGATCTTGGCGTATGGCATCGCGCATATGCGTAACGTTGGGGCATACGCTGGATGGCGATGGATCTTTATCTTGGTACGCCCACCAAGCTGCTCATGAGTTTGTCACTAACAGCAACATAGGAAGGTCTGCTCACCATCATCATCGGAATCATTGCGTACTGGTTTATTTCAAACTACCCCGCCACCGTCAGCTGGCTCAGCAAAGAAGAAAGAGCGTTCGTGCAAGCACGTCTGAAAGCCGACAGTGACGCCACGAACGACGAAGCATTCTCCTGGGCGGAAGTGCTGCTAGCCGCAAAAGACGTCAAGATCTGGCTCTACGCTTTTGCCTTTCACACCATGAGTCTACCACTATACACTCTATCACTCTTTCTAGTAAGTCAGCCAATGCACGAAACGCGCACACCACTCTAACACCCCCCAAGCCAACAATCATCCGCGACATGGGCTACACATCAGCCCAATCCCAGCTCCTCACCATCCCCCCCTACGCCGTCGCAACCCTCTTCACAATCTTCTGGGCCATCCTCTCAGAACGCTACGCCCGCCGCGCCCTCTTCATCATAACCACCTCCACCGTCGCAATCATCGGCTACATCATTCTCCTCGCCAACACAGATCCCAAAGCACGACCAGGCGTATCCTACGTAGGAACCTTCTTCGCCGCCATCGGCATCTACCCTTCCGTCGCCTTGGTCCTCTGCTGGCCCGCCATCAACGTCAGTGGCCAGACGAAGCGTGCAACAGCCAATGCTATGCAGATCAGCATTGGTAATCTAGGAGCTGTGCTGGGGACGCAGTTGTACCGCGCGAACTCTGGACCAAGATATGTGCTTGGGCATGGCTTTGCGCTGGGGTATTTGTGTTTGAATCTAGTGGTTGTGGCGGCGTTGTGGGTGTTGTTGAAGAGGGAGAATGCGGAGAAAGAGCGAGTTTTGACGGAGAGGCCGGAGACGGGCGGGTTCCATGATAGTGTGGAGGATGTGAAGATGGGGGATCGGCATCCGAGGTGGAGGTTCCAGGTTTGATGGTCGAGGTTGTGAAGAACTAGGAGATCCATTAGAAGGCATGTGTTTATGGAAATGGGTGCAATCCAGAGATTCTTCTTCCACGTCAGAAACGAGTGAGAGTTAGCTGCTGAAAGGAAACACATGGCTTACGTAGCTAGGTACTGTGACCACGGTATCGGGACACCGTGCCTTTTCGAAAAGTGGAAGACGGATGAACGTACGCAGGTATATCACACGACACGATACCTGAAGGACCTGTGATAAGAAGAGCGGAATCGAGCATACTCGTTTCCAATCCATGTCCTCCGTACTTTGGAAGAACGTGAGACATTGGAGTGCGCACTTGGCAGGTATCATCACGCTTCAAGACGTACCTAGGTGTCTGGTATCCTCCGCAAGACTCATCACGGTATTCATACGTCAATTCAGAGATGGGCAAGAGGGAGGAGGTGTCGAAGTACAAGCCCTTCCAGGCGATCTATGGCCGTCTGATCCGCCTCACCATAATGCATGCATTTCTTTGTGACACCCAGATGACGACGTTTGATCTCCAGTTCAAAGCTCCTCCATCCATGATATACGTTGACTCCCTGTCCTCGCAATGAAAATGACGTGAGTGTCACAGCCGTGAGATGCTGAAACGCTGAACACCCGCTCCACAGGCGGCGAACCTTGTGTGCAACCTTATGGGGGTGATTCGGAAGTGACGATAGCCAGAGTTTCCTCCGGACCATCGAATAATGTGTAATTGATCGAAATTCGATGTGTGAGGTCATTTTTGCTAGGATAGAGAAGAGTGTCGCTGGTGTAGGTTCATGCGATGAGATCTTCTCTTCACCTGCTGTCCGCGAGCTTGCGCAGGGACAAGCGATCGCATAGCAACATGCAAGACCCGAGTCAGAGAACAAACGAGCCATTGCGGGACTTGCCATTAGCCAATGTATTATAAGCCGAGGTATACAAATACCTTTCCAGATTACATGAATGAGGCTGCTCGCCAGATGGAGAGAAGCCTCCGATGATATTTGTAATCCTCGACCTGCTAGGCTCCGGCGTCGAGTATGATTACATTCTACGTAACTGGGTGCTGGGAGATACTTGCTACATAGCTCTGGGCTCTCGGAAACATGTCCTGTTCAACCTCTAGCTTCACGCCGTTGGGTTTACTGGAGAACTCGCCGTCGCGTCCGGCTTGAGTGTGGTAGACGCCAATCGCCACGCACGTGTTCACGGGTTACTGGACAAGTTCTATCGGAACTTTCGACTTCACCGTATGTATAACCGTGCGATACTGCATTCGCAGCCATGTGAAGCGAAAGTTACCTAGGTACCAACGGCAAGTCGACGCGACGGCAGACAGCGGAGAAAACCAGTGCGGGGTTGATCACCACAAAGCCTGAAGCGATCCCCCATACATACACCCCAGCTCCACAATACCACACGCAGCCGGCCATTCCCGCACACCAAACAGCAGCACACACGTGCCTGAAAGCGAAAGCGAAGCTGCCGAAGTTTGTATTGTGGTTTTCGATACACTAACACGGCGGCGTAGCGGGAAAACAAGGTGCGAACATGGCGATCGGCTGGGCGCTACTTGCCCTGAACGTTCAGGGCGCAGGTCCGAGCCTGTCACAACGATCATTTTGCGCCACCAGACCGCATCGGCCCCTTTAAGAAGTTCAGGCTTGAGCTTGTAGTGCGGAGTCATGCGTCGTACCTGACAGCCGGTAGCTCGCGATCTACACTGCGCGACGCCTGAACGACTCAGGATGGCTGTTTCCGGTTGTTGTGCTACAGTGCCTGGGTCTGGCTTCAGCGTTCAGGGAGTGGAGTGGAGTCATTGACAGGGCCGTGTATGTATATAACGCGTTGTCGCTTTGATGAAATAGTTGTTGTTGAGTATCGTACCATTCGATCATCATGAAGTTCTCCACGTTTGCCGTTGCCGCCCTCGCCGCACCCTTCGTCCAGGCTGCCCCAACTGACATCCGGGAGCTCTCCAACAGGCAGACAAAATCCAAAGAACTCAGTATGATATACCAACTGTATGCGACATGATCGCTTGCTTACCCCCAGCAGTTCAACCTGAGCTCTACCCAGTCCTACAACGCTACACCAGATACGCCGTAGCATCCCTCGCCACCTTCGTCTACGGCTTCGGAACCTGCAAAAGCCCTCCCTTTGGCTCAAAACTTGTCCGAAAAGTCGTCTCCGACATCGTAAACGACACCCAAGTCGCCGTCTTCCAAGATGACGCCGCCAAAGAGTTCATCGTCTCCTTCGCCGGCTCATCTTCACTACAGGATTTCGGAACAGACTTCAACTTCTTCTTCATGCCGTTCGACTCTGCACCTGGCTGCACGGGTTGCCAAGTCCACGGCGGTGTTCTGAAAGGCTGGCGATCCGTCCAGGCTGGTGTTATCCAGGCCCTCGCCGAACTACGTGCTGAGCAGCCGTCCTACTCCACCATCATCACCGGCCACAGCCTAGGAGGTGGTCTGGCAAGTATCGCCTACACCGACCTCAAAGCCAACGGCGTACCAATCAAGATCGCATATACCATGGGCTCCCTACGCGTCGGAAACCAACAGTACGCCGACTACACTGACAAGCTGTCTGGTGCGAGCGACACCAATCTCGGCACTCTCATCCGTATCACGCATCGGATCGACGGCGTGCCTGGCTTACCGCTCACCCCCATGGGTTTTGTACATACGCGCACTGAGATCTATGAACAAAACACTGCACCCATCCTCGGAACTCAGAGTGCCGGAACAACGTACCGCTGCTTTGGCCAGGAAGCTCCCGATTGCAACAAGGGAACTGCTACGGGCTTTATCAACCAGGATCATTTGGTGTATACTGAGATCAACATGACCGACGGGGCGCAATGTAATAATTGATGGTTTGATGGTCGGGGAGGAGAGGGATGACGATTTTCATGATGATGTCTGCTTGAAATGTAACCTTAATTTTTGTTTCTACCAATACAATACACTATTGTACTAGGACCGAGAGTTTTCATGCATTTTGGTTGGTTCTGACTCCCTCATAAGTACGCTCAAATAAATACCCAGACTTATAGGTTCCTCAGTCTGGCCCGAGTAATGATCGACTGATCTAGCGTCGTCATGATCGCTCGCCCATCAGCATCCGCCTGGAGCGCCTCACACGCCGTACTCAACGGGAAACCGGCTGATGAAATACCATACAGCATAAAGTCTTCCTGCAGTAGATATTCCATGCTCTTGTATATGCAAGTGCTGAGCTCAAGGCACTCCTCCCGCAACGCTTCGGGGCTGTATGCCGCATCATCATGCACTACATGCTTTCGTTCTGGGAAGCGATTCAACAGGCCCTGGATCTCCTTGAGGCAGAGGAGCTGGAAAGCCCAGAAGTAGACGAATACGTTTGCGATACCGAGGCTTGGGTACCATAGCGACTCGTAGGTGCCGCCTAGATCGCGCTCTACACTCTGCCGACAGGAGATTGGTTCCATGGTGTTTGACAGAAAGCCACTGTACCAGTTCTTGAGTTGTGCTATACTTCCCATGAGCTCTGTGATGAGTTGGTTTGCTGCCCCAGCCGTGCCAACGGCAGCGGCGCCGGGAGAAGTGGGTAGTACCACGTCGATCTTCTCCAGGAGACCTGGAATGTGTGCTGCGACACCTAAGAGACTTTGTAATGGGGCGCCTTTGTGATGTTGGAAGGGCAGTGTAAGCCAGGATCCATCTGCGAAGAATGTCGCTTTTCGAAGTATGAAGGCTTTGAGTACCTAGCGCGTAGGTATGTTAGCTCACAAACAATTATCGTGTGGCGCTGTACTTACTAGAAGCGGTCTGAAGCCCATGAGCATAGTATGCTCAATGCCCGATGCGAAGAGCTCTGGTGGCATGAGCTGAAACATCTTGCTGACGCCTTCCACATGTATCAGCCAACTTGACTCTTGGGTTGGCGATAGCACCTGTCATATGTCATTAGCCTTTGCTTGAACTAAATGACTCAAAAGACAGCCAGGAAGATCAGTAGACGATCATCTGAGAGATGGGCGAGATTACCTCCGTCAGCGCCAAACACATGACCGCGGCTACAAGTTCGCTCCTGTAAGCGTCTCCCACAACGGCAAGGCTTTCTCCCAAAAGGCGGAGACTGTCCTCGTATTGCGCGACTACTGCATTGAGACAGTCTCTACGATCTCGATAGGCGGTGATAGCGAGTGCCAAAGCGCTCACGGCCGAATACAAACACTGAGAATACGGTCCAGCCATGTCGGCAGTCAGTTCTGGCAGTGCTTTGGCCCAGGAACCACAGAACCATGAGCATTGTTCGGATACATGAGTCGGATTACATGGTAGCTCTTGGACGGGAATGAAATTGCGCAAGATCAACGATACTTTCTCTCGTACAATGGAAGGATCTGGAGGATATGAACCATTGTAACGTGGTAAAGCGTCGGATGCGAAGGTCGTCTGCTGGTGAAGTCTAGTCGAGTCGTCTTTAGCCTGAGTACAGCCCGATTCGGCATGGGAAGGACGTTGCGCATCGATAGGGACGGAAGGCTTCGCCGGTGGAACCGGTTTTGGACGCGGTCTTGGCTTTACTACCGTTTTGGTAGCATTGAAGGGTACAAATAAGGCGTCCGGGTACCCTTCGCATGCTCGCTTACTGAAAACACATTGAGTGCATGCTGGACGCTTGCCATCGCACTGTTTAATAGCGGATAGGATTAGTCTACATGCTCGGAAGACAAGCAATGATGCAAACATACCTGAAGCTTTCGTTTGCGGCAAGTATCACAGAGGTTCTTCTTCCTGACCTTCATGGCAGAGGTGCGCGTCCGTGAGGGAACGCGATATGTTACCGCAACCGGAAGGTATCGATTGGGTTCGGGTTTTTAGTCCCGAATTGAATAGCCTAGGGTGGGGCACTACCATAGAAACTGGTATATGATGGAGATAGCTAGGGATGCGTTGACGCATCGCTGAGTGTGGCAGCTGAGACAGCGCCCAGCAATGATGTAGGTGCTGCGTTTATCCAATGAGACGGGGACATGTGGGTCGGGGTTCGCTCCTTCATCAGGCTTAGCGCCTGCTGTCTCAACGCTACTACCCCGGGTATCGTCCGTCACATTTCTACACTCTACCAGACCTCATCAAATCAAGCAAATTTCTCTTTTGCTGATTAACGTTGCTGATCAAGCAATCATCGCACTATTCTCCGATATGCGTCTTGCTCTAGGCTGAAATTCACGATGGATCTCCTTGACGGTGCGGCTTGTTATAAAGCGAACCACTGCGTTCCATTGCATGGAAGGATAATACCTAGGTACTAATCTATCATCACTCTACTATTCGACAAAACATCACTATCACAATCATGCCAGCCTCCACCTTTAAGAATAAAGTCACCATCACCCACATCGGCACCGCTACCGCCATCCTCGACATCGACGGCATCACCTTCCTCACCGACCCGTTCTTCTCTCCGGCGGGCACCGAGTTCAATGGATCTGCAGCTGTTCTGAAAGTCCACGATGACCCAGCTCTGAAGCTAGACCAACTACCCCACATCGACGCCATCCTCCTAAGCCATGAGAACCACCCCGATAACCTCGATGACTTAGGACGTCGACTCGTCGACGGCCGCCACGTCGTAACCACCAACGATGGCGCGAAGAATCTCGCACCGCGGCCGAGTGTCCTCGGGTTTAGTGACTGGCAAGAAAGAGATGTGCGCATCGCAGGGACGACATTCCACATCACTGCTACGCCCTGCAAGCACTGGCCCGGACACGAATGCGTCGGCTTCGTCCTGCACACTGAAAACTTCGGCGTCGCAGCCGACGGCCGCCCAAACGCAATTTACTTCTCCGGCGACACAGTCTACATCGAAGAGCTCGCGAAGATTGCGGACAAGTACCACATCACTGTCGCTATCATGAACTGCGGTAAAGCGACCTTTTATGAGTTTACTGAGGAGGGCAAGCCGGGTCAACCAGGCGATGCTTTACAGATTACCATGGATGGTCGGCAAGCGGCTCACCTTCTTAAGGATCTAAAGGCTGATGTACTGGTGCCTATGCATTATGAGTCGTGGGATCATTTTAAGCAGGGTGGAGATGGGCTTGCGCGGGAGTTTGAGGAGGAGGGTGTTTTGGAGAGGGTGAGGTGGTTGAAGCCTGGTAAGGCTGTGGAGATTAACTGAGCTGTGGGTGGAGGGATGAGACTATGATGATGTGTTCAGAGATGTATTAGTAGTAGTTGAGCCTTGCATGGTTCGAGAGTTGTAGAACGTAGTAGTGATAATAAATACATTTACAATATATCTTCAGGTATCCAGAACGCCTTCTGATCTCAGCATCCCGGTTCTTTTCCAAATCGAAAGCTGCGTGACTGACGATCCGAGCAACACGCGCATGTATCCCTTGAAGCGCACCACAACAAACATCACATTTTGCACCCCCAAAATCCGAGAAAACTTGGTAGCCGTGACACAATCGACCAAGAAATTTCTGCATTTCTTTCCCAATCTCTTCCACCGAGCGAAACACCAACTTTGTGTATATGAAAGACGCAGTGGGTCGGCTTTTGACACCACATCCGGTCTAGCGCCACGCTCATCTAGACCAAGGAGCTCGCGAGTTCTCGGGCAAAGCCATTCTTTAATGCTGATTATCAATCCGTGCGAGTTCGCCGATGAGTGAACAAATCTCTCATCTTGTATATGCTTATCCGTAATGGGAAAGTATATATACTTTGCAGTATCCTGTCAATCGGTATCACGCACCCGCTACAACAGGCCAAGATCGACACTTTCTACTTGGCTATCTTGACCAAAGTAAGAACATAATGTTTGGAAGAAAGACCACGATCGACCATGAGAGTAAACTCTCTCCGAAAACACCAAATCATGGCGAACCAAAACACGAAGATACCGAATCAGCCACTCTACCATCCTCAAGCACGAGCATCGAGGAACAACCCGAAGACGGAATCATCGCTCAAGAACCACCAGAAGGAGGTTTAGTAGCCTGGCTAGCAGTCCTCGCATTCTTCCTCGCAATCATGAACACATGGTACATCCCCATCCCTTCCAACACAAAATCCCTGCTGACAACAACAAAGGGGCATGATAATCTCCTTCGGCGTCTTCCAAACCTACTACGTAACCACCCTCCACCAAACCCGTTCCACAATCGCATGGATAGGCTCCCTCGCCGTCTTCCTCCTCTTCTTCACCGGCATCATAAGCGGCCGCCTCACAGACGCCGGTTACTACCGCTCCGTCACCTGCACAGGCGCTTTCCTCGTCGTCCTCGGCACATTCATGACATCCCTTGGCGAAACGTACTGGCAAGTTTTGCTCGCGCAAGGTATTTGCACGGGCCTGGGAAACGGGTGTTTGCTTACGCCCATGTCGACGCTTGTTACGAGTTATTTTAAGAGGAGGTTGCCGCTTGTTACGGGGATTGCGGCGTGTGGGAGTGTGACGGGCGGGTTGGTGTATCCGTCTATGGTGAGGACCCTACTGCCCAGTGTGGGGTTTGGGTGGACGTTGAGGGCGATTGGGTTTATTCAGTTGGCGACGTTTGCGGTGGCGTTGGGGTGTGGGCGGCCGAGGAAGGTGGTGAGGAAGAAGGGGCCGCTGTTGGATGTGAGCGTGTTTAGAGAGAAAGCGTTCAATTTGCTGCTTGTGGGGTCTTTTTTGGTAAGTTGTGTTTGGTCTGCCAGTTCCAGATGGTATGGACGCGTTTACTGACAGATCTGCAGGCTTTCCTGGGCGTCTTCTTTCCATTCTTCTTCCTCAGCTCATACGCGCGAGAGAAGCGAGGGATGTCATACACCGAGTCTCTCAACCTCACACTCGTTCTGAACGGTATCGGCTTCGCAGGTCGACTGTTACCCAGTCTGATCGCCCGATACTGCGGCACGATGAATGTCTACATCACATTCATCTTCTGCTCTGCACTCTGCATGTATACCTGGGTCCCGGTACACTCGACTCCCGGGCTCTACGTTTGGACGACTTTCTACAGTCTTTCTGTAGGTGGAGTGCAGTCACTCTCCTTGGCGATTGTTCCGATCATCATCTCAGATACGTCGAAGATGGGAGCTTCTTTCGGGATTGTGAACGCGGTTATTGGAGTCGGCGCTCTGATAGGCTCGCCTGTCTGTGGTACTATGATCACGTCGAGTGGAGGCTCATATACTGGTGCGCAGGCTTTCTCGGGGAGTGTATTGGTGGCTGGAGGATTGATCATACTGGCTGCGCGCGAAGCGAAGAGGAGGCAGAAACAGGAAGACGTTTGGGTGAAGATGTGAGGGTCGCGCATCGGAACTCTGTTAGTTCCTTTATTCTTTTGGTGTTTTGTTATTGTAATTTAGCCTTCGTGCGCATTACCAGTCACATGGATGCATTCTTTCCAACCGTGCCACTGCTATGGCCATTCTTCGACGCATCTCTGAGACTAGGGCCTGGAGTGTTTTACTTGTAGTGGTACATTGTTGCGACTGAACCATGCCAATGGCGAGTGTCGTGAGATCGTGCCGTCGAGACGCACGGTCTGTGTTCGATGAAGATAGATGGAGACCCTGAGTTCCACGTGCGGTAGATCCTGTGAT
>Ga0265797_10012633_pt1 | contig 10315 bp, 10 predicted proteins | sample P2T30metagenome_FD_192433 | JGI IMG/M metagenome (GOLD analysis project Ga0265797, IMG submission 192433) | Plant litter microbial communities from East Loma Ridge, Irvine, California - P2 T30 | ecosystem: Environmental > Terrestrial > Plant litter > Unclassified | place: USA: California... | reverse complement strand
TCCAGCGCTTCCGGGGATCCACGCTCCAGTCGCAGTGCGCAACAATCGTCGGGGTCAGTCGGTCATCCTGCATGTCACCAGAGAAGCAAATCGGCAAGGTGATGGTCAAGGGAGAAGGGGGCCATCGAAACCGAGCAGGGTTACGTTCGGCCCACAGCTGCCGGTCGTCATACTGACGCTGTAGCATTTCAGCTTCCCCGGAAGCTGCCGTTCGTCTTGCGCCGCGGCAAAGACCCGGCCAAGATGGTAGCGATGCGGGATATTGCTGCCGTTCTGGGGCACCGCATCGCCGGTTTGCTCCAATTATTCATGGGTGATGGAGGTGATCGGGACGATGGGATCGCGGGAGGTTGCGCAGGGCGCACTGTTCTACGAGTTCTCGCTTGAGGATCACGGTCCCCAGGACTACCTGATCCGCGCCATCGACCGCTTTGTTGATCTGGGCGACAGCACTTTGCACCGTTCTACAGAAGCACGGTCCGCCCTTCCGTCGATCCGGAACTGATGATCCGGCGGATCTCGGCATCCTTCTCCGTGTCACCGGACAATGCCTTCGCGAACTTGCGCTTCCAAGCATAGAGCGAGTGCGTGCTCACACCGAGCCGCTCCGAAACCTCCTTCGCCGGGTAGCCCCGTTTCGTGATTTGCCCCACCGCATCACGCTTGAAATCGTCAGTGAAATTGCCTGTGCCCATCATGGCCTCCTTGCCTAAAAGTTAGCGAAGAAAGCGTCCACAAAACATGGGGCTATTCACGGCGAAGTTCCGCAATGGGCTCCGAGCGACGATCATGGGACGAAGCAGACCTTCGCCATCCTGCTCCGGCGCACATCATCGTGCCTTGCGGGTTGGGTCAAACCTCAGCATGCGGAGGGCGTTCAGGGTGACCAGCACCGTGGCGCCTGTATCGGCAAGGATGGCGATCCAGAGGCCCGTGATGCCCAGAACCGAGGTGACCAGAAATACCCCCTTCAGGCCAAGCGCCAATGCCACGTTCTGGTAGATGTTGCCCATCGCGGCGCGCGCCAGCCTGATCAGGGCGGGCACGTCGCTGACACGGTCGCGCAGGATCGCGGCATCCGCCGTTTCCAGCGCAACATCGGTGCCGGAGCCCATGGCCACACCGACGCTGGCCTGTTTCAACGCGGGTGCGTCGTTGATGCCGTCGCCGATCATCATGATGCCGCCGGACGCGCCTTGCTTGCGGATCTCGGCCAGCTTGTCCTCGGGCATCATACCGGCGCGGTGATCAATCCCGAGGGCGCCGGCGATGGCGGCGGCGGTTCGCGGGTTGTCGCCGGTCAGCATCGTTGCGGTCAGGCCCATGGCCTTCAACTGCCGAATGGCCTCGGCCGCGTCGGGGCGTGGTTCGTCCCGCATCGCGATCAGCCCCAGCAGACGGCCTTCGCGGAACACGGTGACGACGGTCTTGCCGTCCTTCTCCATCGCCTCAGTGATGCGGAGATTCGGCGTATCCAGCACGCCCAAATCGGTCGCATGGCTGGGCGAGGCGACCCACGCTTTGGCCTCGCCAACCATCGCCTCGGCCCCTTTTCCGATCAGGGTGCGCGCGTCACGATGGGGTGGGGTTGCGATACCATCCGCGTCGGCCCGCCGCAGGATTGCGCGGGCAAGGGGGTGGCTCGACCCCGCCTCCACGCCCGCGGCAACGGCCAGAAGATCGGCTTCGGTGACACTAGGCGCGGGGAAGATGTCGGTCACGACGGGGGTGCCATGCGTCAACGTGCCGGTTTTGTCGAAGGCGATGTGGCGGATGGCCGAGGCCGCCTCGATTACAGCGCCGCCCTTCAGAAGCAGGCCGCGCCGCGCCCCCGATGACAGCGCCGAGGCGATGGACGCAGGCACCGAGATGACCAGCGCGCAAGGGCAGCCGATCAGCAATAACGCCAGCCCGCGATACACCCATGTTCCCCACTCGCCGCCGAACGCCAGCGGCGGTACCAGGATGACCAGCGCCGCAATCGCCACGATGGCTGGCATGTAGATCCGGCTGAACCGGTCGATGAACCGCTCGGTGGGGGCGCGGGCATCCTCGGCTTCCTCTACCAGTCGGATGATGCGGGCGATGGTTGTGTCGGAGGGGTCTTTCGCGACGCGGATGCGCAGCGCCGCCTCGGTGTTGATGGAGCCCGCGAAGACCGTATCCTTGGGGCCTTTGCTGCGCGGCACGCTTTCGCCGGTGACGGGGCTTTCGTCGATGCCGCTGGTGCCCTCGACAATATCTCCGTCCGCGGGGATGCGGTCGCCGGGCCGCACAAGGATCGTATGGCCGATGCGAAGGCTGCTTGCGGCCACGGATACGGTCTTGCCGCCCGCCTCCACCAATGCTGTCTTGGGCACAAGATCGGCCAGTGCGCGGATGCTGGCGCGCGCCTTGCCGGCCGCCACGCCCTCCAGCACCTCGCCCACGGCGAACAGGAACACGACCAATGCCGCCTCACCAACCGCGCCGATGATCAGCGCGCCGATGGCGGCGATGGTCATCAACCCCTCGATGGTAAAAGGCTGGCCCATCCGCGCCGCCGCGAAGGCACGCGCTGCGATGGGTGTCACGCCAATCAGGCAGGCCAGCAGAAACGCCCAATAGCCCCAACTGGCCGAGATCAGCAGTTCAATGGCCCAAGCCAGCGCCAGAAACGTGCCTGTCAGGATAACCAACCGGCCCTTGGCGCTGGCATACCATGCAGAACGGGGCACAGGCGCACTGGCGACCAGCGGCGCGGGTGGCGCGTCGGGCAGAACGAACGCCTTCTTGCGCGGCGCCAGCTGCCCTTTAGCGGCGATGCCGAAGCCTAGCTTGCGGACCACACCCTCGATCATTGCGTCATCGGTCGTATCGGGCGCGACATCCAGCGACAGACGCTCGGCCATCAGGGCAACCTTGACGTCGCTGACCCCCGGAAGCCGTTCCACCGCACGGCTTACCTTCAATGAGCAGGAGGCGCAGTCCATGCCTGTCACGGTCCATTCACGCCGCGTTGTCAGTTGATTGGTCATCGTCGCCCCCTCGCGTTGCATCCTACGACTCGGGGATATACAATCTCTAGCAACTAGAGCTTCAAGGGGTTTGTTATGCTCAGCATTGGAAAGCTAAGCGCGGCGACGGGCGTCAAGGTGCCGACCATCCGCTATTACGAACAGATTCATCTTCTGCCGGAACCAGACCGCACGGGCGGAAACCAGCGCCTTTACAATCGCGCCATCCAGCAGCGGTTGTCCTTCATCCGCCACGCACGCGATCTGGGGTTTCCGCTGGAGGCCATTCGCGAGCTTCTCAGCTTGTCTGACGATCCGGACCACCCCTGTGCCGCCGCAGATGTGATAGCGACCCGTCAGCTGGCCGCCGTGAAAGCACGGATAGACCGACTGAACGCCCTGCGTGAAGAACTGGAGCGGATGCTGGTGCAATGCGCTTGCGGCACAATCGCCGACTGCCGCGTGATCGAGGTGCTGGGCAACCACGACCTGTGCTGCGGTGATCATGCGCCCGTGGCCGCGGAATGAGGGCGGGTCTGCTCAACATGTGAGGGGCAGGAAAGCGCGGCGTGATGCTGAGGATCCTTAGACAATGCAGACCTTCGCGCGCTCAGCCGGAGGAGCAATATTCAGTCAGCCACGGGGATTTGCGATCTTAGCCCACCATCGCACATATGCCTTTTCCAAATCCGATATTTGCTAATGCTTCAGAGAAACATCACGATCCCCCAATACGTCACGACGACAGCGATCAGGATGCCGCATGCGAGGGAGCCGAGATCCTTGGCGTGTTTTGCAGGCTCCGACCACTCCGGCGAGACATGATCCGTCAGGACCTCGATCGCGGTGTTCATCGCTTCCATGGCAAGAAGCAGGGCCGAAAGAATGCAGAAGCCGCCGATGTCGCGACCGGAGGCTCGCATGAAAAGAAGCGATACGACCCCAAGGACGATCAGCACCATTTCATGACGCGCGGCCGTTTCACGTGCCAGACGTCGCGCCCCGCCGATGGTATAAGTGCCCGCAGCGAGGAGGTGACGAAGTCCTGTTTTTCGGGAGGGACGGACTTTGGACGGGAGATCGGAACGGAAGATCATTGTCATGCGCCGATACCTTGACATTGCGCGGTCAGATCCAGCGAAGGATCGTGGACCTTCGTGCTGATGTCCATTAGTCCCAAAACCGTGTGGAACAGGTTGTCCTGACTGGCGGACGCGGCGGCCTTAGCCTTGAGGCAGGTTGTATCGATCTGCATCGCCGCCTTGTAGGAAGAGGACAGCCACATCACGAAAGGCACATGGGTCTGTTCGTCCGGAGCCATGAAACGGGGGGCCGCATGCAGATACAGGCCGTTCTCGCCCAGGCTTTCGCCGTGATCGGACAGGAACATCATCGCCGGAATCACCCTCGACTGGACGGCCAGCAGGTCGATGGCCTGTGCCAGCACATGATCTGTGAAGAGGATTGAGTTGTCGTAGGCGTTCACGATCTCTTCGGTCGTGCACTTCTTGAAATTGGTCGATGCGCAGGCCGGCTGAAACGCCCCGAACCCCAAAGGATAACGCTGGTAATAGCCGGGACCGTGGCTGCCGGCCATGTGCAGGACCAGAACGGTGTCCTCGGTCATGGTTTCCGCCGTGCGCCTAACGATCGGAAGCAATGCGGCGTCCGTGCATTCGCCGCTCTTGCATGCTTCGGCGTCGATGGTGGCGTCTATGCGATGGGTTTCGATCCGGTCCGCGACATGCTGCGAGCCGGTGTTGTTGTCCCACCAAAGGCTCTCCACCCCGGCGTGTTCCAGCACGTCCAGCAGGTTTTCGGACGCGCGGAATTTGGGTTCGCTGTATTCACTGCGGGTGAAAGGGGAAAACATGCAAGGGATGGACACGGCCGTTGCCGTTCCGCAGGACGTGGTGTCGGTGAAGGCGATCACGTCGCGCTTTGCGAGTTCGGGCGTGGTGTCGCGCGCGTATCCATTCAGGCCGAAGTTCCGGGCGCGGGCCGTTTCCCCGGCAAACAGCACAAGAAGCACAGGTTTGTCCGCCCGGACAAGGCGCGGGCCCTTCATCGCATCCGTGCCCAGATCCTTGACCACCATATGGGTGGATCGCATCTGAAGCCGCACATACCGCGCCACCGCCCCGATCGACGCGCCGGGCTGGTAGGAGCCCAGGATCTCGCGGTGTTCCCGAACGGTGGAGGCGATCGTCGCGTAGTCCGAGTAGATCAACCCCCCTGTCAGCACGAAGGTGGCCGCGACCGCGGCGGGCCACCGCCACGCCAGCTGCAGTCGACAGCGATAGGCGATCCTGGGCACGAAGATCAACACGGCCGGCAGGATCCCCGTCAGCCCCAGATGCAGGAGGTAATCACCCGTGATCAGCTGGCGCGACTCCGCCGCCGTGGTCCGCATGATGTTCTGGACCATGTCCCGATCAATCAGGATGCCGAACCGCGACTGGTAGAAACTGGCCGCCGAGGCCACGAGGATCAGAACGGCCAGCACCGGCCGCTGCAAGTAAGGCAGCGAGACGACGGCGAAAGTGAACAACGTCAACCCGAAGACCGCCGCCCCGAAGATCACGATGTCTGGCGACGGGCCAAGCGCGCCGTGCAGCGCCTTCCAGAACCCTGCATTGCACAGGATCATGAGATAGGTCGCCACGATCAGATTTAGTGTCCATGGCGACAGCACCGGTCGGTGCGGAAGAAGGATCGGCATAAGAGGGCCCCGTTGCTTCATGACAAGACCGGGACCATCCGGAGTCGTGCCGCATCCTTCCCCTGTAGGAGGCCTGGTGCAGACCCTGGATATTCCGGCCCCGTCATGGCCTGCAGTGCGATGCCAACCTTGCGCGTGGCTTACAAAGCGGCGGCGATCGCAAATTTGTCTCGTGGCACACGCCCGGGCACTGTAATCAGGAGGCATGAGAGTGCTTCTTGTCGAAGATACGGCGGATCTGGCGCAAACCGTGGGGGCCTACCTTCGGGGGCTGGGCCATGCCGTCGACATCGCCTCTACGGCGGCGGAAGCGGAGGATGCGTGGGCGATCGCGGATTACGCCTGCGTGATCCTCGATCTTGGGCTTCCCGACGGGTCGGGTCTGGATCTGCTGCGGGCGCGACGCCGGGCGCGGGATCGGACGCCCGTCATCATCGCCACCGCACTGGACCAGATCTCCGATCGGATTGCGGGGCTGGATGCCGGTGCCGACGACTACGTGACCAAACCCTTCGACCTGGGCGAACTTGCCGCCCGCCTGCGGGCGCATGCAAGGCGGTCCGAAGGCCAGCCGAACGCGGAGGTGGAGATCGGCCCATGGCGCATCAATCGTGCGGCCGCTATCGTGCAGCAGGACGGGCAGGACGTGCGCCTGACCTCGCGCGAATGGTCGGTCCTGGATACGCTTTTGGCTGCAAGAGGGCGAGTGCTTTCTAAGGCTGCCCTGGAGGAAGCGTTGTATGCCTTCGATGACACGATCGAGGGGAATGCCGTGGAAGTCTATGTGTCCCGCCTGCGCGCAAAACTGGGTCCCAGCCTGATCGAGACGCGGCGCAGGCTGGGTTACGTGATCCCGTGACCCGTCCTGCACCCGATCTGCCACCGCGTTGGTCCCTGCGCAGGCGCCTGCTGCGCAATGTGCTGCTGGCCGTCGCAGGGGGCTGGATCGCGACGGCGGCGGTCGGGACGTTCGCTCTCAATCACGAGATGCGCGAAATGCTGGACCAGACAATGGAGGGCGATGCCGAACTGGTCCTGAACCTGCTGGAGGCAAGCGATGGCGCGGCCATCAGCCAATGGGTCGATGCCCATCCCGACAGCGACACGCAGATCGTCCGCATCTTCGCGGCCGGTCAGACACCGCCGCCTGCCCCATGGGCCCAGATCGAACAGGATGGCATTCATCAGCTTGACGGTTGGGTCGTCCTGCGTCGCAGTTCCGAGATCGGCACGACCGAGATCGGGCAAAGTCTCGACTGGCGGTTCGAGGAGGTCATAGAAGCCGCACGCGCTTTCCTGCTGCTGACCCTGCCGTTGCTGGGCCTGGTGGCATTGGGGGTGATCGCGGCCCTGCGCGGCGGATTGTTGGGTCTGTCAGCCTTCACGCAACAGATGAAGGATCGTAGTCCCGACAATCTGGCACCACTGCCAACCACGAACCTTCCGCAGGAATTGAGCGTGATGGCCGACGGACTGAACGTGTATCTGGACCGAATCCACGACCTGCGGCGCGCAGAAAGGCGGTTCATCGCACATGCCGCGCACGAATTGCGCACGCCGCTTGCGATCATCCGCACTCGGCTTCAGCTGATCTCCGGAAGCGCCCCGGCCGCGCCGCATCCGGACGATGTCATCAAGTCCATCGACCACCTGTCCCGCCGGGTGGAGCGTCTTCTTCAGCAGGAACGGGCCGAAGCGGGCCTGGGCGTGCAGCGTCAGGATGTCGATCTGGTGGGATTGATCCGACTGGTTTGCGCCGAACAACGTGCGCAGGATCGGGGGCGGCTTGTCTTCGACGATTCCGATCTGGAGACATGCCGGATTGCCAGTGATGCGGACGCAACGGCCATCATACTGCGCAACCTCCTCGACAACGCGCTGGAGCATGGGGAAGGACCGGTCTGGCTGACGCTGACGGCAGATCTGACCTTGACCATTCGCAACGGCGTCGGGGCCGGAGGGCATATCCGGCTGGACCCGTTTGCCAAGTCCTTTCAATCCACGGGATATGGCCTCGGGCTGAACATCGTGACGACGATGTGCCGAAATCTTGGCATCGCCTTACGCGTTCGGCAGGACGATACGACCGTCGAAATCAGACTGAGCTTCAGTGAAGCGGCTACTCACTGATCTTCGCGATTTACGCGCTGCTGTTGTGATCTGATCGTGAGATATTGTCCCGTATCATGGTGACGTTTGGTCGAAACCGAAGGGCAGCTAAGGGCTCTGCGGGTCGAGGATGGGACAACCCACGCCGTCGATCAAGCCTTCATCGAGCTCGACTTCTCCCGGCGATCAATACCCCGCAAAAGTGCCCCTCACACTTCCGGGCTCGTCGTGAGATCTTTCATGAGGCTCGCCCGAATATCGCCATAAATCCCTGCCCATTCTTCATCGGTGATATCCAGAAAGCCGAAGTAGCGCAGACAAAACGCTCCTTCGGTAGCAAGAAACGCCAAGCGCGCCTGTCGACCTTCTGCCGTGGAGGGATCGAGGCCTCGGATGCTCCTTCGATACCAGTCCCGCGTGGCGGTCATGAATTCGGGGGATTGCAGCATTCCTGTCATCAGACTTGCAGCTTTCGCCTGCGCGGGGTCGCTATCTATGAAGGTCGCGCCGACATGGGCATGGATGACATCGATGGGTGATGGGTTGGACACCACCAGCTTGGCGAACAAAGACTCGTAGCTTTGCATCCAGCGTGCGCAAAGTGCGTCGATCAAAGCGGCCTTGCTAGAGAATGTATACTGGATGCCGCCCTTGGTGATGCCCGCGGCCTTGGCCAAGGCTTCGATGGTCAGTGCAGCGGCACCTTGAGTGCGCACGATGTCCTCGGCGAGGTCGAGGAGATTGTCGCGGTCGACGCTTTTCTGACGTCCCATTTGACACCTTTCCATTACATACGTATGGAATTATATCGATCTCGAAATCTGTGCAAGGGCAATGGAGAGTAAAATGAAGTCGGCCAACCGCTGGCTGGTGCTGACCGTGGTGTCGAGCGCGCTGCTCCTGATCGTCATCGACATGACGGTTCTCTACACGGCCTTGCCACGACTGACTGCCGATTTGGGTGCCACACCGTCCGAGAAGTTGTGGATCGTCAACGCCTATGCCCTGACGGTGGCAGGCTTGCTGCCCGCGTCGGGGGCGCTTGGTGACAGGTTCGGGCCGCGGCTGATGTTCCTAGGCGGTCTTATGGTGTTCGGTGTCGCATCGCTGCTGGCCGCGTTCGCTCCGACGCCGGAGGTGTTGATCGCGGGGCGTGTCGCCCTTGCCATCGGGGCTGCCATGATGATGCCCGCGACGCTGGCCATCATCCGACACACGTTCGAGGATGATGGAGAGCGCAACTTTGCCATCGGCATCTGGGCGGCCGTCGCCTCCGGCGGGGCGGCTTTCGGCCCCATTCTTGGCGGCATACTGCTGGAATTCTTCTGGTGGGGGTCGGTGTTTCTGATCAACGTGCCGATCGTGATGCTGGCGCTTGTGGCAAGCCTGATGGTCGTGGGAAAGCAGTCCTCGGAAGAAGGGCACCCGTTCAGCCTGTTGGCGTCGGTGCAGATTTTGGTGGGCCTGGTCGCGACGACGCTTGCGATCAAGGAATTCGGCAAGCCTGTTCCGTCCTTTGTCGTGGCCATCGGGGCCGCGGGTGTCGGGATTGCCTTCATCGCGCTATTCATTCGGGGGCAGAGGCGGGCCACGCATCCGATGCTGGACCTGCGCGTCTTTGCCAATCCTGCATTCAGCAGTGCCGTCATCGCCGCGCTGTTCGCCGCCGCCTGCCTGATGGGCCTTTCGCTGGCGATGACCCAACGCTTCCAGTTGGTCCTTGGCCTGTCGCCGCTGCAGGCGGGCATCCAGCTTCTGCCATTGCCACTCGCGTCCTTTGTCGCCGGACCACTGACGGGCCGCTTTATCAGGACCGTCGGCACCCGCACCCTACTACCCGCCGGCATGACCGCGATCGCATCGGGGTTGGCCCTGTATCTGCTCTCCATCCATTCGGTGCCGATCCAGGTCATCGCGCTGACATTGGTCGGTGCGGGCGTGGGGATAACAATGACGACGGCGTCGGCGTCGATCATGCACAACGCCCCCCGGGAAAGTGCCAGCACCGCAGCCTCGGTCGAGGAGGTCTCCTACGAGCTGGGCGGTGCCATTGGCGTCACAGTGTTCGGCAGCATTCTTACAGCCGTCTATGCACGTTCCTACGAGGCGCCTTCATCGGCGGTGGATGCGGGGCCGTCGGCTCTGGGGATCGATCAGGCGCTCCAACATGCCGAAGCGGCTGGGACGGAAGCGTCAGGTCCGCTCCTCGCGGCCGCCAACGCCGCATTCGAGGCGTCGTTCGTCGCCGTTCTGGGCGTAGCGTTGGCGCTGCTCATGGTCGGCATTGCACTGGTCGTCCGTATGAACAGGCGTCCCGCATAGCCCTCCGAGCTTCGGAGGATGGGCCAGCGGTGGAGATTGGGACATTGCTGACATTCACTGTCGCAAGGACAGCACGCCTGCACCGACGATCATGATCATACCGATGGACGCAATCAGGTCGGGCGTCTCGCCGAAGAACACGATGCCCCAGATGACGGCAAAGCCG
>Ga0265797_10012632_pt1 | contig 10316 bp, 5 predicted proteins | sample P2T30metagenome_FD_192433 | JGI IMG/M metagenome (GOLD analysis project Ga0265797, IMG submission 192433) | Plant litter microbial communities from East Loma Ridge, Irvine, California - P2 T30 | ecosystem: Environmental > Terrestrial > Plant litter > Unclassified | place: USA: California... | reverse complement strand
CTTGTTAACAGATAAAAAAAAAACGAGAACAAAAAAACGAAGTTTTTTAAGCGCTATTAAAAAAAAAAAAGACTAAGAAAAATTCAATTTTATGATTGTAGCGGCATCATTTGGTATGCATGATATGGTGTTGGACTAGGTAATGCCCATTCTAATGAAGTATTGGCCACAGAGTTATTTAGAAAGACTGGTGTACTCATGAAAAATTGAGGCACAGACCATGGATTTGCGATAGCTACTGGTTGGTTAGCTAACATATCGTATAGAATGTATAAGAATAGAGCTGTAGCTACAACTGAGATGATGGATCCAAGAGAACTAATATAGTTCCATCCTTCAAATGCGTCTGCGTAATCAGGGATTCGTCGAGGCATACCAGCTAGTCCTAGGAAATGTTGAGGCATGAATGTAGTATTTACTCCAATGAACAGAGTCCAGAAGTGTACTTGTGCTAGTGTTTCGTTGTACATTTTACCAAAGATTTTTGGTGCCCAGTAGTAGAAACCTGCAAACACTGAAAATACAGCACCCATAGATAATACATAGTGGAAATGAGCTACAACATAGTAAGTATCATGCATAGCAACATCCATTGAAGCGTTAGCTAGTACTACTCCTGTAAGTCCTCCCATTGTAAATAGGAATACGAAACCAAGAGCAAATAGCATAGCAGCTGTATATCGAACAGAACCTCCGTAACATGTTGCTAGCCAACTGAAAATTTTAATTCCTGTAGGAACCGCAATAATCATTGTAGCAGCTGTAAAGTAAGCTCGTGTGTCAACATCAAGTCCTACTCTGTACATGTGGTGACTCCATACGATAAACCCTAGAATACCAATTGAAGCAATAGCGTAAACCATACCTAAGTAACCGAAAACAGGTTTACCTGAAAATGCTGAGATTACATGTGAAATCATACCGAAACCTGGAATTACAATTAGATATACTTCAGGGTGACCGAAGAACCAGAATAGGTGTTGGTATAGAATTGGATCACCTCCTCCAGCTGGGTCGTAGAATGAGGTGTTAAAGTTTCGATCAGTTAGAATCATTGTAATTGCCTTAAGCGTTTTTTCTGTATATTTTTTTTTATACTTCAAAAAAACGGTATCTTGATTTCCAGACTCATTATCTATGTACATATAAATATAAATATATATATATATACTCAATTTCTTACCTAGGTTTTTTTCTCAAAAAATCCCTAAGATAAAGAAAAAGGGAAATACTCTTGTACTCACGTACAAAGTTGAGACTGTATCTTATTACCACAATTTATAGATGGTCCCAATTAAAAATTGTTCGATTTTGATTCATCTGTGATTTAATTATCACAATATTTTTTTTGTTTTCATGATGTGTTCCTGATTCAAAGTATCTTAAAACTTTAATCCAATCTAAATAATCAAGATATTTAGAACCTTGTAAAGGGTAATTAGTTAAATAATCTTTAACTAATAAATTAGTTTTTAAACTACTTGTACGAATTCGATATTGAGGATATTTTCGATCTTCTCGGATTAAGTTAACATTAATCGTTAAAAAATTAGCAATTTGTTGCATAATATCAATAGTGTCATAACCATAGCGAGTTGTTCGACTTTGACTTAATTCAAAACTAAGTGAAATTCGGGAATTTTTAGCTACTTTTTCTAAGTTACTTGTTCGCACTTGAAAACAACCATCTGCTTCAATAAAACCAGCTAACCAGCTATCTTTTTCAAGAGGTAGAGTTGATATGCTAGCTTTCATATTAAAATCTGAGAATTTATGATTAAGATAGTTGATTAATAACACTAATTGATTATATTTAGGTCCTCGCATATTACCATTAATTAATGATGCAATAGCTATAAGCCCGTCTAAATTGTTAATAGTTAAAATATAGACTGCACTATGTTTAACTTTACTAATAGTTCCGTGTTTGAGAGATTTTTGAATCATTTGACATAAAGGAAAATCTTTATGTTGGAAAACAATTTGAATCATTGGATAATTAAGTTTTCCTTTTTCAGATCGTTCTTGTTTAGGTACGACAATAGTTCCGTCACCTTCAATAAGACCCGCTAAGTAAGAACCTAATAATACAGGTGAAACAAAAGATTTACTATAAATAGGTAATTCTGGCGCGCAGTCGTTAGGGTTCCATAGAATATTAAAAATATCTAATGTTACCTGCTGATTGTCTTTTCTGTTAAGCATTACTTCATAAAAGTTGAAAAAACTGAAAAAATAATCTAAAAAAAAGAGTTCCCAGCATACAGCCAGATTTAAAGCCGGCACAATTTTACCGGCTAGTACTGGCATAGCTAAAATGATAATAATTGATTGGAATAGCATAGCCCATACAAATAATGGCATTTTATGTAATGTCATACCTGGTGCTCGCATATTCATAATTGTTGTAATAATGTTAATACCACCTAGCATAGATGATACCCCCGAAAGGTGTAGTGAGAAAATCGCTAGATCTACGGATCCACCTGAATGTGACTGGATACCTGCTAGAGGCACGTACACAGTCCACCCTGTTCCTGCTCCTTGTTCTACAAAAGCGCTGGCTAGTAGCAGAACAATAGCTGGAATAAGAATCCAGAATGAAATGTTGTTAAGTCGTGGAAACGCCATATCAGGTGCACCAATAAGTACAGGTACCATGTAATTTCCAAACCCAGCCATTGCTGGTACCACTACAAATAGAAGCATAATAATACCATGTGCTGTAATAATTACATTATAAAGTTGGTGGTCCCCTGCTAAAAATTGTGTACCTGGAGCTGAAAGTTCTAATCGAATAAGCACAGAAAGAGCTGTTCCAATAAGACCTACAAAAATTGAGTACATTAAATATAGGGTACCAATATCTTTTGCATTAGTAGAGAATAACCATCGTAGATACATAGTGTTATTCATAAGGTTCCTTATTAACTAGCATTAACTTTGAGCCTTTAACCCTCTGTTAATTTTTTTTTTTGCTGTTAAAATAGAGTGGTTGTGATCTATACTTTTATATTATAAAAAAATTTAACAAGCGAACGGCAAACGCTGGAACAAAGAAAAAAAGACCCTAGGGATAAACGAGAACAAGGGACGGTCGAAGTTTTTTTCAGTAAAAAAACTTCGTTTTTTAAGCGCTATTTTTTTTTTTTAAAAAAAAAGAAGTAAACACTTAAGCTATCATTGCAGCATGATTTAATAAATTACCAGGAAATTTCATTAATGATTTATTCAGTAATTGCTTTCTCATAATTATGAGTAAAGAACTAGGAATGAAACCATGAGTGCAAATAGCCTAATTAATTTATTTATTTATAGTACCAGATTATTTGTTTTTTTAATAAAAAGTCGTAATAAAATAACGATTTTGGTATAAACGATTATTAAATTTAGCAAGGTGTTTATGTGTACAACTTAATGCTCGAGCTGCTTCTCGTAAAGATTTACATAATTGAGATAGTTTTGTATTATTATCTAACACAATAATTAAATAACCCGGTTTAGGATTTTCTGTACAATTTTACGTAGCAGCCCGTAGTAATGCTTTTGACTGATCACTATGATGATGACGAAAAAAGGTATGATTAGACCCTTGTTGACGTTTGCTTATTTCACTTCGCGTTACTAGTGAACGGGTTTTACCTGTTATAGCTTTAGGAATATTTAGTTTACCTTGCTCAGTTTGTTTATAATTTAATCAGTTAGCAGCTACAGATAAGATATTGTATCTAGGTGCAAACTTATCTAACCATACTTGTTATGCAGCAGTAGTTATATCTGGTATTGTATATTCTAGAATAACTATTGTAAAATTACTTATACCATATCTTTTTAACGCTCGACAAATAAGTGTTTCAGACTTAGATTCTAAATACTTACCTCCTAGTGATAGTCTTGTAAACGATTATATAAATTTACTGCACTACCTACGTAACAATTTCCATTAATATTATTAATAAACCATAGACTCCTGATTTTCCTTTACCTGCCCCTTACAGGGCTGGTGTTTTATTTTTTATAATAGCGCTTAAAAAACTTCTCCGTAGGTTTTTTACTGAAAAAAACTTCGAGCCCTTGTCCTATCATGTTTTTCTTTATTAGAGCAGTAGGGGAATAGGCAAATTGCCGGATCGATTAATAGTTTTCGTTCCATCTATACTATGAGTATAGTACAAGGAATGAAACCATAAGTGCGAATACAATATTATTACCATAATTATATATTATCTCAATAAATCTCTTTATTGGTTAGACTATATCTTAACTAGTTAAGTTATAAGCATTCTAGACAGTTAAACTGTTAGTCGTTGAACCACTTTATAATGGTTGCATATTATCTCTCTCGGTCCTCCAGACCGAGCGCTAAAGATATTTATGCAATTAACTTATTTTTGACAGAGTTATTTTGTTAGCCCTGTTGCTTCTGCTAGAGCGAACCCTAAAATAGCGTAAGTGAATAGTTGACCTCGAAGTGCTGGGTTTCGGGCTGTTGAAGAAATTAGAGAAGAGAAAATTGATCCAATACCAATTCCCGCTCCTGTAAGTCCAATAGCCGCTAGACCTGCTCCAATGTATTTTGCTGCTGCCATAATTTATATTATATTTTTATACAAAAATCTAGTCGTAACCAATAATTGCTTAAGTTAATATTTAAAATATATTATATATTTTAATTTCTTACTTTTAATAAACCTATTTTTCCGGAGAAAAAGCTGTAAAGTTAGTTATATTCTGCTGCTTTGAATAGGTTATAGAGATGTTATAGGTATCTATAATTGTTTATTTTTTGTAGCATATTTTCCTTGTTAGCGAGGTTCCTTATCTTCTTTTTCTACAGAAAGAACGCTTCTGTTTTTTTTTTCCGGGTTGTTTTCTTTTTTTTTTTTTTAATAGCGCTTAAAAAACTTCGTTTTTTTGTTCTTTAACAAAAAATAACAGGAGGAAAAAAAGTGCCGATAAAAAAGAGTAAGAAAAAATACTGATAAAAACCTTCAAGGGGGTCGAGAATAAAAAAAAGAGGGCTTAAGCGCGCAAGAGTAGGGATATTTGAAATATCTACCATTGCCTCGTTATTTGGACTATTTCAAGGGCTTTTCCTACCAGTCCTACCATTGCCTGTAGTAGGTCGGAGGACTCCTAATCATTTAGAAATCACCACTGATAAAATAGTTAGAACAAGGGAGGGTCGAAGTTTTTTTCAGTAAAAAACCTACGGAGAAGTTTTTTAAGCGCTATAAAAAAAAAAAAAAGATAACAAGCGCTCTAAATAGCGGCAAAGTTAAACTTATCGGTTATCCGAATACTCCGTCTAATTATCTACTGATGCGTAAAAAAATAGCCAAACTAGATCAACAAAGTGCCTTAAAGGGGTTTAGGGGTCTAGCTTATGATTTAGGACTTAAATTATAATCCATTTCCTATGTGCATGTAAGGTCGTACAATATCAATAAATTGTTTGCAAGAACCAGCCCAAATATAGATTCGATTACGTGAATGAGTTGAGCATTTAAGGTTATAATTGTCTTCTAGTACACTTATGAATCGAATTGTATCCTGTTTATTGTAATAATTCGTAGCCAAGTGGATACCTGCTTTAGTCCAACCTCCATCATCCATCGGCCCCCCCCCCCGATAGGGGGCAGCCAGTAAGCTAATTTAACGGGTGTTACTCGTTCTTGAATATTAGAAGGAAATACTATGATACCGTTTACATACCATTCTGCAAATAAATCATTCCAAGAAGACAAAAATACAGTAGAGAATTAACTTCATTTATCTACTACTCCAAGAGGTACCATAACTAGGTGTAGCCATTTTCATATGCCGAGAAGAGGTCAAAAACATGCTCTAGATAATTAAAGTGATTCATTTCTTGTGCAAGTTTGAAATAAGTACCACCACTAACCCCCCCGGGGGGGGGGGTTAGTATTTAGAACACCATCACCAAGTAGCAATCCTACCATGGCTTGTAGGGGAGTGTTGGTTTGTTAGCTTGAATCCCAACAAAAGGAATAGATAGTGTGGAGATAATGCAAGCTAGGTTGAACTAGTCAGTTAGCCAAATACACCATCTGAACCCCACCAGTAGACAGATGCATAAAGGAATAGCCAGACTACATCCACAAACGCTTATGTTATCGTATATATCATACATCAATGATTTACACCATTGGCCAGACTATATCATCACTAAATAAGTGTTAGGTTTTCTTGGAGATATTTCTCTAGTCGTTGAACAGACTTAACCTCTTTAAGGGTGCGTAAGTCATGTAGCTGATTGTATAACTACGTATATGTCTCAGCTGTTAACCTAATTTTTACCTAATATTGATTAGGCAGGCATATTGTTTTTTTGTTCGTGCCAATACAGGATGGCTCCTTCTAGTCCAATATGGTGTTCTGCTGTATAATGGTAAGCCAGAATTCGGTAGAAACCTACAGCAATAAAGATAGTTCCCACAATTACATGGAAACCATGGAATCCTGTAGAAAAGAAGAAACATGATCCATAAACACCATCTGCAATTGTAAAGTTCGCATCCATATATTCGAATCCCTGTAGTCCTGTGAAGACCACTGCTAAAATAATAGTCAGAGCAGTTCCTAGAATAGCTGCTCCTCGATTACCTTCGATTAATGCATGATGTGCATATGTAACAGTTGCTCCACTAGATAGAAGTAAAATTGTGTTAAGTAATGGAATTGTCATAGGGTTAAGTGCTGTGATACCTGCAGGAGGCCATTGTGATCCTAATTCGACAGTAGGTGCTAGTGAAGAGTGGAAATAGGCCCAGAAGATACTTAAGAAAAAGAAGAGTTCTGTCACGATAAATAGTGATACACCCATTGTAAGTCCTTTTTGTACAATAAGTGTATGGTCTCCTAGATATGTTCCTTCTGTTGTCATATCTCGGAACCATAGTGCAAATGCGAATCTTGTCGCCAGTGTACCAAGAATTAGGTATGTTGTTCCGTGCGCAATACCGTGCATGTATAGCACTCCTCCAATCATCATTGACATTACTGCGTTAGCAGTTAGAAGAGGCCAAGGTGAAAATTCCACTAGATGGAAAGGATGAGATTGAAATTGGTGCCGGTTCGGAGAACCGAGAGCGGTATTTGTTGGTGTAATAGTTGTTCTCATGATTAAATTGTTTTAGTATTTACTAGATATGGCCAATATTACCGTTTTACCGCGCAAGCGCCTTGTATTTTTTTTTTTTATAAAAAAAAGTGTAAGATATCTTTAAGAAGCCTTCAGGCTTCTTAAAAAAAAAAACGAGATAAGACCATTGCAAGATATTATCCTATTCAGATAAAAAATAGCCATAGAATGCTTCGAAAAAAAAAACTTTTACGCCTGCTTCTTACGCATACTTTTACAACATTTATCTAAAAAAAAAAGTAGCATTTTTTTTATTTTCTTTGACCGCGCTTAAAAAACTTCTCCGTAGGTTTTTTACTGAAAAAAACTTCTTCGTAGGTTTTTTGTTCTGCTGTCTGTATAATCTCTAAAAAGACTTAAAATTACAAAAAGGGTTCCCTGAAAAAATGAAAAAATTTTTAATTACTCCCTCTAATTTTTCTTTTTGCTTTTCTATATCTTACTGCCCTGTTTTTTTTTTATCTCAGAAAAAATAAGTAAAGCTAAAAAAAATAATTTTAAAAGTATAATAAAAATATGGACATTTAGGTGTAAGTAATCAAAGTGACAGTTAGGGATGCCTAGCAAACATTCATAGAAAGGAGGTGTTACACCAAAAGCTATGTTTTACGATATCCATAGCGATCCTAAGGGAAACCAAATATATAATACGCAGTGAACTGAAACATCTAAGTAACTGTAGGAAAGGAAATCAACCGAGACTCCAGGAGTAGTGGCGAGCGAAACTGGATTAGCCTATTGATTCATATGTTTTTGACTAACTAGATTAGTTAAGGGTAAAACCCAAAAACGTTATAACAGAATATCTTGGAATAGGTACTCCGAAGAAGGTAATAGCCCTGTATGTTATATGTGAGATCATTAAATAAATACTATGGGAGACAACTTGTAGGAATCAAAAAAAAAGTTTTTTTTTGATTGGGGAACCATCCTCAAAGGCTAAGGATGAATGTTTAGCGATAGTGAAGAGTACCGTGAGGGAAAGGTGAAAAGAGGGTCGATGACCGGTGAAATAGATCCTGAACTAGCTGTCATATAAGCAGTTAAAGCTTGTTTTATCCTTCTAGGATTAAAAAGAGTAATAACGTACCTTTTGTATAATGGGTCAGCAAGTTCATGGTAGTAGCAAGGTTTATAACCCTAGCGAAAGCGACTGACCGGGCTTTTAGCCTTTTTCTGATAAATCAGAAAAAGGTTAAATTTTTGGCTCCGGTGCGGGCATTAGTTACTGCCATGAGACCCGAAACGCAGTGATCTATCCTTGGCCAGGTTAGTAAATAGACCGAATGGATCAATGTTGCAGTATTGTCCAATGAGCTGAGGATTGTAGGTGAAAGGCCAATCTGACTGCGAGATAGCTGGTACTCCTCGAAACATATATAAGTATGACTCTTTAGCAAGATTCACGCAGGTACAGCACTGATTGCCATACTCAAGTTTAGCGGTTATTGCCGCTAAACTTAGCGCATAATTGGGGGGTTGAGAAACTTTACCATTGGTAGTTAACCTCGGAATAACGTGAATTGATGCAGAGAATTCAGACTGCTCATGATAAGGTGGGTAGTCGAGACGGAAACAGCCGTGAGCATAGAATAAGGTCCCAAAATAGTGGTTAAGTGAAAATAAGGAAGTTGTGGTTCTTATACAACTATAAAGTGTGCTTGGAAGTAGCCACCTTTTAATGATAGTGTAACAACTTAGTAGTCTAGTGTTTAACTTTTCCTCTTAGCGTTAATGCTGAGAAGAAAAAAACAGGAACCATAGCGCCGAAAATTAACGGGTCTTAGACCACTTACCGATACTATGCCCTTTAAATTTGTTTTTACGACCCCGATAAAAAAAAAACAAATTTAAATTGAGTAGAGGAGCATTCGAGATGGTTGAAGTAAAGTGTTTCATTTTATGGACATAGTCGAAGAGATAATGCTGACATGAGTAACGTAGAAGGAAGCTATAATGCTTCCCGCCGAATGAGAGAGGGTTCCATAGAAATGTTCGACAGCTATGGGTTAATACGGCCTCTAAGGTTGCTGCTATTGCCGCCGCAGATGAGTGAACAGTAGAAAGTCCAAATTTAATTGGGCCAAGAAAACAATACTGGAAAAAAATTTTTTTTTTTATTACCGTACCCTAAACCGACACAGGTTCTCAGGTAGAGTATACTAAGGCGATGAGATAATACTATATAAGGAACTCGGCAAACTACATCCGTACACTTGATAATAAGGATGACCATTTAAATTTTTATCTCTAGCGTTTACCGTTTTTTATTTTTACAGATAAAACCTACGGAAAGAAAAACGAAAAAAGAAGATAAAGAAAAATGGTGACACATAATCGAGAGGCATGACTGTTTACCAAAAACACAGGCATCTGCTATATCACACGATGTTGTATAGGTGCTGAATCTTGTCCGATGTCATGAGTATAACACAGGTACGACTACCGATATTTGTGGAACCTCTGATCAATGACAGTCTTAACTATAAGGATTCTAAGGTAGCGAAATTCCTTGGCCGTTAAATGCGGTCCTGCATGAATAGAGTAACAATGCCTCTGCTGTCTCATATAGTATCTCAGTGAAATTGAATTAGCCGTGAAGATGCGGTTTACGTGCGGGTAGACGGGAAGACCCTATGCAGCTTTACTATAGTCAGTTATCGCTCTAGGTTGAGTCAGGTGTAGAGTAGAAGGGAGTCGTTAGACGTCAATGAAACACCTTTACTGATTTCAAAATGGAGCTTATCTATTGCTTTACCAGTTTTTAGGCTTCGCTTTTTTTTATAAAAAAAAAGACCGAAAGAAACTAAAAATTTGAGACAAGGAGACAATGACTGATTGGTAGTTTAACTGGGACGGTTTCCTCCAATAAGGTATCGGAGGACTTCAAAGGTATGCTTGTATTAGATGGAAACTAATTTGCTATGTAAGGCGAGTATAAGTGTAAAGGCATAAGCATGCTTAACTGTTAGACTGACAAGTCAAGCAGATACGTAAGTAGGACTTAGTGATCCGGTGGTATTAAATGGAAAAGCCATCGCTCAAGGAATAAAAGTTACGCTAGGGATAACAGGGTAATAGCGCGCGAGAGTTCATATTGTCCGCGCTGTTTGCCACCTCGATGTCGACTCACCTTATCCTCCTGGTGCAC
>Ga0265797_10012631_pt1 | contig 10316 bp, 7 predicted proteins | sample P2T30metagenome_FD_192433 | JGI IMG/M metagenome (GOLD analysis project Ga0265797, IMG submission 192433) | Plant litter microbial communities from East Loma Ridge, Irvine, California - P2 T30 | ecosystem: Environmental > Terrestrial > Plant litter > Unclassified | place: USA: California... | reverse complement strand
CGCGTCGATTCGGCGCGCGTGCGCGCTTCGGTTGCTGCTGCCCGTGCCGGCGAACGCCTGGCTGGCGCCGCCCATGCCGCCGGTGACCGCCTGGCCGAGGCCTCGCACCATACGCGCGACCGCCTGGAGCATGCGCGCCACCGCCTGGCCGATGCATCGTACGACGCAAAAGAACGTGCACACGAGCTTGCCCACGATGTGCGCGACCGCGCCCGCCATGCCACCCACGAAGCGCGCGATCGCGCCAGCCACGCCGCGCATGAGGCACGGGAGCAGGCCGAATACGCCGCCGACAAGGCGCGCGACCGCGCTGATTACGCCGCCGAACGCGCCCGCGAACGTGCCGACCAGGCGCGTGAACGCATCGAACAGAGCGCCCACAGCCTGAAGGCCGATGCCCGCTCGCGCGCCCAGGCCGCCAGCAACCAGGTGCGCGAATGGACCGACCACCTGAGCCAGGTATTCGGCCAGCGCAGCCCGACCCTCACCAACTCGGCCCTGCTCGGCACCGGCGCCCTTGGTGTGGTGGGCCTGGTGCGCCGCTCGCCGGCGGCCGCCCTGCTCGGCCTGGGCGCGCTGGCGGTGCTGCTGCGCAGCGACCGTGGCCGCCACCTGCTCGACTCGCTGCGCCACCGCGGCGCCGCCAGCCAGGTCGAGGTCGAGAACTCGATCCATATCGACGCCGCACCGAAAGAGGTGTTCGACGCCTGGTCCGAAGTCGAGAATTTCCCGCGCTTCATGTCGCACGTAACCGAGGTGCGCGACCTCGGCCACCGCCGTTCGCACTGGGTGGTGCGCGGCCCTGGTGGCATGGAATACGCCTGGAATGCCGTCACCACCGAGCAGTCGCGTCCCGACCGCCTGTCGTGGCGCAGCGAGCCGGGCTCGGAAATCGAGCAAGAGGGAACCGTGACCTTCGAGCCATCCGCCGGCGGTACCCGCGTAACGGTGCGCATGACCTATTCGCCACCGGCCGGCGCGCTGGGCCACGGCATCGCACGCATGCTGGGCGCCGATCCGCAGCGCCAGATGGACGACGACCTGGCGCGAATGAAGCAGTTCATCGAGCGCGGCGGCGCCCACTACGCCAGCCACCAGCCGGCGCCGAGCCACAGCCCGCTTCACTGATGTGAGCATCATCACCAACGCCGCCCTCGACGCGGTGCGCTCAAGCGCCCGCCCGCTCACGGGCGCGGCGGACGACTATGACGCACTGCTCGACATGGTCGGCAACGCCCGCTTCGTGCTGCTCGGGGAGTCCACCCACGGCAGCCACGAGTTCTACGCGGAACGGGCGCGCATCACCCAGCGCCTGATCGAGGAAAAAGGCTTTACCGCGGTGGCCGTTGAAGCCGACTGGCCCGACGCCTGGCGGGTCAACCGCTATGTGCGTGGCGAAGGCGCCGACCCGGATGGCAACGCCGCCCTGTCGGGCTTCGAGCGCTTTCCGGCCTGGATGTGGCGCAATGGCGCGGTGCTCGATTTCGTCGAGTGGCTGCGCGGGCATAACGGCTGCCAGGGCAGCGATGCGGTCAAGACCGGCTTCTATGGCCTGGACCTGTACAGCATGTACACCTCGATCCACGAGGTGCTGCGCTACCTGGAAGCGGTCGACCCGGATGCCGCGCGCGAGGCGCGCACGGTGTATGCCTGCTTCGACCACTACGACCGCGACAGCCAGCAATACGGCTACGCCGCCAGCTTCGGCATGTCGCCGTCGTGCGAGCAAGGCGCACTCGACACCCTGCGCTTCCTGCAGCAGCGCGCCATCGACCAGGTGCAGGCCGATGGCGCCGACGATGCCTTGTTCTACGCCCAGCAGAACGCGCGCCTGGTCAAGAACGCCGAGGAGTATTACCGCACCATGTTCAAGGGCCGCGTCTCGTCCTGGAACCTGCGCGACAGCCATATGGCCGACACCCTGGAAGCGGTGGCGGGCCACCTGTCGCACGGCGGCAAGCCGGCCCGCATCGTGGTGTGGGAGCATAACTCGCATATCGGCGACGCGCGCGCGACCGAGATCGGGCGCCAGGGCGAGTGGACGGTCGGTGAACTGGCGCGCAAGGCCTACGGGGCCGACGCCCTGCTGGTCGGCTTCACCACTTATGAGGGCCGGGTCACGGCGGCATCGGAATGGGATGGCGAGGGCCTCCACAAGCATGTGCGGCCGGCGCTGCAGAACAGCTATGAACACCTGCTGCACCTGACCGGCATCGAACGCTTCTTCTTACCGCTGCGCGATCCTTCTCCGGCGCGCGACGCGCTGATGCAAGAGCGGCTCGAGCGCGCCATCGGGGTGCTGTACCTGCCGCGCAGCGAGCGTCAGAGCCATTATTTCATGGCCCAGCTGCCGCGCCAGTTCGACGCGGTGATCCATATCGACCGCACCACGGCGGTGGAGCCGCTGGACGCGCCCCGCGGGTGGCATTCGGGAGAGCCGCCCGAGACGTATCCGGGCGGCTTGTAAAGGCAAGCGCACCAATCACACCAGGTCCGGGCAGCCACCCACAATATACCGATCCCGGCCCTCTTCCTTGGCGACGTACAAGGCCCCATCGGCCGCCGCCAGCAATGCATCCTCATCCTGCCCCGTCCGCCACAAGGCAACACCGACGCTGGCCGTCACCGCCAACGCCCCGGCGCCGGTCGCAAACGGCGCGCGCATCGCGGCCACGATCTTGGCCGCGATACGCTCGGCCTCCCCGGCGCTGTCGATCTCTTCCAGGATCACCACGAACTCGTCGCCCGACAACCGCGCCGGCGTGTCGCTGGCACGCACGCAGGCGCGCAGGCGTTCTCCGAATTCCTTGAGCACCTCGTCGCCCACGCCATGGCCGTAGCTGTCATTGATGCGCTTGAAATGGTCGACGTCGAGATAGGCCAGCGCCGGTGCCCGGCCGTGGCGCGCGGCGCGCGCCAGCACGCCCTGCAAGGTCTCATTGAAGCTGCGGCGGTTGGCCAGGCCGGTCAGGCTGTCCACCCGCGCGAGCCGGGTCAGCTGTTCCTCGACCTCCTTCACGTGCGTCATGTCGTGCTTGAGCGCATACACGCCGGCCACGCTGCCGTCCGGCTGCAGGTCGGGGATATACACGCCCTCCAGCACCCGCGGCGCGCCCTCTATCTGCAGCCGCATCTGGCAGGTGGTGGCGTGACCCGCGAAGGCGGCATCCAGGCTGGCGGCGCCCTGGCGTGCGGCATCCTCGCCCATCAATTCCGAGATCGTCATGCCAACCAGCTGCTCTGGCGTGACCCCTAACCAGCGCTCGAAGGTCGCATTCCCGAAGCGGAAACGCTCGTCGCGGTCGACATAGGCGATCAGTACCGGCAGGTTGTCGGTGATCAGGCGCAGCCGCTTCTCGCTTGCCGCGCGCAGGCCTTCGGCATTCTCTCGCTCGGCCATCAACTGGTAGAAGGCATTGCCCAGCTCCCCGATCTCGTCGCGGCGCGTGTCGTGCAGCACCGCGATATCGGCGCCGTCGAGGCGGATCGCGCGGATCCGGTCGCGCAGGCGCTGCGACGGCGCCAGCAGCCGGAACACCAGCGCCCAGCCCAGCACGCCGGACGCCAGCGCCAGCACGGATGCGCCGACGATGGCGTTGCGGCGCATCTGTGCCAGCGGAGCGAAGGCTTCCTCGGTGGGATAGCGCGCCCCCAGTATCCAGCCGGTGGTGCGCAGGCGCTGGTAGGCAAAGATGGATTCACGGCCATCCACCTCGGCCGCTTCGGTCCAGCCCTCGAAGCCCTTCATGGCGCGCTCCAGGCTCGCGGTGCTCAGCCCAATGGCCTGTTGGATGCGGCCAGGGTCTGGATGATCGATCATGGCGCCATCGGGCGTCATCAGGAACAGGTAGCCCGACTCGCCCGGCTTGAGGGCGCTGATCTGGCGCAGGAAACCCGAGGCTTGCAGGTCCATGCTGGCGGTCAGCACGCCGGCCCGATTGCCGCCGGCATCGAACACCGGCGCGCTGATGATGAGGATCTTGCGGTTCGAGATGCGGCTTACGACCGGCTGCGACATGAAGCCGCGGCCGGTGGCCATCGGGCGTTCGAAATACTCAAGCCCGGCCGCGTCGAGCCGGCGGTCGTTGCCGAACGAGCGCAGCGACACTACCTGCTGACCACGCGTGTCGAGCACGATCAGGTTCAGGTATTCCTGCTCCCACAGCGCGCCCTGGTTCTCGAGGGCGCGCCGGGTCGCCTCCGGGTCGCCCACCGCCGCCGGCGGCAGGCTGGCTGCCAGCGCCTCGACCTGGGCCATGCGCGCCACGATGCGGTCATCCATGAACGACGCGGCGCTGGCCAGCATCGCGTACTGCTGGTCGCCGATCACCGATTTCATGCCGCGCTCGGCCACCGCCAGGGTCGCCAGGGTGACCAGCAAGGTGGCCACGAACACCAGGATCGCGGCAACGCAGGCCATGCGAAGCTTGAGGGTCACCGGCAACAGGCGCAGACCGCGTGTGAGCATAGAATAATTATCAACTTCAATGCGACAAAGTATTACATAACAGGCCCGGTCGACCAAGCCGCCTCTATCGGAAGTGGAAAAATCTGTTCAATAGGCAACAAAGTATTACTTGCAATACTGTTGAGTTAACGAAATTTCCGCTACGATGAGCAGCTTGTTCGCACTGCCCTGGAAGGAACGCCATGAGTACATACACCCTGAACATCAACGGCAAGGCGCAAGCCGTCGATGTCGACGCCGACACCCCGCTGCTGTGGGCCCTGCGCGATACCCTTGGCCTGGTCGGCACCAAGTATGGCTGTGGCCTGGGCCAGTGCGGCGCCTGCACCGTCCACCTCGACGGCGTGGCGACCCGCGCCTGCGTGCTGCCCGTATCGAGCATCGGCGCGCAGAAGATCACCACCATCGAGGGCCTCGACGCCAACGCCCGCCATCCGCTGCAAGTGGCCTGGCAAGAGCTGGACGTGCCGCAATGCGGCTACTGCCAGTCGGGCCAGATCATGAGCGCCTGCGCGCTGCTCAAGCAGCATCCGAAGCCGACTGACACCCAGATCGACGAAGCCATGGCCGGCAACCTGTGTCGCTGCGCCACCTATATGCGGATCCGCAAGGGCATCCACCGCGCCGCCGAAATCGCATCGACCGAAGGGAAAAAAGCATGACGCTCGCATCGACTTCCCGCCGCGCCTTTCTGCGTAGCGCCGGCGCCGGCGGCGCCCTTCTGATCGGCATGTCCGCGCAAGGCGTGCTGGCCGCGGTGAGCAATCCAGCCGATGCTGCCGCCGACTTCGTGCCGAATGCCTTCATCCGCATCGCCCGTGACGGCAGCGTGACCCTGATCTCGAAACAGCCCGAGATCGGCCAGGGCATCAAGACCTCGCTGCCGATGGTGATCGCCGAGGAACTCGATGTCGCCTGGGGCAGCGTGCGCGTGGTCCAGGGTGACCTGAACCTGGAAGCGTATGGCAGCCAGGGCGCGGGCGGCTCGAACTCGACCCCGAACAATTACGAGAACTTCCGGCGCCTGGGGGCGACCGCGCGCCATGTCCTGGTGCAGGCCGCGGCCCAGGCTTGGCAAGTGCCGGCCGCCGAATGCACGACCGACGCTGGCCATGTGCTGCACGCGGCCAGCAAGCGGCGCCTGGCGTACGGCGCCCTGGTCGACTCCGCGGCCAAGCTGCCGCTGCCCGAGGCGGCGAGCGTGGCGCTCAAGGACCCGGCCACTTTCAAGTTGCTGGGCAAGCGTATCGGCGGCGTCGACAATGGCGCCATCGTCAGCGGCAAGCCGCTGTTCGGCATCGACATCCAGCTGCCCGGCATGCTGCACGCGCAATACGTGAAATGCCCGGTCTTTGGCGGCAAGCCGCTGCGCGCCAACCTGGACGCGGTGCGCGCCCTGCCCGGCGTCAAGGACGCCTTCATCATCGAAGGCACCGATAACCTCAACGGCCTGCGCCCCGGCGTGGCAATCGTCGCTACCTCGACCTGGGCCGCGATCCGCGCCCGTCGCGCGCTGGAAGTGGAATGGGACGAAGGCGCGGCTGCCAAACATAGCTGGGCCGACTTCACGGCCCAGGCCAGGGCCGCGGCGCAGCAGCCCGGCGCCACGGTGCTGCGCCGCGATGGCGACGTGGCCAGCGCCTTGACGGGTGCGGCCAGGACCGTGGAAGCGGCCTACAGCTACCCGTTCATCTCGCACGCCAGCATGGAGCCGCAGAACTGCACGGCATGGCTGAAACCGGACGGCACGCTCGAACTGTGGGCCCCGACCCAGAACCCGAACGCGGGCCAGGCATTGGTGAGCACCACCTTCGGCATCCCCAAAGAGAAGATCACGATGCACATCATCCGCAGCGGCGGTGGCTTCGGCCGGCGCCTGAGCTCGGACTTCATCGTCGAGGCCACCGCGATCGCCCAGCGCATCAAGGACAAGTCGCCTGTCAAACTGACCTGGACCCGCGAGGACGACCTGCAGCACGATCACTTTCGTCCGGGCGGCTTCCACTTCCTGCGCGGCGGCGTGGACCAGGCCGGCAAGGTGGTGGGCTGGCACAACCATTTCGTCACCTTTGCCAACCGGGTGGAACAGGACGGCAAGAGCACCCTGCGCAACGGCAGCGGCGGCAGCCTGTCGCCCGACGAATTCCCGGGCCGCTGGCTGGCCAACTGCCAGCTGGAGCAGACCGCCCTCGAATGCAGCGTGCCGATGGGGCCGTGGCGCGCGCCGGGCAGCTGCGTGTTCGCCTGGGCCTTCCACAGCTTCATCGATGAGCTGGCGCATGCGGGCGGACGCGATCCGCTGGCCTTCCGCCTCGAGCTGCTGGGCGACAAGGACGTGATGCCGCCGAGCGTCGAGCGCGGCCAGCCGTATAACGTGGCGCGCATGCGCGCGGTGCTGCAGACCGCGGCCGACAAGGCCGGCTGGGGCAAGAAGAAGTTCGCGCGCGGCCAGGGACAAGGCATCGCCTTCCACTTCAGCCATCGCGGCTATGTGGCGCAGGTGGCCGAGGTGACGGTCTCGAAGGACGGCAAGGTGAAGGTCGACCGGGTGGTGGTGGCGAGCGATGTGGGCCCGACCATCATCAACCTGTCGGGCGCCGAGAACCAGGTCGAGGGTTCGGTGATCGACGGCCTGTCGACGCTGATGTTCCCGGAGCTAAATCTCGAGAACGGCCGCATCGTGCAGAGCAACTTCCACGATTACCAGTTGCTGCGCATCGGCGACGCCCCGGCAAGGATCGAGATGCACTTCGTGAAATCGGACCAGCCGGTAACCGGCCTGGGCGAACCGCCGCTGCCGCCGCTGGCGCCGGCGGTGTGCAACGCGATCTTCGCCGCCACCGGCAAGCGGGTGCGCGAGCTCCCGCTGAGCAAGGTTGACCTGAGCTGGAGCTAACGCGCTGTTACGGCATGCCGCGCTCGCTGATCGCGTGCGGGGCTGCCGTGCGATGCCGTTCGAGGACGGCCAGCGCCAGTTCTTCCTGGCGCACGTCCTGCGCCAATACCCTCAGGATGCAGGATCCGTGGACATCGCCATCCGGGCGAAATACATCGTTGTAGTCGGTGCCTCCCTTGACCTCGGACGAGTCGCCAACCGTGAAGTTGGACTGGCCGGGGCCGGCTTCGTCGCCGATGGGAGACAGGACGACATTGTCTTGCGGGAGACCGGCTGCGATCAGGTCGGCCCGCAGTTGCTCGGCTATGGCGAAGTCCTGGATCACGCGTACGATGGGATTGCTCATGGTGCCTCCTTGGTGTGCTGTTGCAAGCAAGTTACCAGAAAGGCTGGCAGCCAGTCGCTCCGAAGTGGTACCTGCGCGCGCCGCTGGCGGACGCTGACCGGTGAGCACCCATGTTATGCTCAAGACAAGCAGAGCCCCTGGGCGGCACCACTGATCATGCTTCCGGATACAGATATGAAAGACGTCAAAGTAGATGTTCGCGTCAATGTGACGGTCGACGCGGCAAGTATCGCGTTATTGCTCGCTACCACCACGATGGCATGGTTGGTCTACAGGCAGAACAAGCAAGAGACGCCGAAACTGGCCCAGCCGCAGTAAGCGTTTCCGAGCGGCGTATTACGCGTCAGCCAGGTTCGCCTTCGAGGTCCGGTATCACCGCGGTCACCTCGATCTCGACCCGCGCCCGATCCTCCATCAGCCCCGCGACCTGCACCGCGCTCATGGCCGGATAGTGGCGCCCAAGCACCTCGCGGTAGGCGGCGCCCAGTGCACCACCCGCGTCCAGGTATTCGCGCTTGTCGACGACATACCAGGTCATGCGCACGATGTGCTGCGGGCCGGCGCCGGCTTCGCGCAGCACGGCCACGATGTTTTCCAGCGCCTGGCGCGACTGGCCGACGAAGTCGTCGGTGTGAAAACGGCCTTCGGCGTCCCAGCCGATCATGCCGCTGACAAAAACCTGGCGTCCGCGGCAGGCGACGCCGTTGGCGTAGCCCTTCGGTCGCGGCCAGCCGGGCGGTTGCAGGATATCCATGCGTTCTCCAGAAGTTCGGTCAAGCCTTCGCCGCGAGCAGCTCGCGCGCGATGATCAGGAGCTGCACTTCGCTCGCTCCCTCGTAGATGCGCAGCGCGCGGATTTCGCGGTACAGGCTTTCCACCACCTGCCCGCTCTGCACGCCCTGGCCACCGAACAGCTGCACCGCGGCGTCGATCACGCGCTGCGCCGATTCGGTCGCGGCCAGCTTGGCCATCGCCGCCTCTTTCGTCACGCGCTTGCCGCTGTCGCGCAGCCAGGCGGCGCGGTAGGTCAGCAGGGCCGCGGCGTCGATCTCCAGCGCCATCTGCGCCAGTCTGGCTTGCGTGAGCTGGAAGTCGGCCAGGGTCTTGCCGAACATCGGCCGCGATTGCGCGCGCGCCAACGCTTCTTCCATGGCGCGGCGCGCGAAGCCCAGTGCGGCGGCGGCGACCGAGGTGCGAAACACGTCCAGCGTGGCCATCGCCACCTTGAAGCCCTGGCCTTCCACCCCGACCAGGCAATCGCCCGGCACCCGGCAGTTGGCAAACCGCAGGCGCGCCAGCGGATGCGGGGCGATCACGTCGATGCGTTCGGCGATCTCCAGGCCGGGCCTGGTCGCCTCGACGATGAAGGCCGAGATGCCTTTCGATCCGCGCCCGCCCTCACCGCCGCCGTCGCTGCTGCGCGCGAAGACGACGTAGAAGTCGGCGATGCCGCCATTCGAGATCCAGGTCTTTTCGCCATCGAGCACCCAGTCATCGCCCTCGCGCCGCGCCGCGCATTGCATTGCCGCGACGTCGGAGCCGGCTTCGGGCTCGGACAGGGCAAACGCGGCAATCGCTTCGCCGCTGGCCACGCGCGGCAGCCAGTGGCGCTTCTGTTCGTCGGTCCCGAACAGCGAGATCGCCCCGCTGCCCAGGCCCTGCATCGCGAACGCGAAATCGGCCAGGCCGGCATGGCGCGCCAGCGTCTCGCGGATCAGGCAGATGGCGCGGGTATCGATGGCCTGCTCGCCGACCGCGTGACGCAGCCAGCCATCGCGGCCCAGGCGCGCGACCAGCGCACGGCAGACCGCATCGACCTCAACGCCATGCGCGTCATGCAGATTATCCACCGCCCAGGCATCCAACGCGCGTGCCAGCTCGCGGTGGCGCGCCTCGAAGAACGGCCAGTCCAGGTAGTCGTACGCCATCAATCCCCCTCGAACTGCGGCCGCTGTTTGGCCACGAAGGCGTGGTAGGCCCGATGGAAATCATTGGTCGCCATGCAGATCGCCTGGGCCTGGGCCTCGGCTTCGATGGCTTCATCGACCCCCATATTCCACTCCTGCTGCAGCATCTTCTTGGTCATGCCGTGGGCGAAGGTCGGGCCGTTGGCCAGCGTCGCGGCAAAGGCGCGGGCTTCACTCAACACCTGTTCGGGCGCGCACAGGCGATTGAAAAAGCCCCAGCGCTCGCCTTCCTCCCCATCCAGTGAGCGCCCCGTATACAACAGCTCGGCCGCCCGGCCCTGGCCGATCACGCGTGGCAGCAGAGCGCAAGCGCCCATATCGCAGCCGGCCAGGCCGACCCGGGTGAACAGGAACGCGGTGCGGCTGCGCGCGGTGCCATAGCGGATATCCGAGGCCAGCGCCAGGATCGCCCCGGCGCCGGCGCACACGCCGTCGACTGCCGCCACGATCGGTTGCGGGCAGGCGCGCATGGCTTTTACCAGGTCGCCCGTCATGCGGGTAAACGCCAGCAGGCCCGGCATGTCCAGTTTTGTCAGCGGACCGATGATCTCGTGGACGTCGCCGCCCGAGCAAAAATTGTCGCCGGCGCCGGTGATGACCACCGCCTTGACGTCGTCGGCATAGGCCAGCGCACGGAAC
>Ga0265797_10012628_pt1 | contig 10317 bp, 14 predicted proteins | sample P2T30metagenome_FD_192433 | JGI IMG/M metagenome (GOLD analysis project Ga0265797, IMG submission 192433) | Plant litter microbial communities from East Loma Ridge, Irvine, California - P2 T30 | ecosystem: Environmental > Terrestrial > Plant litter > Unclassified | place: USA: California... | reverse complement strand
CGACCACACCAAATGTAGCCATAGTAAGATTACCTGTAAAGATACACATCATGCCAGCGACGTCCCTCACTGGAACTCCCCAAACTCCCCATCATCAAACCCAAGCTCCTGGGCAGTCTTTCCTTCCGCCGTATTCGAAGGGGGCGGCGCAATGCTGGGAAAAGCAGCACCCGAAGGCGGCGGAGCAATCGAAAACAAAGCCTGCCCATCCTCGCGCTCCCCCTTCTTTTCCGCCCCAGAACCGCTCTCCTTCCTTCCCTTACCCCCAACCTGAATATGAATCTTCTCACCCTCCTTCAAACTAAAATCCCTAAAGACCTCGCTCTTCTCACCCCCAGCACCAGCACCCTTGGTCTTCTCCCACCCAAGCACCTTTCTAGCCTCCCCCAACGCAATTCCGAAATCGAACGCATCGCTCCGGTCCTCGAAGCCCAAGCCCAGAGTTGCTTTCATCCCCCCCTCGCCCACCACTCTCACGGCAAAGAACCGGCTGGAGTCTAACGCTTGCTGCACCACTGCTTCGGACGTGTACGGACTGGCGGCGAACAATTCTCCCGTTTTGGGGTCTTCGAGGTTGATTGTTACTGTCAAGAGGTCGCGGTCGGAAGAGGAAGAGGTGGTGGAGGGAGTGGAGGTTTCGAGCACACGCATGCGGGCTGTGAAGATTTGTTGCGCGGTTGGCTTGGGCGGTGCTGTCCAGGGGCCGGCGTTGAAGCCGCGGGTGGAGGTTAGGGGTGGGATTGCGTAGACGTGAACTGAGGGGGTGACGAAGAGGAGGCGTTGGATTGGATCGGCCATTGTTTTGAATGTTGTTGGGCTTGGTTGTTGGAGGCTACGTATGTACGTAAAATCGGTCAAGGTGTCGAGGGTAGGCAGTTCTAGTATGACTTCTGGTCGAGGAAGGCACGAAATGTGAGTGAGGTCAAATCAACGATAAACCCCGACAGGAAGGCACACGGGAGACTTTATATTGAGAGATAGACAGTCCCCCCACGTGCAAGCCACATTTCTATCGCATTGCAAGCCACAGCTGGGCTGAGATCGAGCTGAGCTCGACCCTGGCGCGATCTTCAGGACCCCGCAGCGAATGATGATTCTGAGAGTTGGAAAGTTGAACAAAATTCGCAATCCTTATCAGATCTTCTGCCCGCCCTTTGGAATCACCAATTACTGCCCCAACCACGACCATCTTGAGGTATCAAGCCGTCAACATCTACACACACGCATACACAGAACGCCACCACCAGCACCATGTCAATCTACAACACTCCCACCCCCAGCGACCCGACCGTGCTCGCGCTCCGCAACACCCTCACAGCCGAATCGTCGCCCTTGGCCGCACGCTTCCGTGCCCTCTTCTCGCTCAAACACCTCGCCTGCCAATCGCCGCCGACGGATCAAACGATCCCGGCCCTGCAAGCGATCGCCGCAGCACTCGTGTCGCCCTCCGCCCTCCTTAAGCACGAGCTCGCCTACTGCTTGGGCCAGAGCGGCAAGCCCGAGGCCGTCGGCTACTTGGAGGCATGTGTGGAAGACCGTGCTGAGGATCCCATGTGCAGGCACGAGGCTGCGGAGGCGCTGGGCGCGCTTGGGTTCGATGGGAGTTTGGAGCTTTTGAAGGCGAGGAGGGATGATAAGGATGAGCTGGAGGTTGTGAGGGAGACGGCTGAGTTGGCTGTTGAGAGGATTGAGTGGGCTGCGAGTGAGGCTGGTAAGGCGGAGAAGCTGAGGACTAGGTATGTTTGTTTTTCATGGATTGCCGAAAGTGCAGCTGGCTGACTATGGAACAGTGACTTTGCGTCTATCGACCCTGCGCCTCCGCTCGCAGAGACCACTGAGACACCCTCCATCCCGGAATTCGAAAAGACACTCCTCGACACATCCCTCCCGCTTTTCCAACGCTACAGGGCGATGTTCGCGCTCCGCGACCTTGCTTCGCCGCCCGACCTCCCGACTGCCGTTCCCGCCGTGCACGCTCTCGCTCGTGGCATGTACGACCCGTCTGCGCTTTTCCGTCACGAGATCGCATTCGTCTTCGGCCAGCTGTGCCACCCTGCATCCGTGCCCAGTCTCATCGAGACGCTCAGCAACACCAAGGAGGAGAGCATGGTGCGTCACGAAGCCGCCGAGGCACTGGGCAGCTTGGGCGAGGAAGACGGAGTTGAGGACGTGCTGAAGAAGTTCCTCAACGACCCCGAGCAGGTTGTCAAGGACAGCATTGTCGTAGCTCTAGATATGGCGGAGTTTGAGCGTAACGGCGAGCTGCAGTATGCCAGTATTCCCGCCACGGAGACTGCTGCTGTGGCCGCTTAAAGTGCGCGCTGGCTGGAAAGCAAGCAAGCATAGTAAAAGGGCGTTCTTTGGCAGGGGTTTGCTGTTCGCAAAGCGCGAGCGTGAGATATAATTGGGTATCTTTTCTTTCCATCAACTCATGACATAGATCAACAGTTTCAGAGATCCTCCAAGCAATAGCAACGCCCGATCAGTTGTTCTCGTTCCATTTGTGAGAGCACTTCGGGCAGGTGTAGAAGACCGTACTACCTTCGTCGGCGGATCGTAGTTGCTGGGTGTAGTAGCGTGTCTGAGGGTTGCCGCATTTCTCGCAAGGGTGGTCGATGATGGCATCGGTCTGGATCTCGCCCTCGTCGAATTCTTGCACGTCGGAGCGTAGGCGAGTGCGGAGGGTGGAAGGAAAGGCGGTGGGCTTGGAGGCTGTGGTGATGGTTTTGCTCGATGTGTCTGTGGATTGTAAGTAAATGACTGAGGGTGCGTGGTCTGGTATAGATCTTGTTCTCACCTTTGTTTTGCGCGCCGCAGACTTCGCAGGTCAGATATGTCTTGCGGCTGGTGTTGGTTTCGAGAAGGTTGCCGCAGTCGGTGCAGAAAACGAGGGATCCAATGGCAGCCATTTTCGCAGCGGCCGTATCAATCACGTGAAAGGGACTGGCTTGTGAATATGTTGTTTGCTCGTGATCTGCTCGTGAAGATTGCTCCAATCTGCGCAAAGTGAAGCTTCGCGACCGGGAAAAATCCCAAGCGAGGCCGACGAAGGTTTGCGGCTCTGCGGGGATGACGGGCCGCCCCTCCAATTAATATGGGCCCCGACGAGATGGAAATGGAAAGCGCGAGCTCGCGGAGATTCACGACAAACATCGTCCATGTCGACCAGACGGCTGCCTGCTTACACGCAAATATGAGAGTTGAGCTGCGGACGCTCGCCTCTAGAAAAACCGAAAACCGGTATTGAATAAACCTCGTCTACGCCGCAACCGCCACGCTTGTGTCATCTATCGGCATTGCAGACGGACTGTCTTCGAATGCGCCGGACGATGCTGTATACCAAAGACTCTCGTTGAAGGATTATAAGAGGCAACACGCCCAGGGGAGGACAAACTACCGCTGCCATGCAGGACTCATACCCTCCGAACGGGTATGCGCCGCCCACAAATGGCTTGCCATCACATGCTCAAGCTTCTGACGACCACGGCTCCGATGGACACGACTGGGTAAAAACGCCTACGGTGGCTACCGCCTTGCCATTCACCCCCTTCAGCTCCATTGTTCCATTCAATCCCGGTATGTGAATGTCGAATCTTTGGCTTGTGATTCCCCGTCTGTCGCATGCCAATCTGTCAACCTCAACACAACTCTTGCTAATACGCTCAACAGAAGTCATCCCACCTCCATTAGCGACACCCTACTACAACGCCAACTACAATATTGGCGATCTCCAAAGAACCCGTCGCGAACTCGAGGCATTGAGTGCTGGAGCTACTAGCGCAGAGAATGCTTCGAAGCGTTGTCAACAGACCATAAGAGAGGTGCAGAAGCTGCTCGACCCTGATAGTCTAACGAGGTACCACTTCAAGAAGCCAAGTCACATACAACCAAGCATCGGCTCATCTGGTCAAGCACAACGTCCAGCTCCTGCGCTGAGTTCTTTCGCGAAAATGGTTCTGGACAAGACAGATGTTCCTTTCCGCTACCGGACACCAGAGTCACCAGGCGCGGGACATGCGCCATCGGCGAATGGCAAGAGCTCGAGTAAAGCGAAACCGTACAAAAGCATACCAATTCCACAATCGGCAGTCAGACCTCTATCTACTCAATACAACGGCTATCAACAGCCACCAGGCCCTCCGCAGGATTTCAATGCAGCGCCATCAAGTCAAACTCTCCAAGCCGTAGTACCACGTACTTTGTCTGCATCCGAGCTCGCCGGCATCCAATACATCCCAGACAGCAACGTCCAACCAATCGGCAAACCCCAGAACATGGTGATCAAGGCAACACGAACCATCAGCATCGACCAGCTCAAAAAGGGCAACGCCGCAGTGACCGAGTTACAGACGCTGCTCGATGAAATCTTCGCGGCCGACGATGTCTTTGATCCAGACGCGGGGTATTCGACTGGACTTCTCACGGTAGCAGAGACTGATGACGGACGTGTGCCCATGCTTCATCCCACGACACAGCAGAAGCTTGATGGGGCCGTAATCAACGTCGTGAAATGCAGCCGGTTAGACGACATCCAAGTCGTGGATTTGGTTCGAATCCAGAAACTGAATGAGAGGGCTGTCTCCACGGCTAGCTGTCTTCAGCTCGAGATTGGTGATGACTGGTCTCAGGATGACATTCAATTTTGGCTGCTCAAGATGGAGCAAGCCGACGCTGGCCTTCTTGCGACCAGGACACTCCTCCGGATCATGACTGCGGGCCGCCAGGAGAAGGAACTGCAGTCGGAAGACCATGTGCGCACAGTTCTTGACCTGCTCAAGACCGTGGTTGATACTGCCATCATTCCAGTCGTCGAGGAGCGTTCTTTTGTAGGCGAGAGGGTTCGCGGCGGTGACAAACCGCAAGACAACCCGAAGTTCGTGCTCGCCACCGCTCATCGCCCACATTTCAAAGCGTTGTCGTCCGCGATCACTAAGAGTTTTCGCCTCCTGGCGCAGCTGCTGGCGCGTGTGGATGTCGATGAGAGCGCCATCTCTACCATCGTCTACATGTGCAAATCCTTGATCTTCGCCGAGAATGCTGCTGCAGACAAGGAGTCTGTACTCGGCATCCAGCCTTTTGAATCTACTCGCAAACATGCTATGGACGTGCTTGGTAGGATTTTCACGAGATATGCCGACCAGAGACAATTCGTCATTGACGAAGTGTTGACATCACTTGAGAAGCTACCCGCAACCAAACAAAATGCTCGGCAGTACCGTCTCCCCGATGGCAAATCGATTCAGCTCGTATCCGCCCTACTGATGCGCCTCGTGCAGACCAGTGCCACCTGGAACAGGACAGCTCTTAACTTGCGGAGCCAGGCCGAAGATGGCGATGACGAAGACGCGGATGGATCTGACGACGAGATGGAAGATGATTCGGATGTGGAAAGCCGGCGCGGGTCTTCGTCTACCAGAGACCGCGGCGCACCAAAAGACCTTGCTTCGATGGTCAAGCCCTTGTATGACGCGGCACTGAGTGACGCATCGTACATTGTTCGCACCCTCATCAAGCGTGCTTCTACGACTGCCAAGAACTCGGACGAGCCTTATCGCAAGCTGATGGATATCTTCACGGAAGATTTCTTGAATGTGCTTGGATCAAGCGACTGGCCTGCGGCTGAGCTGTTACTGCGAGTCATGTTGTCCAACTTCATTGCACTCGCTGAGGATCCGAAGAAGCCAGTGCCTGCGAGAAACTTGGGTCTGGAGTTGATGGCGACTATGGCTGCTGGAATTCTCACTTTGAAAATGCAGGCTCGTAATGCGAGCAGGAACGTCGATCCTCAAGAGTCGCCTTTCGCCGACGTTTTGCTCAAGAAATTCAAGATCGCAGATGGTAGTGGCGGAGACATGGACATCAATGACCTACTCTCCTTTGACGGTCCGTATCGATTTGTATTCCGATATGTGCAGGAGCGAGATAATGGCAGTGATGCACAGCTGCAGACGGCCCACAGCTTCACTCTGGTACAGTGGGCAAACCAGCTTTGTAGTGCTCGCGCGGGCTCGGTCGACTCAGAGAGCAGCGAAGATCCTGACTATACGAAGAACCTCATGAACAAGCTCCGCAACACAATCATTGATCCAGAGTGGCTGCCTGCGAACGACGAGTTCCCCGTCCCGTCGACCGCAACGGGCAAATTCGCGTCTCTGCTCGTAACAACGAACCTGACCTTCTGCAAGGCCTTCCCTCGTCTCTTCAGCGCTTTGGTCAATTCGCTTGCCGACGAACACACCCAGGTAAAGGCTCGGGGTATCAAGAGCATTCTCACGATTGTCGAGAGGGATCCCGATGTTCTCGCTAAGAATCACAACCTCCTCACCCGCATCGTCAATTGCATGGATGACAAAGCGCCCATGGTCCGTGACTCAGCTCTGGGTCTCATCCAGAGGCTGTTAGCATTGCGACCAGACTTGGCCCTCCGTATTCAGCCGTACATCCACAAGCGGACTGCCGACCAAATGCCTGGAGTCCGCAAGAAGGCATACAGAGTACTGAAAGATCTCTACACGGCAAACGACGGTCCTGTCAAATCAAGCTTGGAGGTCGAGTCACAGCTCAGCGTCCGAGCGAACGTCGCAAACACTCTCATCGAAGGCATGGAAGACTCAGACGAGACCATAATAGAATTAGTCCGTGCCATTTTGGAAGAGCTGTGGTTCTCGCCTTTCCACGGGATTACTATTCAAGGGGACAATGCGGTACAGACGAAGCTCAGATATCGCTTACAAGCGCAATTGCTCATCCGCTGCGTCTCACACGCCAGAGACGGAGGGCGCGAGGTCGAAGTGTGTGGACGCATGGAGTCTCTCATTCGCGAGGTTCTCACGAAATCGAAAACCGCACCAGCCAACGAACGTGTGTGCAAGATACTCATCGAAGTCCTGTTTGATGGAATCATTGATTCGGCCGACATTCCCGGCACACCTTCGTCGGAAGACATCCTTATGACGCTAGCCATATTCGCAAAGGCCTGTCCGACGCTCATGGAAGCGGCTCAGCTCGCGCGTCTGGAACCGTACACCAACAATTTGAACCAACACGACGACCTCGACGTGTATCGCTCGGTGTTGACCATCCTACGATATGCGATGCCGCACGTGAACAACCTCGGTCAGGACATCCTCGCGAAGATCCAGTCCTCACTCATGAAAAGCATCAGCAAGTTGCCTAGGGCAGAATTGCCAGGTGTCGCGGCTTGCCTCTGGACCATCGACGGCGAGCTTAAGAATACAGACCGCCTGGTGAATCTTGTTGCATCGGCACTGAACGGTATTCGCTCAATGGGTACGGCGGACTTTACCTCGGATCCGAAACAAGTCAATCGCGTCACGAAGTTAATGAATATTGTTGGTCAATTCGGCAAAGCTTGTGACTTTGAGGCGCAGCTTGCAACCTTCAAGACGAAGTTTCCACAATCCAAATCGAAGACTGTTGCCGGCATGGCTGTCGAGATCGTTTGCCCCTTCACCAGCCCGAAGCAGCCGCTTAACATTCGAGAGGCCGCCCTCGATGCCGTCTGTGCAATCGCTCAGCGTTGGCCAAAGATGTTCCTACGCGCCGATGTGGGTAGTGCTTTTAAATTGATCCTCCAAGAGAAGGCGCAGTCGCTCGAGGAAATCTTCGTGTCCGGCCTCGAGGGTTTCTTTGCCGAATTGAGTACTCCCAGTGACGCCCAACAAGAGGAAGCAGCTGCACCGGTGACTGGGAGAGAGCGGCTGGCAAAGACCTACGTCGCTACGGACCAGGACGGAGCATCATCTGAACTGGCGCAGAAATTCTTGGCGGACATTGTGCGCATTGCAGAGTCTTCGGCTGGAAATTTGGCATTGACAGCCACGAAGCTGATCGCTAGTATCCTTCAACAAGGTCTGCCTCACCCCAAGGAATGCGGACCGACACTCGTTGCGCTTGAGACTTCGCCAAACCCCATGATTGCTCACCTGTCCTGGAAAGAACACCGTGTCATGCATCAGAAGCACGAGACAACAATCGAGAAAGAGTATGTCCGATCTATTCAGAGGTCTCTCGCCTACCAGCAGACCGTTGTCGGGGATCCTTCTGGATTCACCGGCTCTCCTCCCAAGCCTAAGCTGCATTACTTCTGGGACGTTCTCAAAGCCGGCAAGGTCAAGGTCAGGCACAAGTTCCTCGGCAACATCGTTCAGAAGCTGGAATTCGAACCGACGAGCCTTGACATCCGCACCGACAACCCTCCCGAGCTTGCGCTCGCGCGGTACGTTTGCGAGAATCTGGCGTTCTTCGAGTACGAGCGGCTTGACGATCTGCTCAAAGTCCTGTCGGCACTCGAGAAATCTTTCGCGAGCGTGGGTACCCCTGTAGCTCAATCGATTGAAAGCGAGATTCTGAAACTCAACGTCGCTGCCATGCTTGCTCCTGACCCCATGGCCATTGGCACCATAACCGGGGAAGGCGCGAATGCAATCAACCCAGCTAGGCTCAAGACTCTCGCGCTCTCGGCGCAGATTTTGCTTGTCATCTCAGAAACCCGCGCCTACATCCTGCGCCTTTGGAACCTCCAGAAGGTTGCCCGCAACACAAAGGGTGTCGCCAAAGAGAACAGCAAAGCGCCATCCCGCGCTACCAACGCTCCAGCCCTGGCCGACTACTACATCAGATCCATCGCTGGACACGTGACCCCTGCTGCGTCTTCGGAGCAGCAGCACACTTTCTGCCAGCAGTTCATCGATGTCATGACCGTTGACAGTGAAGCCAAGCTACCGTCGGAAGACGAAGACGACGTTGCCCTTGGTGGCGGTGGCGGAGATGCCAGTGGTAGCGAGGGCAGAAGTGCGACGCCGCCTGCTGGCAAGGGTAGGAAGAGAAAGACGGGCGGTGTCACGCAGAGTACGCCGAGAAAGAAGGGCAGACCTCGCAAGTCGAGTGTCTCTAAATCCACGGAAGACGGGGACGACGGTGGGTTGGATTGAAATACCTTATGGTCTATTGTTACTTTTTAGCATTTTTTAGCGATGGCGCTGGTGGTTGGTTTTCGATGGCCGTGATGGTACTGAGCCACAATGGTTCGCTCTGTGGGCAACTTGTTGGAAGGAGAAATGGCAATCGGATTAATTCTGTAACAACACATGCTCGTTAATCTCTTTGTTGTTTACTTGACTCAAGCACTCGTCTTCGGAATGAGGAGTTGCTCGGCTTCGAGCGCTCGATTTCGAAATCCATTCAATCTTCATTCGAATGCCCGTCATCTAGCATCTAGCAACTAGGTATATGGTACACTGACATAAATGTTACGACCGTATAAACTACACGATTACAAAAGTCAGTCTCGCTACGACGGCACGAAATGATAATAGTTCACTGCGGTACATGTGATAATTAGGGTTGGTGTTGGTGTTGTGCAGCAAGGGTTCAGCAGCCATCTTGAATTGTCTCAAGTCCGACACTCGATCTCGACCTTCGCTCATCCAAAGAATCGCGCACGACCAAAACCACATAACTACACAAACCGCAACGATGGCCTCCAAACTCTTCGCCTCCTTCTTGCGCCTCCCCTCAACAACACGCACCCTCTTCTCAGCCGCGCCAGCGCCAGCGCCTCTCACCACCTCCGCCTTCGCCCTCGCCCGCCGCTCCTTCACCACCACACCCACTTTCAGCGCGACATACAACCAGGTCCTGCGCGGCTGCCGCACAGAGCAAGCGGCGCGCAAGCCCACGTCGCCCGCGCTCGTCAACCGGCCGGAGATGAAAGGCGTGTGCCTGCGAGTGGGCACCACCAAGCCCAAGAAGCCCAACTCGGGCGAGAGGAAGGTTGCTAGGGTCAGGTTGAGCAGTGGGAGGGTTATTACGGCTTACATTCCGGGTGAAGGTATGTTACGGGTGTTTTGTGATTCGGGTCTTAGTTGGTGGAGGGGGAAAAGTAAAATGAAGGGATGGATGGATGCATGGATGAATTCGGAAGAGAGGAAGAGACGCAGGCAGGGGATTTGGGAGATGAGATCTTGAGGCTGACTAAAGGGTTTGCGCGCAGGTCACAATATTCAGCAGCATTCGGTCGTGCTGGTGCGAGGTGGTAGGAGTCAGGATTGTCCCGGTGTGAGGTATCACCTGGTCAGAGGTGCTTTCGATTTGGTAAGTTTGCTACGGGGGCAAGACGCTGTTCCGTTGTTGGGAGTGCGTAAAGTAGAAAGGTCGCTAACGGAAATTGTGCAGGGTGGTGTTGGTAACCGCGTGACAGCCCGTTCGAAGTACGGCACGAAGAAGCCCAAGCTCGACACGTAAGGAAGGCGATTTCAGATGCGACGCGTCTTTCAAAAGACGAGGAATGCGCTC
>Ga0265797_10012626_pt1 | contig 10317 bp, 10 predicted proteins | sample P2T30metagenome_FD_192433 | JGI IMG/M metagenome (GOLD analysis project Ga0265797, IMG submission 192433) | Plant litter microbial communities from East Loma Ridge, Irvine, California - P2 T30 | ecosystem: Environmental > Terrestrial > Plant litter > Unclassified | place: USA: California... | reverse complement strand
GGGCGGGCTTCTCTTTTTCTCAATAGTAGCGGACTCGACAAGATTAACAGGCTGGTGCATAACACGCTGGATAACGGCTTGTAGTGGTAAAGAATGGGAATGTAACCTACAAATCAACCCAACTCCATTCTCAAACTCGCATCCCTCGCAATCCTTGAGCGCATCTAGCGCCCTCTGCAGCGGAAACTCGCCACCATCCTCAATCCTGCCAGGAACCAGGATCTACCCGGTCGTCAGTCATCACCACCATCGAGCACATTATGTTCTCATATTTTATAATATTTTGACCATGAAATGCACCGACATACCTGCACAACCGCAAACCCCTCCTCAGCCCATTTCTGCAGCGGCGGCGGATCTAAAATTCCCTCTTGCCTTTCAACCACTGACTTGTAATCCACCACCAGCACTAAACCCGGTCCCTTCCCACGCCTCGACAGCGGCGCCTGAAGTTTGAGATTAGGGGAGATGTCCAGGGGTTGAGGGAATAGGGAAAGAGGGGTCTGAGATGCCGATGGAGGGGTAACAGGAGCTCCACCCATGATGCAACAACAATAACGACCGTGAGAGAGGAAGGGAACGTTTGCAATGTAACTTTCTTTCTTGGAACGTGAATAGTGATGATAAAGGGGGAGATGGATTCACGAGAAAGGATAAGAGTAGGGAGTCAAAAGGGTGATGTGCACGTTTGTGTGCGATTGCGCTGAGAAGATATGGTCTGGTGATTATGATAATGACGAGAAGCAAGGCAAAATACCCAAAGGCGGCGGCCTCTCTCCCTCCCTCTCTTTCCATCCCCCCCCCCCCCCTCTACAATCTGCTGCATGCAACAAGACCACCCAACCTCCACCTCCATGACGATCACCATGCGCAAAATGTCTCAATGTGGGGTAGAAGAAAAAACGGTAAACCCAGAGACACAAGAAAGTCGTACCACAAAGAGAAATCCATATACTAATCCATATTTCATCGCTTTTCAGCTAAAGCATGTGCGGTGGGGCTACACAAAACGCAGCCCGCCGCCTATTCGTGCAATGCCATGCCTACAGCAAAGGCTGCTCGTGCTCCCACAGCCCCTCTGTGTCAAGGCCCGAAGCGGAAGTTTGCGATGTTGTCATGATAAGAGGGGTTAGGAGGGGTTGCACCGAGTAGCGTTGTTCGTGCATGGATACGGATGCATGAGGGGATGCATGCGTGGGAAGAGGGGCGGCTGTGCAATGTTGCAAAAGATAATGTACTCGAGAAAGTGTAGGGGGTGTATATAGTTTGCAGCGATATGTATCTAGAGCGGTCGGTGGGGGTTTGGGGTCGTTCTTGGTCCCGTGGAGGTGGAGGTGGAGATGACGAGGTGATTTGTATCACGTGTAGCCTTCTGGTATTTACGACTTGGAGTTACTAATTATGGCTACCTTTGGCCTTGGGGCGATGTTAGTGTTCGTGTGTTTTCTGTGACACAGGCCCATGCCCTCCCATTACATTAGTTACCAACCACACCAGTCACGCGACAACATCGTCATATAGACTTGAGAGTACGGGGATACTGGACGCCTACGCTAGAAGTGCCATAGAAGATACAGTGTAGTAACTTCTGGTAATAGACCAGTCACATTCTAACTTGTGCCTGAATCACGCTTACAACCAGTTAGTCGTGCGACAGACAGATCCATTGATACTTTTAGTTGATACGTAGTGTCTTTTCAAGTTCTATCTTCTTCGTTTAAATCTGAACTCATGTCGGTACCTCGTAGCACAAGAAGAGGGTACGCATGACACGAGGTTATATTAATTGGTAGTAACAACGCTGCGGGTCCTAATCACTTGGGTCTCGGGTGCTCAGACTGCAATGTCCTTACGAAACGAATCCTCCCTATCAGTCTCCTTCCGAGCCACCTTCCGGCTGTTATAACTCTCCATGTCCTTTCTTTCGCTATCTTCCAAAAGTTTCTTTTGCTCGTCATCCCGCTCTGACTTCTTATCGTCATCATCTTGTGGGTCCTCCATTTGCCTGTCATCCCTTTCTGGATGCTTGTCGTTGTCATCTTGTGGGCCCTTCCTTTCAGTATTCTCCATATACTTCACTTTGATATCCCACGGTTCCTCTCTTTCACTGATTCCTGAATCTTCGCTCGTACTGCCCCCGTATTCGGATCTCGGCGGTTCAAACAGCGGTGTCTGGCTGAATCGCAAAGACGCATGTCGAGGTGATATAGGCGGTATACGAACAGTCGTCTGACTAGCATTGCGCTCCTGTATTAAAAAAATTAATGACCCGTACCAAATTGTAGTGCACTGCACAATGTCTTACAGCGCTTTCTGACATCGACTCAGGCGGGAGCGGAAACTGAGATGCAGATGGACTTGGAGAGGCCGACTGGGCTGGAGGTGGGTGTGGGTCTGGTGGCAATTCTCTATGCCAGGTTGTTGGCATTGCGTCTTCCTCGGTTTGCTCATGCTTTGTGCTTTTTCCATTTGGTCTTCTCCGTCGTAATCTAGCGATGATGAATCTCCGAGTGAAACGGTCCCTTAGGTCTACCCATTTCCCTTTAATCCAGCCCCGCATGCTTGTCAAATGAATGTGCCGATGAGGTAGGTATCTGTTTTGCGCCGTGTAAACAAACAGTCGTGTGGGCACCCAGGTTTTCTCTATCCTGTACCGTACCACGGTACCTATCCTTAGCGTACCGAACTCAGGAACCATCGGTCACTTCATCTACTGAAAGCTCTAGTAATTATTCTTGACCTTACCTGTTTTGCCCTTTGTGCCTTTTAATTGTTGAAGAACGCGAGCAGCAACAGCGACAGCATCTTCGGGGAGACCTAAGAATCGTTAGTTAGTCATATCAAATGGGAGGTAGCACTCATGTAAGGCATACCCGCGACTCTAGCTACTTTCAAGGCATGGCTTTCGCGATTAACGCCTTTCCTCAGCCGATGCACATAAGAAAACTTGCCATCAGGCTCTTCTAGGACATCATTACAATAGCAACCCAGTTTCTCAAAGTCTTTGGTCATGTCCGTAAGGGCGTGAAAATGCGTTGCAAACAGTGTACGGCACTGATTGACATTGTAGAGGTGGTGTAGGCAAGCATAGCCTACAGCAATACCATCCTCAGGTGTCGTCCCTCGACCAACCTCGTCCATGATGACGAATGAACGGGGTGTGGCTTCTTTGAGAATATGTGCCGTCTCTAGCATCTCCACCATGAAGGTCGACTGATCTTGATACAAGTTATCTGCTGAACCAACACGACTGAAGGTTTTGTCGACTAGCCCAATCTCCGCGTATTCCGCGGGTACAAAAGACCCTGTTTGCGCCAAGATCGATATGAGGGCATTTTGCCGCAAATAGGTGCTCTTACCAGCCATATTTGGACCAGTGATGAGCCATATGCGCTCCTGTTCTCCAAGCAGACAGTCATTTGGTGCGAATTTACGGCCTTGCTCCTCGAGCCCAGCTTCAACAACAGGATGCCGACCGCCTACAATATTGTTTGATGGCTCTGCCCTTAGAATCGGCCGGACAAAGTTTTTTTCGACGGCAAGAATGGCAAAGGCGCCAGCCACATCGAGCTCATCAAGTACGGCAGCGTTACGCCGAAGCTTCACAAGATTCCGTACAACAGCTTCGCGGAGCTCGCCAAGAACACGCTGCTCCTCTGACCGAATGCGGAAGCGAGTCTCGTCCATCTGTGCTCCTAGTTGTGTCCATTCTGGGATCTGGAAGGAACGAGTAGACTTGCTGCTGCTTAAGCTCTTCGGATAGTAGACGGCCGCACGAGCTGCGTCCTTTCCTTTTACGTGGGCAATATGCGCAAGATTTGGAGTCCATTTCAAAACCAAGCTTTCGGTGCTCATCTTTTGACGCAGTTCCTTTTCCATGTTGTTCTTCTGTTCTGTCATGGAGTCCAAACTCTTATGAAGACGTTCCAGGGTCGCGTTAGCATTGCGCTTCATGATATGAACGTCGTCTCTTCCATCCGTCGGGCTCTTGAAACTTCCAGTAATCGTATGAGGCTTCGGCTGGACACGCTTTGGCATGCTCTTCAGGTCTTCCTCGCCTGCCTCTCGACCCAGTACGTCTTGCGCTAGGTCAGACATCTCCTCGGCCTCTTCCTCTTCTATGCGATGATATTCAGAGAGTCCATCTTCGTCAATAGCGTGCTCTATGCTTTGCGCAAGCTCTAAGGGTTGTGCTAGTTCGAATCGACGTTCCAGTGTAGAAATGCACTGTCTCCGTCGGGCCTCAGAAACTTCCAATTTGGAGTCAACAGGAATGCCACTTCTTGAATTCGCATGTTCACGAAGAATATCCACAATCCTAGAGGTTGTAATGATAGTCTTGGAAAGTTCCACAAGATCATCGGCGTCACCACGACCGTACGTAAACTTGGTTACCAGTCGGAGAGAATCATAAGTTTGATTTAGCAACATGATGATATCTTGGCGGAGTTGGGGATATTGTATCATCTCTTCTACCAGGTCGAGTCTGTCATTGATTGTTGATAGTGACATGGATGGTGCAGCTTCATTTAGTTAGCACCGGTAACGGCTCATTTCCACATGTCAACCTACCTAACCGTTGCGTAAGTAGCCTAGTACCGCTCTTAGTGACGGTCCTATTGAGTGAATGTAGCAAGCTCCCTTCAAAGGTGCCTTCGCGGATTGTACTCCGAATCTCCAGCGCTCTTAAACTGTTCTTATCGATGCTCATATGCTCTTCGGCTTGGTGCCTCACGGGAGCTTGGAGTCGGGTACGGGATCCGAGCAATTGATGCTTGACATAGTGCAACAATGAGCCTCCTGCAGCAACTTCCCCAGGGGTGAAATTCGCCATGTCAAAATCCTCCACAACATCCTCCAACATGGGCGTCCAGTCTTTGACGGTGAGTGGTTGCTCTGAAGGCTCTTGAAATGTGACCGTGTGCCCATCTTCCTGTATAATTGATACAATAGGCGAATGATCCTGTTCTTGGAAAATGTTGTCCAATAATATCTCTCTCGGCTTGATGCGAGCTATCGCTGAAGGTAGAGATGCGATGTCTGTACTCTGAGTAAGGAAGTCACCACTTGACAAGTCAATCCACGCAAGGCCGACCTCGGTACGAGGTAGGTTGAGAACCGATGACACACTCGAACTGCCAGGACTCTCCTTGACAGCCTTCTCTTCGTTGAGGGCGTCTGGGTCTACGTGGATGCTCAAGAGGTAGTTATTTTCCCACGGATCCATGAAATGCTCGTCGATAAGAGTGCCTGGTGTCACGATGCGTGATACCTTTCTTGTGTACTGAGGCTCACCCTTTGCTCTTGTCGATGCGTCGTTGAGAAACTCGTCACTGATTGCAACGTGCTTGTTCAAATCTTGCACAAGAATTTTTAGATACCGATCCAGCTGGTAGGCGGGGAAGCCAGCCTGAAGCGGTGAGCTTTTTGCACACATGTTTTGTGCATAGACTGACCATAGAAATTCCTGGATTCTTGCTACCTTTTGTCGCCTTCCTCTTGGACTTTTTGAGATTCAACAAGGGAGCAAACTCGTCTGCATGTTCAAAATATAGCTATCGTTGACTTAGCAGAGCTGGCGTGGATCTAGTTGCTAACATACCTCATAGAAGCCACCGACACGAGTGACCAACACACAGTGGCTGAATTTGAGCATATTGTTGCGCACCTGCTGCAATAGTGGAGGATATTCTGGTTCGGTATCATTCTGCGGTGGTAGCGCGTCGGCATCGATGACACCCTGTGGCATATCCTCGATATCCTCGAGAGCTATCGTGCTCTTCCTCTTTGCACCATGGCATTGTGATAGATGGAAGTATCTTGAACTGGTAGGCTGCACTGCACGTGTTTTCGCGCATGGTCGCGTCAAGCTCAGAAATCGGAGGTTCGGTATATTGTATGTACGCCGGGACGCTACAAGGGCTATCCCTTGGGACAACAACCTAGGATGCGTCAAATACTGAGCTCGTCGGAATAGCATGCTCTCGGACAAAAGTAAGTGAGAGAAATGCCGGAGATGGCCAAGATGCAGGAACGCGTCTGTATGTGGTTAGCTCTTACGCGGGCGTCGCGGGGTAGCCGGATCGACCCAAAGTTACAACGCCGATGAGGTGTTCATGTGTGTATGCAGCCTCTTACACAATCTTTACAGCAACAATGGCACCCCAATTCGAGCCCATGAAGAATGATCTTATCTTGCGCACAGCAAGAGGTTGGTGGCAATTCTCGGTACACTACCACGCAGATTGAATTGACAATGTACAGGCGAAAAAGTCGAGCGCCCGCCGATATGGGTGATGCGACAAGGTAAGACAGTTCAGTTATCCAGAAGACGACGCATTACTTACAGTACAAAGCTGGACGCTACCTTCCCGAATATCACGAGGCAAAAGGCAAAAACGACTTTTTTGAATGCTGCCGCAGCCCCGAAATCGCCTCTACTCTTACGCTTCAACCAATCGAGCGCTATGCAGGCCTCATCGACGCGGCCATTATCTTCTCAGACATCCTCGTTATACCGCAAGCGATGGGAATGGAAGTCATCATGGTAGACAAGAAAGGACCTCATTTCCCCGACCCGCTACAAACTCCGGACGACAAGCAATACAAAGAGGTGCTTGAGAGGGAAGTAGATGTAGCAGAGTCGCTAGACTATGTCTACAAGGCTATCACTCTGACTAGGCAAAAGCTGGCTGGAAGGGTACCGTTGATTGGCTTCTGTGGTGCGCCTTGGACGCTGCTGTGCTACATGGTAGAAGGCGGAGGTAGTAAGATGTTCATCCAGACCAAGACGTGGATATACAAATACCCAGAAGAGACCAAGGCGCTCCTAAAGAAGATTGCAGAGCTCTGTGTCGAGTATCTTGCTCTGCAAGTGCAGGCTGGAGCACAAGTATGGATCCGTTCATTGGCTACAATATAATACTGACTGCTGTAGATGATCCAAGTCTTTGATTCGTGGGCAGGCGAGCTCTCACCAACATGCTTCAAGACCTTTGCTCTTCCATACCTCAACCACATCGCTGACAACCTCCCCGCACGTATCAAGTCCACAGGACTCGAGCCGGTTCCGATGACCGTATTTGCGAAAGGAGCCTGGTACGCCTTGTCGGATCTCTGCGACACAAACTACAATACCATTGGCCTGGACTGGCTACATGCGCCGGCAGAGGCATACAAGGTGGCGCAGGCCAGGGGCAAGGTGCTGCAAGGGAACGCCGACCCCGGTGTTCTATACGGCACCAGGGAATCCATCACGAAGGTGGTGGAGGAAATGGTCGCTGGATTTGGCGGTGGCAAGCAAGGCTGGATCGCTAACCTCGGTCACGGTACGTCCCATGATGACAGCACTGGTTAGTATGACTATGTGGCTAATAGTGAGTAGGCATTACACCTTTCGTGAAGCCAGATGACCTCAAGTTTTACTTTGAGGAGATCCACAGGCTGACCAAGGCTTAATCCCAAGGCTGTCTTGGCTGCCGCAGCCGTGGGCTGGAACCGGCGCAGACCAAAGGCAGATGGGAGGGGGGAGAGACGTGGGCTGGACAGGACCCGAGCTTGAAAGCATATGCAACCCGACAAGTAGATTAAAATTTAAAACGAATACAGCAGACTATCAGTTCGTACACAGTTCGGCCTCTGCGCGATGGCGCAAGATGGCATATGGCAAATAAGGGTCCCGCATCCGACTTCGCCAATCTTCGGCGATAGGAGCCCTACTGATCGTCGCAAAGCCGATTGGCTTGCAACCGGTGGTCATAGCGTGCGTTCATCGAAGAGTTGTTTCCATGGATTGCGCACCCAAAATTCGACGCTTTCCAGGGCAGAATTGGTTGTTCCAGGCATCGTATTGGAAGCCTTTAGTTTGTTTCGGATGCAGTGGGGGTGGCCGCGTAGTTTGTGCAGGCAGAAGTGTGCCTTTACACAATCTTGGGCTGCTGAGGCCCCATGGAAAGGCATAGAATACTTTGGAATCTTCTCTCGCTCGGCGCAGCCGGTGCATTTGCAACATCCCGGTCTACTACTTTTAAGTCCACAAGCATCGCCTCTGCCATTTGCCTCCACGACACAATTACACGTTCTGCTCGAGTCACCAATCCGTGCTCACCTCTGTCCGCTATACCCTTCTGCGGCGACTCTTGGTAAGCGCCTTTTGTCTTCTTCCACTCCCGGCGAGGAAGCAACCAACGCCTCTCTGCGAGGCTGACCCTGCCCGAGTGGCCGCAAAACTTGGCCCCCAGTGTAGTTACTGACTATATAAGATTTCCAGGCACTCCCGCAACTGACATTCCCACAATTTATATCAACAAGACATACTACAATACCCCTCCCCTCAACTTTTGCTACCCCCACTAGCCCCGCTACGCCTCTGCACAATCAGCAGCCGCGATAATGGTCAAAGATAGCAAGTTCTACGACCTCCTAGGAGTAAGCACAGCCTTGTCTGCGTAATCTGTGAAAACGGCCGTCTAACAGCACCAGGTGTCACCAGACTGCACCGAGGCACAACTCAAATCAGCGTACAAGAAGGGCGCGCTCAAGTGGCATCCCGATAAGAATGCTCACAACCCCGAGGCCGCCGACAAGTTCAAGGACCTCTCACACGCATACGAGGTCCTCTCCGACCCACAGAAGCGTCAAATATATGACCAATATGGTGAAGAGGGCCTAGAGCAGGGCGGCATGGGCGGAGGAGGCGGCATGGCTGCCGAGGATCTGTTTGCACAGTTCTTTGGCGGTGGTGGCGGCCCCTTCGGAGGCATGTTCGGCGGCGGCATGGGTGGAGGTCGCGAGCAAGGTCCCAAGAAGGCGCGCACAATCTCCCACGTCCACAAGGTATCACTCGAGGATGTCTACCGTGGCAAGGTCTCGAAGCTCGCTCTCCAGAAGTCGGTCATCTGCCCCAAGTGTCACGGTGTCGGTGGTAAGGAGGGCGCCGTTAAGAAGTGCGCGGGCTGCGACGGCCGCGGCATGAAGCACATGATGAGGCAGATGGGCCCTATGATCCAGCGTTTCCAGACTGTGTGCCCAGACTGTCAGGGAGAAGGAGAAATCATCCGGGACAAGGACCGATGCAAGCAGTGCAACGGTAAAAAGACGATCATTGAACGCAAGGTCCTTCACGTCCACGTAGATCGCGGTGTCAAGAGCGGCCACAAGATTGAGTTCCGAGGCGAGGGTGACCAGCTGCCCGACGTAGAGCCTGGCGATGTCGTTTTCGAGATTGAGCAGAAGCCCCACGCCCGCTTCCAACGCAAAGACGACGATCTCTTCTACCACGCCGAGATCGACCTACTGACTGCCCTTGCTGGTGGGCAAATTCACATCGAACACCTCGACGAGCGGTGGTTAACCGTCGATATCATTCCTGGCGAGTGCATCAGCCCTGGTCAAGTCAAGGTCATCCGTGGACAGGGCATGCCTTCGTACCGACACCACGACTTCGGTAACCTGTACATCCAATTTGACGTCAAGTTCCCCGAGAGACTTGGCGGCGAAGACGGTGCCCCGTTGGCCCCTGAGCAGATCCGCGCCCTCGAATCGGTCCTACCTCCTCGCAAGGTTCCCGAGTCCCTACCTCCGCCAGACGCTATGACGGAGGACTTCACACTCGAGGACGTTGATGCGTCAGGCGAGTCGGCGCGCGCACGCGGAATGGGTGGCATGGATGACGATGACGACGAAATGCACCCCGGCGCTGAACGAGTACAGTGTGCATCACAGTAAACGCTAAAGGCGTCTAACGGACAGATGATGAGTACGATTTACGAGCACAAAGCCAGGATATGACAGTTGAGGTTGCTGATGGTGGTGTGAGATGGAACAGGCGGGGCTTAGCTTCGGCTATACCTGGAAAGGTCCTGGAAAAAGTCATCGATGAAGCGTTGACGCAAAGTCTCTAGCCGATACCCCTAATCGACATGGAACCAATTCTGTACTTTGTGTTTCCTCGCCTTACTTTACTATGATATTACTGTTTATCATGAGTAGTTTTTGTTTGTTTGTTTCTTCTCATTCTTCTTGTTCTACCACTTTCCATGGTTGCTGCAAGATTTTGTTCATTAGACAGGAATATTATTCTCTTAGACTGGCGGGGAAGCGGGAGGGTAGTTTTAGTTTAAGGAATTTCATCTTGCGGTAATGTCTGCAACTGGATTATTTGTTTTCTCTCAACCTGAATTGGTTTTCCAATGTGTTGTGGCATTTGATCGTGACATGGCAACATCTCGCTATGGGGGGGGGGGGGGGGGGGGGGGGGGGGGGGGGGGGGGGGGGGGGGGGGGGGGGGGGGGGGGGGGGGGGGGGGGGGGGGGGGGG
>Ga0265797_10012625_pt1 | contig 10318 bp, 11 predicted proteins | sample P2T30metagenome_FD_192433 | JGI IMG/M metagenome (GOLD analysis project Ga0265797, IMG submission 192433) | Plant litter microbial communities from East Loma Ridge, Irvine, California - P2 T30 | ecosystem: Environmental > Terrestrial > Plant litter > Unclassified | place: USA: California... | reverse complement strand
GGTTTTTCTTTTCGGGCAAATCGATCAGACTGCATTCTTCCGGCTGAGGTTCGAGTTAGATCGTAGGGCAGGGAAACAAAAGAATGTATGAGGGACAATAAACAGGCTTCGCCGCCGTTCACCGACCGAAGAACAAGACGCCAGCATGCGCCGAGTGCCGCGCTATACCACGGATAGTTGCTCAGATGGGCTGTGTATTTGCTCCAACATTGTTGCTGCAACAGTTTCGCGTTCCATGTAGCAGCCAAGGTCTGCAGTTGGATCGATTGCGCGCGCTGGTGGGCGGCTGTGAAGGCTGATGCAACCTTGGAAAGGAGGGTGGCGTTGTCTGGCAAGTGGGTGTGCGACGCGATCGCTGGGCCCACCGAACCAAACGCCGACATGGTCACACCAACCACCGACAGGCGACCGTCGCATTTGGATCTTGGCCACCTCAACGTCAACTCCAACTTTAACTCCCGAGCCAAGCAGTTATCTCACGAGAGTTTCCAGTTCGGAGTCAGGGTTGCACCATGCTTGTTTCACAATGTTAAGGTTCCATGTGAACACACCCGGGTCGTCACATCTTTCACCTTGCTATACGAGAGGTTTATCCGATGTATGCGATGGGTAGAGGATGTCCAATGGCGATATCCACCGGTGACGCCAAGAACGGTACTCGGTACGGATGAGAGTTAAAATGGAGGCGTTTCTTACGCAAACTGGCCCAAAGTGTGATCGTAAAATTCTTGCACACTTCAACCGCGAAAGCTAACACAACGTGTAGATGTAGTCCTCAAGATTGTTCAACCTTTCATGGAAAGCTACATTACTAGAAGAAAAAACAACCAGCACACATGCGCTAGTAGTCTTCACCTCCCTATCGAACCTCGTAGCCAAGAAATTCTCAGCAGTCCACACTAACAATCGCCGCACTACTCCAAGGCACCTCTACGCTCACCAAACCCTTCCCATCAACCTTTACACTCTCCCCACACGTCACATTACCCAAGCGAACAGGCTTCCCCTCATCAAGCTCATAATTATAGCTGTACCCATCCCACGTGATACCAGAAATGGCATCACTTCCATTCGCCAATAGCCTCTGCACGTGGGCTTCGCCTTTGCACTCCTGCGGTAGCTGGAATGTATACGTCTCGGAGGGCCGGGGGAAAGCGTCGGTGTAGTTGTTGTCTGCGGTGGTGTTGTACGTGTGTAAATCGACGAGAAGCAGGCGGGCAAGAGTGTCGTCAACGTGAGCAGCGTATTGAGTCGAGTATATAGACGAGGAGGCGAGGCTTGAGATGTGCAGGCGAGACGAGTGCGAGGGCTTGTGCATGAAGGCTGCGACGGCGAGGTTACCATAGTAAGGCGGTTTGGTGCCGCGGGTTGTGATGTTGGTTTCGATCGGTTGCCAGGATTGGTACCGGTAGTTGGTGCCTTGGTGCATGTGAGAGCGAGAAAGGTTTTGCGATGCAAGATAGACGTTCCAGTCCACACCCCACAAGGCAGCACCGAAGCTGTTGCTCAGGCCCGGTCGTCCTTGTCGGGCGAGCGAGTTGTGCTCGCCCATGATGAATGGGACGTTTGGGTCGAGCGCTTCTCCCAGCTCGTTGATACCTCTTGAAACATTGATCTGAGCGTTCGCCTTATCTACCACGCTACTGTGGTTCATCAATGTGCCTTGCAAGGTAATGCCAGGGTTCGTGGACACACCCATGTAGTTGTGGGATGCGATCAGACCAATATTCTTCTTCTCGTCCAGACCTTGTCTGAACACTTCCACTGGATCTAAAGTGAAGTAGTCATTGCGCGCGACGCCTGCGAAACTCGGTGCCATGAACTTGGTTCCCGCAAGATCTGGGCAAGCTGCCTTGGTCGCCTCTTCAATGGCAGTGGTGCCGTTTAGCCATTCAGACACGTAGTCGGCTTCGGTCCAGTTGTCGGGTCGATAGCCAGAAGCATGGAAGAGATCAGGCTCGTTGCCGTATTCCCAAAACAATAGGTCGCTTCCTATCGCTTTGCAGGCATACGATACAGATGCCCAAGTGGCGGCTCTTGCAGCGCTAGAGTTGGCGCCCATATTGAAGCCGTGGACAAACTTTGTACCCTTTGGCATTGTCTTGTAAGACTCGAAATAGGACGGGCCAATGGTGATGATGGTCGGGTAGTCGGCTGAGACGTTTGGTCGGATGACGCCGACGAGGCCAGTCTTTTGCGATTCATCGAAGATGGCGATATCTCTTGACCCTGAGTCAGCTATGTATGTCTCCAGGCATGATCAAGGTGCAGTAGTACTGTGTATTGCCGCCCACTCGAGCGATTGGTAATGAACCTTGGAGTTTGCCAAGGTTGCTCATGAGATTGTATGTGAACGCGTTCGGATGCGACAGATTGCCTGTAGGCATTGCGAGTCAGTAAGGTTTCCATAATGATTCCTGACATGGCAGTAAGCATACCAGCGAAATCGGGCCATGATGAGAACTCGAAAGAGAATGAGACAAAAGAGTCTAGAGGAATGCCAGCCGTGTTGGGAGCTGCTTTGGATATGGCGATTGGCTTGGAGGAAGAGGAGATGTGAGCAGCCTCTGCCTTCAATGAGGCTACGAGAGCCCCGAGGAAGAGCGAGCGATTGATTGAAGGTACCATGTTGGTCGTCCGATAGCGTCATCATCGAGACCATCCGCGCAGACGTTTATGGGCGTCGCCGGCAACGGAACTTCGGCTAGTACGTCATGCGGCAATTGAAATCCATGGATCCGGTCATGAATCTGGTATTCTCAATGGACGATCCTTCGTTTTGCGGGGAAAAAAAGTCGGGGTACATGGGTAAAAGCCGGGGTAGTCGCACGGTCGATTTCTCGCAGGTGCTAGCCGCATGCATGGATGCGCGGTTTCTTTCCCGCTGATTGGTTTGTTTGCTAGCTGGACCTCGGGACGACTCCATCAATCAAGGCCCGAATCAACCTCCACTTCCCGGACATCAACAACTTCTCAGAATCCCGTCTTTAACAACCGATTCGCATTATCCTTGGCTTGCGCTGGTCTGCACGGCGTTTGGCATTGAGCGACGCCTCGATAGGTGGATTTACTTTCAATGCAGGTAAGTTGCATCGGTCGTCTCCCTTGTGCATGTTAGCAGGTATGATCAATATGCATGCGCATGAGTAAGTGTAGTTGACTTTTCCGATTCTGTTGATGTCAAAATTGTCATGGGTTTACACTGCGTCATCACATCGAACGCGTATTCCAATCCTGTCGATGCAAGCTCAACAGACTCCATCTAGAAAATGCTCACCTAGCACACTACCAAAAGCAGCTATCTCATCCCTCTCAACGCCTCAGCATCACTCTTTCCCCACGGATACACCTCCTCAGCCCTCCTAATTAACTCCCTGCACTTCTCACTCCTCGGTGTGATACTCACACGATACGGCTTCGGATGGCTAACAACACCCGCTTCGAATTCCACTTTGGGCTCGACAATCTCCCCATTCACGACTGGCTTTTCAACGTTGAAGACAGCAAGCGACTGGGCAACAGTCGTAAAGAGGGCATTGTCAGCGACATATCGACCGGGGCAGACACGACGCCCGTAGCCAAAAGTCCATGTGCGTGGGTCGGGCTGCGTGGAGCCGTCGAGGTAGCGTTCTGGGCGGAAGGTCATCGGGTCTGGATAGATGGCAGGGTCGTGCGTGAACCACCTGCATACTGTTAGCGTTGATCATATGCAGTCTCTGGATGAGTACGATGAGTACCAGTTGTTAGGCAAGATCATTGCACCCTTCGGTATCCTGTAGCCTTTGATGCTGTCTTCCTGGGTACAGCAGTGTGGTATTGCCATCGGGGCGACCGGATGCCATCGATGCGTTTCCTTCATCACGGCCTCGATATACGGTAAGCTTGCTTTGTCGCTGGTGATTGGGAGTCTCTCTCCACCCAGTACGCGGTCCAGTTCTTCTTGAGCCTTTTTCTGGACTTGGGGAAATACAGCCATGGCGAGGAAGAATGTCATTAGCGATGAGACGGTTGTATCGGCACCGCCGAGGTACATGGATGCGGCAGACCATTTATGGATGTACTCCATGGAGGCGTCCGATCCGAGTGATTCGATGGCTTGAGAGAGAAAAGACGTCTTTGCTTCCTTGTCTTGCATCTGAGACTTGACGAACGCGTATGGCTCTTCGGCCGTGCGGGTCAATTGTTCCGCCATCTGGCGAGCTGTGCGCTTGAAGCTGGTACCTGGACACCAGTCTGGGAGGAATCGCACTTTTCCGTATCAGTATACCCCCGGTATTCGTTCGAGTAGAGTGGGAAACTTACAAAACGGCAAGACATCCACGGACCATTTCCCTGGTACACTCGAATCTGCAAACTCGGCCATGGTTTGGCCCGCCATATCCACTAGCGGATCTCTTCCCTTGGCGTTTGGCGTGTATCCATACGTGATTCTCAAGATCACAGCACCTGCTTCCTTTTTGATGTGTTCAAAAAGTTCATTCGGAGAGTCCAGTACGTTCAACAAAAAGTGTGCAGCCTCTTCATTCTGGATCCGATCAAAGACCTTGAGTGAGGTGCTGGAACTAGCTACACTAGCGATGTTGCGACGATGGTGCTTGAAGGTCTGATTGGGTTGGTGCATCGCCAACGTTCTTGTCCAGCCGATCCTGCATCTGCGTTAGACATCTCGGTATTGCACCCAGGCATACGGAAGGTGTACATGTCTCCACTAAACACCATGTGCGGTCGGCCTGAAAATGTAGCGGCACGATTGCTCAGTAGCTCTACCGCTACATCTGCATCGTTGACAATGATGAATGTCTGGCCAAGTACCGTGATCGAGCTTATAGGGCCATAGCGGTCCTTGTGCTCCAGCCAATGATGGCACTCGAGAATTCCAGGCTTCGGTAAGTCATTGATGTTGCCAAGTAAGGGGAGACCTTTAGGTCCAGGAGGGAGCGGAAGGTCGTGACGATTCTTGCTCGACAAGAAGCGGCTGAGTGCGTACAGTACAAGTGTACCAAACGCCAGAACTAGAGACGTAGTTGTTAAGAACGCCATGGCAATATGAGTTCACATAGAACCCAAGGTGCGAGACGATGAGCGGGGAGGTGGAAGCTCTAGGTTACGGAGAGAGTTGGGAAAGAACACTTCGAACAAGATTGGGCTCATGCTGATGTAGCAAGCCGAACCTGAGTTTTCTCGCACGATGGTAGCATACATGCCTCATGTAGATTAGTGCCTGCGGAGCCGCCACCGGAAATATCTCTCGTTCCCGGTAAGTTAGTGATGCGAGTACAGGCATGCTGCAGCCATAGTTGCTGACTGGCAGTGTAACCCAATCCCATATCATACTCGGCACAGGAGTGGAGCAGTCGCCGCCTAAAAGAGAAAGAAGTGTATCATGTCATTGCGCAACGTATAACAACGATATGTGTCAACCCCTGAGGGTTCAGACGCCATAGGATGAACCATGTCTCTCTTCAATGCATCAATCTCGTTCTGTTTTAGCTGTTGTTGTCTGCGTTTGTGGAAGAGGAGAGAGGATAGTCCGCGGCTGCCGCACGGCATTGGGCGCGCTACGAGACGGGACAAAGTGGGGATACTTTGCCCTGCATGACTAGCAGGGAGGGACACGTTTGTTAGCCTTGCGCAGGGCGGGGCAGACAGAACGCCTAAAGTGGTCACGACCAATGAAGATGAGCCAGAAGCAGAGTATCTCCACAAGAGGAACATTCGACGCGAATGAGCGGCTGCATTGGTATATCCAGAGCAAAATGGGTGAGGAAGTATCGGCAGTGATAATCAAACAAGAAGTCATGTTCGAAGGAGACAAATTGCATGTGCGGAGCAGTTGGGCAGGCACTGAGATATTGGTATAGGCTTGTGTCGAGACGAATCCTTGAGGAGCTATCAAGCCTCAGAGGGATGACATATATATATGTCACGTGATCGTGGCTGGTGCGGGCCGACGGTGCCTCGAAGGGTTCCCGGTAGCTCACCAGTCTGTGGCTGAAAACTGTGGTTATGGAACATCGTGACAGCCATCCATAGCTGCACAGTAGCTGCGCAACCACATATTGGAAGGTTGCGGTCATAAGGAAGATCACGAGAAAGGTCACGCAAACGATAATTTGTCTCCTCTATTCCTCACCCCTGAGCCGAGTGATCGACCCAACGATTCGAGAAACAGAGGCCTCAAACACCTTGAAGGGGGTAGGATGAGGTTGTTTAATCTTGCTTCAGTGTCCACACTCGCTCAACGTAGGAAATCGTGTTGGCGGGCTCTAGCAATTTGAAGAAGCGGAATGGAAGTAGGCCGAAGCCATGCCATACCAGTCGCACTCGAATCCACACAACCCTTTGAAAGAAGCGTCGCAGGATAAGAGATTAGACTGCGAAAGTCCCTCGTGTCCCCTCTGCAGCGGAGATGTATACATCTCGCAGCTCAATATGGCAAGATGCCGACAGGTCGACAGGAAGCCTTTGGTCAAACCCCTCAAACAACATCACAAAGACGTTGTAACCACGCATTGAATGGTGACGGATGCTTTGCCCATCCACAGTCACCATGCGTGCAGATCTTGACGATGGTGATGACAGTCAGGGTCGGAGCCTAATATCAGGATGGCACCCATCAGTCGGAGTCCAACTTCGATCTGCTATCCCGCCGCAGCGGAACCCACTGTTAGAACAAGTAACAGCAGTGGAATGGCCACGCGCGATCTCAACAACGCAAGGTTGGAGTCAGACGCTGGATCGCTGTACCGCAGTACATGCGACCGAATGGCAGAGAGATCAACGATTGTTTAACCGAAGATCATCAACGATTATTTAATCGATGACCGTCAACGATTGTTTAACCGAAGACTAGTCATTTTTCCCGATGGTGAATGTATCACTATCAAGTGCTTCGTAGCAAAACGTGCCAAGGGCCATGCGGCCTATCGGAAACTGTCCGAAGACGGTTCTATATCTGTTGGCTTCTTCCTCCAAGATCGGGGTCCAAGACTGCCGGTATCTCTATCTTTGGTCAAGAGGCCTAGCCTAATGAAGCCCTCTCTCAGTGTCGGGGATAAATCCCTGCTTGCGAAGTTCGCGAGTCGGTACGAATCGTATCGGACCACTGTCTGACAACACATGTGGATTTGTGAACATGAGACCACTGCGTAGAGTCACGCGTGGATTTTATGGAGTAGATTCGTTGCGTGGGAGGCACCGGCGCATCGCGACGCGCGCAGAGGCGACTTCGACCGTTCGATGGGGAAGTGCTTGTCACGTTCCGTGGGAGTGGAAACTCGCGTGGCGGTCAGACAGACGCGTCTTATGGACCTCCGTGGCTCAGCTTGAACTCCATTGTCTCGGGTATAAGACAAGGTAGGGCGTGATGTGGTGTGGTATGATATGATATAGTATGGTTGGTATCGATGGATGAAGGATCAAAATGTTCAAAATGATAGGTAAACCATGTTTGAAGGTGTCGACGACGATTCGCGTTCGACGCGTCGACGTAACAGAGTCATGAAATGAGTAGGTCGAGAAAGCCTCTACAGCTACAAAGGAGCTGAACAAGAGAGGTGTAGAGGAAAAGGCACAGCGGGGTAGTCGCGGTGGCTTTATAGCTCCATGCTGGAGAGGAGGGAGTTGAGAAAAAGTGAAGAATTGGACTGTTCGGAAATGGGTCTGTGTTTCGCTTGGCATTGGTCCATGCATTCGCGTCATCGAAGCTAGTAGAGTGACGAACGACACAGCACGCGCCAGCACGAGGGAACGCTTCAACCTCACCAGGTACGCGATATGGTCAGTTCTCCGAGCCAAATACACCCTCGGAAAAGAACTAACAACCGACAGTCGTCGAAACGTCGTGGGCCTCCCACGAAGGCGCCGCCTGCCAAACGCCCTTCGAAGCTCGCGAAAGAGAATGGTATAACGGCAGAGCAAGAGGCTGAGATACGCGAAGCATTTGGCCTCTTCGCTGTGTCGCATTCCGAACACGAAGGCTCCAAGGAGGGTGTATTGAAGAAGAGCGACGTGCGCAGATGTCTCATGTAAGCCGCGCGAACTCTTTGTCAATGTGGATATACTAAGGATGGCGTAGTTCGCTGAACCTCACACCCGACAAGTCCGAGATGTCGTCCATTTTGTCTACCATCGATCCTCTCAATACAGGCTACGTCGAGTTTGTGCCTTTCCTTTCGTACGCTGCCATCGCAATACACTCCAAGGAGCAAGGGTCCGACGAAGACGAAGACGGCGACGACTACCAAGGCGAGAGCAATGCAGAAGAAGTCAGTGCGGCTTATCAGCTCTTCACTCACGGCGCCCCGGGACCGATAACACTTGGGCATTTGAGGAGGGTTGCGAAGGAGCTGCGAGAAGATGTGCCAGACGACGTCTTGAAGGATATGATCCTTGAGGCAAACGGCGGGGTCAAAGGTCAGGGCAAAGATGTCGGAGGAGTCAGCCTCGAAGATTTTCAGAGTGTCATGAAGAGAGCTGGGTTGTCTTTCGGATGAAAGCGCCAGAGTTAGAATGACCGATTCACGGAACAACGCACCGCACGATCTGTGCGAAGCCCTTGTACACCGCTGCCATCGCACGCGTCGATGGTGACCTTACAAGACCTAATGCGAAAGTCTCTCAGCTCCTCAGCTGCCCGACTTCCCCGTGCTCCACCCGTGCGCCCTGATCAAACGGCGTCGAGCCAGGGAACGAGCGGCGGAGCTAGCGCACGATGCGCATCACACGCAAAAGGCGGCTGTCTACCTGGTACACGAGAACATATAGTGTAGAAAGTGAAATCATGCAATGAGATTTGCAGAACATCTGTAACACAGTGCATCAACAGCCACGTCATGTCCAAGGTGATGCGACGCCAAATATAGCCGACGCAGATAAGGCCGGCCCCATTGGATGGTGGCGCTGCAGGGCTGAAGTTCAGATGTTAGTGCCAAGATTCAGGGACCTCACCTAACAAGCACACGAATACGAATGCAACCAACTTGGGTAACGCCAATCGCAATCGAAAAGACGTCCCTGCTGCTCCGAAGGGTCACCACTGTTGTACGTAACCATCCACCGTGTCCACAACCGCCGCAACAGCCCAGGCTAACTTGTCGACGCAGCTCAGCTCAATGACCACGCCCTAAACCGTGGACCCTTTTCTCCCCTTGTGTCGCCTAGTTCCATGTCCAGCGGCGTCGAAGTCCCCGGAAGCCAACGACGTCCCGGCATCTGGTCCTACTTTAGTTTCTCTGGCCCACGCCGCCGCGTCTCCGTCTCCCTGCCACGCAGCTTCGACCCCAACCGCGCCGACACCAGCGACCCAAACGCCAAAGCCGACAGACACTCGCGACATCGGTCCACGTATTCGGACGCATTCATGAACGACCACAAGGGCAGCGCCGTCATGAACCAAGGGCAGCGGTTGCGCTACCTGAAGACAGGTGGCGTCATCGCATTCATACTGCTTGTCCTGTATTTCGTCGCACCGCGAGATGGCATATCCAGACCGGCTGGTAGGTTGAGGACACGTTCTTGGGAAGCCATGTGCTAACACACCCACCAGCATCGCATCCATCAGGCGGCAACACAGCAGCTGGCGATGCACAGGCACAATGCACAAAGTCCTACTCCAAGGACAAGCCGCTCATCCAATATGCTCTCATGGTCGACGCCGGTAGCACGGGCTCGCGCATCCACGTCTACAAGTTCAACAACTGCGGCCCGAGCCCCGAACTCGAGAGCGAGAACTTCGAGATGACACCCAAGCGAGAGGGAGGCTCTGGTCTCTCGGCATACGGCGATAACCCAGAGGCTGCCGCCAAGAGTCTGGACGTGCTCATGGACGTTGCGCTCAAGAACGTGCCCAAGGAATACCAGTCATGCACACCCATCGCTGTAAAGGCTACAGCTGGCCTCCGCAAGCTTGGCGAGGAGAAGAGCAACGCCATCCTGGCTGCCGTGCGCAAGCATCTCGACAACGACTACCCCTTCCCGCTCGTCTCCGAGGAGAGGAAAGGTGTAGAGGTCATGCCTGGCGAGATGGAGGGTGTGTACGCATGGATCACCGTCAACTACCTCCTAGGCAAGATTGGCGGCCCCGACAAGAACCCCACCGCTGCTGTCCTCGATCTTGGTGGTGGCTCCACACAAATCATCTTCGAGCCTACCTTCCCCGATACTCCTCGCGGCGGACTTCCTACCAAGCTAGCAGAGGGAGACCACAAGTACACGCTCCACTTCGGTAACCGCGATTTCGATCTCTACCAGCACTCGTACCTTGGCTACGGCCTCATGGAAGCCCGCAACAACCTGCACAGCACCGTTCTCGCCGGCC
>Ga0265797_10012624_pt1 | contig 10319 bp, 12 predicted proteins | sample P2T30metagenome_FD_192433 | JGI IMG/M metagenome (GOLD analysis project Ga0265797, IMG submission 192433) | Plant litter microbial communities from East Loma Ridge, Irvine, California - P2 T30 | ecosystem: Environmental > Terrestrial > Plant litter > Unclassified | place: USA: California... | reverse complement strand
GCAAAACCCGGATATCGCCAACCATGAGTCAGATGCAACACCTGTATGCAAAGAACCATGGTATGAATGCAAAGACATTATTCTGGAATATAAGCGCATCTTGCACATTCTAAATCTGCATCAACTCACACTTCCAAAAACGTCTCCAGAGACATTCCCAAATATCTCCATCAACGACATTCAAATCCACATTCCAAAATGGCACCACTTTACAACACCCGCGAAACCTTCAGCAACACAGCCCTGTATACCTCTCCGCACATAACTTCCTCCTCCAAAGACGCCTCACCCCATGTCTGCCCAATCTGCACCGAGCCGTGTACCGATGATACTCTTATCAAAAGCCACCATGCACTAAAAATGCCATCATGCGACCACATCTTCGGCGCATCCTGCATCGAAACCTGGTTCGACAACGCAAGCACCTGTCCGCTCTGCCGTCAAGACTTCTTCCCTACGCATCCCGAAGAAATTTTGCAAGGAATGAAGGAGATGCCTGACCTCGTTGAAGAGGCGTTGGGAGTGCTGCAGAAAATGCGGGATAGGTATCCACAGGGACGCGACGCTGTTGACAAGATATCAAATTCGCTTGCTGGGTTTGCGGACATGGTGGGAAGGGACTGTGAGGAGAGAAATGCGAGGAAGAACGAGAGGGGATTATTTGAACGAAGGAGGCATCAAATGAGAGTTTGGGGCACGCTTGCAGAACATACACGGCAAGATGGAACGGTCGATGGGCAGGTGCTCCCACCAGATGAGCCTGCGATCGCTCCGTCAAGCGACGTCACACCGCTGGCGCTATCCGCTCCTCCACTCTCGATGCAGGAATTCGTCACTCTCCAAGCCGAAGCCGTTCTCGCCCACGACTTCACCCTTGATCTTGCGTCCGTCACCCGCACCGGACAAGTCGACCCAGGCTCGGATTTCTTCAGCGTCATGGATTTAGCACAGGATGTGCGGCATCTAGCTGAAGAGTATGGCTTTTTGGAGGTTGCTACAGCCATCTCGAGGAGGTGCATAAGTGTCAACAGGGCTATAAGCGACGAGCAGCGGCGGCTAGCGGCGCCGCCAGCTAGCGTGGAGATGGTAGAGCGGCATAGGAGAGAAGAGGAGCTGAGGAGGGCGGCTTGTGTTGAGAATGGGCCTGGGAGGCCGAGAAGAAGAGGTTTTTGGGGGTGGTGTCGCTGGCGCAGGTAGAGTGTTGAAGGGGTTTGTCTTACCCATATTGAAGAAGGCTCGTGAGTTTGTTGAGCCCACGTTAACTTAGCGATTAACTGAACATCCCAAAGCCAACATGCATGTGGGGTTATCTACTCCGCCTGTTTTTATCTAAATGTAGTCTGCAGACCTGTTTAGTTCTTTTCTCGAATAACGTAAGCTTAAGAGAATACTATAAGACATTAGAAAAGAAAGCGATATACCCGACCCCGCATCCAGCTACATCCCTCCGGTAAATGCCATCTGCGCCTTCACAGCCAAGCAATAAAAACAAATATTCGTAGTCGCGTTACACGCTCCACGTAGCGTCTTCGCCTCCCTTCTTCCTGATCTTCCATGCTCCTACACCCTACTCTTCTCCGTTCTCGCGACAAGTACACCACCGACCGTAAAGTCCGTAGTCTTGAACTTCCGTGCGGCCACCTTCCTCTCAAAGAGCTCATCCAGCTCTCCAAACGTCCTTCCCTTTGGTTCGGGGAGCCGCCACCAGCTCCACAAGATACCAATCACACTCATGCCTGCCCAGAAGAAGCCTGCTTTAGCTCCCCACCCCCATGCTGTAGGGTTGAGCATGCGCGGAGTTATGATGTTTGTAACGATGCCGGAGATGTTGTAGCAGTTGCGCGCCAGAACGATTGTCTTGCTCCTCAACCGTGTGGAGGGGATTTCCGAGACGAGGGCATAGCAGATAGGCCCGAGTGTTGCGTCGTAGGCTAGTGTGAAGGCGAGGAGAAGTGCTGCAATAGACCAGTTGAGTGCCGTAGGATGCGGATTTCCGACTTGAGAGGATGTGCCTACTGCTGCTGAGCGAACTGTGACGAAGTGGTGGCGGTGTGGTATGCAGGCTAGTATCCCGATGAGTAGCACGAAGACGAAGGTCATGACCTGTCCGGAGAGGTAAAGTGTGCGCCTCCCGAAGTGTGCCATGAGGGCCCAAGATATGAAGACGCCGACAAGGCCGAGTGCGAATTGGCCTAGCGAGAGGGTGAAAGCGTGGGAAGAGCCGAGACCTGCTTGTTCGTCTGGATGAAGTCAGTCAAGATACGGTGCTTCATGTTATGCGACAGTTGTTTGACTTACAAAAGTAGGTGGAGAAGCCCATGAAGGTGCTGCCGCACAGCGTTTGGATAATCCAAACCATGCACGTGATCTCAGTCCTGCGCCGGTTCACTCCTTTGAAGCAGTCTTTGTAACTTGTGCCACTCTGCATCTGTTGTTCTCTCTCGTTCGTTTGAATCATTGCCTCCATTGCGCCGCTTAGAGTTTTGTCAAATTCATCATCCGACATGGTTGCTGGTTGCGTGCGCAGCCGACGCATCGTCTTCATCGCATCTACAAAGCGATCCTGTCGTATGAGCCACCAAGGCGATTCAGGCGCGAAGTAAACGGCGAAGAAGATTGGGACTGGAAAGATCCATTGCAGTGCGAAGGGGATGCGGTAGGACCATGTGGTGGTGTTGTTAATCATGCCGCGCATGACGATGGATGCTATTAGTTGACCGAGAACCCAACATGCGTTGACATAACTTGACGTTGTTAGCTTGCTTTGACTGAGCTGAGTGCGAAAGCTTGCAGAAAGAGAGAGATAGATACATACGTAGTCAGATACGCCCGTAAGGCAACTGGGCAGACATCCGCAGCATACACCGTGCATATGCACTGAAACATGCCCCAAGGCATACCTAGTAGACACTGTCCTATCAACAGAACCGTCTTACCTGTGGCAAAGAAGGGTACGAGTATGAACACACTCATTGCCACCAACCCTACCATAAGCGTATATCGGTAGCCAATTCGCTCAGCGAGTGTTCCTGTAGCAAAAAGCCCTACGATCTGCCCTGCCAGGCCACCGTTCACAAGTGCGCTTTGCCAGTCGGCGCTAATTTCGTACAAGCCATTTGATTGTAGTGTACCGAATTGTTTCCGGAACGGTTGCATTGCGAACAGATTGGGTACGAGGATAGTAGAGAATCCTTCCATAATGAGTGTCATAGATAGTAACACTGACCATGTAATTGCTTTGGGGTATAGGCGCATGCCTTCGCGAAGCGACATGGATCGTTCCGCCTCGTTGTTGCTTTCAACAATAGTGGTCGTTCTCTCTAGTATTGCATCCGTCGATTCGAGCTTCGAAATCGCCGGTAGGGAGGTGAGGGTATCGTCTGAGCTGTCGAAACTTAGTGTGTCTGATTGGCCTTGCTCCATGAGTTGCTGATCAAACTCGACGACACCATGTCGTTTCCGCTCCATGGCTGACACCATGATGCTATGGTCTAAATTGTCTTGTGTAGAAGTTTGAGCGATAGCGATACTTGTAGGAAGTCGGGATAAGAGGAGGAAGTGTACGCCAGTCACGTATGGGGGTGATGACTGTCACACTTGACATATAGAGCACGCGCGGGGATGCGGAGTCAAGAAGACCGCGGGGTCACGAGGGAATGTGACGCCGGTTGATTAGGACCGGACGGGATGACATGCCCATGACCTCAAATGAGCGAGCCATTCTCAGCAGGACCCGAGATTGAGTGCACTAAGAAGACACTTGGGGTAGGCAGCGGCGAAAGGTAGCACATAAAGGCGAGCGAGCGAAAGACGAGACCTCGAACTAAGACGTTAGCCAGCTGGAGTAGAAGGCCGATCAAAACTTGAAGGCATCGTGACTCGAAGACAACTTGGCGGCTTTAGGCAGAACAGGTTATCGGTGGTTGAAGTGACTCCTCCGCCGGTCCACTGTGAAGCAGATACAAGCTTTGTGGTCGGCCGTCGCGGGCCGGACGGGAGCACGCGACCGGCGTACCACTGGGGTAAAGTATGGGGAGTGGTACGGTCCACATTATGATCCGCTCTCATGTCGCTCAACCTATAGACTAACAAGCGCCGAGCGAAAGTACTGAAGACATCTGGGGCGTTTCACGTCATGATCTGGCTAATGCACTCGGTAATACTTCCAAGGTTAGCAATTTCTAGATCCCGTTAGCATAGCTCTCGAAACAATACGTGATGTTACATCAGTAACCGGCCCGGGAAGTACCCTGCGCTGGAACATTGCAAACAATACACCCGTGGAAGGCTAAGAATAGGCTGCAGGCGAATTTGACTCGGTCATATTGGTATCGTGCATCTATCTCTTCAACGAAGATTCAAGTTTTGGTATTCTCATTGCTTTGCGGCAGCAGCGGCTTCTTTCTCCTTCTTCTTGCGCTCGACCTCAGCCATCTTAGCCGCCTTCTTCATGGCATTCTTGGTCATCGGCTTTCCGTCGGCGTCCAATGAAGGACCCCCGCTCTCGGTGTCTTGTGCCGGTTGCTCGAGTTTGGGCTTGGTAGGGTTCGGATTACCCTTCCACTCTAGCTTCCGCGGGCGGAGGAACTCGTCGAGAATCTCGTCGGTGACCTTTGCTCTCGCTTCTTGGAATTTCTTAACGTACACAGTCATGGTGTCTACGCATTCCTTCTTCATCTCGCCAGTCAATAGCTCGCCTTTGCGGTAGTCCTCAGCTAGCTTCGTGAGCTTCTCGTCATCATCTTCGAAGTATCCGATGTACTGGTACGGTACGTCAATATCGGGGTTTCCACCCTTCTCGCGATGGAGCTCTAGTGTTTCTTGGCCACCGGAGAAAGCCTTGGTGTTGATCTTGGTCTTGATTTGCTTTGGAGTATCGCTCATAAAAATGGCTGAGTTGGCATCGGACGCGCTCATCTTCCCACCAGCACCTTGCAAAGCAGTGAGAAACTTGGAATGAATGAGGGCTGGTTTGGGCGAGGGAAGATCCATTCGGTGGCAGTTCTCACGAACCAGACGGAAGTAGGGATCTTGATCAATAGCGCAGGGAATCAGACAGGGTATGGAAGCAAGCTTCTTCGAGCGCTTGTAGGTCGTGTGATCTTCACCCCAGATAAAGGGGTACGATGAGGCAAAAGCGGCAACGCACTGCTTAGCTGCGAATGCATTGCTGCCGATGTTTGTTGAGCCATCGAAACCAAACGCGCCGCGCACTTGGTTGTTGGTGACTAGCTTCTCAAACTCGGTGGTGTTGAGACTGAAGTGTCTGTTGAAGCCGGATGTGAAGAATTCGGAGTCGATGTACATGAAGGTCTTCTTAACATCGAAGCCGACGGAGATAATATCCTTGGCGTTCTGCCGCGAGAATTCGTAGACTTCCTCCTGCTTGAGCTTCTCCTTGAACAGAAACTTTTCGTCATCCGTCAACATAATGACCAGCGGAACGTCGAAGACATCCTGCAACCACTTTGTGAACTCGAAGGGTATAGTGTGGCCAATGTGCATGGCATCACTGCTAGGTCCGCGGCCGGTGTATAGTAGGAAGTCGTCGCCGCGCTCATATGTGTCCAGGATGAGCTCAAGATCGCGGTGGGAGAAGAAAAGGCCACGCCGTAACCAGCGGTGCGGCTTGTGGCCTGTGACGCGCTCGAATCGCTCCAGCAGCGGTTGGTCTATGAGTTTTGTGGCCCACTTTTGCGAGATGGCGACATAGTCGAATTGCTTGACGTTTCCTTCCTCATCTACGCCCGCTTGTACATCCCAAGGGTTGATCTCCTGCTCGGTCGCTTTTGAGACGGATTGCGTCGCTGTGTCGGAAAGTGAGAGGGCGGCGACGGCGGGTGGCTCGGGCTCGGTCATGGTGACGGATGTTTCTGCGGAGTGTGTCGTGTTTTAAGCTGTGAATGGAGGAGTGACTCCAGCCTGGGGAATTACGTGGCGCGATTCTTTGGTGTTGCAGCTGAGTCACTGGATATTCGGCGACGGAGGACCCCACCTCAATTTGGCGTTCCTGTGGCTAGATCTGCCCCGCACTGCGCCACACCTTGGGCCACACCTGCGCCACGTACCAGCCACAGCGGCGTTACGGGAGGGAAAGCCGATGCAGGTCAGCAAATCTCGTCATGGTGCCAGGATGGCGAGAGCTCCAGACGTTTCTATCCTTGGTCCTCACACCACCCAGCCCGACAACTCGCCCTACCCCTCTCCAGCGCGACTAAACACCCCGTCCAAGTGTCACAATTGGATGCGCTTGACCATGCGACTTCATCACCGAAGATAGACGACCGCGCGTTCCAGGCTGCCTCGAGCTCCTACCTATACCATTTTATATCTCCCGCCCTTTACCGCCCTCCCACGCCTACAGACTCCGATTCGACCACGACGACGTCACCATGGTCAAGTTCTACTCCTCCAACGAGACGTACTCGTACCCGTTCCCGGCCGTCTCGCTCGCCTACTTCCTCCGCTACCCCAACCCTTACTCCACTCACGTGCTCTCCACCGACACCATCGCCCGCAACTACGACCCGGAGACCCAACGCCTGACGACTATCCGCCTCCACCTAAAGCGCTCCAAAGTCCCTTCAGCCGTTCTGAAGCTCGTACCGCGGTCTCTTCTTGGCACTTCAGCCAGCGGAGAATCGCAGACTTACATTCTCGAGAAGTCGGTCGTAGACATCAAAGAGGGATGGATGGACACGGAGTCACGGAACCTGGAATGGACAGGTGTGCTATCTGTCGTAGAGAGGCAGAAGTTCATACGTCCTTCGCCCTTGGTGCCCGAAGACGTGAAGATGCGGCAAGCCATGGACGGTGCCACGCAACGCCAGGGCTTCATCAACTTTGGCGCCAAGGGTGCAGGTGCCAGGGTCGAGGATTCGGGTGAGACTACCGACGTCGTAAGCTCCGTCACACTACACAGTCACATCGGGGAGACATGGAAGAAGAAGCGCGCGGCTGCAAGGGAGGACGCTGCGGATGAGGAACAGCCACAAAAAATGGGCTTCCTGCGCAGTTGGGGCACCGCGGCTCTTCAGCGCAATATTGAGAAGATTGGTCTGTCCCGTGCGCAGCGAAGTCAGCCGAATGCGCGTGAAGGCATGAAAGTCGTTCTGGAGCGTATGCGGGAAGGCGGCCTCGTCGGGGTACTGGAAGGCATGCGACAAGACCGCGAGGCCATTCTCGCCGGCCGTCCACTGTCGACTCCAAGAATGATCACCAAGGACGAGTGATCTCATTGCCACTCAGATGATGGAGCGGTTTCTAGTCACTCGCTCGATTGACGAGTCCCATGTTTCCGATATGAACATTCAGCGACGGCGTAACGGTCTCTCTCCCTACTTTTTCTCATTTCGTCATTACCTCGCTCTCTTGGTGCATGGGCCAGGTTTTATGTTACTATCACGTTTCCATGTTGCATCGTGTCTTGGTCTGGAACGATGGTAACGATTGTAAAGCAATAAGCAAGTCTCTTGTATCATGCCGCGAGTCTTTGCAAAAAATCGACTACAAAGTCTGAAAAGTTCATTGCAGCGCTGCGTCTTGCTCTCACTTGACAAGTGAAATTCGGTGCCGGTCGTTCCTTCCGCTCTCTTGATGGGTCGCTTCGATCCCGATCATCGCTTCTGGGCAGTAGGAAGCTACCACATCATCTCGTACGACAACCTATTCCTCAGCATCGATCTCATGCTCAAAGCTTCATTGCATCATGCGTCTACTCGCGCACTACGACATTCCAACCTCACCGATCATTCCATGAATCGCGCCGACTACTTACTACCGCCACTACCCGGCTGTGATGACCTAAAACAGCCAACAACAAACAACTCAACGCAGAGCAACGACATCTCAACAGATGACAAGCCACCCACGCCATACGACCTATACAGTGAAGGTGAGCCATCCACCCTACAGCTACATTCAAGCCCCACTAAAGAAAGCAAAAGCAGTCTACAAAGGCTACGACGCTTACCACTCCCAAATCCGCAAACTCGACTGGCTAAAAGCCCACCGCGCCCTCACCACCTCCCCTGAAGTAACACCCCACACAACCTGGCTGATCGAAACCCTCCAAGCAATCATCACCCGCTGGGAAGCCGTCCTCCCCTACATCGCCTCACCCTACCCCATCCCTCCCAACAACCCTTCCGCTTTCACCTAGGATGCGATCCCGGAGCCACCTCCCGGCCGAGAACACCTCCTCGCACTCCGCGACTGCCTCGAGGAAAAGGGTAGAGCGATCATCGGTCAGCCGTTTGTGGACAACGCGGATGTGTTGGCTGAGATGGATTTACCGGGCTTTGGCACGAGGAGGGTGCTGAAGGTTTTTAGGCTGCAGGAGGCGAAGCAGTTGGCGTTGCATACTTGTTTTGTGAGGAATTTGGTGCTGGGGCTGGAGAAGTTGGAGGCGGCTTGTAGGGCGCATGGGGTTAGGTTTGTGGGGGGTCGGCATGTGGAGGCTGAGAGTGTGGAAAGGGAGGCTGATGGGGATGTAGTTTTGGGTATTGCGGTGAAGGAGATAAGGGGTATTTACGGGCCGCTCTGACGAGGGATGCTCCTCTTGTCTGTAGAGATGTGTGGTAATTGATCAGTTTGTTGTGGCTATGTCCCTTCTGGTTGTGGCATCGCACGGATGGACTTGGCAGCTGAAAGCGGGGTGCATTGCCTCCCCCCAACCTGACTTCCATCTCAGCCTTCACTCGCCATCCTACCTGCAGCACTCAACTCCACGCACGATGTGGTTGCTTGATACTGCGACCCTCAAGTTGCGTTATTTCATCACCACGATACCCGATTATGTCATTCTCTCCCACACGTGGGGTGAAGATGAAGTCAGCTTCGACGACATCGCCCAGCCTTACGCGAAAGACATGGCCGGCTATTCCAAAATATCGCGATGTTGCGCCCAGGCTGTAGAGGCTGGCTTTGAGTGGGCTTGGGTTGACACGTGCTGTATCGATAAGAGAAGCAGTGCTGAGCTATCGGAGGCGATCAACTCGATGTACAAATGGTATTGGAACGCCGCGATTTGCTACGCGTACATCTCGGATTGTTTGATAGGCGATGATAAGTTCACGTCATCGCGATGGTTCAAAAGAGGATGGACATTGCAAGAGCTTCTTGCACCGGATGTGATCGAATTTTTCGACTCGGACTGGCGCTTTATGGGCACAAAGTCAGGTCTTTTGGACGAAATCCATGCGGCGACAAAGATTGAGAAGCAATATTTACTTGAACGGAACGCGATCAACATTGCTACTGTCGCAGCAAAGTTTAGCTGGGCCTCTGCTAGAACAACAACGCGTGAGGAAGACATGGCATATTGCTTGCTGGGTCTTGTTCGGGTCAATATGCCTATGTTATATGGGGAAGGTTCAGGCGCTTTTTACCGGTTGCAGCTTGAGATGATCAAGCAAACAAACGAGCATACGATATTCGCTTGGGACTCCAACGAAGACGGATGGCACCATGCAAGTATGTTCGCAACATCCCCTGTACAGTTTGTAAGCGGTGCCGGCCTGCGGACTACTCTTCCACGAGTGCAGGGAAAGCTTGGAACTCACGAGATCACCAACCATGGGCTCAGCATCACTCTCCCTTGCATATCAGTCGACCAGAATCGAGTCATAGCAGTCTTGAATTGCTTAGAATCGACTGGAAATCACGTCGGAGTCTGGCTGGAGCGCACAGGTTCTGGCGTTTACCGAAGACCGCCACTTCCCCGAACAGTAGTGACAGTGGAAGACATACAAGAAGCTACAGCAGAGAGTATGCATATAGAGCAGTTCGACCACAGTCCAAAACAAGAAGCCTATTGTGAGTGTTCTATGGGATTTGATGACCCATTAGGAGAAGTTGACGTCTGGAGACTTGCAAGGGGACACCGTTTAGCTCTTCTGGCAACTCACCACCTGCATACTGATGGACCAGATATTAGAAGCTTCATTATCAGGGAAAACGAGTTTGCGTGCCTGGGCATTGAGTTCATGACTTTGAGTTCGGAAACGTGGGCTCGCCTTTTCCTTTTCGTGGGTCTGCACGGAGGTCGACCCTGGATTATCCATATGTCTGGTCTCGGAGAACTACCCGGGCCTTGGGAGATTGCTACAGAAGTCGAAAAGACACGCAAACTATTTGAGTCTCAAACAAATGACCAGCCCGCTCCACTGCGATACTGCCACTACGTGGACAGTCTTACATTTCACACTGAAACGGGACACGTGCTAGAAGTGTTAGCAAGGAAGAAGTGCGCGAAAGAAGGACTCCAATGGCGGTTGAAAGTAACAATCGAACCTTCTCCTCAAAATCGTTGCAACTGA
>Ga0265797_10012623_pt1 | contig 10320 bp, 7 predicted proteins | sample P2T30metagenome_FD_192433 | JGI IMG/M metagenome (GOLD analysis project Ga0265797, IMG submission 192433) | Plant litter microbial communities from East Loma Ridge, Irvine, California - P2 T30 | ecosystem: Environmental > Terrestrial > Plant litter > Unclassified | place: USA: California... | reverse complement strand
AGGACGCACAAATTACATCTAACGAAAGCTATGTCGAATACGACGAGCGGGGTCGGATCAAGGGGGCGCCTCAGGTCAAAGAGAAGAGCATGTACCCCGAAGACGTGTTCATCAACAACCACACGTCTGTTTGGGGCAGCTGGTGGAAGGACTTCAAGTGGGGATACGCTTGCTGCAACAGCACAGTCAAGAACAGTTTCTGTGTTGGAGAGGAGGGCAAGAAAGCTATCGAAGAAGCAGAGCAGTTCTCAAAAGGCCTTCTCCTGCCCACTGCCGAGGATGCAGGCAACGCTGTCGTCGAGGAGAAAGAAAAGGCCTGGAAGGAGGAGGAGAGGCGGGAAGAGCATGTGCCAAATGCGGTCGATCGGCCAGAAAAGACGAACATGGACGAGAGTCGAAGACGTTTGGACGAGCTGAAGATGGGCGTCACTGAGGCGGAAATGGAGAAATATCGACGTGAGCGTTCGGCGAAGGACGATCCCATGGCACAGATGCTGGGCAAAGATGAGCTGCTATGATGAAGAAGTCGAAAAAACAAGGCCCACCAAGTGCTGGAGGCCGGTGTAATCAATGTGCAAGTACTATTGCTTTCCCTACGTACCATGCTATCCGTGTGATGTGTTGTGACAATGGGGCAGTGCCACTCACGTTTGAGCCTAAGTAGATGTTGGAGGATCGAAGATCTTGCCTTGAGAGAAATGAAGGTCAGTTTGAAGCGAACTATGATTGATTGCAGGGAGTCATCCTTACCAGGATTCATAATCCAAAGCGGGTCCAAGCTGCTCTTGAGCTTCTGCATCACCCCAATAGTGTCGACACCGAGTTCTTTCACCAGAGACTCCTTCTTACCGATGCCGATGCCGTGCTCTCCCGTACAGGTGCCCTCCATCTCCAACGCCCTCTCGACCATACGATATACGCAAGCTTCAACTTTCTTCCTCTGTTCAGGATCTTTGGCATCGTACATGATCGACTCGTGGAAGTTCCCGTCTCCAATGTGTCCAAGCACACTAGCGAAGAGACCCAAGTCGTCCATCTCCTTCTTGCTAATCTCAACAATCTCAGCCAGACGCGACATGGGAACCGCAACATCCGTCGACCAGACTTCCTCATTACCCTTGCGGAGAGCAAGCATGCTCCACAGACTCTCTTTCCGAGCCGACCACAGAGCTTTCTGCTCGTCTTCGTCGACCGTGAACTCAAACTCTCCTCCTTGGTGTTGCTTGGAGATTTGACGCACTTGCTCGACATGCTCGGCGACAGCACCTGGTGTCCCGCTGAATTTAAAGAACAGTGTCGGCGTCTCAGTCCACTTCTTCTTCGTTGCACCGGCGCGGTTGACGACGTTCATCTGCACCTCGTCCATGATCTCCATTGCTGCGACGGGGATGCCACTACGCATGACCTTGGCGCTTGTTGCGGCACAGTCACGGATTGAAGGGAACGAGCATACAGCGACAGAAGTCTGCTGAGGGATGACTGCGAGCTTGAGAGTGATTTCGGTCACGACACCGAGAGTTCCTTCGCTACCCACGAAGAGGCCTGTGAGGTTGTACCCTGCGGCAGACTTGCGTGGGCGGCGACGAGTTTTGATCACGCTGCCGTCAGCTAGCACTACTGTCAGGTTGATCACCCAGTCGCGCATGGTGCCGTATCGGACGGCGTTGGTTCCAGAGCAGCCTGTGCCTACCATTCCGCCGATCATCGCCGTGGGACCCTTTAAATCATTAGTTCTTGATTCATGATTGTTTCACTAGCCGATTGTGTACTGACTGGATCCACTGGGAAGAATAGACCAGAGTCTTTGATCTTTTCATTCAGAGTCATCCAACCAACCGCGGGCTGAACCGTCACGTCCATATCATCCGGACGCAGAGCAAGCACGTTATCCATATGTGCGAAATCTACGGAAATCCCCCCCATCGGAGCTGAGAAGTTGGCTTCGAGCGAAGAACCGCCTGAGTAAGGTATGAGTGGTATGCGGTTTGCCGAACAGCATTTAGCAATCTCGGAGACTTCGGCGGTATTTTTCGGGTACGCGACAGCGACGGGCAGAGTAGTAATGTTTACAGACGACCACTCAGAATAGCCATGGTTGTGAAGAACCTCGTCGTCGGTCGAGATGGCGTCCTCGCCTAGTTTCGCGCGTAGCTCTGCGATGGCTTTTTCCAGAGCTGGTTTTGTTGCGTAGGCCGAAGAGGATGGACTTATTGATTGGGTCTGCGGTTGGGTAAAGCGGAAGGATGAAGATGTGTCTTTGATCCCGTAGAGGTATGTCAGACTCCCGGTGAATGTTGAGAATAGCAGGACGCGACCTGTCGTCCAGAAAGATTGTGGCGGTTCGCGGGCTGTTTTAGTTGCGGTAGATTGCCATCTTGCGGATTGTCTCAATGGTCTTGCAACGCCTCGTCTCGTGGGCGCGATGGTATGCGCCAGTCGCAGAGTAGAGTTCCTGTTGGCCATTTTGCGGCAAAAACAAGAGTGAGCGTGACGTTAAGCTCCCAGCGATTGCTCCTGCCTGGAAGAGAAGAGGTTCGGAGGAGGAAAGTCCGATGTTGCTGTCTTCTGATGTCGTAGCAGTACAATTCAAGAAAACGCGTTCAAGTGCACAAGAGGAAGAATCGCAACCAGGTGACAACCAACAAATACTATTTGGGCTCTGATCGCAAGGACACATGTAGTGCTCCTTCGGCGAGGTCGGCACTCCACTTCGATTACCCACAGCCGTTAAAGCGCGGAGTGGCGATTGGTCACCGGTTAATGGCGCAATACGGGATTGGATAATCGATCAGTCTTGCGACAACAATTGTAGTAATGCACCCTGTGTTTCTCGAGCTTGGGCTCGTCGTCCTGGAGAAGAAGCGAGGAGACTTGGGCTGACTCTCGCAGCACTAGTACATTCGCATCCATGTTGTGCCAGAGAGAGAGAGTCGAGTTTGATCTGCGACGTCTTTGAGAAGCTGAAGATTGTAATATCTCATGGGTCAGAGTCGATCTCTTGTCAAGAACGTAGAAACATTTAAATATTTACATATTTACATATTTACAAGAAAGATGATCAACCCTATCAGCTCAGCTTGACTCTCGAATCCCTAAACAGCGAGTACGCGATCGTCTTGAAGAAGACGAATATGTCAAACAGCCAGAACACAACCAACAAGATGACCATGCCTGTAGAGACCCAAACAATAGCTTCGCTTTCGAGCTCCTGGCCCAGATATATTGTCGAGATTGTGAAGCCAACGTTTGGGAATATGAAAGCCCACCACGTATTATGCCAGCTCATCGTGGGGCGCCATCTTCCGTTCTCATCTCGTCGAATCACGTCGGACAGTATGCTCATAGTTACCATAGCGAAGCACCAGAATGTGAACACCCACAAGAAGATGCTAGTCCATGTTGCTAGAACGAGAAGGATTTCGGCTGCCATGGGATGTGAGGCGAAGTATCCGTAGTTTGATGGTGCTCCACGGGCATTGCCGATCAGTACTACGATCGTGTAGCCTGCAGTTCCAACAAGCATGAAGAATCCGGGTCGAGTGCTGCTTGCAGCCGGAAAGCCGTTTTGGAGCAGTGAGCTGAAAATCCATCCGACATAGATCATGCTCATGATCCAACCATAACCTTGGAAGCCAATGCCAGCCACCATTATTGGCAAGCGGTGAGCTTCTGGCTGTCCTCCAACAATTCCAGCAGCAATGGTTCCTGTCAGCATAGCATGGAAGACCGTAAGCAGGATCGATGGGTTCCCGCCAGGATTGGCAAGAGGTGAATGCTTGCTCATGACAACGAAGACCACGAGAGATGAGAGCAAAGTACAGGCGGCATAAATCCAGAAAAGTATGCGAACTGCATCGATGAGCCATGGACCGCTATGAGGGACACCGTAATGTTGGATACCAAGAATGATTGTTGCAGCTGTGAGCCACCATGAGCCGTAGAAATAGGCCTCAGGTGGCTGCGTGAAGCTGGCGCGTAGTGTAATGGATTTCAGTCTCCAGCGAGTAATGGTAAGACCGGTGAAGAGCAGCCAAAGGACGATGTTGAAGATGAAGATGATGGTGCCAATGGTATGTAGTCCATTGAACTGGTGTGGGCACTCGGCCAGGACGATTGCCAGGCCGCCAGTCGACTGCGTAGCCGTGAACCAAGTCCAAGAGAAACGCTCCACAAGCCATGTCCTGGCATCAAGCCGATGAGGTTCTTCTGCTAGCGGAGGCTTGTCGTCTCGCAACCTAGACCCCTTCTCGATATGGGTGGACTTTGCTGGTTGACCGCCAATATTGAGCGAGCCGTTCATGATCAAATATGCATGGAAGCGGTGTCCGATGTTTGTTCGAGTGCTGTTGATGAGTTGCAACAGCAACCGATGGCGGTGCACCGGAACGTGGTGCCGGAGCCGAGGGTCTGCGTTGTTGAATGACGACCGTACCGAAGCCTCTCAAATATATGTATTCGATGCAATTTGGCTGTCTGTGCGGACCAATGTTAATGGCAAAGCTTAGCAATGTCAACTGTGCAACTTCATTACGCTGTAGTCACCTTGTAGTGGCATTTTTTTCGCGCGATTTGGTACAATGCCTACAACAATTCCTTAAGCTAGCGATGTAGCTGAACCAAGATCATGTCCGCATGAGGTTTTCTTTGGACATTATTTGGTACAAAGTTGCTATTTCCGAGGTGTCAACAGACAAACGTTTCACGTTGTGTGCAATTCAAGTCTGATTTATGCATGTTCATGTTCATGGGCATGTCTGTATTGTATTCTACATGTAAGGCAAGAGAAAGTGATGTTGGACCGTGCGTTGCTGTAAGGTGGCCAGGCACGTCACGAGCGTGTGCTTTCACACCTCCAACAGACAAGCCAGAGCCGCATCCTCACACCAACACCGCACCACAAGTTCATTACACCTTAACAACAATAACACCACCCCATCATACGATCCACCCTGCCAGCAATCTTGCGCGAGCCTTTACGCCATCTCCCACCCCATCGCTTAAACAACACTACCGCCGCTCGCCGCAATGTCGGGCGAGATCATCAAGGCCGACCGGGACTTTACCAAGGAGGTTGATGCTGCACTCCCGGACGCCGAGAAGCAGGCACAGAATGGACAGGTTCAGGATGCCGTAGAGAAGCTTTTGGCGCTGGAGAAGCAGACTCGCCAATCATCTGACCTGGCATCTACCTCGCGAGTGATTGTCGCTATTGTCACGATATGCAAGAACAGCGGCGACTGGTCGCTGCTGAACGAGCAGGTGCAGGTCTTGAGCAAGAAGCATGGTCAGCTCAAGCAGGCCATCACCAAGATGGTCCAGGTGGTCATGGGTTTCCTCGACGATGCACCCAATCTCGACGTGAAGCTCAGCGTTATCGAGACTTTGAGGACAGTCACAGAGGGCAAGGTAAGGATTGAGAACGTGTATTGGAGCTGGGCTCGAATGCTAACACCGGCATAGATCTTCGTTGAGGTCGAGCGCGCGAGAGTCACCCGCATTCTTTCGAACATCAAACACGAGCAAGGCGACATCGCCGCTGCAACAGACACTCTGTGTGAACTGCAGGTCGAAACCTTTGGATCCATGGATCGTAGAGAAAAGACGGAATTCATTCTGGAGCAGGTATCGCTTTGCATTGAGAAGGGCGACTGGACACAAGCAGGCATCCTCAGTAGAAAGATCAGCACAAGGTACTTCGCGCGCAAGCCGAAGAAGACCGCAGAGCAGGCGGAGAAGGAGCGCAAGGAGAAGGAGGAGAAGGAGCGCATGCGCTCTGATGGTGCAATTGGCGACACGGAGCCTGTCGATGACGATGTCACCGACCTCAAGCTCCGGTACTACGAGCAGCAAATCACCCTCGCGAAGCATGACGACAAGTATCTCGAGGCGTGCAAGAACTACAGACAGGTCTTGGACACCGAGGCTGTGGAGGAGAACCCGGAGCTCCTAAAGGCCACCCTCCAACGCGTCGTCTACTTCGTCCTCCTTGCGCCTTACGACAACGAACAATCTGACCTGCTTCACCGCATTGCGCAAGACTCTCGCATCGAAGAGACCTGCCCTTCCGAGCACTCGCTCTTGAAGCTCTTCACCCTCACAGAGCTCATGCGCTGGCCTTCGATCGAGTCAAATTACGGCCCGGCCTTGTGCGGCACAGACATCTTCGACGTGAAGGAGAACCAGAAGGACCCCAAGGCCTACCAGCGCTGGCTCGATCTTCGCAAGCGGGTGATTGAGCACAACGTCCGTGTCATCGCAAAGTACTACACGCGCATCCACTTCTCCCGTCTCACACAGCTTCTCGATCTTCCTCCTCAGGAGACCGAAAAGTACATCTCCGATCTCGTTGTCAACAAGACGATCTTTGCCCGCATCGACCGTCCTGCGCAGCTTGTCAGCTTCGAGAAGAAGCGCGATGCAGACGAGGTGCTCAACGAGTGGAGCGGGAACATGAAGAGCTTGCTTGGATTGCTCGAGCGCATTGATCACTTGATCACGAAGGAGGAGATGATGGCGCGCATCCAGCCCGCTGCTGAGAAGAGCTCCAAGAACGTCAAGGCGCATTAGACGATTGTGTATGGTAGATGAAGTGGCCCGCAGGAAGTTTACCACGAAACAGCTGAGCAATAAATGATAATGCATGAGTATACAATGTACCATAGCAAAGACAAGCGTAACACCATTACTCCCAAACACTTGTAATCTATGTGAGTTGCCTGAAGTTGAGAGTTGCGCGGACCCTTAGTCCAAGCCAAAATCTATCGATTCATACGGTAGGTGGTATCAGCGACTTAGGTATATTGAAATAGTCCTTAGACCAGCGAGATACTACGAGCATTTCAAAGACACATCCCAGTTTCTCACTAGATCAGACTGCAGTGAGCAGTAGTATCAGACGCATTGGCGTAGTATAAACATGCTAGTGTCGGTGAGATTGTTTGTTTTACAAACCTTAGATGTACGGAGGACTCCTCATTTGAACTCCTCATTTTCTCCACATCGGCACTTCCTTCGTGCGAGAATGCCGAGCTGTTTCATGCCCTAGCCTTTCGTTCACACGCAACACAAGACCTCGGACCGCGTCCTGGAAGTAGCATCCTTGTTCAATTGCCGACGCAATGAACTGGCATGACATAGGAGGCCAGCTTTGGATAAATGGGTAAGTCTCCTGGGCTCAAACTCCATTGCACGAAGGGAATCTTATCTTTCTTCCTCCTACTTCAGTCAATCCATCTTCCAGCAAGGCAGAATGCAATTGTCTTCGTTATTACTCCCCGGGGTCTTCGCGACTGGCCTGGCGCAACAGAACCTCTCAGATCCTCAAGCTGCATGCGAACGTCTTGGAAGTTCTTTCAATGAGCCACACGTTACTGTGAACCTGGCCCAGTACGTCGCCGCCGGAACAAACATCACGCTGCCCGAGCAAGGCACCGGTGCTGCGTCATGTGGAAACACCGCTCAGGTCGTCTCTGTGGATCTGTGTCGCATTGCTGCGAATGTGGCTACCAGCAATCGATCTGAAATCACCATGGAAGCATGGTTGCCGACCAACTGGTAAGTACAGTTCCATTTACCGTCCTGGGCTTTGCTGACCTTTTAACCTCAACAGGACCGGTCGCTTCTTGTCCATTGGCAATGGCGGTCTTAGTGGCTGTATCCAGTACGGCGATCTCGCGTACACAACTTCTTTTGGTTTCGCGTCTGTAGGTGCCAACAACGGACACAACGGCACCAGCGGAGAGGCCTTCCTCAACAATGCAGACATCGTCGCCGACTTCGCCTACCGCTCAGTGCACACCGGTGTCGTGGTCGGCAAAGAGATGACCAAAGCGTACTACGGAGAGGACTACACCAAGAGCTACTACCTGGGCTGCTCCACTGGTGGTCGACAAGGCTTCAAAGAGGCCCAGGATTTCCCTGGCGACTTTGACGGGATCGTTGCTGGAGCCCCGGCCATTGCTTTTAACAATCTGAGCTCTTTCTCTGGACGAGGACTGATTGTGACGGGTCCGCCAACAGCGCCGACTTTCTTGAGTCCCCAGCTTTGGGCCCTTGTCCACGAAGATGTCCTTGCACAGTGTGACGGCCTGGATGGTGTGGAAGACGGCATCATCGAGGACAATGACCTCTGCCCATACCGCCCCGAGAACTTGCAGTGTTCGCCTGGCAACGGTACCAACAGCACCAACTGCCTGACCGCACCTCAAGTCAACACAGTACGCACTCTTTTCACAGACTGGTACGGCGTCAACGGCAGCCTGATCTACCCGCGTGCAAACTACGGCGCCGAGATCCCGATGAGCTACATCTTTTACAACGGCCAGCCGTTCCCCTACAGCGAAGACTGGTTCCGTTACGTTGTATACAACGACCCAACCTGGGAGGCAGCCAGCCTGTCGATCGAAGACGCAGCGTACGCAGCTGCGCAGAACCCATCGGACATCCAGACCTGGAAGGGCGACTTGTCGGGTTTCCAGAACAAGGGAGGCAAGATCTTGCACTACCACGGTCTGATCGACTCGATCATCTCGTCTGAGAACAGCCCGCGTTATTACAACCATGTGTCAAACACTATGGGGCTCCCTTCGAGCGACCTGGATGAGTTCTACCGCTTCTTCCGTGTCGCTGGTATGGATCACTGCTCTGGTGGTGTTGGTGCTTGGGGCATTGGGCAGAACGCTGCGCTGCTTAATGGTACCGAGCAGACTGCGCAGAACAACGTCTTGCTGCGTATCGTGGACTGGGTGGAGAATGGTAACGCTCCAGAGACTCTGACAGGTTACAAGTACATCAACGTAAGTGGAGCGAACTACTTCCAGACCTTGGATATAGATCGTTGACTGACCTTTTTCTTTCTCATCGCAGGACACGGCCAGCTTGGGCGTCGACTTTGAGCGCAACCACTGCAGATACCCACTCAGGAACACGTGTGTCGACCCAGAGAACTACAAGCAGCCCGAGGCTTGGAAGTGCGTGTAATCTTGAGCTCCATCAAGATGCGAGGAGTATGATGTATACCGGCTCTGTGTCATATAGGTTGCACGTGTACACATGTATCCAAGTACATCGTCGGCGCTATGCCATCGATTGCACGTATTGCGAGACGTCCATCACGGACGAGTATGCTATAGGCTTGCGGGGTATAGCACAAAATCGATGATAAGACATGTGAACACCGCCGGAAGCAAATAAATGCCACGATGGCCTCGCGAGCGCTAGACGCGCATACCTCCCTGCTCCTGCGAACGGACAAGGTCCACGGCGTCGAGCTAGGCGATCACTGGCAAAGTGAACACGCGGAGTCAGAATACGGTGTATGAACGGCCCATGTGATCTTGTGAGCTTGGTGGTGGGCCGCAGTATGCGCGTGTCTTATGACGATGACTCGCAGACAGGCGGCGTGGAGGTGTGTACTTGAATTAGGCTTGTCTATGAAACGACTTGACCTTCACACCGCCAACACATACCTATGGCATTTTGCAGTAGCCAGGATCCATGTACGGCTGCGACTCAAGGTACAACATCGGAAAGCTTAGGCCACGTTTCGAGAGTGAAGGTTCAGCGCCGAGAAGGTGTCGAAGAAGAAGTTAGATTCCGCCTTCTAAGTCCACCCCCACGCATCACTATTGTCACTGCTGTGAAGGCGAGCGGACCCACAGCAGCAGAAGGATCATCGGATTTACAACAAACCCCAGAGTCAGAACTGCAGGGTATCGGCATGATGATGGCACGGATGGATTCGCTTATCATGCGCTCCACTATTATTATCATCCTTGCCCACCTTGTTGAACCCTCTGCCTTCGCCGCCTACGTAAGCGTGGTAGGCTAAGGTATCTCACATCGTATCTCTCGCGCGGCAGGCCAGGGCCAAGGCAAAGGCAGTTAGTCAAGTCCTGTTCAGCGATCAACGTGGCCAACAGCACGCCAGACTTCACCCTCGCAATCACCAAACGCCCGTTTCATCCCGTGCCAGGCATAGGCCGGCGCAAGCACCGGTGCGCGCGCGACTGACTATTCCGCCTACTACCCTACCTGCTACTGCTACCCGGCGTCCTGTACCACGCCAGCTGACCCTCCTTCACGCGCTCGGGGTGCGTGCGATCGTGACCGCTCGCCAGCCTGAGGTCGTGCTTGCCATACCACTAGGTACATTGGTATATAGGCGCTGGCGCCCTCGCACTCGCTTGCTGTTCGCATATCTTCGTCGCCTCTCAACGGACAAACCTTGTTGTATATCCTTACCCCAACGTACGCAGGCGTACTGACAGACTCGACTGCATTGACTCGAAGACATCTCCGCTTGCGATAGTCCCAACACGC
>Ga0265797_10012622_pt1 | contig 10320 bp, 11 predicted proteins | sample P2T30metagenome_FD_192433 | JGI IMG/M metagenome (GOLD analysis project Ga0265797, IMG submission 192433) | Plant litter microbial communities from East Loma Ridge, Irvine, California - P2 T30 | ecosystem: Environmental > Terrestrial > Plant litter > Unclassified | place: USA: California... | reverse complement strand
TGAGATGCATGTCAGATCCAGTAAAGAGCCATTGCCAACGTTACAGCAACTGATATGAAAGATTCCTGGACTGAGGACATCGGAGGAAAGGACGGTTGTGCCGTCTTCAGCTGGCCACATTACCTGCCTTGCAGGCTGCGCCTTGTTTGTCAAGGCGGGGTCACTGTCGCTTAAAAGTAGTACCTTTTCTTTGGAGTTCCAATTACAGTCCGATGCAAGCGCAATATTTCTTCACTGTTGGATTCTGTAAGTTCTGACCAGATTCTTTTAATCCCAAGCTTCTCGCTTATATACCCTTCATACAAACCCAAGTTGCAGGCCACCCTAGGCTCCCGACCGCAACACCCTTTTTGATGGTGTTGAACAAGGCTGCTGCGCGATTGAGCGCTGTGAAACCATTCAATATTTCGCTCAGCCGCGTGGCCCAGCATATCTGCAGATTGTTATATATAGTAGCGTGATGCATCTTGAGATGCGTACGAGGCTTCGAAGCTGGACAGGCAAGGCTGGCGAGGCCTAGAACCTCAGCCTGATGCCATATAGTAGTCTGGCTACAGCCTTGCTGTCCATCACTTCTTACCTCCACTTTTCGCAAAAGGTATCTATCGACTGTCGAAATAAAGCACCTCTTGACCTATCGTGCTGGCCGAAAATTTGCACAACAGATTGAGATCGAACAATGGCAGCCTCCGGCTTCTACGAATCGGTCCGTGAAGGAACAGCAGAAGAACACAAGCTTTGTTTCACTGAGACTGCCAGACGAGCGTGGCGACCGAGTGTGCTGAGACAGCTCCCTTGGACTGGACTACTGGCTCTTATACTCGGATTTGGCTGCGGTGCTGCGGCTCTTGCCATTGCACTAGTTTCCGACGGCAAGGCTCTCGACTACTGGAACGTTTACAGCTACTCGTTACAACCCACCGTCCTGTTGGCTATTCTTATCACATTCGCTAATGCACTACTGGGTTATGCTTTTGCTTCAGGAATCGCTATATTCTGGTGGTTAAGCGCACTTGCTGGTAGGACTCTTCGACAACTCCATGCCTCACAGTCACGCGGAACAAGCCTTATTGCTCTCCTCACATTGCGGCCTGTCTTCAACGCAGTCACAGTTGCCAGCGTGTTCACAATATTGTTATTGATGGACCAGCCCCTCTTCCAGAGAGGGATACGTGTTATCACACAGTCTTCGGAAGAATCCAAGGTTCTGACAATCCCGATATCATCGAGCCCCATCCAAGAGGGAGCTACTGGTATCATCCCTGGGTATAGCTCTTATAGAGAACCAGAACTCTTTCATCCGCTATTTGCGGAAGTTGTGCGGCAGTATCAGAGTCGCGAACCTATCCACTTAGCACTTCCAGGTTGTAAGGGGCGATGCGACCTAGACGTTATCTCAACAGGCTGGGAGGTCGAATGCAACAATTGGGAGACGATAGATCAGCGGGCGAGCCTTTCGGACTATGAGGAGATGCATGCGAGCAACGGGGATTATAAGGGGCCCGAAATGATGCAACCGGCTTTCAGTGTAGAAATCACTTACGATCCAGGGGCTCACGATAGCTCGCTCCGCGCTTTCGCTATTCACACATCTGTCATGTACAAAGCTACTCCGGGCGTGAACGGCATTACACGCTGGCGCAACTGTACTTTGACCGAAGCACTAATCAGGTATCCGGTCGAGATCAACAACGACATATTGAGACTGAAAGCTATGCCTCTGGGCACGAGCCGCACGACCCAGAGAATACTCCGTAAACTGGAATTCACAGTGGGAGCTGGTACGTTTGAACTTATATTCTACGATACAGTCGCTGACTCTTTTACCTCTAAGATCACCCCTCAACACTGGGCGGCATTTGGCGAGCATTGCACTACCAGTTCACGGCACACTCCAACATCAGTTTCGATGAGCAGAACGTTAGTATACGCACAAAAGATCTCGCATCCAATACGTACTTACGAGTACCGGAAAATGCCACGTTGGACAACATAGACTATACTGTCACATGGTCGGACCCCACGGACGACATCATCTCCATGGCCCATGAGTTGACGCTCCGCATTGCCATAGCTACGACAAACACACTCGTCGTTACTGGGTCAACGAACTGGTGGGTTGGACCAGCATCGACTTTGTTGACGCAAGGTCAAAGTGAGATAGGATATCCCGACTTGGCACTAGTCAACCGCACAACTTCCCAAGACGCTGAGGTGAACATGACGTTCGACGAGGCTGTGTACGAGATACAACCGCAATGGCTTGCGTGGGCTTTTGCTTTGATCAGTCTAGCAACTCTAGCGGTTTTATCAACCTACTGGGGTTGGTGGCACCTCGGCCGGCCTGTTAGCATGAGTCCCCTGGAGATCGCAAAAGCATTCGATGCTCCGCTGATGCGTCACGCAGACCCTAACGGCTCTGTGGAAGACCACCTGAAGATTTCAGGCGATACACTAGTGCGTTACGGATTCCATGCTACCATTACAGAGCAACCAGAGACCGACAACCAGCGGGCAAGCATTCAAGCGAGAATCGATAGTTCTTTGGATACACCTATGACTGAGAACCCCTCAAGCGACAATCGTGAACTTAGAGGCCCTTCGACCGTTAATGAAAGCGCCCCCGACACGCCGATGGCTGGACAGACGCGGCGCAACGACGATATCGAACTTCAAATGCTCCGTCCCGGTGCCAAAGCTGCGTCTGATACACAGGCAAATCATGAGGCTAGTGGAGTTTGTCTGTTATCTTCCAGAACTACCAGGAGCGCTTCGGAGACGCACGTAGACTCGGTGAGTGATCGAGCACTGGAGGCCGGACCTGCTTCATCTTACGTTCACGCTCGCATTGAGATAAGGCTGAGATTCGCCGAAGAAAGACATTCCATGGGTGACTGATGATTACCTTCTTCCATTCGAGATATTTTTGTTGTTCATCTGCGTGTTCAGGACTGATTTCGATGGGAACGAGGATGGTTATATCCGTGATCGGGGAGGAGCAGCTGTCACTGAGCACAGCGACGACGACGGCGACGACGACAATAACAGACCACAACAAACCCGCTATGGACATGGAGACAAGACTCGTGAGGTTGCTGTTGCAAGGTCAGCCTGAGATGAGGACCGCTTCTCAGCATCCCCCGTCGCCATACCCTTCTCCAGCGCAAATGCTATGTTATATAAAGACTTGCAATGAAACACTGATACATACGACCATAGGTCAGTGAAAACTGGGCATCCCGTCCGCTCTGCCATACATAAGCACTGAACCGGGCGACTAGTACTAGAGTGGGTGACCATCTGAGAATCCCGCCTGCTGTATGTTTTTGTTTTTGTTTTGTCGGAATACAGAGACTACCACCGGAAGCAGTGTTCAGGAACCCGACTGTAATGACTGCACTGATGTAGATCTACACCTCCGGCCTCGGAAATCGACAAGTTGTCATCAGAAATACAAAGGCTTTTCCCCACCATACGAAACCAGCAAACACGACACCCGTCAATGCCGTTGCGATTGCTAGTACGGTAAAGAACACACCCAACGATAACGGCGACCCGTTTATCTCTTTCACATTCATTCCAAATATCCCGGTGACAAAAGACAGAGGAATATAGATGAAAGCCAGCAGTGTCAATCTCTGGGCACGCTCCGCTTGCTCGATGCTCCTCCTCGCTTCCAGGACGCTCATAGAGCTCATGAGCAAGTTGAACGAGTCCATCAAGAACTTCTCCAAAGCCATCAGGTCAGTCTGTAACTCCCCCAGGATAGCGTCAGGGCACCCGATGTAAGTTTGGCCGGGACTCGCGGATCGTCTGATCAACTCGAGCTCTTCGGTGACTGACCCAGGCATCCACTTCTGCGCCGCGGCTGTACGGCTCTGCATGTCGACGAGGTCTGCCCTGCAAGCGTGCAAGCGGTCGTTGATGTCCACGCTTGGCCAGCGGAGCTCCTTGAGAGCGATCAGTCTGATGCGGCTTTCGAGATATCTGTAGTTTGCACTCCAAGTAGAAGCTGTCACGAGGTGGAACAGAGTTTCCGGCGTTGGAGGCGAGTCCGAATTGGGAAACAGTATATCAAAGTGCCACGAATGGTTCAAGAATTGGTGGAAGATGTCGCGCAAAGAGAAGTGGTTTTGGGCGAACAGTTCGGGAATGGGCAGTCCACCGCGGTTGTTTGCCACTGGCAGAAACAAGAATTTCCGTCTGTTGGTGACCGACCCACCATTTTGACTTGTCGTTCTATCTGCATCGACAAGTATCAGGCCTGGTGTAAGAGGTCAGCTGTCATTGTGAGCCACACACACTTGTGATACTCACAACCACCCTTGTCTTTCCTGTAACACGACACACGAGTCTTTCCCCGATGTAAAGTCTCTTCGATGGCCGATGTTCGCATACCAAGGGCATCATGCGTAGACACATTCCCTTCCAATGCAATTCCGTGACCATGAAGAGCTAGGCCATCAACGTGCCAGTGAGTATCACGAGTAATCCTAACAGCATTGGGACTCCCGCCAGGGCCCGAATACTGACTGGTATGAGACCAAGGCCTCTTCTGATTGGCAGGTGAAGTACCAAATACCTCCTTCCAAACATGAGACGACTTTCCCTTCCGCTGAGTGTGCTCAACAAAGAAAAAGGGGTCAACGTCCCACGCAGTCCCCAGAGCCTGAATCCACCCCAGGTCCACATCTTCAACAACGGCAACATGGCCAAAAGGCAGATGTTTCGGGATCGCCTTGATATCCATGGGTGCATTATCATCGACGCTTTTGAGGAAGGCGATCGTCCTCGGATGTGACTGGTCACGGAGGGTCTTCACCCTAAGTTTGGACTCTGCATTCGGGAAGAGAGCCCAGAAGGCGTCCATGTATGTTTCTTCGCAGGTGACAGACATTTTCTTCCTCAAAGACTAATCTGAAGATGAGTCAAGTCGTAAAGATTGTCAAGCTGGACTTTCGGTTCCCGCACCTTTGGCCAAGTGGTGATCCTCTAGGTCTTGCAGATGATAGCAAAATAGCAGTGTGGATTCTTGAGCTAATGAAAAATAATGGACACGGCATGGCTTGTTGCATCAGATGACAGGCCAAGCACTTGGACCATTTACCTCGAAGAATTTCATGCCATTTACAATGCTTAATCCCCCATCGTACAGCCGACTGATCTAGATCCACCTGTTGGGTAGCTGCAAGTATTATCTATTTGCCGCCGAGGCAGCTAATCTTCCCAAAGCTTGAGCTGGACAGCTGCAAGTATCCGCTGACCATGGCTGATGGGGGGCTGCCGATTTGTCAGACCCTGCAGCTGCCTGGTGGCTGCATGTGTCTGGCCACTAGATTCTCGGATTGCGCCTCTGTTCAGTGAAGCTATTGGGCAACTCAGACGCAGTCAAGTGGCGAATTCGAAACAGGGCGTCCGACCTATCTTCTTAGTGATCATGGCTTCTTCGTAACTCCTTGTGGTTTTGAGCACCCTGTCTGTGGCGTCTATATTCAGTTATGTTCGACGCCTCGCGCAATATAAGAGTCAAGACCTTCGCTTGTTGCAGCATTCTCGCTCTGTCAATTTCTTGTTGACCAATCTGCCTGAACCTTGTCAGACACGGACCATAGTATCGGACAAGCATGGTGCGCCAGCCATATTACACTCCAGCCGAGAATTACTAACAAAAAGAAATCAGCGGGCCATAACAGAAGAAGATTGCGGACTCAAGATCCTACGCGACATCGACGGATCATCTTCCGAAGCAAACATCGATTCTGCCTTCCCTCACCACCAACGACGAACCCTCAACTGACCGCAGCAGCGTCGTTGCCATCCACGGCATGAGCGCACATCCAGACGACACCTGGTGCCAACTCCGCGACCCGCAAGCCGACGTGAGAAAGCCAGAGAGTTATGTCAACTGGCTCACAGATCCGCGCATGCTTCCGGCTGCTCTACCGAACGCTCGAATCATGAGGTACGGGTACATGTCCGCCTGGTTTGGCGAAGAGAAGGTCCGCACCAGGGTCATGGAGATCAGTTCCAGGTTCATACACGCCCTCGTAGATGCGAGAGAAGTAGGTGAACATGGCTTCGAAAAGGCTCAGATCGGACACTACTAATAATGCGTTTCCCTGAAGGAATGCCCCAACCGGCCGATCATATTCATCGCGCACAGCTTCGGCGGTCTGGTGTTGCTCAAAGTGCGTCCTGTTTGTTGCCAGCACAAGGCCATGGTATGTATATATATAGCTGACGACAGGCCACAGATCCTAGTCCAAGCAAGCCGCGACTTCGAAACATCAGAGAGCATAAGCGACAAGACGATGGGCCTGATGCTGTTCGGAACGCCGCTTCGGGGCGCGGAGGCCAGTCTCTCACACGGTGAGATTCTGCAACTCGCGCAGCAACAGATAGCCGCAGAGTCGAACCTCGATAATCTGCGGATCATGCAAGACGGCGACGAGTCGCTGGAAAACTTGGTCGACGACTACTTGAGCATGGTGAGGAACGAGGTGCGACCGTATACCCTGTGCTTCTACGAGTCGCGCGATTCAGACGTCGGTGCTATCGTGAAGAACAAGGTAAGCACATCCAATGGAAGAAACGAATGGATGAAGACTTGCCTACATCGAAACACAATGTCTGACCACTCACGCTAGGGAGTCACCAAGCGCATGCTCGTGACCCGAGATTCCGGCTGCTTCGAGAAATCCGAAGACGTCGAGAACTACGGACGGTGCTGCGATCATTTCGCCCTCAACAAATTCAAAAGCCCGGCGACAGAGGACTGGAAGTTCCTTGTCAGGATGATTGGGCGGATGAAGGAGAACTACGTCAACTTGGACGAAGATATCTGGGAGGAAGAGTCGGGCCTGAGAGGCAAAGTGGCCAAGGTTGGCTCGCGGCTGCGTAAGGCATGGAAGGCTCTCGCACGCGGCTCTAGTGACGACGGGGAGAGCTCCGGGGACGATGATTAGCAGATGACTGCGTTTGGTCAGATATAACCGTCAGGGGTTGTAATGTTGATGCGTGAGTGGCGTTGGCGCAAAGCCGGACCAAGCTGTACCATATTCTGCCAACGAAGAAGTCCAAAAGACCTGGAGTTTTAGCGGGTGGAACGACATCGTAAGATATTAAACAGCATTTCATCATTCGACGCAAACATTGCGCTATCTGCACACGGACACGAGTCCACCTCCATAGGCGCCTTTGCCTAGTGTCTAAACGACACCGGCCTGCACTCCGTCCATGCGAGCGCGATAACCCCAAAAGCGTAAACAAAAGCAAGAGAGCAAGAACCCAGAGGCGCCAGCATCGGGTATCATCGCGTACCCAATCCCCAAAAACCTCAACTGTCTCCTGGCGAGCGCGATTGCAAAAAAACACACAGGAAAAAAGAACAAGCGCCCTGAACGCCGTGACTGCTGGGTACGATGATCGTTCCAGTGATAGCCGAAAGGTTGAATATGTGTGTGCCGTACACGTACATTGTTGAAAGTGGGGCCAAGTCATTGATGTTCTTCGAGCAATCTGACATTGATCTCGTTAGGTGGCGAAGTGATGTGACGTGACCTCTCACATCTCCATAGCATCGCCGATTTCCTCACTCATGCCTCTGACGCCTCTCTTCTTTCCTCCCTCCTCGACCGCCCAGGAAGAGGTGTCTTCTTCGTATTCGATGTTCTCGAAATCATAGTTGTAGCCGTCGACGATGCGATTCCGCACTTCGTCGAGGTCCATGTACGGCACTTCGACTTCGTCGTCTTGATGCTCATATTCGTCGTGGATGAGCTCATCGTCGTCGTCATCGTCGTATTCTTCCATGGCGTCTTCGTCGATGCTGGAGCCGAGCCAGTAGCTGGCGCGCTTACCAGCACCTTCACCAACAGAAACGCCAGAGTCACGGGCCTGGCGCGTTCTGTGGATGTGCATGGGTGCGTGCACAGGTGAGTGCGAGAGGACGCTCAGTCCGCGTAGATAAAGATAGCAGACGCGTTTGCGCTCCTTGTTGAAGAAGAAGTAGTGCAGACTCCAGATGGCGCCTTCTTCGCCGTCGAATGGATCATCCTGAGGCATGTAGCTGTACCTCTCGCATTGGCGGAGGTTCATCTCCTTGTCGATCAGGCCCCACATCCTAGGACCCCAGACTTCATTGCCGATGCCATTAGCCACGGGCGAAGAGCTGGTCGGTGGTGCCAGATACTGCTGACTTGCCGCAAGGCTGCTTCGACGAGGTCTTAGATTGTACAAAGTCGAATCGACGTTGTGCACAAGCGAGCGCAATGAACGCTCTTTCTTAAAGTCCGAGGGTCGCAGAAGGTGTGAGAAGTCATAGTCTGTGTGACTGGCGTTGAGAGTCGCAATCAGATATGCGAACGTGCGTCTGGACGATATTTGGCTCAATGGGCCGAACGGAGAGGCTCTTGAGAGGTCGACTTCCGGTATCATCTCAGCCGTGCGACTGCGCTTCCTCTGATTCCTTGCATCATCCTGGTTGTTTCCGTTGGAACCCGCATGCTTCTCACCGCCTCTGCTGGTCTCGGGAGGCGGACTAAGCGACGCGGATAGCTGGACGAGAGTTGCATACTGCGATTCCAAGGTATCTTCAATGTTCTTGTACAGCTTCTTGTCGCTGCCGGCAGCTTTTGTGGTGTAGATGTCGCAGCCGCCTATGACGTGCAGATCGGGGGTTGAGAAGTTGACGGCGTTATTAACGGCGTTGATTTCGGCTAGGGGTAGGTACTGCGAATATGTTAGCACTGTATTCGCGAACCAATGTAGGAAATTGCCGCAATCGTATTGGTCATCGCGCGGGTGATGCGCCGCGCGCAATGAGCGTTCCATCGCAAACGCTTCATCTCGGCCTGACCGCCATTTGACATCTGGCGCCTCGTTCAGGATCGCAATCGACGTACCTTCATCTTGCCGGTTTGTTGGGCGGTTACACAAATGGTGTCTCCTTATCGTCCTCCTTGCGGTGTTGTAGCGGTCGCGGATACGCTCTTGGCGGTCGCGCGTACTTGTTGACCGGGCCCTTGTCGCTTGAGCGCGTTCTCGTCTCTTCTCGGGTTGTAGTTTGGTGAATGAGATGACTGCGCGATCACTCCCCTCGGTCGGAAGCCGGTTGTCGCAGATAGCAGTCTAGCGGTAGCTGACAGATAGACTTGTAGACGCACCAGTTGGCGCGCGCGTCTAGATTGCGCGACGGATGCAGGAGCTCATGATTGATGTCGATTCTGGGAAGTTTGTGGGGTTTGAAGGATGTCGTGGTGGGTGATAAGGGGAGTGTAGTCGTTGATCCGATGACGCGCGGTATGAGGTGGCAGCTGCGACGGAGACGTCGGCCTTGGCGGAAGGAGCGATAGCCTGGAAGCCGAGATCGTCGTTGAATGGGGTCACGTGTTGTCGGGCTGGCATGGATCCTGAATTGAGAGATGTTCTGGGGTATCCAATCGGAGACGTGTCCAGCCAAGCACGTTCCTCTCAGCCAGCCAACATGATGCCTCGATTAAAGCACGCCGTTGACAGGTTTCGAGCTTCTCCTTCGGTGGAGAATCTGTCGTCGTCGAGCTTCAGCACGTTGGCTTGTTGTTGGTCTTCGAGCGTTCCGAGGTTCAGCAATCCGAAACCTCTGCCAAACGCAAGCAAGGTCAGACGACGGCTTCGGAGACCTTGATTTGGTATGTTGTCGGAGATCTGTTAGTCAGTACTTGTGAGAGAGTTGAGTTTGTTGCAAGCAAACAGAAGTGCCACAATCTTTCGTCAACAGAAGGAATCGGCAAACTTTCAGCACTTCGGAACAGGTTTCAATCATTTCAAGTTTGCATTTGAGCGGAAGGCAATCAAAGCCCTTGGACCCTGCCTACGGCGAGGGCACTCTAGCATACATAATGGCAAAGAAAGGCTTCAAAAACAACAGCCATGATCAATGCCATGTCCCGATGGGACTGTGACAAAAGGGTATCATATCATTTGGTCCCAAAACACCCATTAAAAACACCATCAACGCCGTGCGCTATGCGATGGTAATGCAAGCCGTTCCCTCTCTGTAAAAATGGCGAGAGGTACTACGCAGCATGTTGTCGCGCTGTAAAGATTGTCAAAGGAAGCCGGCTTGTTTGAGCTGTTTCTCAAGCTCGGCTGTACTTTCGGCTTCACCCTGGAGCGCGAAGCGCGCGGTTAGCGACCGATGGCGTTGCTTGACGCAGTGCGAGGCGGGTTTAGGCGGATGGAGGATGGATCAAGATCAGCCAATTCTAGTGATAGCTTCGTCCTCGACCTGAATAAAACAGGGCATCAGCGGGTGGTGGTACAAGCAGAAAGAAGGGAGTG
>Ga0265797_10012621_pt1 | contig 10323 bp, 6 predicted proteins | sample P2T30metagenome_FD_192433 | JGI IMG/M metagenome (GOLD analysis project Ga0265797, IMG submission 192433) | Plant litter microbial communities from East Loma Ridge, Irvine, California - P2 T30 | ecosystem: Environmental > Terrestrial > Plant litter > Unclassified | place: USA: California... | reverse complement strand
ATAGCGCAGGTGCAGGCGCACGCCCTCGCTGGCGTCGCCCGCCGCCAGCGAGGCGGTGTACACGACCGCCAGGCCGGCGGCGGAACCGAGCATCAGGAAGGTCCAGGCCAGCAGGCGGCCGGCCGCTGCCGTACGCCGCGCCAGCGCGCCGCCCGCCAGGCCGTGCAGCAGGATGGCCAGCGGCAGGCCCAGCAGCACCGCCAGCGCCATCAGGTGCCCCATGGCGCTGACGGCAACCGGTCCCAGCAGCGCCAGGCGCGGGCTGGTGCTGCCCGAGTCGACGTTGCTCTGGTAAAAAGGTCCCAGCAGGCTGAGTCCGGCGTCGCCGGCCAGCAGCCAGCCGAGCCCGAACTTGATCGCCAGCATCGCCATCGCGGCGAGCACGGCGGCCGCCAGGCCGCGCCCGATCCAGGCGGCGCCCTGCAGCCAAGCGGCGATGAGCAGGTACAGGCACAGCGCCGGGAGCAGGAACAGGGCGTGCACCTTGACCAGGCTCATGGCGCCGAGCACGAGACCGCTGGCGACGGCCTGCTGCGACAGGCGCCAGTGATCCTGGGCCAGCACGATCCAGCTCAAGGCGCAGAAGCCGAACCAGTAGCTGGCCTCGGGCATGAAGTACAGGGTGTAGGCATTGAGCGGCGCCGCTGCCGCGAACAGCGTCAGCAGCCAAGCCAGCGGCTGGGTCGTGTAGCGCCGCGCGGTCAGGTAGAAGAAGGGGAGGGCGGCGAAATAAAGGGCCAGGTTGCCGATGCGCACGCAGTCCAGGAAGCCGGCGCCGCAGGCGTTGCTGGCGCTAAACAGCCATAGATACAGGTAGGAAGGGAGCAGCGCCTCGCCCAGCGGCGCCAGGCGCGACATCTTGCTGTAGTACCACTCGTCGGCGAACACGGCCGGGTACAGGCCGTGGCCGCGCAGGTACAGCCAGGCGCAGATGCCGCCCAGCGCCAGCACAAAGGCGGCGCGCCAGGCGCCGGGTGAGCGTTCGAAGGTCGAAGGCATGGCCGGCTCCATGGTCACCGCCCGTCTTACTGGATAGCCTTGCCGGCGCCCACCGCGCGGTTTTCGGACACGACGGAAGGTGCATGCGGCGTGGCCAGCGCGATATCGGTCATCCAGATGCCGAGCTTGCGCTCGTCGCCGGGCGTGCCCATTTCGGCGGGCGACATCGGTTTCGGCACCTCGAAGGTGATGCTGTCGGCGCCGCCGTCGGTGTCGAAGGTCAGGCTGATCGGCTGCATATGCCAGCCGATACGGAACTCGCGGCTGGTGCTGCCGGCGCGTACCGTGAACGGCACGTTGGCGTTGTCGCCGAATGCACGGCCGTTGAACGACAGGATGAAACGGCGCGGCAGCGGCTGGGCAAGATGGAACACCACCCGCTTACTGTCCGACCAGCGGCCCGTTTGCTCGATGCCCGACAATCCCTCGACCGACTTGATGAAGACCGGATCGAGCGGCGCGCCGAGCTCCGCGCGTCCGATCAGCGGCGGCGGTTCAGGCAGGCGCAGCAGCTTGAAACCGTTCCCGGCATGTGCCAGCTCGACGTTCTACGGCAGCTTGAAGTCGCCCAGCACGACCATCCATTTGTGGTCGACCGGCACCTGGTATTCAGGAATCTCGGTACCCGTTTCGATCTGCATCGGCATCGAGTCCGGATGGTCGATGTGGAACTGGACGCGCATGATTTGCGTCATGTCATTGCCCACCACGACGACCTTGGCGCGATCGGCTGGGGGAACGGTGTCGTGCACCAGCCGGCCGGCGGTATCGCCCGCCTGGAGCGGAATGTGGCGCGCCAGGGCTTCGCCGACCCGAACCTGGCTCACCAGCAGCAGCAGGGGCAGGAACAGCACGACGAACAGCACCGCGCCGTAGCGGGCGCGCGCCGCCCACGCCGCGAGCGCGGCGGCCTGCAGCAGGAACACGGCGATGCCGTAGCGCCAGCTCAGGTCGACGACGTGGATATCGGGGCCGTCGACGTGATTGGTCCAGTAGGTCGGCAGCTTGATCCAGGCGAAGGCCATGACGGCCAGCAGCAGCGCCGCGATCGCCCAGCGCAGCAGCGGCTTGCCTGCCGAGGCCGGACGGCGCTCGAACATGGCCGCCGCCGCGACGATCCACAGCAGCGGGAACACGAAGCTGTAGTAGCGCAGGTGCAGGCGCACGCCTTCGCGATCGTGGCCGGCCAGGGAAGCGGTGTACAGGATGGTCACGCCGGCCGCCGCGCCCAGCATCAAGAGCGCATACACGTGCAGGGGATTGGTGTCGGCGCCACGCTCGCGCAGCATGCGCTTGAACACGGAGTGCAGCAGGATCGCCAGCGGCACGCCAAGCAGGATCGACAAGGCCATCAGGTGCCCGCGCGCGCTGATGAAGGCCGGCGCCAGCAGCGCCAGGCGCGCTTCGACGCTGCCCGAGTTGACCGCGCCCTGGTAGAACGGGCCAAGCAGGCTGAGGCCCGCATCGCCGGCCAGCAGCCAGCCGAGTCCGAACTTGAGGCCGAGCGTCACGCCGGACGCGAGGGCGGCGTTGCCCACGCCGCGCGGCAGCCATGCCTGCCAGGCGTCGCCACGGTGCCAGGAGGCGTACACCAGGTAGAGGCACAGCGCCGGGAGCAGGAACAGGGCGTGCACCTTCACCTGGCTCATGGTGCCGAGCACGGCGCCCGCAGCCAGCGCCTGCAGCGCCGGGCGCCAGGCCTGGCCGCACAGGGCGATCCAGCTGAGCACGCAGAAGCCGAAGTAATACGTCGCCTCGGGCATGAAATAGGCGGTGTAGATATTCAGCGGCGTCAGCATCGACATCACGGCCAGCAGCCAGGCGATCGACGCGTTGGTGTACCTGCGCGCGATCGCATAGACGAAGGGCGCGGCGGCCAGGTACAAGGCGAGATTGCCGACCCTGACGCAATCGAGGAAGCCATCGCCGCAGGCGCTGCTGAAACCGAACATCCACAGGTAGAGATAGGAGGGCACGATGGCTTCGGCCAGCGGCATCAGGCGCGCCATCTTGCTGTAGAACCATTCGTCGGCGAAGACGGTGGGCTGCAGCCCCAGATTGCGTTGATACAGGTAAGTGGCGATGCAGGCCAGGGCGAGGGCGAAAGCGGCGTGCCAGGCAAGCCGGCGGCGGTCGGTTGGAAGAGCGTTCATGCGGTCGGTTGTGATTATCGTTGGATCGCGGGTTGCCTGGCCTGCCAGGTGGCCACGGCCTCGTTCAGTCGTTCCCAGGTGAAGAAACGACGCTTCTCGTAGTACAGCGGCCCGGCGTGCGGACGCTCCGCAAGCCGCGCCAGCGCCACCGGCTGCAGGGTCTGCGCGCCATGTAACAGGTAATGCAGCAGCACCATCGGGAACAGCCCCACCCAGGTCATGCGCTGGGATGGGTAGGACAGGCACAGGCGCAGGTAATGGCGGCGCGCGGACCAGCCGATCGGGGTGCGGGTGACCGGGCCATTGGCCGGCAGCGGCGCCAGCACCCGGAACAGCGGGCCGGGCAGGCCACTGGCCTGGTACAGCGAGAATTGCCAGGTCCGCGCGAGCAGGCCGCGCTGCGCCGCCAGCACGGTCGTCAGGGCGTGCAGCGCGTCATGGTCGTGATGGCCGCCTTCCCATGCGGTGACGTGGAGCGAGTCGATCGGAAAATGGCGGTCGATCCAGGCGCCGATCCAGTGACCGGCCGCATCCATGTGCAGCGGCAGGCGGGCGTCGCCGATGCCGAGCGACTGGCCGGCGAAATGCACGTCTTCCGCGGCCACGCCGAGCTTGGTGAGCGCCGCCAGCGATTCGGCGTTGCGCGTGGCCGCGCTCGAGGTCGCGGTCTGGCCGTCGGTGAGATAGGCGCACACCACCCGCAAGCCCTGGCGACGGCAAGCGGCGATGCGTTCGAACACCCCGAACTCGTCGTCCTGGTGGGCGAACAGGAACAGCGCGCTGGGCTCAATAGGCATCGAAGTCGAGGAAGCTGAACTGGATGCGGGTTGGATCGAGCTGCGCCACGCGCGGCACGAAGGAGCGGTAGATCAGGTTCAGCGGCGACGGACGCAGGCGCTGCGGGATGCTGGCATAGTTCCACCAGCTGGCGTTGGCGTCCGGCGCCAGGCCGATCAGCAGGCGCGCGGGCGACAGCGGCGCCGTCGCGGCGCCGTTTTGCGCTCCGTTGTGCGCACCGATGCCGGCATCGAGCTCGGCGTAGGCCGGCAGGCGCAGGCCGAAGGCGGCGGCGTAGAACTGCTGGCGCTTGCCGTCGGCGCGGCGGTGCACCGGATTGTGCGGATTGGCGCAGCGCCAGGCCAGCGACTCGGCGCTCCAGCTGCGCTCGAACGACAGTTGCGCCGGCGCCGCTTTTGGACGGTGCGACAAGGTGCCCAGGCCGACGCGCGCCTCGAGCGGGCGCACCAGCTGGAAGCCCAGCTTGCGCACGAAGCCCGGGGTGCTGTTGGCATTGGCCACGCCATACACGCCATCGAAGCCGGCGGCCGCGCCGGCCTCGAAGGTGGCGGCGGCGAGCTTGGTAAACAGCCCCTTGCCCTGGTAGTCGGGGTGAGTCGCGGTGTTCAGCGACAGCAGCACCTGCACTTGGCTGCCTTCGACCCAGGCGCGCGCCGGGACGCACACGTAGTGGGCCGCCAGGCGTTCGCCGTCCCACGCATCCATGCCGACCGCGAGGCCGTCCGGGTTGGCCGTGTACAGCCAGGCGAGGTAGTCGGGCGTGAATTTGTCGGTGCCGGGGAAGCAGGCGGCGAACAGGGCGCCATACTGTTCCAGGGTGGCGCCGTCGTATTGGATGGGTGCGATGCGCATCACTTGAAGATCCAGTAGCGGCTGAGCAGGTATCCGTTCACCGCCACCATGGGCAGCGACAGGATCTTCCCGGCCAGCGGGTTATCGGCAAGGCTCGCCGCCAGCGCGACGCAGCCGAGGGTCAACACGTAGTTCAAGCCTACCACGCACATATAGCGGGCAAAGCTGGCTTTCGATGCCGCCTGGTCGAAGGTGACCCGGCTGTGGAAGGCGTAGTTCACCATCAGGCCGGCCACGAAGCCCACGCTGGCGGCGGTCGTGTGGTGGAAGCCCTGCACGATCAGGAGCTGCATCAGGCCGACGTCGATCCCGGCGCACAGCAGGCCGCCGGCCACGAACACGCCGAACTGGCGCAGGCGCGCGGAATCAATCATCGCGGCGGCGCCGGAACAGCGTCTTCTTGTGCAGCGGCCGGCTCGGCACCGACGCGATGTCGTAGTTCAGGAAGGCCAGAATCAGCTGCACCCCCATGATCACCGGCAGCGCGGCCAGCATCACGGAGCCGGCCGGCGTCGCGACGTCGTGCTGGTCCGAGACGATCCACTGCACGGTGCCGTAGACCACGCCGAAGGTGGTCAGGAGCACGCCGATCGGCAGCTCGAGCGAGGCTACCGACAGGTTGCGCAGGTAGTAGTTGTAGAACAGGCGCTTGAAGAAGTTGCGCACGTTCTTGACCGCAAACTCGGTGATCACCTGCGACACCTTCAGGTTGCTCACCTCGTCGCCATACACCGCATCCATCGGCACGTCGACCGCGACCGCGCCCAAGGTGTTGAGGCGAAACAGCATGTCGCTCTCGAAGAAGTAGCGCTTGCTGATCTTGTCGAAGGGCAGGTAGCGCGCGGCGTCGGCGTGGATCGCGGTGTAGCCGTTGGTCGGGTCGAACAGGTGCCAGTAGCCCGACGACAGCTTGGTCATGAACGACAGCATGGCGTTGCCGAACAGGCGCACCGGCGGCATCGAACTCAGGCGCTCGAGATTGAAGAAGCGGTTGCCCTTGGTGTAGTCGGCCTCGCCGGCCAGGATCGGCGCCACGAATACCGGGATCAGGGAAGCATCCATCTGGCCGTCGCCGTCGATCTTGACGATCACGGTGGCGCCGTCCTCGATGGCCGCGCGGTAGCCGGTCATGACCGCGCCGCCCACGCCCTGGTTCTCGGCGTGTTCGAGCACGGTCACGCGGGCATCGAGGCAGTTGGCGCGCACGAAGTCGCCGCTGCCGTCGGGGCAGCGGTCGTCGACCACGTACACGCGCGTGACTTCGGGGCCGATGCCGGCGATGACGCCGAGGATGTGGCGGGTCACGCGGTAGCTCGGGATGACCACTGCAATGCTCGGCGCCGGCGCGGCGGGGAGCTTGGTTTCGGGGGCGTTCATGGCGGGTGCGTCGGTAGCGTTCATGGTGTGGGGAACAGGTGCGTCATGAGTTCGGCCGCATTGTCGGCCCAGGTGCGGCCGGCGATGCCGTCGGGTTGCGGCGCCTGGCCGGCGGCGGAGAGGCGCAGCCACTCCTGCACGGCGGCGGCGAGCGCCGCGCCATCGGCGCCGCTGAAGTAATGGGCGTGCTCGCCCGCCACCTCGCGGAACACCGGCAGGTCGCGCGCCAGCAGCGGCACGCGGTGGCGCGCCGCCTCGATCAGCGGCAGGCCGAAGCCTTCGCCTTCGCTGGCGAACAGCAGGCAGGTGCTGGCCGCGTACACGCGGTCCAGGTATTCGTCGCTGATGCCCTGCAGCCAGTGCAGGCGGCGGCCCAGCTCGGGGTGCCTGGAGAGGCGCGCCACCAGTTGCGGAATGGTGCGGCGTGCGCCGTCCGGCAAGCCCTTCCAGCCTTCGGCGCCGACGATCACCAGGCGCAGGTCCAGGCCCTGGGCCCACAGGCGCTCGAAGGCGTCGAGGGCTTGCAGGTGGCCCTTGCGCGGCTCGATGGTGCCGACCATCACGAAGGTCGGTGCGGCCTGCAGGCCGGCCAGCAGCGCTTCGGCGCCTTCCGGCAGGCCGGTGCTCGGCTGCGAGGCGCTGATGTCGGCGCCGTGGTGCAGCACCAGGTAGTCGCTTGGGGCGATCTGCGGCGCTTCGGCCGCCAGCCAGGTGCGGGTTTCGTCGGCGACGGCGCCGCTGATGCACACCAGGCCGTCGGCGGCGGCGCCGATGGCGCGCAGCCAGTCGCCGAATTCGCGTTCGGCGCCGGGCGGGAAGAATTCGGGACGCAGCACCGGCAGGATGTCGTGCACCATGAAGTGCACGCGCACGCCGGCCGCGCGCCAGCGCGCATACAGGCCGTGGCGCGCCGCTTCGATCACCGCGCGCGGGAACACGTCGGGGCTGTAGAACACATCGCCGGCGGCGACATGCACCTCGTCGTCGTGCACGCCGTCGCCGACGGTGCCCATCAGCTCATGCAGGTAGCGCCGCGCATAGCGGTAATGCCAGGTGCCGCCTTCGTCGCTCAGGTAGACCGGCAGCACCTGCACGTGGCGGCCCTGGGCGCGCAGCAGTTCGAGCAACTGGGCCCGCACCACGCGCTGGATGCCGGTGCGCAGGTCTTCGCGCACCATGGCCGAGACGTCCACCAGCAGTTGCGGGGCCAGGCCCTCGGCCGACAGCTTGGCGTGGTGGCGGCCGCCTACAACGGCCTCCATCAGCTGCTGCGCGCTCTGGCGCCAGGTCAGCCACGGCATGCCGGACGACGGCGGGGCAGTGCCGGCCGCGTGCAGCGCCAGCCAGGCCTCGATGGCCGCGGCCAGGTCTTGCGGCGCGCCGCCTTCGAAGTAATAGGCGTGCTCGCCCGCCACTTCGCGGAACACCGGGATGCCGCGCGCGATGATCGGCAAGCCCTTCTGGGCAGCCTCGATCAGCGGCAGGCCGAAGCCTTCGCCTTCGGACGCCGCCAGCAGCGCCGAGCTGTGCTCGTAGAGCTGCACCAGCATCTCGTCCGAGACGCCGTTGAACCAGAACAGGCGCCGTTCGCGCTCGGGATGCGCCTGCAGGCGCTCGGCCAGGGCGTCGACCAGCCAGCCGTTCTTGCCGACGATGACAAGGTTGACCTCGATCCCGCGCGCCCACAGCAGCTCGCAGGCGGCCAGCGCCTGGGCCTGGCCCTTGCGCGGCTCGAGCGTACCCACCATCAGGAGGGTTGGCGTGCGGCGCAGCGCTTCCATGGCCAGGGCCGCGTTGTCGGGCAGGCCGCGGCTCGGCGCGCTGGCGTCGATGTCGGCGCCCAGGTGGAAGTGCGACAGCTTGAGCGGGGACAGGCGCCGGTTGGGGCGCTGGGCCAGCCACGCGGCCAGTTCGTCGGCCACCGCGCGCGAGATGGTGACGATGCCGTCGGCCACCAGCGAGATGGTGTCGATGAAGTCGCCGTAGTATTTCTCGGCGCCGAAGGGGAAGCAGTCCGGCCGCAGCAGCGGCAGCAGGTCGTACACGGTGAACCAGACCGCCACGCCGCGGCGGCGCAGCGCCAGCAACTGCGGCTGGTTCTGCGTGGTCATATTGGTGGCCAGGTCCAGGCCCAGGAACACGTCGCCGGGACGCGCCTCGATCGGCGCATCCTCGAGCGCCAGCGCCGGCGTGCCGAGCATGGTCGCGGTAAAGGCGCGCGCGTAGCGGTAGCTGCGGTTGCCGCCTTCGCTGTACACAGGTTCGATGCGGTAGCCGGGCGGCGGTTCCTGCACCAGGGCCAGCACGATGCTGCGCACCACGCGCTGGATGCCGGTCTTGTGGTCGGCCTGGACCAGCGCCGAGATATCGACCAGCAGCTGGCGCGGCGCCGTCGGCAGCGCGTTGGCGGCGATCATGGACGCGGTCTCGACCAGCGCGGCTTCGCCCGGAGGACGCGGCGTGCCGGGCGCGCTGAGCGCGGCGATCAGCTGCTGCCGGCGTGCGGGGGCACTTTGCTGCGCGAAAGCTTCGATCGCCTCGACGTACAGCGCGCCGACGGCGCCCGGTGCGTGATGGCGCGCGATGTGGGCGCGGCCGGCTTGGGCCAGCTCGGCGCGGCGCGCCGGGTTTGCATGCAGGGTGGCCAGCGCCGCCGTCAGCTCGGCATCCTCGAACAGGTCGGGCAGCATGCACAGGGCGTCGGGCGGCAGGTCGGCCGCGCCGCCGTGGGCGTTGACGATCGATGGCAGGCCGTGCATCAGGCAATCGAGCACCGAGGCCGAGGTCTCGCCGCGGGTCTGGGTGCGCAGCTGCACGCCGCAATCGCTGGCGGCCAGCCAGTCCTGGTAGGCTTCGGCAGTGACGAAGCCGGTGATGTCGATGCGCGCGCCGGCGCCGCGCTCGGCGATCGCGCGCAGCAGTTCGATGCCGTAGGGACCGGGATCGTTGGCGCCGACGAACACCAGGCGGCAACGCGGATCGGCGGCCAGCGGCGAAGCCAGGTACGCATCCAACAGGCGCTGATTGAGCTTGGTCGAGCCGAGCATGCCGAAGCTGCTGACGACGTAGTCGTCGGCGCCCAGGCCCAGGCGCGCGCGCGCGGCGGCGCGTGCGGCGGCAGGGTCGGCGTCGTGCGCGACCTGGCCGCGCAGCAGCGGGATGGTGCGCCAGCCGTCGGCCGCGCCCGGCCCGTACCATTGCTCGGCCAGGCGGCGCGAAAAGTCGCCGTGGATGATGACGCCGGCGGCCCGGTCCAGCACCTCTTTATTGCACGGGAATTGCCAGATCGACGGATTGCGGCCGTGTTCGCGGTGGTATTGCAGGCCGCTGTGGCCGTGCGAGGCGTACAGCGCCTGCAGGAAGGCCTCGGGCACGTCGCCGTCGCGTTCCATATTGTCGAGCACACCGCTCAGGAAGAAGTCGTGCAGCACCACGGCGCCGGGATGCTCGCGCAGCAGCGCGAACATATGCTTGTGCGCGTTCGAATTGCCGAAGTGGTAGAGCACGCGGTCGTAGCCGGCGCCATGGCGCAGGAAGTAATCGACGTCGCGCTGCGGGAAGCGAGACAGTGCGGCGTCCGGCGTGACGCCGGGCGTGAGCACCAGCTCGACCGCATAGTGTTTCTCGAGTTCGAGGACCAGTTCTGCGCTGTAGTCGGCGATGCCCGAGTGCTCGGGCGGCAGCGGCGAGACCAGGGCCAGGCTCGGCTTCTTGGAAGATGCGGTGGCAGATGCGGTGGCCGGTGCGGTGGCGGCAGGTGCGGACAGCAGCGCCGCCTTTTCCAGCGCATGCCACACGGCGCCCATATCGTCGATGGCCAGCACCGGCGCCGGGGTCAGCACGGCGTCCAGGGTCAGCGCCGCATCCGGGGCGGCAGCCAGTACCAGCGCCGCGCCGCGCAGCAGGTCTTGCTGCGCGCGCGGGGCCGACAGCACGCCCGCCAGGTCGGCCGCGCCAAATACCTGCGGCACGCCGGCGCTCCAGTAGCCGGTCCAGGCCGGGTCGGACTCGGGATGCCACATGGACAGCAACAGATCGGGAGCGAGCGAGGCCAGGAAGCCGGCGCGCAGCGCGCGCGCGCCGTGGCGACGCCAGGCGTCGTCACCGTTTGGCTGCGCGTAGACGTGGAAGCGCCCCTCGGGCA
>Ga0265797_10012620_pt1 | contig 10323 bp, 13 predicted proteins | sample P2T30metagenome_FD_192433 | JGI IMG/M metagenome (GOLD analysis project Ga0265797, IMG submission 192433) | Plant litter microbial communities from East Loma Ridge, Irvine, California - P2 T30 | ecosystem: Environmental > Terrestrial > Plant litter > Unclassified | place: USA: California... | reverse complement strand
TCAGCTTCGACCTTACCCAAATTCTTCTACCTTTTCTCTGTCGAACTTTGCTAACTTGAAAAACCTCCTCCCAGTTCCCGCACCATTATCACCGCCCTCCCTGCCAACGCTCCCGAGCGCACCTTCAAAAACGCGAACAAGATCGACAAGCGTGTCATACAAGAGATAATGGGATACAAAAGACACTGCGCATCTACGCAGTCATCGAAAACCTCGCCGAGATTCATACGATACCACGACGTTGACATGCAGTTCCAGCCTCACATATGGCGTTGCTGTGTGTTGAGCGCATTTAGTTTTTCTGAAGATGCTGCTCATGTCGGAGATGAACAAGGTAACTCAACCATACTGTCGGGACTGTACTTGCTACAGGTGACGGAAATCGGTAGGGTGCCTGGTCCTCTGTAAGATGAAGATCTTGATACCTTTGGTATTTTGAGTGACACCCACCTCCTTGATCTTGCCGCAGAGTATACATAACAACAAGCTACATGTGGCTATGGTCGCCAGGTAACTCCTCCATATCTTCTCCCCTCTCAAAATGTCTATGCTAAGATCTCGCAGAGTAACCAACAACCCATTGTCGTTTCTTATGTGAGACAAGAAGGGAAGTAACGTTGTCTCTTAGCGCCAGTGGGCTCGCTGGTTTACCACGACATGGACTCTACACACCCAAGCACAGCTCTCGGCTCTTCCTTGCCACTGCTGCAGCCTCCAAAGTTTGGAGGATGTCGGAGATTAAACAAGAAAGCTCATTCCAGCGTCGCAGATATCCCGGTGTGTGTTTATTGTCTGGCCCCCGGGGCTGCCGATCGCGGTTGAGTCGTATTGTGTCCTTCGTTTAAAACATGCCTTGCTAAGACTCATGCGATGGCACGGAGGACGAAGTATACATATCATTGCTTGGATGGCATTGGAGTTTTGTAAAAGTGCAAGCGCATTCTCATCCCACCGTATGAGTCTACAACTCTTATGTTCTCACGACACTTTCTGGATCTGGCATCGCGTCGGTCAGGCAGTCGTAGGAAGTGCGAGAGTTGAACACATCTCTAAAGCTAAGTCTCCCAATCTGAATTCGCAACGCGTCATCATCAGCTAACTTGTGAGTATCCAGATATCCGGTATCACCGCCACCACATCTACAACGCATCGCGCATCCATCCTCCTTCATTCCTCTCAAGGTACGTCCAGCCTATTGATCTTCCACATCTTCTCATCGCGCTTTTACTGTTCTTGTCATACTCTTCCCATAGTTTGACGGAATTACATGGGGCGCAAGATCAAACCCTGTGTTATCCTCCCGTTCTTGGACGGTTATGGGCAGCCAGGGTGACCACTACTTGAGCTCTCCTCTTGATCCACGATCCATGGTCTTAGCGGAAGGCGTAGCGGTTACATCATACTCGGAGTGTGTGTGATGGATTGATTGCTGAGACGTACGTTTAGGTTTTTTTCGAAAGTTTTGACAGCTCCTCTGGCTTTTAAGGCATACAAGCTCCGTTCAATCACGCTATCGGTCTTCCAGTCTTCCTCTTTAGAGACAGAGTTCGTAAGGTAAGTCCACTACCCACCACTGTCTCCAGTGTCCGCTTTCCCTTCCCCCACCGACGATACAATCAGGGCTCAACATCCACATGCGATGAGACCTGTGCAGACCCGTTGAAGATCGAAAAAACGTTGAGCCTTGTTGGTTTGACGATCATCTCATTCAACTGCCCGGAGACCATGGTGTTGTTGATGGTGCAGTCCAATGAATAGTGATTACACTCATTGTCGTACTTTGTTACCTTGCTTCTGGTAACGAACTGGTCATATTAGTATTGGTGGGTGTGCAGGAAACGGTTTTGGGGTTTAATATCTTTGTGAGGGTTAATGGAGTGTCTTACTTGACTGAAGGGAGGTCTTTGTAATTCTTTCTTTTCTTTACTACGGCAGTATATGTCATCAATCTCTGTATCAACGTAGACATTATCGCTTTTCACAAAGCTCAGGCTCAGTCTTTAAACCCTCAACTTCTCCATAGCTGCCCATGAATCCAGCCACTAAAATCACTTTCAAAGATATTTCATACCCGTTCATCTCCAGTCTCACTCACATTTCTAGATGGTAAAGATTGCACGGAACCCTCCAGTTCACTTCTTCTCCAATACAACAACCCTGTAGCAAGACAAGGAGATTATAGAGCCAAAACAAGCCACTCCTCCCAGCATGTCGACGAAGTACATGGCAAGGTGAAGGAGAGCTCGTCTCCTCTTTACCTAGTTTCCTCGACATCAAAAGCGCCTAACTACTCAAGGTGAAGGTGAAGCAGCCATGGAGCCGTGCGTTGCAAACGCAGGTAGAGTATATAAACAGTTCTTACCCCGCCTACTCACTTGCTCTCCACCTCCAACACGCACACACAAACGTACGTCAAAAATACCCAGCCTGTTTATCCTGCTTCAAAACAGCAGCAAGTGAGTATACATAGCTAACAAGCCGATATATAGACGCACCACCATCACCACCACCACCACACCCAACAACAACAACATCAACAACATCAACATGGCAGCCCACCCACAGCGCCAGCTTCGCTCCGACGACCTGGCTCGCGACCTGCATCACACCGAGTGGGAGGTTAGTTGACCTCCAATCCCTCTCCTCCTTTCTCATACAATAACTAACCTGAGCATATATAGTTGGCTTCTGCCCAGGCAGCAATACGTCGCCACGACCAGGCTGGAACGGGCACTACGGTGCCGGGGGAGCTTGGGCAGCTCAAGCAGTCCGTCAACCACCACGCGACCGAGCGTGACCGCCTGCGGGCGATGTACAACCGCGCGCTCGAGCGCGAGGTGAACGGAGATTGGAGATAGTCATCTTCGCTCCGGCCCGCCGCCAAGAAGAAAAGAGAGAGGAAGAGGAAGAGGACGAGGACGATGATGAGGGCCTTCGGGCATAAAAGTTTTTTTGTTCTTGTTTGATAGTAATGAATTGCGTTTTCCCTCCCATGCTATTACCCCATCGACCTATCTGTGATAGGACACTGTGATACTTCAGGCAGTGCCATGTACCTCAAGGTCAGCATCCTGTGATAGCCTACTGACACTCCTCAGGACACCATCAGCCCTATATCGCAGCATCACGAAGACTCCCTGTTGCTTGAATTCCTATATTGGGTCTTATATACACTGACAACGCAGCACTGTACACCTTCCCGCCTACTCCTCCAACCACTCTGCCGCTCCGCCAATCGCCCTGCTGACAATCGCCACCCATTTCTTAGCCGCTGCTTCATTACCTTCTTCGAATGCCTCGACAATACCCGGGAAAGTAGCCCCAGCATACCCAGTCCATTTCCCAGGAGCGAAGACGACATGCTTGAACCAACTCCTTCCATCTAGACCCTCGAGGAATAAGAATTTACGCTCGAGGAACTTGTACTTTGTATTGATAGCACGGATGGCAAGGTAAAGTTGGACTCGTTTCCAAGGCTGCCACCAGGGTATGTCGCCAATGTTTGCGAATTGCTCGGTAAGGGAAGCAGCGTTGTCTTCGTGTGCGGCGGCTGCATAGAGGAAGTGGGATACGGCTTCGTCCAGCGGTTGCCAGATCTCGAGGAGGTCTTTGTTTATGGGGCTGCTACGAGCACTTTGCTTGACAGCTTGGACGTACCTTTGTAGACCGAGCGCATAGTCTGTGGCGTTGAGTTGGAGGACGGGTGTCTCAATAAGCTTTGCGGCTAGAAGGGCCCAGACCTTGGCGATGGTGGCATGGTATTCGAAACTCGGGTCGCCGTACTTCTTCATCCAGTCGAAAGAATCATAGTTGCTGTGGTAGTGGTACACGGCAGACTTCGAGTCAGCACCGAAGCCCATGTCGATGGACGGAATGCCAGCAAAGTCTTGGAAGGCAGTGAAGTCGCTGCCAGAGCCCATGGTTTCGATTTGTTTGTCCCATGTATCATATACTGATTGACCTGGTACAGTCTGGTTGGGGGATGGGACTATTTGGACTGGACAATGTCAGGTCGACTCGCTGCTAGGAAAGTATGGCATGCTTACCAGTTTCTTTGACTACTCTGCTCAGCAGCGGGGCAGCTGAGAGCTTGAAATCTGCACCAACTGAGCCAACATCGACATTCAAGTAGGCAACAGCGGACGCAGAAAGCCAGGGTAGGTATTCCTCAACCCACTCTGTGCTTCCAACCAGGCCATATTCTTCTCCGTCCCAGCTTGCAAAAACAATCGTTCTCGTGGGCTTCCATCCCGCCTTGATGGCAACACCGAAGCTTCGAATGACTTCATTGAACGCAGCAGAGCCGCTATTGGGGTCTCCAGCACCACCAGCAATCCAGGCATCTCGGTGGTTGCCCAAAACAATCACCTCATCCGTAAGTGTACCATTGATGATTCCTATCACGTTCCATAATGGCGTGGTAACATACTCTTGTTCATTGACCAGATTTAGGACAAGATCGTCGGGGGTTGGACCGATATTGTACTCGACACCCTTGTAGTCCAACCCACCACCATGCCAATGTTTTTCAAAAGAAGATGCTTTCGGGCCGTGGCCATTAAGCGCGTGGAGGAGAGGAAGCGCATCGAGGTAGGATATGGGCAACGAAGGGATATGGGGCATTGCGTGATCCACGGGTTGACGGGGGCAGCCGGGTTTCGAAGGATATCCTGGTGTTGTTGGGTCGCCTGGGGCGAAGCCTGTGGGTTATTAGCAACAGCATAGATGTTGATCGATGGTATCGTACTCAAGAATTGGACGCTGCCTCGCTGGACACTACTTGGCTCTCTGGCTGGTCCATCGGGATACGTCGCAACCCCATTCTTTTCAGTGACGTCGCCATCATCGCCAGGATCAGAGTACATGACCACACCAACCATGCCCAGCTCTTGCGCGCGCTTGACCTTTAGACCACGAAAGACGCCACCATACTTGGCTAATGCTATCTTACCCTCTAGGGTGACGTTGGCAGCCTGTAGTTCCTCAAAGTCACGATATGTTCCGTAGTTGACGAATACGTATGGTGCAGTGACGTTGCCTGAAGCGCTGTATCCGTGGAATGTAGGTACGCGCTCTGCAAGCTGGCTGGACTTGTCTTGGTCTAGCACGTCTTCTTCCAGTCGGGCTTCGTATTTGATCGCCCATTCAACGTCGCTCTTCTCCTTTCCATGGCTAGTCTCAGAAGACTCCATCAAAGCTAATCGATGGCCTTTGGGATAGTTGATGTACACGTCGTAATCGACAATGGTGCTTGCGACACCCCATTCTTGCCAACGTTCCCTGGTCCACAGCGCCTGACTGAGATTCTTTCCGGCTAGATGCGGTCCGCTCGTGTAGTATCTGCTCCATTCTTCTGCCTTTGCTGCGCTGGGTGTCTCTAGCAGAATGCTCTGTAGAAGGTCGAAATCCAAGGCTGTCTTGCGCGCCCATCCCTCTGGTATCTGCGATGTAGACAAGGACGCGGATAGGGAGAAGCGCGATGCAGGAGATGATTCTTCCTGGCTTGGTGGCGCGAAGTTGAAGATGTAGACGGCAGCAAGCCCACCGGCGATTATGGTTGCGCTCAAGAATGTGGTGCAAAAGAAGCGCAGGCGATGATGCGGGTAACGGTCGCGATGAGGTCTCACGTCGACGCGCTGAATCAGCGGCGTGCTTTCGTCGGCCATGGTTGCTGACTTCTCGTGACTTGTCAGGAGCTGCATACGCCAACTAAGAGTAATCTGACATATGCCTAACCAGAGGCACTTGAGATGACAGTCGAGGCCGGACAGCTTGAGCTATAACGTGCGGGCTCGGTCCGATGTCGTCACAGAAGCCGCGGTATCTTATCAGATCGCGTTGGTTAGCGCGCATGCCGTGTCATGCCAAGTCGAACGTCAACTCATCTCGCATCTTGTTGAGACAGTTTTTCATTATCGCATGGTCTTTTAATCTATCCCCGAATGATCAAGTACATGATCTACATCGTTCTCTTCTCAAAAACTACCGTTGTATGCCATCAACCACTTTTAGCACCTAGTTTCCTAGTTCCATCCTCGGAGCAACCTGTCGTCTTCCACACTGTGCATCTCTTTATGCCATATCCAATTGTCTTCAAGGAAAAATTAACCATATCATTCCACTCCGAATCTCTGTCTCTTTCGCTTTCGAACCTAAGCTGCGCTATCAATGAATGTTGTTGTTGTGTCGCAGGCGGTATAGTGGCCGAGACGGACAACAATGACACAACGAGACTCCAAATTTATATGACATTCAGTCCACACACTACGTCCGGAACGATCTGTGTATAATCTCTTGATCCGCGGCAAATGAGATGTCCCTACCTTCTCAAAACAGGAGCCATCATTACCCTGGCTCCTGCAATCGCATTCCTAGATTTTGAAAGAACTGGTGCTGTACTTCTCACACGGTAACATGGTGAGTAGTTACCACTTTCTATATGGGATGGCTTGCTTAGTAGTTATAGGGTAAAGAAGGTACAGTGGTCGTTTATTTCTTCATCACAGTGACGTTGTCGACTACGACTTGCAACTGACAGCCTCAATCGAGGCCCAAAAGTGTTTGAATCGTCTATTCTTGTTTCTCTACCCACACATACATTTGAGTCTGTAGCTCAAAGCATATCAGGAAACCAACAACTAGCTATTCCACATAATACGCCCCTCAACTCATGGGCTTCGCTGGCGTAAATGCAACGGTCACGCTGCAACACATGTACAGCATGTATAAGGTTTGGCTTATGAATACCCTCGTCCTCAGTAGCTTCCGTAGACACATTGTTCAGGTCAGCGAGTAGTCTCTGCAAGCTATTTTTTCTCTCAACCTTCTCGTGTGCGGGCTCCTAGCTGAGATGAGCAAGCACAAGATGTCGACCACGCATTATGAGCTTTGTGATGATATCCACTTCTTTGGCAAAGGCCCCTGCATAGATATACATAGATGCTATCTCGTACCGAGCTCTCGCGATTCTGCATCTATACAACCGACGAAGATGCATCTTTGGACATAGCCCTGGCGAACTACAAATCTATAATATCGTCAGGGGTGACTAGGACTTGCTCATTCTGGATTGGATCGAGTTGTTAACCTGTCAGCACCTTGAGCGTCTTGCATCGCCCTCGGGTGATGTAACGGAGCGGCAGTTCCTCTACTTCTACGTGGAGATACGCAGGGTTATGTAGGTTTGGAGTAATCTTAAGGTACGTGATCCTAGTATTTGTGACGATGTAGAGGTCTGCATCTCCAACTGGCATTTGCGCTTAGTCGCGTTGACAATACAAGTTGGTAGAGTAAAGTCATGTCTAAACCAGTAGCTATTCTTCTCAATTCCAGCAAAATGCTAGCTTCCACCCCGTTCTCTCCGATGCTGGGCGATGTTAGGTGAAGCAGTGTTTTCAAAAGCGCGCTAATCCGCACTGTATCTTGACCTTCCGCGTCCTTCCTCGCCCCCATCTCGACACCAGTTACTCACATTACACAATACATCACCACCAAAAACGTCCATAATGACTTCACCTACCGATACCAACACGGTCGCTCCTCGCATGATGGAGTTCCCCCGCGCCCTCCGCCTCTGGCATCTGAAGAGGGAGTGCGGAAAGCAGGAAGAGCTCGCCCAAAAGGCCACCCTAGGCTGGCTCAGACAAAAACACCGTCTCAGCTCTCTCAGGGAATGCGAGCGTACTAGATTCTTTACCCAGCAATCGCTGGACCTGAACGAGCTCTGGCTCGTCGACATCAAGAACAAGCTTCTCCGGAAGTGCGTAAAGGAAGTCGTTCGGGCTCAGCGTGCGCTGGTGAGGTTCGAGAAGGCGGTCGAGGCAGCAGTGGAGGAAGAGAAGAGGCTCGACGCCGAGTGGAGGGTCGAGATGCGCAAGCACAAGGAGGGGAATTGAGTTGTTACTGCTGGCTGCCTTGCCGCTCACTTGAGTGACGGCCCATGAAGCACTGTTCACGCAAAGCAGTGTTAGCAGCCAGTTCCCTTGCCCTTCTTCAAGATCAAGCCCTTATTCTTCGCTCTCTTCTTCCCTCTCCTCCCGCAAACCAAACCGACAAGGCCTTGCCATCGCCAAGGCACGGACCCTCCGATCCGAATCGTCTACCTGCGGCTTTCTTCTCTCGGTCATACCTTTGTGCAACCAACATAGCTCTCTAAGCTCCACCGCCCACATGGCAGCTCTACCTCAGCAACAAGGCGACGTCCCTAGCTCCATAACACAATGCTACAGCTGTATCAACAAGTCGCTGTCTCCTTCCTCTCTCCTCAACCCCGCGCCAGGACCGCTCTACGCCCTAAAGGGCTGCAACCACCACATGTGCCGTAGTTGCCTCACCATCCAATACACCGAGAACGGCGACCCACAAACGTTCTGTGCATGCAACAACCCGGCCGACCTGCTCGTCCTCCCAGATACAGCACCCTACCTGTCACCCGCCTACACATCCCTGCCCATCCACAAACAAATTTCCAACACCTCTTCTCACCTCTACGCCGCCAATACGGCCATCAGTATCGACCCCATATTCGCCCAGCAAGTGTTTGAAACAGTCCGTAGCCGAACCCAGCAAAACTTCTCTCTCGCCCTACATACTCTCCCCGCCGACTACCTAGCCCAACGACTCCTCACATACATTGGCAACTGGCCGACAAACTACCTCACCACCCCCGAGTTTGCCGCTGCCGAATTGAAACTTTGTCTAGAGGACATCTTCTACACACACATGGTACGCTTGACTGGGTCCAAGTATCATGCGCTCGACGGCATGTTTGGAGACGACAAACGTGCTGAGATGGTAGGCAAGAGCCAGCTCATCGCGGGCATGCGGAGGATGGACTTTCAGATTGAACTGGCGTTTCTGGCGTGGGAGTTTTGTTTGCAGATTTGCGGTGCGGTGCTGGGAGCTTGGTGGTGGGACGCGTTTCCGAAGACGAATGGACGGGGTGTGGCACTTTCTACGACGGAACGAACGTGATGGGTCTTGAGTGTTTGTGTTTGGTTCTACCGGGGCTTTTGTGTTGGAGTTGGATGATAACACCACATTGGCGTTTAGGTAGATGGGTGTTCTTGCTATTTCTTTTCCTAGTCTTGTATCAAGACGAATAGACGTTTGTTTGCTACTTGCCTTAATCGTGTCTTTCACACCGTATCCTGAACCGAGACAATACAGGTTCCCTCGAATCAGCTTGAATGAGAAGACAGTCGAAACCACAACCTACTGGTATATCAAGGACTCACTTACCTGTATAAGACAATCTTACTCACACCCATGCCAAATTGCAAAGATCAAAGTGACCAAATGAAATTGGCTGCTATGCTACATCAAAAAAAAGTTTATATATACAGAAAAGAATCCACTAGAGCCGTCTCAAACGTCTCATCTTACTTATCACACGGCCACAACAACAACCCGCTTCTCAGACAGACATAGCTCATGCATGCACCTGTTCAGACACCTAGAAGTTGCGAAACGCCCTCGCATGCTGCCTCCTCTTCCCACCAGCCTTAGAGCTAGTCTTTCCGGCCTCACCCTCCAACCAGGTGATAAATTGTTCCAAGGTGAAGGACTTGGGTAGGCCACCACCGCTTGCAGAAGGAGAACCGTTGTTTGTAGGAGAAGACGCTCCTTTGTTTGCAGAAGTTCCGCTATTTCCAGCAGCAGTAGCAGCAGCAGCAGCAGCAGAAGGGCTTGGAGAAGTGGCAGCGCCATTACCATTGGTGGGAGTACCAGCTTTGGGGGGATTTCCAGCGTTGGGGTTACCGTCGTGGGCGGGTGTGCCGTTGGGGAAGGTGAAGCCGCCTTGAAAGGGGTTGTTGGCGTTGGAGGGAGGATTGGAAGATGAAGAGGCGCTGCCGGCGGGAGTGTTGGAGCTGCCCTGAGAGGGAGCTGCACCGGTACCTGGGGCAGCTCCGCCTTTAGAAGGAGCACCACCGCTGAAAGGAGTGTTGCTAGGGCAAGGTTTGTCGCCCGGAAAACGGGAACCACCGGGAAAGCTAGGGAAGGGAGTACCGGTAGGGAAGGGAGTACCGGTAGGGAAAGGAGCGCCGCTGGGGAAAGGGAATGCGCCTACACCGCTGGGGCGAGCTCCACCGGGGAAGCCGGGGAAGCCAGTTGAAGGTGCACCGCTGCTGAAAGGCTTTCCGCCATTGCTGTTGAAAGGCTTGCCGCCGTTTCCGCCATTGAAAGGATTTCCTCCCTTGCCACCGTTTGTAGGAGTGCCGCCATTGCTACCATTTGTGGGAGTGCCGCCGTTGCCGTTCGAAGGAGTGCTGCCGTTGATAGGAGTGCCGTTACTGTTAGCAACAGGAGCTGGAGACGCGACTG
>Ga0265797_10012619_pt1 | contig 10324 bp, 10 predicted proteins | sample P2T30metagenome_FD_192433 | JGI IMG/M metagenome (GOLD analysis project Ga0265797, IMG submission 192433) | Plant litter microbial communities from East Loma Ridge, Irvine, California - P2 T30 | ecosystem: Environmental > Terrestrial > Plant litter > Unclassified | place: USA: California... | reverse complement strand
GAAATGCGAGGCTATGTAGCTGGACTTTCAGACCAAGGTCAGCCTCTCTCCTAACAAATTGTCAATATTTGCTTTTCCGGCAACTTTACGAAAACCTTCAATCCTAAAACCATCTGGTCAAGATGGCTTCCTCGACGAAGCCTTTGCTCCAGTTCACCGACCCGTTCGCCATCATTGTCGATGTGTAAGACTTCCCACTTGATATCATAGCACAGCTTCTTACATATTCTAGGTGCCTCATAGGAGCCGTCGTAGCTGCATATTTGCCGCAGATCCGTCAGCTTCGCAAGTCCACGACCAGCGAGACACCGTCGATTGCTGGACTCTCGCCACTCTACATCTTCTCCCATGGCATTTTCTGCAATTATCAGCTGTCTTTCGCCCTGTCAACTCTTTGGGGATCCGAGATGCCAACCAAGCTGTCGACATTTGACTCGTACTTATGTGTTGCCCAGCTCTTCGCACAATGGATGTGCGCAATGACCATGTGAGTCGTCTCCAAACAGAATGTATGCCATGAACTGACTTCTAGTAGCGTTGTGGTTTATACAATGGGCAGCTCTAAACGAAATTGCGGAAAGTTCAGCGTTCCGGCACTGGTATACATGCACGCCCTCTTCTTCGTCTTCTTCGCTATGAAGGCTATCAACGAGCCGAAAGGATCTGGCTCGCATGCGGAATCACTGATGCTACAAGCCGCTCTTGTTTACATGGCTGCATTCTCGATGCCGCTCGTCTTACTGCTGCAGCTCTGCGCTCAGTATTGGGAATTACGCAAAATGGCCGACTACGGCGCTCTGAGCCCGAGATCATGCTGCATGCAGGCAGCTGTCATGGCGATCATGGCCCTTCGACTTTTCATCAAGATGGGCTCCCCCTTCAAAGATGTTTCTGGTGGGGAGAACTTGAGGAATCTCCTCGGGACGCTTATTTATGCCTTGGACTCGCTTCCCGATGCCATGACGATATATTTGAAAGGCTTCCTGTCTTTCAACTTCCTGTTGTGGGTGGGCGGCGCTGCGATCGTACACATTGCAACAAGAGCCAGCAAGACTTGCACGGCCGAGAAGAATGTGGAGTTGGGTGTAGTGCTGCACTAATGGGCCAGATATTATTGTCCGACCTCTGCAGCGTTGGCTAATTAATCATATCTCAGAAAGACTTCACGCCATCTCCATTTTGCCGGTATCAGGAATTGAGCCAGTGCCTTGACCTTGAACACCATCGACCCCTTTGAATCTAAAGCTTTTTGACTTCGACGCAAGATTCATCCTCGCACTCCCCGACAACATCATCCTTCAAACTCGCCTCTGTGGACTTGGCAGTATTCTTGATCTTCTCCTCCACCTTTCTCAAGTGATTCTGCCATTTCTCCTCATCAACCACCACGACCACCTGGCCGTCCGGCTCGCGGTAACCAGTGAAACACCCCCTTGGTAGTTCTTGTTTCTTTCCGGCGCGGTCACAAATCAACTTGTAATCCAGGAAGGTCGGAAACGCGCGTGGTACAGACCGGTCGACCGTACAATGAAATTTAATTGTCTTTGTCTGGGAGCAGGCAGGTCTGTGCTGGTTCCAGTGTGCTTCCTCGCAAATAACGCTGCAGTAGAACGCATCTTCGCAGCGGCTGCAGCGCTTGAGGTCTGTGGTAGCTGTTTCGCAATGGACACAAGTGGGTTGCGACATAGTGATGGGATTCAAAGTGGGTTGTTAGAATGCGGGAAGTCCATGATGAATTTTTTTTATGCCGTTTGTTATGCATAGTCCACCATAGCCCAAAGGCGACGCAGTGAATATTCTTGTGCCTAGCCACCGAGGGAACAAATCTGTAGCAAATGACCGCGAAGCCCACAAGATCGTGACTTGTGCTCGTTGACCAAGTGTCATGTATCGCATCTCCGCCGACGATATTATATGCAGCCTTGGCGCCGCCGCGTGTTTGTATCGAGACACGCTACATCATTGCAGGAATATCATCTGACTTATCCCATAATCGAGCTACTCTATTCTAACGATGCTAGTCTGGAATCGCTACCGTGAGTCCACGACTCTTGGCTCTTCAGAATCCTTACATGTCAACCCAAAAGCCTAGACCTGTGCGCGCGTGGTCGCACCAATGTTCTTGCCAATCGGAATGAGGAAACCGCTAGCCTTGACCTTACCATCAGAGCCGCGGGCGCCCTTGAGCACCGAAGGGTCGACACTCTCGAAGGCACTGTTGGGCCAAGAGCCAGACTGCCAAGAGTTGCCCGAAGCAGTGACGGAGGATACAAGGGTGACCTGCGAGCTACCGACATTGCCGGCGGCGATGTTGTTCTTAAGCGACGACGTCGAGCTTCTGAAGTTGAAGCCGACATCGCCGTTGTCCCAAGCGGTGTTGCGCTCCACGGTAAGCTTGCCCGGGTTGCCGTTGTCGATGAAGCCCTTCTTCGCGTTGCTGAAAGCGATGTTGTTCTTCAAGATGTGGTTTGCTGGAGGGTTGTCGGTGATGCCGAGCTTGAAGCCGTTTCCATCGCCATTGAAGTCCTTGAAGTTCCAGCGGTTGAAGCCGTTGCCCCAGGCGTAGACCTCTTCTAAGGTGACGGCAGAGCCGAACATGAAGAGGTCGAGGCCATCGTCGACGTTGTCCCAAAGGCGGGCATTGCGGAGGACATTGCCTTCGCCTGAGCCTTCCTTGCAAGCGAAGCCGTCTGCGCTCTCTCCGTTCTTGCGGGGGTCGCGGTTGCGGTACGAGTCCAGGTAGATGACGGTGTTGTTTGAGGAGGCACCCTGGAGCTGGAAGCCTGTCTCGTAGTTGTCGTGGGTGGTAATGAGCTCGTAGTAGTTGTGCGAGGCGTCTCTGGCGTAAATGCCGTACGGTCCGTTGATCAGTCTGGTTCACAATTAGTCATGTCTACGTGCTCCGAGTCAATGCCAAACATACTCAAGGTTGTAGAACTTCCAGTAGTTGCCCTTCTCGATATGAAAAGTACCTCTCTCTTTGTTCGGCAGGGATACGTCCAGCCCATAGGGGGTTCTGATTTGGTTATTAGAAAAGCGGCTAGTCGACAATGATCTCGCAAGCCTGCACCTACCCAGGAAGGCCCTCTCCATCGATGATGACTTTCTCCTTCGCATAAGAACGGAGAGTGATCGGTGACGTCCTAGTTCCACTCTTCGTGATTTGAATGTTCGTTGTCGGCTTGTAGGTACCGGCGCGAAGGTAGATGGTATCTCCAGCAGCAGCCGCGTTCACGGCCGACTGGATTGAGCCGTATGGTGCTGTCTGGGAGCCTGATCCGGTGCCCGATGGTGAGACATAAATGTCCTTGCACTGCACAGTGCTGGCCAAAGCCGTAAGCACGGCAGCAAAGTCGAGGATTGATGATCTGACCATTGTGTTGGAAGAGTTATTGATGAAGGATTCATGAAATTGTCCATTCCTTCCAGAGTACTTGTACTTGCAATCCTAGAAGGTATGCTTTGATGTCGTTCTTAGGGTTCACCTACAAACTCATATCAGTGCAACCGATGTTCCACCAAACAAGTCAGTTTCCACTCCACTCTCCGAAGGTGTAGCCAGTGACAGCCCGGTTGCACAGCCTCGCCTTCTTGGCAAACGGCAACAGGAGGTAGTAATAAGCACAGCATCAGGGCAGAATGGCAACATTGCCCAGCAAATCGTCTACCCATATCAGTCGTTGAATCCACAAGAGTGCTTATACACGAAAGATCACCGGCACTATTCTGACTTGTCAAGAGCTGCTCCACATGCATGCGAGATATAGTTCCGACGATGCTGGAATATATTTGTTCCGTATGTGGAAGCGCCCACTCCGATACAAAAGTGGCAAAGCGCCTTCGTTGGTCGTAGTATAATGCGAAACTCTAGTGAGTTTGACATACAATCTTGCCCTAAGGTTTACCATAAGTAGCCGTGTCTAGAGCTGTCCACCCTGGTCAGCCTGTGTTATATGAAGTCTTGCCACATGGTCCGCGTTGGAAGCGAGGACTCCGGACATTCGCTGCACATTTGACTAAAATTGTAAAGCAGCAGCTAAGTAGAATCACACTCCAAGGGTTCGTGTCATAACAATACCGAGTCTGCCAGCCCCCCTTCGGAGGTTGCGTTTTCGTGCCGCAGACGTCACGCCAAGCGATTTCGCGCAGTTCAGCAACGCATTCTTCATCGTTCTCCCATCAAAATATCTCGCGTTCAGATTACGGCCCATGCAAACAGCGAAAGAGAGAGAAATGCAACTCAAGTGAAGAGCCTCAAACGAGGGTACTCGGCCTGCCTCGTCGATCACACATTCTGGAGAACCACATCGGAATCAAGGCACGCAGTGCGGCCCGACATGCAAGAACATGCAAGTTATGCGCCCAGGTGTTCGGCATTGTCCACGGGGAACTGAGTACGTCTCCAGTGAAAGCGTCCAGATTCGCTCATAAGTCGTGGATCATTGATTACTTACCTATTCTGTCGGTACCCGTCTTCTTCTGTCAAATCGGCAGCCTTTCATAGACGGGGTTCAAGATCGTAGAGCAAAAGTCGTGCAGTACAGAGCTAGAGTAGCTCTAGCTGCATGCCAGCAACAATTTGGGATGATTGGCTAACGAGGATTCTGGCCCCCTTCGTATCTAAGCCTTCGTGCATATAGCTACGACCACGAATCCGCAGCAGCACAGCCTTGCGATCATGTCCATCATACAAAGAGCGACCCGACTCTACAACCGCAATTCGCCATGCATCGCACATTCTATCTTGCTGACTGGCATCGCAATCCATCATGCTAGACCCACTCAGTGCAGTTTCTCTGGCAGCCGCCATACTACAATTCGTCGACTTCGGAAGCAAGTTCATAGTATCTGGCTACGAGATTTACCGGAGCGCTGACGGCGCAACGGAAGAGAATCTTGACATCGAACACCTCACGCTGATGATCCACGAGTTCCAGGAGCGGTTCTCGCCATCCCCAAACCCACTCACCCGCAGCGGGCAGGAACTGCAAAAACTTGCCCAAGAGTGCAGCAACGTCGCCGAAGACCTGCTAGCGCTGCTGGACAAGCTCAAAGTCAAAGACAAGGGTACATTCCGTACATGGGATGCCATCCGGCAGAGCTGTCGGCTTGCATGGAAGAAAGGCGAGATTGCAAAGAAGGAGAAGCTGCTCAACAATATTAGTACTCAGGTGAATTCTCGGTTGTTGTATATGATCCGGTAGGTGCCACATTGATTTATCACGTACAGGTCTGCCTGAGTGCCAGCTTAGACTTGCAGCTCATCGTGCAAAACCATGCTGCAACGATCAGACCAGGTCGATTCGGCTCATGCTACCCAGCATGGACCGCTCACCTTGACGTTCACACAGCTGCATATCTGCGCTATCCTACCTTGTAATGCATCAAACGCTCTCTGACGTTAGTAGTACAGAAACATCGTCTGCATCGCTTCAGTTCCAGCGCTTGCAAACTGCATGCGACGAACTGCAAGTAGATTTGAAGGCAGAAATCCGAAGCGCACAAGACGACCTTCTCGCAGAACTAAAAGAGCAATCATCAATTCTCAAGGCCATTGGACACCAAAAGAATGACCAGAAGGGAACGGAGAAACCCCAGGATCATCGCAAGGCGTACTATTTGTCTCTGCAAACTCTGCCGGTTCAGATGGAAAGTTACGTGCAAGTCATCAGCAACGTGTCCAAATCTCAAGAAATTCTGAGAAGCCTCTTGGTTGCCGAGATTGGAAGCCGTGAAGGCCAGATTCATGAAGCGTACGAGCATACTTTCGACTGGATCTTCGACGGCGGCAAAGGCGGAAAGAACCACGAACAACACAGAAATGTCAATGCTGCGCGGGCCCGCTTCAAAACATGGCTGCGCTCAAGCAGCGAAGTGTTTTGGATAAACGGCAAAGCTGGTTCCGGCAAGTCTACCCTCATGAAATTTCTTGCCGACCATCAAAGGACCCAGGAGGTACTGCGTCAATGGGCAGGTGACGAGAACCTAGTGGTCGCCAAGCACTTTTTCTGGAATGCGGGCACTAAGATCCAGCAATCTCACATTGGCCTCATGCAAGACTTGCTGTACCAGATCCTACTAAAATGTCCAGAGCTTATACCATTCACCTCAGTTGAAAGATGGGATGCCGGCGAGACTTCTACCCGTCGCAGTGAAGTCTGGACACGAGAAGAGCTCGCCACTTCACTCAGAAAAATTATGGAACGAGGCAAGCTAAACTCTCGGTTCTGTTTCTTCATCGATGGCCTGGACGAATACGCGGATGAAACGGCTGGTGAGCATTATGAGCTTATCAAGTACCTCGACCTCCTCGCTCAGTCTCCTCAAGTCAAACTCTGTGTATCTAGCCGACCATGGACTGTCTTCGTGGACCATTACAATGGAAAAGAGGAGCTCACTCTGGTGCTTCAAGACCTCACATCTCAAGACATGTACGAGTACGTCAAAGGCATGCTCGGAGAAGACGAGCGCTTCCGTCGTCTCGAGGCTCGCGAGCCAGAAGCGCTGGGCCTCGTTTCTCGCATCCGGGACAAAGCCGAAGGCGTGTTCTTCTGGGTTTATCTCGTCGTGCGATCTTTACTCAGAGGTCTTTCTGAGCACGATGATACCGTCGAGTTGGAGCGCCGACTATCCGAGATCCCGGCCGATCTGACCGACTTCTTCCGAAAGATCTTCGACAACATCGATGCATTTTACCGGCGAGAGGCCATGCGAGCCTTCCAGTTATCCGCCATCGCCATGCCGTTGCCATTGATGGCATTCAAGTACATTTCCAAAGAAGTCGTGAACCCGCGGTATGCGTTGGAGCTGACGGCCGACGAACTCCGAGTTTCGGATGAGAAAGCCCGGGATAATGTGAACAAGTGGTGTCGAGATCTTCTCGAGGTCAAGGATTGGACCGAGGTGCTCTTTTTGCACAAAACAGTGAAGGACTTCCTCTTGACGCACGAAATGCAGGCACAGTTTGAGGAACATCCCAGCTGTCAAAGCAGCCCCCGACGAGCAATGTGCACGATGCTCTTGGCCGATATCAAAAGTACGGGCGTGTGCGGGCTCGACAGGGATTCAGATAGTTTTGAGCAGCCTGGAAGAGAAATGATCGGGTGGGCGTTGCAGTGCGAGAGGATCGACGCCGCAACGCCTACAGATATTCTGGACGAACTCAGCATCATAAGGAAGCCAATGGTCGAGTGGTGGGTACGAGGGCTGTTCACTGGCCGGAGACCGAACAATGTTCTGGAACACGCCGTGGAGATGGGTCTCCGCACGTATGTAGGCCATTGCCTCGAGCGCGACCTGAAGGCTTTGACCGACATCCTTTGGTATGCCTCGCCGCTCAACTCGAATGTTACTGGTGACGATTGTGCCATGCTCAATCTTCTCCTCGAAAAGGGTGTCGATCCAAACCAGCGTTGCCCTGCTTTTTTCCGAAAATCCACAGGATCCTTGAAGACAACATGGGAGCACTTCCTACTAGTTTGTCACGATGATCGTAGCGGGAGGCTGCGACACTGGGCCCCTTCCTGGATCTCCCACGGCGCGTGCATCGACCGCAAAATTGCGATAGGCCATAATCGCCTGGATGTCCGAACATGCCTTCTGACCGAAACGGGGCACTGGCCTGGTGTAGCGAAGGCTGAATGCGAGCGTCAAGTGGATGCCTGGCTGGCAGATGCACGTGCAAGACGTGTAGCGAAACCACTGGCTGAAAGATCGGAGCCTTTGAAGAGGCCTTCGTTGCGCGCCAAGCTGAAGAGTTGGCTGGCTTGAAGCATCATACATGGATCATCTAGGACATAACGTGGCCTTCAGGGCCGTGTTTGGAAATCGAATTCTTCGCCGGATCTCTGTCCGTCCTTACAGTACTCCTCTTCCGTGCCCCACTCCAAGGACGACGTTGATTATGTTCGGCTCCTCGGTAGTCTGCGACGCCGGACATATTTACCGCTACCCAGAACAATAGTGCACCACAAAGCATTTCGCGAGACTCTGTGGCGCTCGATCGACAGGTGTGCCGAACATAGTGGACGCGAGGGACCCATGACTTCCTGATCTTTCCAGTCACAAGTTGTGATGTCTCGAACATATGCACCCCTGCGGACAGTCCCGATAGCGGAATGCAACATGTACGATACCACGCCGCGCTCGTCGAGTCCCATTTCAAGGGCCGAGCGAGCCCATATGCCCGTGAACGCCTCTTCTCTTGAGACTTCGAGGCTGATCGTGATTGGGCAGTCGTCGTAGTCGTTGGCGTCGGCTTGCCAGCACTCGCATTTTTTCGAGTCGCTCGTGCTCTTAGTCTTGGAAAGCCAAGTGCTAAAGTCCAGGGGTGTGAAAGCCGCGCCCACGACGACGAAACGGGACGCATCAGAGCAGGCCCGAAGCACAAGATCGAACTTGTCGCCAACGAGCAGGATATCACCGTCTTGCATCGACTCGCAAGCGAGCGCGAATGCTTGTCCTTCCGCAAAGACAGCAACCACGCCTTTGGCCCTCAAAGATCTATCGTTGTAGTCAGGAAGCCACGAGCTGAAATTCTTGTGTCTTGCTGGCGAGGTCTTGAGGTCCACATGGAATCGTCCCGCAGTATCTTGTTTAACGACAAAAGCGCCGCAAACAGTTTGGGACCATTGTTCACGATCGCTGGATTGGCCGTTGCGTCTGTAAGGAGCCAATAACTCACTGTGCATGGCATCAGAGTACTCACCATCCAGGTCAAGAGCCTGCACTATGTCAGAGACATGTGAAAAATCCAGGGTGACCATCCGGCACATTAACTGGTAAGCCAACTGGGATAAGGTCATGTTGTAATCCGGCAACAGTCGACTCTGTCCGAGACCGGTCCAGTCCACAAGCGAAAGCACGCTGAAGACACGATCTCGAGGATCTCCGCAGCGGAAGCGCGAGGTTTCCGTGAGATATTGTGCAATTTCTGTATAGCGACCGCCAGCGCCAATTTGGTTGACGATCTTGTCGAGCGTGAAAATCTCGAGCTCAATATTCAGCATAGGCATGTTTGTCAGCGTGTCGTAACTGACAATCTCCAGCCGCCCGGCAATATCCAGCATCAGAGTCCAATCAAGCCTATCTTGTCCGCAGAGCACGATAGTGCGATCCACACCCCCGGCGAGCTCTCGCACAATCCAGGCTCGCGTGAAGTATGGCCTGAGCGATAGCTCGTTCCACTCAGCAATGAGGTTTTTGACAATAATTCCATCTTGGGCAGTCGTTGGGAACCGCGTTTCCGGACGTGTGAGCCCGTCAGGATACCACATCCATTTCATCGTCGACCTGTCGATTTCGCGGGCCTCATGTGCTGCCCACTTCCGAGTTATCGGCAGTCCATCCAACGCCAAGATAGACTCAATGAAAGGAGCTGTGGGTCCGATGCACGCCAGAACAAGCGATGCCTTGACGTAGATCTCGCCCATGATAGTCACCTGAGCCGACTTCTCAGCCAAGTCATCTTGGTTAATGCAAAGCGCGTCAATCCACACGTAAGAGCCCGGAAAGTGCAAAACCGTCTGCTGCAGAGCCTCGAAGCAGTTGTCGCGGATCTGGACCATTAAGCCGTTGACCTCGATCGCGTTCCGGGCTGGCGAGGTACCGCAGACATAGGAGACAGCGTAGTAAGGCGGCGCGGAGTCCTTGTCCCAAACATCGAGCGTGGCCGAGATGTCGTCGTCAGTCGAGTCGGGGTCAAGACGAAGCAGTCTGATTTGCGTTGCAGGGTCACGAAAGGCAACTCGCGTGGAGCCCGAGAGCTCGCTGATCGGGCTCCCAACCTGATACCGTGATAGAATCGTTCGTAATAGCTTTGCTTCGCACCTCGCGGTGAATTTCGCTATTCTTCGCATTTGTGCTTTGCGGTTGGAGAGTGTAGGGAAGGTGTACTGCTCAGCCGCAGAGGTCGTAGTTACTGCTCAGCCGCATCGCCTATCTAGTGCTCCACCGTCGAATGCTAGCGCGTAAAGAGCCCTAAGGCAGACCTCATAGCACAAAAGGCGTCGTTTCGTAGAAGTCGACGATCGATGTCAGTTGTGTCTGGTGGTGTCGGCCTATCTTCCTAGCCAGACCTCTCGCACGGCAGCTGCGCTTGAAGGGCCTGCCTGATATGATTCCTGTGATCCGGTCTATACCTTTCGAGGGCCTGATGCCAAAAGGCGCTTTTTGTTCAAATCTACGGCTTACAGAAATACCCTAAACGACGCAAACAACATACCACTCGCAGAAAGAACGCAGAACGCCAATTGTATACATATAGGCGAGCAATGGTTCGTCCGCACGCTGGTTCGTACGTACTAGCCCTCCTTCCTCACTACAT
>Ga0265797_10012617_pt1 | contig 10326 bp, 9 predicted proteins | sample P2T30metagenome_FD_192433 | JGI IMG/M metagenome (GOLD analysis project Ga0265797, IMG submission 192433) | Plant litter microbial communities from East Loma Ridge, Irvine, California - P2 T30 | ecosystem: Environmental > Terrestrial > Plant litter > Unclassified | place: USA: California... | reverse complement strand
ATTGCCGAGGGATGCCGATGAAGGGCCAGAGAAGAGAGTCAGGAGCGGAGAAGTGACGCCTGCGCTTGCGACGCCGACCCAAGATGTTGTGATGGGAGGCATGGGGGCGTCCACTAGCAGTTTGGCAGAGAAGAAGAAGGCTGGGCGACCTAGGAAGAGTCTTGCCTGAGATGGTGCTAGATTTCTAATGATATTTCGGAGGCTTTGAAGTAGTCTTCCCCCATGTACAAGTACAAATGATACCCAATCTTTAGCGTTAAAACACCTCTGCTCTGCTCTGTCGTTACAATTGGTCATAGGTCTGCGTACAGGTCTGCATTACGAGTCTCAAGAGCTTGGAGTTATGTGAGTTGTTGTCATCTCATGTCTGTCTTATTCCTCTCACTCAAATGTGAGATCTGGAGTTATCTTCGCTCGACTCCGATGCCAAGATATCTGCTGCGGCCTGCTTATCCCGGTTAGACCACCCGCAGTGTCGCTATCTACCAGTTGACATACGTTTGTGCCTTCATCACACTCCGCCTCCACATCAAAGTAGGGTCAACGCCTTTAGGTCATACTGCTGCAACACCTCTTCGTTGCTGATTCTTGACGGTTCAGGATAGCGCAAGCGCGCAATACGTAACCGGAAAGATGCCCAACTACAAAGCCATCTTCACCAAGGCATACTGGACATTTGCCATCCTAGGTATAATATGGGCGGCTTTCGTAGGGCTATTAGTGAACCCCACGGCACAAAGACAGTACGTTCATCAGTATCGTCTCTACGGATTGTAAACACCGGACCTGACACCGACTTAGCGCTCTCTACGCCCATAAGTTCCAAACTTCCTTCTTGCATAACGTTTCTAACCCTGAGGAATTTGGATTTGCGAGTAAGCATCTTACATTAATCTCTGCTATGTTCGATACTAACTAAATCCTGTAGAGGGCCAGGTTCAACCTTTCTGGCTTACTACTGCGGATCAAGAGAAGCTGTTTTGCTGGCATGTGCTTCCTTTAGATGTTTATCTTGAAAATGAACACGAGCTTTACACTAAGGCTGTTTCGGGAGAAATTGTAGATGAGTTGAAGGGGACGGTTGGGGAGAAGCTGTTGAGTAGTGACCCGGAGAGTAGAGTCGTGGTTAACTTTCATGGTGTAGGTTTTACTTTCGTTCGGTTCTTTACTCTTTCTTTTAGCATGTCTCTCTTCTATCTCTGTAAAACCCACGATCCGTTTGCGTCTTATTTCTCTCTCCTTTTCGATTTCAGGTCACTCATTTCAGAACCTACGCTCCTTCAATCTCCCCGCCAGTCATTGACATCTTTCAACACCATACAGTTTTGATCGGCTCATGCTAACTCACCCAGAATGCCGGTCACATAGCCCAAGGACATCGCCCATCAACTTACCGCTCCATCTCCGGCATCCCGAAAACTCACCTGCTTACGTGCGACTACCGCGGCTTTGGTCTATCTACCCTAAACAATAACCCTCACATCCCCACGGAAACTGGTCTCATAACTGACGCCACTTCCTTGATATCCTACCTCAATGACAACCTTGCTCACCCAAGCACCCGCACCGTCCTCCTAGGCCAAAGTCTCGGTACCGCCGTAACATCAGCAGCAGCCCTCTACTTCACCCAACCAACATCTGAACTTATTCCTGCCATATCGTACCCATCCGCCATGGCGAGTTCTAAACGGCAATTTGATGGGTTCGCTGGCATAGTGCTAGTAGCACCCTTCACCTCCTTGCCCCAACTCCTCAAGACATACAAAATTGGTGGCATCTTCCCCGTCCTAAAACCACTACAATCCTACCCCAGAATAGCAAACTTTCTCACATCTCGCATCATCGATCAATGGCCCACACTTCTCCGTCTGCGGACTTTGATCTCGGCACCTTCCAGCAAGAAGAACGGGTTCCGCATCACCCTCCTACACGCGCGCAACGACCAGGATATCACGTACTGGGAATCCGAAGCCTTGTTCGAGCCACTGGCTTCTCAGATGCTGGGAGAGGAAGGTGTTGTCGCAGAGGAAGAAAGAAGGACGATTCAGGGTGGTGATAGAGTGAAGAGGGGGGCTTTTGCGTATAAGAAGGTGGAGGATGATAAGGGGCATAGAATGGTGGAGCTGGAGGTTGTAAGGTTTGGTGGGCACAACGAGGTTGTTGGGTGGACGCAGGTTAGTCTTGCGGTTAGGAGAGCCTTTGCGAGGAAGACGTTGAGGCCGGGGTTAGACGTGGAGTAATTCTTTGGAGCAATCAGGGATAGGAAAGAACAGGGAGGACATGGATTGGGTTGGTGAAACTGGAGCTGTTGAGGGGATATCATTCGTCGTCGTGTGGCGGCGTTATATACTACATGTACAATACTTCTACACCTTTCTACCCATTCATCCCACAAGAAATGCGCCAGACGTCCGTCAATGTAGATAGATGTAGGCTTCTAGCCTTTAGATAATGAAAAGCTTGTTGTAGCTTTCCCACAGTTTCTTTTCCCTGATGCGACTCATGCTTAGAAGGATGAGCTCAAGCATTCTTGTCCTTTTGTTCTTTTTCATACTTAGCCACGAGCTCCTTCTGCAACTGCGGCGGCGCAGGACTGTAATGGCTAAACTCCATGCTGAACTCTCCCTTACCCTGCGTACTAGCGCGCAACTGACTACTGAAGCCAAACATGCTGTTCAAACTACAATCCGCGTAGACGGTAAAGTCCTCAGGACCAATCTCTGTATCGTTGATAACAGCGTTACGCTTGTTCAGCAGACCAACAACGGAACCCTGGAACTCGTTGGGCGCGGTGATGGTGGTCTTCATAAGCGGTTCAAGGACCTGTGGCGCACCAGCTTGGAAGGCTTTGCGGAAAGCCTGTTGTGTAGCATTCTTGAAAGCCATTTCCGAGGAATCGACAGCGTGGGTAGCTCCGTCGTTGATGACCATGGAAGTACCCAGGACCTTGTGGCCGAGAAGTGGTCCCTTGGCTGTTGAGGCCATGAAACCCTTTTCACAGGCAAAGAGGAACTTTTCGGAAATCGTGCCACCAGAAATTTGCTGCTCGAACTTGTTCTCGCCTAGGGCTTCGCTCGGCTCCATCCAGCCTACTACACGGGCGAAGTCTCCTGATCCACCACTCTGCTTCTTGAGTGTGTGGTCAAAGTTGACGCGCTTGGTAATTGTCTCGCGGTAAGCGACTTGTGGTTGTCCAGTCTCGCACTCGACGCGGTATTCACGGCGCATGCGCTCCACGTAGATATCGAGGTGCAATTCTCCCATACCAGAAATAATGGTCTCTTGCGATTCAGTGTCGGTGTGGACTCGGAAAGTAGGATCTTCGCGCGTGAATCGGCTCATAGCCTTGCTGAAGTTCGGTGTGTCCTTGGTGTGCTTGGGCTTGATTGACAGCGAGATGACGGGTTCAGGGACGAACATGGAGGTCTAACATGTTAGCTTGGCTACAGCATAGCAATGATGCCGGGTACTCACCATAGTGTATCCGAGGCCACCATCTGTGAAGGTATCTCCAGACGCGCAGTCGACACCGAATACGGCGCAGATTTCTCCGGCACCAATCTCGGGAATCTCCTCCATATCGTTGGAGTGCATGCGCACAATCTTTGGAATCCTAACCTTCTTGTCTGACCTCGCGTTGAATACGTTCATGCCCTTTCTCAAGGTACCCTGGTACACACGGATGTACGTCAATTGTCCAAAACTGCTCTCTTCCAACTTGAAAGCCAGACCGACAAATGGCAATGAGTTGTAAGAGACCAGTTTGACCGGAGCTTCCGCTCGCTTCTTGTCCAATGCCATGTTCTCGACTTCGGAAGGGTTCGGTAGGTAGTCGCAAACGGCGTCGAGCATCGGTTGGACAGACTTGTCTGCAAGTGCTGAACCCATCATGACTGGGGTGAACTTGAGAGAAATGGTAGCTCGTCGAATTGCAGCCTTGATCTGGGGGATCGTTGGTTCCTGCTCGTCCAAGAAGAGCTCCGCGATCTCGTCATCGACATCGGCAAGTGTCTCGATGAGCTTTTGTCTCTTCTCCTTGCAGAGCTCAACGATATCCGCAGGAATTTCGTCCGTCTCCCGAATAATTTCACCCTTGGGTCCTTCGTTGTAAATCGCCTTCATCCTGACCAGATCTACGACGCCCAAAAAGCCGTCCTCGCGTCCAATGGGTACTTGGAGGGCCGCAGCTGGAATGCGAAGCTTCTGGTTAATCTGGTCGACAGCCTTCCATGGGTTGGCGCCCATACGGTCCATCTTGTTCACGAAAGAAATTCTAGGAATATTGTATCGCCTCATCTGCCTGTCGACGGTGATGGTCTGACTCTGCACACCACTAACAGCACAAAGAATCATGACAGCTCCATCCAGGACGCGCAGCGCTCTCTCCACCTCGATGGTAAAGTCGATATGGCCGGGTGTATCGATCAAATTGATGTGGTATTTCTCCTCCTTGCCTTCGTCATTCTTCTTGATCCAATCACAGAAAGTCGCAGCGGACTGGATAGTGATACCCTTCTCACGCTCGAGATCCATAGAGTCCATCTTCGCACCCACGGCATCTTTGCCTCGGACTTCGTGTATAGCGTTGATTCGGCCGGTGTAGAAGAGGACGCGTTCGGTGGCGGTCGTCTTTCCAGAGTCGATGTGTGCTGCGATGCCAATGTTTCGTACTCTCGATAATCGCTCCCATTCGACAGGGTCTAGGTTCTCGACAATTTTCTCTTGCGTCAAGGTAGACGGGTCTTCCTTGGCCTGCTCCAACCTAATTTCTCAATCAGCCTTCAATTGCTTTCTCGCCATCGCAAAGCCAGATTGTGGTACATACACTTGGGCGGCCGCAGACTGCCATCTTCGCTGTGGCTGTGTTGTTTGACTGCCGATCCATGTGTCGGTCTTGGTTCCATTGGTATAAGGTGTGCGCGTTGCCGCAATCGTCGAGAGAGTGCATCGTGACGGCGTTCTGGCAGCCGACCGAGCAGAACAGCGGAGACTGCTCGTGGCGAGCGATTGCGCTCGGAAAAGAGATTGAACCCTCATCTTGAACACCCTAAGACGCTTCAAGAAGAAAAAGAACGAAAGGACGACGCGGGGTCTGCTGTCGCTTCGGAATGTCGAATTGCCCGCCAGGAAAAAGTTGGGCCATCGGAGTTTCGGGCGGAGGTGCCAGTCACGTGCCGACATATCACACATGTGTAGCGGGCATTTCTTTTGCGCGATTGGAGTACCAATTGGAGTGAAGAATGGGATTGAGATCTACAGGTAATTTCTGCCAGCTTCTGCGAAGCCTATCGCTAAATGAACAACTATGCACGCAAATAGTCCTTATCCAAACCCATCTCTCCGCTCCTTGTCCTTAGGTATCCGCCCATGAATATCATTTGCGCCAAACAATCGCTCCAGAAAATGCTGTAAAGAAGTGAAAGAAGGGTAAAAGCTGGGTAGATAGAATTTGTCTTGAATCCGTGTGGTTTGCGGTTAATGGCAACCTGAGACAGGGCCATGCATTGCAGACGTAGGACTTTCGGATTGTTGTACCGCAGGATGTGAGATGCGCGACGTCTTGTCTACCGGATGGTCTCCTCCTGGAAGTTTGGTGTCTGAATCTCTGCGACCGACGATTCCACATCTTGGACTGGAGTGGCGGCCTTCTCTGGTTCTTCTGGTGTCTCACTGATGGTGGCGTCTTCAGATGCCTGCTCAGAATGCTCAGCTTCCTTTACAGGCTCATCCTCAGTCTTGTGCTCTTCAGAGTGTCCGTTCGTTACGACTTCCTTGGCCTTGGCCGCGACCTCTTCTACCTTCTTCTTTCCTTTCTGTAGAGTACTAGGCTTGGAAGCTGCTGGAGCTTTACGGGGTGGAGACGAAGCCTTCTCGTGGGGCTTGTCGTGTGTCTTGCTGGAGCTGGCAGCTGTTGGTCGCATCATACGCTCAAGGAATCCCCCTTTAGGCGCAGCGCTTGCAGTTGAGGTACGTGATTCAGGTCGCTTGGGCGCGCTGGGTGCGAGGGACGTTCGCGAGGTTTTTGGTGCCGCGGTCTTTGGTGGTGCAGCACGGGTTGTAGTGGACGGCTTGCGTGTGACCTTGGGCTCCTCGCCATGTTTGGCAGCTGAGGCAGCGGTGGGCGCGGTCAGGCGAGATGGCAGGCCGACTGGACGGGTAGGCGACTTCGGGGTTGGCTTCTTGAAGCCAGTTGGTGAGGTGCTGTAGCAGTGTTAGTACCGGCGCATTGCTTCAAATCGTATTGGACGTACCTTTTACGTGGGGCGGAGGTGGTTGGCTTGGGGATTGCAGGCTTCTTGTTCTCCCCAGGCGCAGCAGCAGGCTTAGCTTTAGCTGCGGCAGTGGCCGTAGGCGCTGTAGCTGAAGAGGATGATGCTGCTGGTCGCAGAGAAGTGCGGCTCGTCTTTGCTGTAGGAACTTTGGCCGCTGGAGCTTTTGTTACAGGAGGTTTGGCGGTGGGCGCTTTGACTGGCTCCTTAGGAGCTGCTGGCTTTGGCGCAGCTGCCGGCTTCGTAGTCTTTACGGGGCTAGGCTTCGGAATGGAGGCAGGTGTCTTGGCCTTGGTAGGGGTTTTCGGTGCAGCTTTAGGTAGTGGGCTTTTGGCGGGTGCGGCAGGTGCCTTGGTAGGTTTGGTGGTAGAAATTGCGGCAGGCTTCTTCAGCTCCGACTTCTTAGTCGCAGGAGATCCATTGTCCTTTGCTTTGCTCTCAGCCGGTACAGCAGCTTCCGCAGCAGGTTCATCGCTCGAAGCTGCGACCTCTGTAGGCGCAGAAGGAGTAGTAGGCGCGTCGGAGACCGCAGTCTCCTCAGTGGGCGCTGCTGGCCGTAGGGCAAGCTCTTCCTGAACTCCGGTCACAGGCTTGTCTGGGTTCTCAGCAGGTTGGGCAGTGGCTGGAGCAGGGGCAGATAGCTCTTCGTTCGCGGCGGCAGCTTCCTTTTCGCCAGCAACCTCCTCTGCGATGGCAGCTTCTTCGACGACAGCGGCTTCCTCCGCAATGGCGTTTTCCTCAGCAACAACAACGTCATCGTCGACGGCAGCTTCCTCAAGCGCAGGCTTGCTCTCCTCTTCTACAATAGCTTCCTCGGTGGGGACTGCAGGCTTGAGCGCAACATCCTCCTGCGCGCCTGTAGTAGCTTTGTCTGGGTTCTCTGCAGGCTGGGCGGGAGCTGGCTCGGGCTCGGGGACTGGGGCGGCCTCAGCGACACTCTCTTTGGTCTCGGCTGGAGTCTCGGCTGGAGTCTCATCGACTGGGATTTGGTCAATCTCAGGAGCTGGCACGACGACGGCTGCCTCCTTCTTCGCGGCTGCAAAAGCAGAGTCGGGAAAGTCGGAGCCCTTCATGATGGCGCCCAGGTTGACCATGTCGGCGGTCGAGTCGGCGTGCATAGGCGGAGCTGGTAATGAGGATTCTTGCGATGCGACAGCCTGTTCTGGAACAGCTTCCGGGATGGCGACGCTCTGTCTGCGCTGTTCTTTCTCCTCGCTGACGGCTTTTTTGAGCTCAGCAAGCTCGTCGGTTTTGTCCTGGCTCACGCGGAAGCTCTCTCGTCGGGTCGCGGCGACGCTATTCGAGGGCGTGCCCTTGGTCTGGCCCAGGTCGGTCGAGGCGGTCGGGGGATGGGCGACGGTAGGCTCGACGGAGACAAAGGAAGCGCGCACTTTTGACTTGGGGCGCTCTTGAGCGTCGGTCGCAGCTGCATTGTCTGTAGGGGAGCGGCCGCGGGGCTCAGGCGAGGCAGCGGCGTTTCCGTTCTCAAACATTGCGCGTAGATTGCGCACGCCGTTGGACATGGCTGCAGTAGGACGAGGCGATCGTCAGTGGTGGGTATCAGCAATGCGGTGTTGGGCGTCGGTCGTGGTAGGATTAAGATATATGAGGATACGTGGGAGATGGCCGTGGCCGCGCCTGAAACCCGGCCAATTTGTTTATGTACAAGCAGTGACGACTGCGCGACAGGGATATCTGGCGTTGCACTAGGAGGGTGCAACTTACAACAACGGGTCTGGATGTCAAGCAGCGTTCAATTGGCCTTTGTTCCAAGAGCAAGAGTGGTGACAATGAGTGAACCCCTGGGGAAGTCGTCAGGTGGAAGGAGTCGATGGTGCTCCCGAGTAACCAAGACAACTGCGCCGAAAGCATCATAGCGTTCCAGTGACGTCTAGCCTCGATCCAAACTCGCGCACAGCACAACAGTGCGCGTTGCGTGTGCACTGTATAATCTGTCATCTGGACACCTGACATCTAATTACCTCCGTATCCCTTTACCTACGCCCCTGAGTGCCCTCGTTGCACGCCGAACCTCTCACGGCATTCACCGCTTGTTGTATATACCGCATCGTCGGCCAGCCTTCAACGTCTATCTCCAGTGATGCATAAAAAGAAAAAAAGAACAATAAAAAGGCTCCGATGCGATTGGCAACTTGACGCGAATGCACCGGATGAATAGTCGGAGCTACGCCAATCACATTGCGTCTAGGCATAATTCCAGCGCAATTTCCTGACCTTGGCCAATCACAAGCAATCTACCATAATCCTCCCTAGTCTTCTGATTACGTCCAAAAGTATCACATCTGAGTGAGATCCAATAACGCTTTGATAGTTATACTCGGTGGGAAAAGGTCTCTTCTGGGTGATGTTGACATTAAAACATTAAACACTACCATCTCCATATTCGGGTGCCTTCTCCCAGACATATCCCCAACTACACGGGACTCTCCTGATCCTCCTCACAGCTTCCACTCGCCGTCCCACATCTCACATGCAAATCATCTGACGCACTACCAATCCAAACCCCATAGTCTCCATCCACAGCAGGAACAACCCAGTTCTGTGATACAACATCCCAAACACTGAGATCCTTACGTGTCACTCTCATGCTCAGCGTCTGACTAGCTCCAGCCTCCAACTCCCTCGTCTTTTCAAAATCCCGGAGTTGGATAACAGGTGTGTCAATAGTGACTTCACTCGGAAACTGGATGTAGAGTTGTGCGACGGCTTTACCCATCCGGTTACCTGTGTTGGTTACGCTGACGGTGATGTCGAATGCCGTGTCGAATAATGCGGGGTTTCCGCCTTGTGCGCCACCAGCTACAGGACCAACTTTCTGCTCGTTCGAGTAACCGGCTGGGTATGGATACTTGGTCGTCGAGTTGCCGATCTTAGCTGCAGCGTCGGCATCGTTCTTCTCGAGCCAGGAGTAGAGGTATCGCCAGATGCGGTTGAAGTTTTCTGGCCAGTATGCCTCTGAAGCTGGAGGAATGGCAGTGGAATAGGTGGGTGTTTCGCCTTTCGCGGGACGAGCTGGAGGCGTCGCTGTAAGCGGAGTCACTGGCGTAATGGTCGCGTTGGAAAAAGAGAACGTGGTGTAGCTGAGACCGTGACCAAAAGCATAGCGGGGTGTAATGTTGGCTTTGTGGAAGTGACGATAGTCAATGTACAGGCCCTCTGTAAAGGTATCCTGTGGCTGCCCAATCTGATATCCGACGAGACTCAAAGATTCTGGGTAGTCATCCTCGGAGTTTGGTAGAGTGTACGGTAAATGACCGGATGGAGAGATGTCCCCGAAGAGGACTTGCATTAGCGAGTCTCCGGCTTCTTGACCAGGCAGGTGAGCGAACAGGACTGCTTTGACGGAAGGCAGGTCGTGCCATTGATCCATGAGGATTGGGCCAACGGTATGTACTACGACCACAACGTTGGAATATTTGGCAGCTACGTCCTTGATGAGTTTGTCACCGTTGTGCCACAAGTTGAGGTTCGAAGAGGTCCGGTCTCCGGGGTTGTTCTCTACGGTAATGTAGTTCTCACCAGAATCAGCGGTAACGAAGACAACTGCAGTGTCGTTCGGTGATGGGTTCGAGTTTCCTGGAAAAGCATCCGTGTTGAAGAACTGGTAGTTGGCCCCGCGAGTCTTGAAGCCATCAATTGGGCTGTTCATATAAGGGTATCTCGCCGAGCCGGAGCCCCATCCCATTCCCAACGTGCCCTTGTTGCAGCCTTGGTCCGCACACGAGTTGATTCCATCAGGGTTCTTCTCAGCATCGGTGCCAAATATCTTCAGGGTGCCATTGAGAGACAGAGGCAACAATCCATCCTGGTTCTTCAAGAGCGTGATGGCATCGCGAGCTACTTCACGAGCGACCTCTGCATGATTGGCCTGAACATCCACGAACTCGTTGACAACACCTTGGGGTGAGATGAGAGCGCCAGGGTAGAGAGGGCCTTCGGCATTTTGAGTGTTAGTATCGAAGTTTGGTCGTGGGTACCCCTGGTCCTGGCCCATCTTGAAGTAGGCAGCAAGAATTCGTGTCACTGCATCATTCAA
>Ga0265797_10012615_pt1 | contig 10327 bp, 9 predicted proteins | sample P2T30metagenome_FD_192433 | JGI IMG/M metagenome (GOLD analysis project Ga0265797, IMG submission 192433) | Plant litter microbial communities from East Loma Ridge, Irvine, California - P2 T30 | ecosystem: Environmental > Terrestrial > Plant litter > Unclassified | place: USA: California... | reverse complement strand
CATCGACTTCACCCTGGCCGACGAGTCGAGCCATTACCACGTGCCCGTGCTGCTCAGCCCGTTCGCCTACTCGACCTATCGCGGCAGCTGACACCCCGTCACCCCCGGGTCAGTAGTCGGTGCGGTGGTCGTGCGTCAGCCACGCCTCGAACGGCGCCGGGGCGTTCTCGGGGCGCACCTCGTCGACGGGCAGGTGCCAGGTCGACCGGTCGCGCCCGAACAGCTCGTAGAACTCGAGGTCGTCGAAGCCGCCCCGAGCCGCGTCGTGCCGGTCGGCGGCGTAGACCACGCGATCGACCCGGGCCCAGAGCGACGCCGCCAGGCAGAGCGGGCACGGTTCGCACGAGGTGTAGAGCGTCGTGCCGGCGAGCGAGAAGTCGCCGACCACCTGGCACGCGGCCCGGATCGCGCTGACCTCGGCGTGCGCCGTCGGGTCGAGGTTCGCGGTCACGCGGTTCTGGCCCTCGGCGACGAGCTCGCCGTCGCGGACGACGACGGCGCCGAAGGGCCCGCCTCCGTTCGCGACGTTCTCGACGGCGAGCTCGATCGTCCGGGCCAGCCAGCGGGCGTCGTCGGGTGTGGTCACGGTGTCTCCTCGTGGTGGTGCCGGGGTCGGGACGGGCGCCGAGGCGGTGCTCACGCGAGACCCGCGGAGGCGCGCCAGGCGTCGTTCGCCGGCGGTGCGTCGTCGCGCAGCACGGTGGCCTCGATCAGACCATAGGGCCGATCGGCCGCCCAGAAGACCTCGCCCGGGTTGTCGAGCCCGAACGGTGACAGGTCGTAGGCGAAGTGGTGCTTGTTCGGCGCCGTGAGTCGCATCTCGACGATCGACGGGATCGCCTCGAGCACGGCCGTGCCCATGTGCCACAGGGTCTGCTGCAGGGCCAGCGACTGCAGGGTCGCGAACTCGCGCACCATCAGCCGCTTGACATCGGCGTAGGTGGCCTCCCAGTCGACGTCGGTCGAGGCGAACCGCCACTTGGCGTCGAGTGCGGTCGCCATGACGCGGTCGTGCGTCTCGGGCAGGGTGGTGAACTCGTCCTTGAGGAAGCCCGCGAACTCGGACCCGGTCGACTTGAGCAGCACGAGGTCTTTCAACCCGCCGACGACGTATTCGCCCGTCTCGTCGACCGTGACCGCCGCCGTCCGCACCTCTTGGCCCTTGCGCAGCCAGGTGTGGTCGTGCTCTTCACCGTCGACGACGGCGCGCTGCCACTCGTACTGCTCGATCTCGATGCGCGCACCGGTGACCGGCCCCACGTCGTCGACGAAGTGCCGGGCGAGCTCGAGGCCGAAGTCCTCGACGGCCTCGAGGCCCTTCGACTTGGCGAACGCGAACGCGGTGTTCTTCTGGGTGTCGGTGGGCAGGACGGCGCTCTGGTCGCCGTGCAGGTAGGCGGGCTCGAACGGGCCGCGCAACGCCGTCGTGACGTTGACGTCGCGGATCTCGTGTCGGGGCCCGTCGCGGACGAAGCGGACGAGACGGGACTCCGCCTTGCCGTACTGGTTGTCGCCGAGGATGATCGCCATGCGGCGATGATCACACAACCGTGTGAACGACTTGTTTCACGATCCGCGGATTGTGAACAACTCGTTTCAGAACCATTATCGGGACGACCTTTCCTCTCGCTACTGTGCTGGGCATGGCGATCTCCGAGGCGACACCGGCACCCCCATCGGCTCCCGTCCCCGCGACCCCGATCCTGCAACCACTCGATCCTGACGGCGGCGGCGGGGCCCTGCCCTACCTGCCGGCCACGGTCGAGACGACCTTGTGGGGTCGCCTGCCCTGCGCCTCCGACCAGGCGGTGCTGACCGTCGACCCGGGCGCGACCGTCGTCATCGACACGCTCAGCCACGAGGGCGTCCTCGACGACCAGGGGCGCGACCCCCGAGCGTTCTTCGCCCGCCACGGCGTGCCGCCCGAGCACGTCCTCGACGACGCCGTCGCCCTGGCGGCCGCGAGCGACGAGCGCCACGGACGCGACCCCGAGGCCGACGGCCCGCACGTCGTCACCGGCCCGATCGCCATCCGTGGCGCGCAGCCCGGCGACGTCGTCACGATCACCCTGCTCGACGCCACGCCTCGCGTGCCCTACGGCGTCATCTCGAACCGTCACGGCCGCGGTGCCCTGGCCGGCGAGTTCCCCCTCGAGGCCGGGCCGGTCAGCGTGTTCGCCGCGGTCGACCACGAGCCCGACGGGTCCCTCGTCGGCACCCTGCCCCTCGTGCCGGGCGCCCAGCACACGGTGCGCTTCCCCCTGCACCCCTTCCTCGGCATCATGGGGGTCGCCGTCTCGGGTGACGAGCGTGCGCACTCGGTGCCGCCCGGGTCGCACGGCGGCAACGTCGACATCGCGCTGCTGACCGAGGGTGCCTCGCTGCACCTGCCGGTCCAGGTGCCCGGTGCGCTGGCCTACGTGGGTGACCCGCACTTCGCCCAGGGCGACGGCGAGGTCGCCCTGACCGCGATGGAGGCGAGCCTCCGCGTCACCGTCCGATTCGACCTCGTGCCCCGGGCCGAGGCCCGGGTGCTGTTCGGCGAGATCGCCGGGCCCCTGGCCGAGACCGCCGAACTGCTCGTGCCGACCGGGCTCGACGTCGACCTCGACGAGGCCGTGCGGGCCTGCGTCAGGGCGGCGATCGACCTGCTCGAGGCCCGGTACGGCATGGATCGCAGCCTCGCCTACGCATACCTCTCGGCCGCCACCGACTTCGACATCTCTCAGGTCGTCGATCTCGTCAAGGGCGTCCACGCCCGCATCCGCAAGGCGGACTTCGGTGGTTGACGCGACCCCCGGCGAGGAGGCGCGGTTCGGCTCGCCCACCGTCCCCACCACCGTCGAGGGCGCCCTGCCCGACGGCCTGATCGCCGCGTTCGACGCCTACGAGCGCGCCCTCGCCGCCGACGACCAGACCGCGCTCGCCGAGGCCTTCGAACCCACCGCGACCGTGATGCGTGCCGACGCCGGCGGCTTGCTGGTGGGGCACGAGGCGATCACGGCGTTCCGCGGCCGACGTGGGGCGGGGCCGATCCGCCGGGTGGTCGAGTGCCACGTGCGGGTGATCGACCCCGACACGGCGTGGGTCGTGTCGGTGAACGCTCCGGCGGCCGGGGGGCGAGGGGTCGTGTCGCAGCTGTGGCGTCGTGCCGCAGGGGCAGGGGACAAGGCCGGGCCCGGAGCCGGAGCCGGAGCCGGGCCCGGAGCCGGGGCTGAGGTCGGGCTTCGGGGTGGCGACCGCCCGTGGCGCATCGCCTCGGCGCAGGTGCAGGCCCCGCCGCCCGCGATCGACCGGCGGGTCTGGCGGGTCGTGGGCGAACCGCTGGTCTCGGGGGCGCGAGACGAGGCCGGTGCCGGCAGTGCGCCTCCTGGCGAGGCATCGGTCGGGGGCGGCGTCGGGGGTCGACGCGGGTCCTCCCTGCAGGCGCCACCGGCACTGCCGCTCGCGGGCGAGACCGTCGCCGTCAAAGACCTCTTCGCGGTCGCGGGTCACGCGATCGGCGCCGGTGTGCCGGCTCGGCTCGCCGGTGCCGTGGCCGAGTCGCGTCATGCGGCCGCCGTGCAGCACCTGCTCGACGCGGGCGCCGACCTGCGCGGCATCGCCCAGACGGACGAGTTCGCGTACAGCATCGCGGGGCGCAACTCGGCCTACGGCACCCCGCCCAACCCGGCCGTGCCCGGGGCGATCTCGGGCGGCTCGACCAGCGGGCCGGCGTCGGCGGTGGCCCTCGGGCAGGCGAGCGTCGCGCTCGGCACCGACACGGGCGGGTCGATCCGCGTGCCGGCGTCGTACCAGGGGCTGTGGGGCATCCGCACGACACACGGTGCCGTCGACCGAGCGGGTCTGCTGCCGCTCGCCCCGACCTTCGACACCGTGGGCTGGCTGACCCGCGACGTCGAGACGCTGCGTCGCGTGGCCGCGACCTCGCTGCCCGGGCTCGACCAGCGACCGGTCGACCCGGCGTTCGTCGTCGACCCGTCCTTGCTCGCCCCGGTGTCGGCCGACGTGCGGGTCGCGTTCTCGGCGTCGGTCGACGAGGCCGTCGCGTCGGGTCGCATCGCTCGCCCCGAGACCGTCGCGCTCGGCGACGTCGCCGACCTCTTCGAGCTGTTCCGCGTGCTGCAGGCTTTCGAGGCCTGGCAGTCCGACGGTGCGTGGATCACCGACCACCCGGGGCAGCTCGCCCCCGACGTGGCGGCCCGCTTCGCGTTCGGCTCGACGATCTCGCCGCAGCAGGCCGACGAGGCCCGGGTCGCCCTCGGTCACGAACGTCGACGACTCGAGTCCACGCTCGCGGGCCGGGTGCTGCTGCTGCCGAGCGCGTCGTCGGCGGCCCCCTCGCTCAGCGCGACGTCGGCCGAGGTCGACGCGGTCCGCTCGGCCACGCTGGGGCTGACCTGCATCGCGGGGGCGCTCGGCGCTCCCGCGGTCTCGGCGCCGGTGCTGGGGGTGCCCGGGGGGCCCGGCTCCCGAGCGGCGTCGGCAGCCGGGAGGACGGCACCGGTCGGGCTCTGCCTGGTCGGGCCCCGGGGGTCGGACCTCGCGCTGCTGGGGCTGGCGGCTGCGTGGCCGGGGTGACCCGCGCCTCCTGCGGTCGCACTGCCTGCGATCCGGGCGTCACCGTTCACCTGCGTGAAACACGGGTTGCGTAGGGTGGGCCGGGTGAAACGAGTCTTCCAGCCGATCGACCCGCCCGCCCGCCTGCTGATGGGCCCCGGCCCGATCAACGCCGACCCGCGGGTGCTCCGCGCCATGTCCGCCCAACTCGTGGGCCAGTACGACCCCGCCATGACTGCGTACATGGACGAGACGCAGGCCCTCTACCGTGAGGTGTTCCAGACCTCGAACGAGCAGACGCTGCTCGTCGACGGCACGTCGCGCGCGGGAATCGAGGCGTCGCTCGTCTCGCTGATCGAGCCGGGCGACCGGGTGCTCGTGCCCGTCTTCGGCCGCTTCGGGCACCTGCTGCGCGAGATCGCCGAGCGCTGCGGCGCCGAGGTGCACGTCATCGAGGTGCCCTGGGGCCAGGTCTTCTCGCTCGAGGCCGTCACCGAGGCGATCGAGCGGGTGCAGCCGAAGCTGCTCGCCGTCGTGCACGGCGACACGTCGACCACGGTCGCCCAACCGCTCGAGGGCCTCGGCGAGGTCTGCGCGGCGAACGGCGTGCTGTTCTACACCGACGTCACGGCGTCGCTCGTGGGCAACACGTTCCGCACCGACGAGCTCGGGCTCGACGCGGTCAGCGCCGGCCTGCAGAAGTGCCTCGGTGGGCCGTCCGGTTCGTCACCGGTCACCTACAGCGAGCGTGCGGTCGAGGCGATCCGGGCCCGCACGTCGATCGAGGCGGGCATCCGCACCGACGGCGACACGACCAGTGCCCACCGCATCGCCTCGAACTACTTCGACCTCGCGATGATCTTCGACTACTGGGGGCCACAGCGCCTCAACCACCACACCGAGGCGACCACCATGCTCTGGGGAGCCCGCGAGTGCGCCCGCATCGTGGTCGACGAGGGCGTCGACGCGTCGGTCGCCCGTCACGAGCTGCACGGCCGTGCCATGCTCGCGGGCGTCCAGGGGCTCGGGCTCGAGACCTTCGGCGACCTGGCGCACAAGATGAACAACGTCGTCGCCGTCGTCATCCCCGACGGGGTCGACGGCGACCGCGTGCGCGGTGCCCTGCTCAACGACTTCGGCATCGAGATCGGCACGTCGTTCGGGCCGCTGCACGGCAAGGTCTGGCGCATCGGCACCATGGGCTACAACGCCCGCCGCGACACCGTGCTGACGACCCTCGCCGCGCTCGAGGCCGTCCTCCGCCGCGAGGGGGCACCGATCACGAGCGGCGGGGGAGTGGGCGCCGCCTACGACGTCTACCTCGACGCCGACCGGGCCGAAGCCGCCGACCGGGCCGCGGCAGCCGACCGGGTCGCGAGCGTGGGTCGAGGAGGCGCGGCGTGAGCCCCGAGGCCCGCACCGTCCTCGAGCGGTGCGACGCGCTGGCCGCGGTGTCGAGCAGCGCCACGGGCATCGAGCGTGTCTACCTCTCGCCCGAGCACGCGCGCGTCAACGAGATGGCCGGTGAGTGGATGGTGCAGGCCGGCATGACGACCTGGCAGGACGCCGCGGGCAACCAACGAGGCCGGTACGAAGGCACCGAGCCGGGCCTGCCCGCCCTGTTGCTCGGCTCGCACCTCGACACCGTGCCGGATGCCGGCCGCTACGACGGCATCCTCGGCGTGCTGCTCGGCATCGCCGTGGTCGAGCGACTCGCGGCCACGGGCGCCCGTCTGCCGTTCGCGATCGAGGTGCTCGCCTTCGGTGACGAAGAGGGCACGCGATTCGGCACCGCCCTGCTCGGCTCGCGGGCCGTCGCCGGCACCTGGCAGCCCGCGTGGTGGTCCTTGGTCGACGCGGCCGGCACCACGTTGCGCGAGGCGTTCCGCGAGTTCGGCCTCGACCCCGACCGTGTGGGCGACGCCGCCCACGATCCCACCGACGTCGTCGGCTACCTCGAGACCCACATCGAGCAGGGGCCCTACCTCGAAGAAGCCGACCGCGCCCTCGCCGTCGTCTCGTCGATCGCCGGTGCACGTCGCTTCGAGCTGACGCTGACCGGGGTCGCCGGTCACGCGGGCGGGGTGCCCTTCCACCGCCGACACGACGCGCTCGCCGGGGCCAGCGAGATCGTGCTGGCCGTCGAGCGCCTCGCCCGTGACGCCGACTGCGTCGCGACCGTCGGGCGTCTGCAGGCGTTCCCCGGTGGGGTCAACGTCATCCCGGGTCTGGTCGAGTTCAGCCTCGATCTGCGTGGCGAGCACGACGACCGCCGCGACGACGTCTGGGCCGGCATCCAGTCCGTCGCGGCCGAGGTGGGCGAGCGCCGCGGCCTGACCTTCGCCGTGGACGAGACCCACCGCGCGCCGGCCGTGGTCGCCTCGCCGCGCCTCCGCGGGTTCGTCCGCGACGGCATCGCCGCGACCGGCGACCTCGACCCGATGGTGCTCTTCTCCAAGGCCGGCCACGACGCGATGGCCGTCGCCGAGCTGACCGAGTGGGCGATGCTCTTCGTCCGCTGCGGCAACGGCGGCATCAGCCACCACCCCGACGAGATCGTCACCCTGGCCGACGTCGCCGTCGCCCTCGACGCTTTCGAGGCCGCGGTCCGCGCGGTCGCGACGGCCACGACCGCCACGACGGCGCAGGCGACCGCGTGACCGGCGCGCAGGCCGGCGGGCCCGATTCACCGGCCGAGGCGTCGGACACCGGAGGCGCGGTCGAGGGCGGAGGCATCCGCGACCGCATCGACTCGGGGTACGGGCGGCTCTCGCCGCAAGAGCAGCGTGCCGCCGACTTCATCCTCGACCACCTCGACGACCTGGCGGTCTTCACCGCGACCGAGATCGCCGAGCACAGCGCCGTCTCGAAGGCGACGGTCTCGCGACTGTTCCGGCGGCTCGGCTTCACCGACGCCCAAGAGGTGCGCGACCAGGCGCGGGCCTCGCGCAGCCGGGGCGTCCCGGTCGGGCCGACCCGCGCCTCCGGTGGGCTCGCCGACCACGCCGACGCCGAACGCCGCAACCTCGACGCGATGCTCGCCGGGCTGGCCGACGGCCGGCTCGAGCGAGCCGCCGGGCTGGTCGCGGCGGCCGAGCGGGTCGTGGTCGCGGGCTTCCGCAACAGCTACCCGGTGGCGTTGCACCTGCGGCAGCAACTCGTGCAGGCGCGCGACGACGTGCGCATCGCCCCGCAGCCCGGGCAGTCGATCGGCGAAGAGCTGGTCGGGCTGGGCGAGCGCGACGTGGTCGTGCTCGTGGGGTTCCGTCGACGGCCGGCCGGGTTCGCCGGCGTGCTGTCGGCGCTGGCCGCCCGCCGCGTGCCGGTCGTGCTCGTGGCCGACCCCTCGCTGCGCGGGGCCGACGTGGCCGTGCGGCTCGACTGCCCGGTCGAGACCCCGGCACCGTTCGACAGCTACGCGAGCGCGATGAGCCTCGCCGCGCTGCTGGCCGGGGCCGTGCTGACCGAGACCGTGCGGGCCGGCCGACCCGAGGCCGGGCGCACCCGCGTCGCCGAGGTGACCGAGCTGTACGCCGAGTTGAGCGAGCTCGAATAGGCCGGTCGTTCTCCGCTATCTTCGTCCGCGGGACTGCCGTGCTCGACTCGAGGGGCGCCGACGACGGGGGACGACATGCAGACCACGACCATCGGGCGCGGTCGACTCTCGAAGGCCGCGCTCGCGGTCGGCGCGGTCGTCATCGCGATCCTCCCCGCGACGGTGCCGGTGGCGTCGTCACCGGCCCAGGCGGCACCGACCGCACCGCCCGCATCGACCGAGCCGGCGCTGAGCCGCGTCGGCGGGTCCGACCGTTTCGAGACCTCCGTCCAGATCAGCCAGAGCGTCTTCTCGGACGACGAATGGACCGTGGGCCCCGAGGTCGACGAGCCGCGGGTGGCCCGCATCGTGTACCTCGCCACGGGACGAGGTTTCGCCGACGCGCTGAGCGCGGCGCCCGCGGCCGCCCACCTCGGTGGCCCGCTGCTCCTCTCGGACACGACCGCCGTGCCTCCGGTGGTCCTCGACGAGATCGAACGTCTCGACCCCGACCGCGTCGTCGTGGTCGGCGGTGAGTCCTCGCTCTCGCCCGATGTCGAGGCGGACGTGCGAGAGGCACTGCCCGACGCCACGGTCGACCGCATCGCAGGGGCCGACCGTTTCGCCACGTCGCGCGCGATCGCCTACGACGCCTTCGTGGACGAGGCCTGGCAGCAACCCACCCCGGGGCGACCCCGTGACCTGATCTCGCTGTACGACCCGGCCGATCGCGACACCTTCGACGTGAGCTTCGACGACCGGGCCCTGTTCGTGGCCACCGGGCGCTCGTTCCCCGATGCGCTCGCCGCGTCGGCGGCCGCCGGTGCGCACGACATGCCCGTGGTCCTCGTGCCTGGCGAAGCGGCGGGCCTCGACGAGCCGACACGGTCGTTGGTGACCGATCTGCAGCCGGGCGATCTCTACCCGGTCGGGGGTCCGGCGGTCATGAGCGAGAGGATCGTCGACGCCCTGCGGTCGTCGACACCGGCCGACGGTCGTGCCCATGACGTCGTCCGTCTGGCGGGCGACGACCGGTACGGCACCTCGCACTGGGTCGCCGGCACGGCGTTCTCCACCCACTGGGGCCTCGCCTACGGGGTCGACCAGGCCACCGAGACCAGCGTCTTCGTGGCGAGCGGCGAGAACTTCCCGGACGCGCTCGCGGGGGCCGCGGCAGCCGGGTACCTCCGTCAGCCACTCGTCACGTCTCGCGGCGCCTGCATGCCCGTGCTCACCTTCCACGCCGTGGACTTCCAAGGACCGGACGAGCTGGTGCTGCTCGGCGGTCCGGCGGCCCTGGCCGACCGGGTGGCAGACCTCGGCCACCTCTGCTGAGGCGCCGACGGCCCTCGGCTGGTGACCCCGGCAGGCCTAGCGGTGCAACGCGGGCCCGTGCCCCGGCAGCACGACCCGGGCCCGATGGTCGACCAGGCGGCCGTACGTGCGTCCGGCCTCGGCGAGGTCGCTGTGGAAGATCGGGTGCAGCATCTGCACCCCGGTGAGCCGCGACGTCGGGTGGCCCGTGACGAGCGCGTCGCCCGTGATCAGCACGTCGTCGTCGGGCAACGCGAACACGGTGTGCCCGGGCGTGTGACCCACGGCGCTGGTCGGCACGACGCGGTGCCCGCTGAACGTGCCCGCCACGCCGAGGGGCAGCGACCGGACGTCGGCCACACCGACGTCGCCGAGCCCCCCGGCGCGCACCGCGTGCAGCACCCACCGCGCGAAACGCGGCTTGTACAGGTGCGGCAGCACGTCGCCGACGGTCACCTGGTGCAGCTGCTCGCGCGTGACGTTCGGCACCTCGGCAGGTGCCGCGAAGACGTCGAACTCGTGGTGCCGGCGCAGGCCCCTGATCGTCCCGATGTGGTCGCTGTGCCCGTGGGTGACGAGCACCCCGGTCAACCGGGCGTCGGCGTCACCCGTGGCGGCAGCCACCTCGCGCAGGCTGCGCTCGACGAGCTCGAGGTCGGCGGGGTAGCCCGCGTCGACCAGGGTCAGGGTGCCGTCGCCCGCGAGCACCGTCCAGTTCGAGGCCGGACCCTCGACGAAATGCACGCCCGGGGCGACCTCGACGGGCCGCACCTCGGCGCGGCTCACGCGCCGACCCCCTCGCCGTCGCCGTCGCGCGAGCCGTGGCCGTCGCGCGAGGCGTCGTCGTCGCGCGAGGCGTCCACGCCCGTGTCGGGTCGCACCAGCAACCGGGCAGGAGGCGCGCTCGGCCCCGCCAAC
>Ga0265797_10012614_pt1 | contig 10327 bp, 8 predicted proteins | sample P2T30metagenome_FD_192433 | JGI IMG/M metagenome (GOLD analysis project Ga0265797, IMG submission 192433) | Plant litter microbial communities from East Loma Ridge, Irvine, California - P2 T30 | ecosystem: Environmental > Terrestrial > Plant litter > Unclassified | place: USA: California... | reverse complement strand
CTCGCGCAGCTGGTAGGCGCTGACATTCACCGCCATGGTCAAGCCTTCCAGGCGCGGATGCCGCGCCCAGCGCGCCAGCACGCGGCAGGCCTCGGCCAGCACCATGCTCCCCAGCGGCACGATCAGGCCGGACGATTCGGCCAGCGAGATGAATTCGCCAGGGGCGACCAGGCCGCGCACGTCGTGGCGCCAGCGCACCAGCACTTCGCCGCCGACCAGGCGGCCGTCGGCGCCGAACTGCGGCTGGCAATACAGTTCGAAGTGCTGCTGGCGGATGCCGTCGCGCAGGTCGTTCTGGAGGTCGATCTGCTGGTCGGCCGCGGCCTGCATGCCGGGGTCGAAGAAGCGCAGCGTGTTGCGGCCGTCGCCCTTGGCGCGGTACATGGCCAGGTCGGCCTGGCGCAACAGCAGGTCGGCGCCCGTGGGCTGGGCGCCGAACAGGGCCACGCCGATGCTCGGCGTGCTGCTGTGCAGGCGCACGCCCAGGCTGTAGGGCTGGCCCAGCGCCGCCAGCAGCTTGGCGCCGATCGCCTGCGTCTCGTGCACGGCTGCGTCCTCGGTCTCGCCGAGGTTCTCGAGCACGACCACGAATTCGTCGCCGCCCAGGCGCGCCAGATGGTCGCTGGCGCGCACCGTATCGCGCAGGCGGCCGGCGACCAGGCGCAGCAGGTGGTCGCCGACGTCATGCCCGAGGGTGTCGTTGAGCAGCTTGAAGTTGTCGAGGTCGATGAACAGCAGCGCGCCGACCTGGCGCGAGCGCGCGCTGCGGGTCAGGATCTTGGCCATTTGCTCGTGCAGCAGGCGCCGGTTCGGCAGGCCGGTGAGGACGTCGAAATAGGCGAGTTCGTAGATGCGCTGCTCGGCGTGCTTGGCCTCGGTGAGGTCGGTGTTGGTGCCGGACAGGCGCAGCGCCTTGCCGGTGCTGTCGCGCTGCACGAAGCCGCGCGACAGCACCGGCACATCGTGGCCGGCGCGGTGGCGCATCCGGAATTCGATGCGGTACACCGATTCGCCGGACGTCACCACCTGCTGCATGTATTCCTGCAGGCGCGGCAGGTCTTCGGGGTGCACCAGCGCGTACCAGCCGTTGTCGTCGGCCGCGGGGTCGCTGCGGCTGTAGCCGAGCATGTCCCACCAGCGCGCCGACAGGTAGGGGCGCGGCTCGGCCAGGTTCCAGTCCCAGGGCGCATCGGTGGAGCCCTGCAGCATCAGGCGCAGGCGCTCTTTCGAGTCGCGCAGCGACTGCTCCATGCGTTTCAGTTCGGTGCAGTCGGTGAAGCAGACCACCACTTCCTCGATGCGCCCGCCCGGGGCGAAGGTGGGGTGCGCGCTGCACAGCAGCCAGCGCGTGACGGGGCCGCGCAGGCCGATCACGAAGTCGACCACGGCGCCGCCGCTGGCCAGCACCCGCTGCACCGGGTTCTCGGCGGGCGGCAGCGGGCTGCCGTCGGCGCGCAGCAGCGGCCAGGCGTTCGACGATGCCGGCTCGCTGCGCATGATGTCGAGGGCAGGGCCGAGCAGGGCCAGGGCGTAGCGGTTGGCGTAGAAGGCGCGCGAGTCGGCGCCGTGCACGACAACGCCGGCGGGAACGACATCGAGCAGGCTGTCGACGTCGGGCGGGTGCGCGCTATCGGTGGAGACCGAAGTCGCCGCCTGCGTGTAGCCCGGCGGCGGCATCGGCATGCCGCCCGGGCCGGATGGATCGTGGTAGGTTCTCATGCCTCGGCCAAGCAGTGGTCAGCCGAGGATGGTAACTGGATTTTAAATTCAGCGGCGCGAGGCTTCAGGCCGCCTGCCTGCGCCGGCGCAGCGCATAGCCGGCGCACAGCAGCAGCAGCCAGGCCGGGATCATGTAGACCGAGGTGCGCAGGCCGGGCGTCATGAACATCACCGCCAGGATCCCGGCCAGGAACACCAGGCACAGCCAGTTCGACAGCGGATGCACCGGGCTTGGGAACACGGTGGCGCCCTGGCCCAGTTCGCTGCGGCTGCGGCGGAAGCGCAGGTGTACCAGCGAGATCGTGGCCCAGTTGATGATCAGGCCCGAGACCGACAGTCCCATCATGAGGCCGAAGGCTTCGCCCGGCATCAGGTAATTCACCAGCACGCAGACCAGGGTGGCGGCGGCCGACACGCCCAGCGCCGCCAGCGGCACGCCGCTGGCCGTGAGTTTTTTCAGCACGCCGGGGGCGTTGCCCTGCACCGCCAGGCCGTACAGCATGCGCGTGTTGGCGTATACGCCGCTGTTGTAGACCGACAGCGCGGCGGTGAGCACGACCACGTTCAGGATGGTGGCCACCGCATTGCTGTTCAGGGCCGCGAAGATCAGCACGAAGGGGCTGCCGCCGCTGACGACTTTCTGCCACGGGAACAGCGACAGGAGGATGAACAAGGCGCCGACGTAGAAGATGAGCACCCGATACAGGGCCTGGTTGGTGGCGCGCGGGATGGTCTTTTCCGGGTTGGCCGCTTCGGCCGCGGTGATGCCGATCAGTTCCAGGCCGCCGAAGGAAAACATGATGACGGCCATCGCCATCACCAGGCCCGACACGCCGTGCGGGAAGAAGCCGCCGTGGCGCCACAGGTTGGCCACGCCGGCTTCGGGGCCGGCGCTGTCGCTGACGAGCAGCCAGCCGCCGAACAGGATCATGCCGATCACGGCCACCACCTTGATGACGGCGAACCAGAATTCGAGCTCGCCGAAAGCGCGCACGTTGAGCAGGCTGAAGGAGTTGATGACGGCGAAGCAGGCCAGCGCCGACACCCAGGTCGGAATCTCGGGCCACCAGTACTGGACGTAGACGCCGACCGCCGACAGCTCGGCCATGCTGACCAGGATGTACATCATCCAGTAGTTCCAGCCGGTGACGAAGCCGGCCATGTGGCCGCCGTATTTGTCGGCGAAGTAGCTGACCGAGCCGGCCACCGGTTCGGCCACCACCATCTCGCCGAGCTGGCGCATGATCAGGAAGGCGAACAGGCCGGCCACCGCGTAGCCGAGCAGCACCGAAGGACCGGCCATCTGGATGGTCTGGGCGATGCCGAGGAAGAGGCCGGTGCCGATCGCGCCACCGAGGGCGATCAGCTGGATGTGGCGGCCCTTGAGGCCGCGTTTGAGTTGTTGCGTCGGTTCTGACATTGCCGCCTGCGCCAGTATGCAAAAGTCGATGATTCTAATGCATGTTGGCGATGCTGGAGTGCAATCCTGCCAATATCGGTCCGGAACTAGGCGGCATGCGCCAGGCCGAGCTGGCGGTTGGCGGGAACGGCGATGTCGATCAGCTTCGGACGCGGCAGGTCGAGGTTGTCCATCAGGACGATAAAGTCCGCGCGCGAACGCCCGGCCAGGCGCGCGTTGTGCTGCCTTTCCCAGCCGATGGTCGAGACGCTTTGGCCCTTGTAGTCGTGCGCGGGCCAGACCCGGGTGGCGTCCGGCAGCGCGAACAGTGTATTCGTGATGCTGTCGTAGAGGGCGGCGGCGCTGCCGCCCTGGAAGTCGGTGCGCCCGCAGCCGTCGATGAGGAGGGTGTCGCCAGTGAAGACATTGCCGCGCCACAGGAAGCTGACGCTGCCGGCCGTGTGGCCCGGGGTGTGCAGCACGCGGATGGCCTCGCCGGCGCCGAAGCGCACGGTGTCGCCGTCGTTCAGCTGCACTTCGGCCGGGGCGATGCCGCAGCCGCTGGGGACGGCGGCTTGCGCACCCGTCAGTTCGCGCAGGCGGCCGGCCGAGGTGACGTGGTCGGCGTGGGCGTGGGTTTCCAGTACGTAGGCGAGCTGCAGGCCGAGGCGCGCCAGGTGCGCCAGGTCGCGCTCGCAGTGGCGGTCGACCGGGTCGATGATGACGGCGTCGATGCCATCCTGGGCGGCGAGGATGTAGGTGAAGGTCGACGACTCGGCGTCGAACAGCTGGATCGGGTTGACGTGCATGGCGGTCTCCTGGCGAAGCCGGCATTGTACGGCAGCGCGGGCAGGCTCATGCCGATTCGCGTTGGTGCAGACGGCGGTGCAGGCGGCGGCGCAGCCATTCGGCCAGCTCGAAGACGCCCATGCCGGCCACCATCGCCAGCACGAACAGCAGGGGTTTGGACGATCCGGTAGCGAGCGAGGCGATGGCCGGCCCGGGGCAGAAGCCGGCCAGGCCCCAGCCGATGCCGAATGTGGCGCTGCCCAATACCAGGCGGCGGTCGATGTCGGAGGACGATGGCAGGCGCAGCGCCTGGCCGAACAGGGTGCGTCCGCGCCGTTTGGCAATGCGGAAGGCCAGCGCCGCGACCAGCGTGGCGCCGCCCATGGTGCACAGGAGGGACGGGTTCCAGGCGCCGGCCAGGTCGAGGAAGGCCAGCACCTTGGCCGGGTTCATCAGGCCGGAAAGCAGCAGGCCGAGGCCGAACACCAGGCCGCTGCCGAAGGCGATGAGCAGTTGCATGGTGGGTTCCTCAGGCTTGGGCGCCTCAGGCGAAGGCGTGGCGCAGCAGCCAGACCGTGACGAAGCCAGCCGCGCCACGCCGCACACGCCATGGCCGCTGGTGCAGCCGGCGCCATAGCGGGTGCCAATGCCGACCAGCAGGCCGGCCAGGAGCAGGGTGGTGGCGCCGGCGTCGATCCGGACTTCGGGCAGCGTGGCGAACAGCGACCAGGCGAAGGGGACGAGGACGATCCCGGCCAGGAACAGCAGGCGCCAGGCGACGTCGCCGCGCACGGGGCGCAGCAGGCCGCCGATCAGCGCGGTCCATGGCGTGAAGTGGGCCCAGTCGATCATCATCGTGGTGCTCCTGCGAGACTCCAAGGATACGCCGCTTTGGACGCTAGCGCAGCGCCTCCATCCGCTCCCGCAACTGGGCCGGCGACAGCTCGCCCATGTGGCGCGCCACCAGCTTGCCGTGCCGGTCGTAGAACAGCGTGGTCGGATAGCCCTTGACCTCGGTGGCGCGGGCCAGGGCGCGGGTGGGATCGAGCAGCAGATTATTCAGCTGCAGTCCTTCGCCGTCGAGGTAGCGCGCGATGACTGTGGCGTCCTCGGCCTGGTTGACGAACACGAAGGCGACGCCGGCATTCGCTGCCTGCGCCGCGCCCAGGGCCGGCATCTCGCGGCGGCAGGGTGGGCACCAGGTCGCCCACAGGTTCACGACTATCGGCTTGCCGGCGAAGGCGCGCAGGGCGGCGTCGCTGCCGTCGAGGCGCTTGAGCGTTACCGCGGGCAAAGGCGCCGCTGCCGGGGCGGTAGCAAAGGCGGCAAACGATGCGCCGCCCCAGACCAGCACACCCAGCAGCGCGGCGCCGAGCAAGGGCCGGCGCAGCGCGGGCTGGCGCCGTACCTGCTCGAAGCCGATGGCAAAGGCCACCAGCAGGCCGGCAAAGGCGACGAAGCCGCCGTCGCGGATGTCGAACATGCTCAAGGGATCGGTGCGATAGCTGTCGAAGTGCTTCAACACGAAGGCGGCGCGCGCCGCCAGCAAGCCCCAGACGATCATGCGCCACAGGGCCGGGTCGGCATCGACACCGCGCCGGCGCCGCCACCAGAATACGGCCAGGTTGGCTGCGACGATGGCCGCCAGCGCCGCCACGACCCGGACCGGCATGGCCAGGGGGCCAATGGTCACGGCATCCATGCGCTTCCCCGCTGCCTGCGCGCGCTCAATGCGCCTCGGCCGTCGGCGAGCCGAGTTTGCCTTCTGCCGCCGCCTTGGCTGCCTTCTGGTAGAACTTGATGGTTTCGGGCGACATGTTGCCGCCCATCGCGCCCATGAAGCGCAGGCGGTCGGTGCGCACCCAGCCGCTATAGTCGTCGCCGTTCTTCGCCATGTACATCACGCTGGTCCATTCGCCTTTGTCGCCGGCTTCGGTGAACGCAACCAGGTCGTCGCCCGGAATCACGAAGACCTTCTTGTTGATGCACTTGTCGTCCGGCCCGGTATGCAGGTGCAGGCGGCCGCTGCCGGCCACCTTGTACTGGTAGCGCTCGGCCAGCACGACTTCTTCCGGGACGTCGCCCTTGCAGATGTCGGCCGCCAGGACCGGGCTGGAGGCCAGCAGGGCGAAGGTGAACAGTGAGGCAGCTTTGTACATGTGATCCTGGGTGGTGGTGTACTTGGCTGCTCATTATCTTGATATCAACAGCAATGAGCAAGGATTTGGTGCGCATTCCATGTCGGTGAGCCCTTTCCATTCAAGCCAGCGGCAACAGCACCGCCTGGGCAGCCTTCACCAGTGCCGCCCCCATGCGCTCGATGCGCGGAGGCTGGATGCGCCAGGCGTGCCAGTACAGCGGCACGTCAACGTGCAGGTGCGGTGTCAGGTCGACCAGTTCTCCGCTGTCCAGCAGCGCCGCGCACTGTTCCTGCGGCAGCATGCCGTAGCCGAGGCCGAGCCGGATGGCTTGCACGTAAGGGTCGCTGGCCGGCACGTAGTGGAAGGGATAGGCGCCTTCCGGCAAGCCGAAATGCTGCAGCAGGAAAGCGGTTTGCAGGGTGTCCTTGCGGTCGAACACCATCACCGGGGCGCGCCGGGCGGCGTCGCGGTCGATGCCGCCCGGGAACCAGCGGCGGGCAAACGCGGGCGCCGCCACCATCCGGTAGCGCATCTGCCCAAGCGGGGTGACGGTGCAGCCGCGCATCGGCTCGGCTTCGCCGGACACGCAGGCCAGCGCCTGTCCCTGTTCCAGCAGGGCGAAGGTATGGCCCTGGTTGTCGAGCACGAATTCGACCAGCAAGTGTTCGTCGATCAGCACCGGCGCCAGCACCGGCAATAGCCAGGTGGCCAGGGTGTCGTTGTTGACCGCCAGCGCGACCCGCACCGGGCCGGCATCGTTCTCCAGCTCGGCCAGGAATTCCGCTTCCATCAGGGCCTGGCGCCGCAGGAACTGGAGCAGGCGGGCGCCGGGCGCGGTCGGGCGGCAGGGGCGGGTGCGCACCAGCAGCGGCGTGCCCATGTCCTGTTCGAGCGCCGTGATGCGTTGCGATACGGCCGAGGGCGTGATGCGCAGCAGCACCGCGGCGGCGTCCAGGCTGCCCGTGTCGACGGCGGCGACAAAGGCTGCGCTGCGGCGGGCATCGATCTTCATACATTAGCCTCGCTAATCCTGCGTTAGAAAGCATTAATATAATTGATGAGATGGCGCCGCGCCTCCATGCTGTGGACTTTCACAAGGAGTGCTCGGATGTTTTCGCAACAGGTATTCATGCAGGGGCTGGGCTTGGGGGCGAGCCTGATCATGCCGATCGGCGCCCAGAACGCGCACGTGATCCGCACCGGCATCCTTGGCCGGCATGTGGCGCTGACGGTGGCGGCCTGCGTGCTGGTGGACGTCAGCCTGATCGCGCTCGGCATGTCCGGCTTCGGCGCCCTGGTCGAAGCCTCGCCCGGCCTGCTGGCTGCCTGCCGCTATGGCGGCGCCGCATTCCTGCTGTGGTACGGTCTGCGCTGCCTGCTCAGCAGCTGGCGTGGCGCCGCGGCGCCCGGCCTTTCCAGCGGGCCAGGCAAGGGCGGCGCGCGCAAGGCGCTGGCCGCCGTGCTGGCAATGTCTCTCCTGAATCCCCATGTGTACCTGGACACCGTCGTGCTGCTCGGCGCGGTAGGCAGCAGCCTGGCGCTGGAACACCGCCATTCGTTCACGGCCGGCGCGATGGCGGCGTCGCTGCTGTGGTTTACCGGGCTTGGCTTGCTGGCGCGGCGCTGCGCCGGCGTGTTGGGCCGGCCCGCCGTGTGGCGCGGGGTCGAGGCATTCACGGGGCTGACGATGCTGGTGCTGGCCGTGCTGGTGTTGCGCGGCTGACGGAACCTTCCACACCGCCACGGCTTCCGCCAGGCCGGTGGATGTTTCTGCCCCGCTTTTGCTTGTGCGCAGATAGCACAGGGGAGAGAGGTAGGGCCGCTGCATGGCCCTCTTTCAAGACGTCTCTTTTGGCTATCTCATTTGCTCTCTTTTCTTCTCTTTCCTTCCTTGTCGAACGAGAAGAAGAAAAAGAGAAGAAAAGAGAAGAAATGAGAACGGCAAATAAGACAGCTTGGTAGAGGGATGGAGTCGGGCTGCCCCCATCCTCAGGCGGATAAGACTGGATAGGAAGCAACCCCGGGCGGCGCGACCACCGCGCCGGGATCGCCCGATCACTGCTTTACTTCACTCCCTCACTTCATCGTGTAGCTCTGCTGCGCCGTGTCGACGGCGAAATTGCGCGCCGTGTCCCAGTAGGTAAAGCTGTAGCGCACCACGTCGCCGATCTTCAGGCCGCCGGCCACATAGGTATTCGTGCTGCCGTCGAGCCGCATGCGCAGGTTTTGCTGCGGGCCGTTGTTCACCGTGTAGTGGACGTCGGCCCAGCTGCCGGTGGTAGTGGTGAACTGCAGCGTGGTGGCCGACAGTTGCGAGACCGAGGTCGGCCCGCTGCTCGGCGGCGGATTGGTGGTGCCGCCGCCGCTTCCGCTACCCGAATCCCAGACAACGTCGTCGATCGCGAACTGGAAGCTCGACGCCGGCAGGCGGTTGGCGTCGCTCGAGATCATGAACACGTCCAGCATCGACTGCAGCGCCACGCTCGGCCCGATCAGGGTCGAGACCGGGATGCTGCCCTGGGCCCAGTCGCCGTTGCGCACCAGCCCATACGCCGTGGTGTTGGCCGGGAAGTTGACCCAGTTCTGGTTAGTGTAGGTGTCGCCCACGCCGATGTTGAAGGAAACATTCGCCGGGATCTTGATGCGGAATTTCACGCTGCCGTTGCGGAAGTTCGACAGGTCGCGGGCCTGGCGCGCCTGCACGCCGCCGCCGAACCACTGGCCGGGCGCCGTGTAGTTCCAGGCGATCACGTTGCTGCCCTCGTAGGGCGCGGTGTTGCCGGCGCCGCTGGAGGCTGCGTTCCACAGGAAGATGTCGGAACTGGTGCCGGCCACGAGCTTGCTGTTCACGACGGTGTTATCGGTGAACACACCGAACTTGCCGACTTCCGGCAGCGTCTGGTTGCCAAGCTTCACCGCGCCCTTGCCGTCGAGCTGGTAGACGCGGATGTAGTCGACGTACATGGTGGCCGGCAGCGTGGACGTGACCTGGCTTGGGGCGGCGGCGTCGGTGAAGTTGCCGCCGACGGCCATGTTGAGCAGCAGGTAGAAGGGCGCCTGCAGCGCGGTCGAATTCACCGGCAGCGGCGCGTCGTACATGTTGCGCTCGACGCCGTTGTCGACCAGGGTAAAACGCATCTCGCTCTCGGTCCAGTACATGCGGTAGAGGACGAAGCGGTTCGCCAGCGAGGTGGGCGGCACGACCCAGTTCTTGGTCTGCCAGGCGGTCGAGGCGGCGCAGCTTTCGTTGCCCGGCACGCAGGCGGCCTGCTGCCAGGTGATCACGTTCGAAGCGGTGAAGCGGTCCGGCGAGGGCGCACCCGAGGCGGCCCGGCTCGATGCCTTGTGGCCCATCTCCATGATGTCGATCTCGCCGTTGCGCGGCCAGGTTTGCGGGCTCACGCCCAGCATCCAGGCCGCCGGCCACAGGCCGGTGCCCAGGGCAGGGGTGCTCATGCGGATTTCGATCATCCCGTATTGCACCTGCACCTTGCCCTTGGTGTCGAGCCGGGCCGATGTAAAACTGTTGCTGCCCACGGTCTGGCGCTGGGCGCGAATGGCCAGGGCGCGCGTGCCGGACTCGAAGGGCACGGTGCCGATGCTGGCGTTGTTCGGGCTGTAGTACTGCAGCTCGGCGTTGCCGTAGCCGCAGAGGTTGATCTGGCAGCCGTTGCCGTCCTGCGCGGTCCAGTTGGCCGTGTTGACGCTGTTGCCGTTGAATTCCTCGGACCACAGCAGCTGGCCGATGGCCGGATTGGTGACGCTGGCCGACGCCTGGGCGCCGCAAGCCAGCAGCAGCCCGGCCGCCACAACCCGACAGGTTGCATGGAAAGGTTTCCACTTCGAGCGCTGTTGTTGATGATCGTTGTTCACGCTATCTCCTCGTTGTACTCCAAGAAAAGTGGGCAGGCCAGGACGGCTGCGCCACGGGGCGCCAACTGGACGTTGGTCTTGATTGAAGCTGGGAAGCGGAGACTGGAAACCTTTCCAATCGCTGAGCAAGAATATAGGCCGATTTGCCTGTAGCGTCAAACCGCGGCGCATCAGCCGTGCGCGATTACCCGCCCGGCATGAGTGCGGTTAGAACGAGCGGACAGGTGGAAGGAAACGGGGCAGCGGCAGCCGGCGCATCAGCGCAGCGAGCGCGACAGCACCGCATGCCGATGCTCGAAGAAGCGCTTGACGAACCAGCCGACGATGGGCGGCGCGAAGCGCGGCGTGAATTCGACATTGTCGGTAACGATGGCGCCGTCGCCCGCAGGCGTGACGATGCGCTCGT
>Ga0265797_10012613_pt1 | contig 10328 bp, 7 predicted proteins | sample P2T30metagenome_FD_192433 | JGI IMG/M metagenome (GOLD analysis project Ga0265797, IMG submission 192433) | Plant litter microbial communities from East Loma Ridge, Irvine, California - P2 T30 | ecosystem: Environmental > Terrestrial > Plant litter > Unclassified | place: USA: California... | reverse complement strand
CAGCAGCCAGCCGCAAGCAGTTGCTCCCGTTTTGCAGGAGCTAAAAAATACGTTTGCTAGCCCACCTTCACGGCCTAAGCCCGTAGCACGACCTAGCACACCTCCACAAGCGCTAAATGCTATCTGTCACTACCCATTCTCCTCAAAGGACGTGCGGGAGCTTCTACAGGAGCTTGGGGTTATAGATAATACTGGTTTATGGCAATTAGGCTCTCTAACTGGAAAGGCAGCTAAACCGCTTAGTGCTTTTCCTGCTGCCTATAGAGCTTTGGTAGAGGCTGGACTTATGGACCGGTTAGACGGTCCAGCTTGGCGCAAGCTATTTGAGGAGGAGTTTAAAGTGAGTTTCAGCAACCGCCTAGCTAACTATGCTTGGGGAGGTAAGACGAGCCTAGAATTTGAGCGGTACTATAATGAATCTAAGCGTTGGGTATCCAAACGAAAGGCACAGTAGGCGCTTTCATGCGGGCATCCATATTTCGTGCGGGTTATGCGCGTTTTTCATGCGGGCTATTGATTCCGCATGAAAATGGTAGTCCCTTTGGGCATTGCTCCCGGCTAACCTCCCCAGAGCTAGCGCAACATGCTTCCCGTTATAGATAACCTGAAAACAGCAGTAGAAACGATATCCCATACTGATTTAACAGGAGCATTATCCTTGCTCTGCTTGGTCTTGCTAAAGGGAGCCATGTACGAATCTGGCAAAAGACTAGTCCGCACGTTATGGGGTCGGGTAGCGATATGGCAGCGCAAGCAGAAAAAGCAACTTTAGCCAATAAAAAGCCTCCGGCCGGTTAGGTCGAAGGCTTTTTATCTAACTTAGTGCAGGCAGGAGTTTGAGTAAGAGATAGCCCCGCGCCTACTTGCTCGATACTTCGAGGCCCCAGTTGCGGCCTTTTTCAACGGCGGGCACGCCCTTATCGAGCCACACCGGGGCGGCGGCGCCCTTGAGGTAATGGTCGAAAAACTGGAGCTCGCGCACTGAGATATCCTTGCGGTTTTCGCGCTTCACGAGGTTGTGCGCCTCACCGTTGTACTGGAGCAGCCACACGGGCTTACCGAGGCGGCGCAGGTCGGTAAACATCTCGATGCCCTGGTACCACGGCACGGCGCCGTCGGCATCGTTGGACATGATGACAACCGGCGTTTGCACCTTGGGCAACGAAAACAGGGGCGAGTTGCGGATGTACACCTCGGGCTTTTCCCAGAGCGTGCCGCCGATACGGCTCTGGGTGCGCTCGTACTGAAACTGCCGGCTCATGCCCGATTCCCAGCGGATGCCGCCGTAGGCCGAGGTCATGTTCACAACCGGCGCGCCGGCCCAGGCCGCGGCGTACATATTGGTTTGGGTGATGAGATAGGCCACCTGGTAGCCGCCCCAGCTCTGGCCCTGAATACCGATATGCGCGCCATCGACCCAGCTGTTCTTCTTCAATTCCTCTACGCCCGAGTTGATAAACTCGACCGCCGACGGCCCCGGCTCGCCAATGGTGTAGCTGATGTCAGGCGTGAACACCAAATAACCATTGCTGGCAAACAGCGCAATATCAAGCCGCGAGGGCGTGGGCGCGGGCGCCGTGTACTTATAGAGGCCCTCCGACAGCTTCTCGTAGAAGTACACCACCATCGGGTACTGCTTACTAGGGTCAAAATTTTCGGGCTTGTAGAGCACGCCGGTGGCCGGGTAGCCCTTGGGCGTGGTCCAGTGCGTGAGTTCGGCCGTAAACCAGTTGTAGTCCTTCTGCTGCGGGTTGATGGTGCTGAGCTGGGTTTCGTGCACCAGGTCGCGGCTCGCGTAGAGGTCGGCCGGGTGGGTTACGTTGGCTTTCGTGTAAATGAACACCGGCGCATTCTTGGCCTGCATCAGCGGCGAGTAGCCGAAGGGCGCCATTACGGCTTGTTGCGGCGCCTTGGGGCTAGCCAGGTTTTTGTGGTAGTAGCCCCACTGCTTGGTGGTTTCGTTTTGGGCCAGCAGCCAGAGCTCGCTTTTAGGCTCGATGAATTTCTGCTTTTCTACTGGCTGGCGGTAGCGTAGTATTAGCTTATTGGCCCGGCCCACGCCATTGGTAAAGTTGGTGGCAACGCCGGTCTGGGGGTTAATTTTCCAGATATCGTAGCGGTCGAAAATGAGCACCGACTCGTCGTCTTTAGTCCAGGCGGCCACGCCGTAGGGCTGGGCATCGTCGGGCGAGTCGTTTTCTTCGTCGGCCATCGCCACGCCGGTTTTGGCGGTCAGGTTGGTCGTTTGGTGGCTAGCCACCGAAAACGAGTACCAGTTCTTGGTTGCGTAATCGTACCACACCACAAACTTGCCCTGCGGCGAAAGCTGAAACTGACTTTTGGCCGCCTGCGGGTTGATGGCCACGCGGGCCCCAGTGCGGGTCGATACTAAATAGGCCTGCTTCCGGGTGCTGCCCTCCCACTGCATGGCCACGCGCTTGGCGGTGTCGGTCACCGCCAAAATGTACTCGGCGTTGCTGCGCTCGGCCATATATGAGTCGCGCAAATACTCATCCTCCAGCTGCAAAAACTTATTGCTCTGCTTCGGATACACTACCGCTAAGTAATTGCGCTGCAAGTCCTTCTTGAGGTTTTTCAGCTGCATGGGTTGCAGGTAGTCGTCCTTGTAATTCCAGATATCAAGCTTGGCGTGCTCAAACTCCACTAGGGTCGTGTCTTGCGGAATGGGGTCGGGCGCGGTGCCAAAAAACAGCTTCTCGCCGTTTTCGCTGAACACCACTTTCCCAAACCCGCTGGGCGACCAGCCTTTTTTCAGCTCGCTAGCCCCCGGCGCCAGCACCAACCGGGCGCTATCGGCCTTGAAGTCACTGTAATAAAGACTGAACGGCTTGACCAGCGCCTTTTCGGGGTGTTTTTCGGCGGTAAAGGCCAGCTGCTGGCCCGCTTCGTCGAAAGCCAGGTTTTTGTACACGCCCTTGCCGCCGCTCACTTGGCGCAAGGTGTTGCTAGCCAAGTCATACACGAAAAGGCCCGACTTGATAGTCTTGCTGCCCTTAGGTGCCGCCACCGCAAACGCCACCTTGTTGCCAGGCTTGCTGAGCTGGTAGTCAGTCACGGCCTCAAACGTGCGTAGCTTACCCGTAGTCAGGCTGATAACGGTGAGCTGCGCGCCCTCTTTCTTGGTTTCGAGCAGGCGGTCGGTGATTTTCTTCACCGTATCGACGGGCGCTTTTTTGAGCGAGTCCTTCACGGCGGGCTTCACGCCCAGAAAGGCCAGCACGGGCGCCTTTTCGGCCACCTGAAACGATTTCAGATTGGCGTACTTCGTGAGCTTGCCGGTTTCCACGTTATAGATGCCAATGGAATCCTTGGGCATCTGGTCGGGCTTTTTCTTCTTGATGCGGGCCTGGCGCACATCCTGGTAGCGGGGCCGGATGGCGAAGACTGCAAACCGCGAATCGGCCGTGAACTGGGCCGAATCGCCGCGGCTCACCTGGCGCAATTGGTGGCCCGCCGTCGTTTTGAGGTACAGCGTGGCGTCGCCCTGCTGGGGCTTCACCTGGAAGAGCACGTACTTGCCGTTATCGCTTAGCTTCTGATTGGCAATGCTTTGCCACTGGTCGTAAACGGTATGGTCGAGCGGTTTTTTGGGCGCTTGCTGAGCCAGCACCGGGCTAGCCGCCAGCCCGGCAAAGAGGATTAAATACTTGGGCATAGGTACAAGGTAGTTGCGGCGCGGACTGCCGGTTTGGCACGCAAGAAAAGCGTACGCCGCCCTAAAGGAGAGCAATCGGCGCCAAAGGCTGCGTGCGAGCTACTCGCCCAGCTGGCAGCTGGCTAAGATACCCCGGCTAGCCTCGCCCTACTAAAGCACCCCTACCCTAGCCGCTACGCCGTGTAAACCGGGGGCGCTTCGAAGTAGTGCCACGCGGCTTGCAGCAGCGCTACGCTGCCCCAGGCCACCAGGCCCATTACCACGAGAAACCCGAGCAGCACCAGCGCCACCAGGCCCTTGCCGCTGCCGGGGTGCCGGCCTTCGGCGTAGTGGCGGCGCAGCAGGGCTACGTTGCGCTCGTTGCTTTTGTAAGCAAAGTCGAATACATTGCCTATCAGCGGGATACCACCTACTACGGTGTCAAGTAGAATGTTGAGCGCCATGCGCACCACCACCGCGCCGCTGGCACCGTGGCGCAGCATAGTCAGCAGCAGGGCCACCGATACGAGGGTAGTCGAAAGGTCGCCCACGATGGGCAGCAGCCCGAGCAGCGGGTCGAGGCCGAAGCGAAATTTGGTGCCGGGCAGCTGAAACTGGCTGTCCATGAGGCGAGCCACGCGCTCGACCCAGCGCAGGCGCTCGTCGGCGTCGAAGGTGGCGGGTACGGCGGGAGCACGGTCGAGTTGAGGCATGGCGGCAAGGTGGCTAGGGGCTGCTATACGCCCCCGGGGGCCGGGCGGCCGTGGCTAGTGGCCAGGCCCGGCAAAATTTTTCTGCTCACCACTTGCCTTTTTTACAGCAATTACATTACGGGATAGTATAGCACTACTATACCGGCACCAAGCGACCCAGCGCTCCACCCTAGGTGCCTCAGATAAACTTATTGACTACCAATTTTTTAACACCATCATGCAGACTACACAGCCTCTTTTCACGCAAGGAACGCCTTGCTACAGCTAGCGGCCCAGCCAACACGCGCTACTGCATACGCGAGAAAAAAGTTACATTATTTTTCGTAATAGGACGAAAAAAAGGTGGTGCAAAAGCCAAACTTGTTCTACTTTTAGGACATGAACTATCCCACCCCCGCTCTACGCCCGCTGCCCGTTTCGTCGCTTGCTACCGAACAAAGCCGCCAGCGCCTGGCAGCCGCCATTATTGCCATCACTACGGGTATTGCTTACGCTACCGAACCCTATCAGCAGCAGTTGCTTGACCGATATACCCGCGGGCGCCTCACGCTCGATGAAGTTGTATATTCCTTAGAAGCCGCTGCCTTATTTCGGGCTAATGCCCGGCCGTAAACCCGGCGGCTGGTAGCGCGGGCCAGCCCTTTGCCAGGCAACGAAGTGGAGGGTTAGCTTAGCTATCACCGCTATCTGCGCAATAATTTCATTGTCAATAATTTACCAAGGTTTGTGAGGCTATTAAAATTAGCCTGAACCATACTGAAAAGATGTGGGGCGTGCAACTCAACAGGTCGTATTTTGTTGGTTAGCACATGCGGGAGCACTGGCGATGCCTGACGGACGCCGGTGCCCTGCCTTCCCTTTCATCCTCAGCTTATGGCTATGAACCCCGAATCTGACACGCCGGCCAACCACGACGAGGCCCGGCGCACGTTTCTCAAGCAGTCGTCGCTGCTCACGGCGCTGGCCCTGGTGCCCGCGCCGGTGGTAACGGCCGCCGCCGAAGGCTTTGACGAGCGCGTGGCCGCCGCCTTCGAAAAAATTCCGCTCAGCCTGAAAGTCAACGGCGTAAAGCACAAAGTATCGGTGGAGCCGCGGGCCACGCTGCTCGACTTTTTGCGCGAGCAGCTGCATCTCACGGGCACCAAAAAGGGCTGCGACTACGGCCAGTGCGGCGCCTGCACGGTGCACGTGGATGGCCAGCGCGTGAATAGCTGCCTGAGCTTTGCCGTGATGCACGACGGCCAGGAAATAACCACCATTGAGGGGCTAGCCGACGGCGACAAGCTGCACCCCATGCAGGAGGCTTTCGTGAAGCACGACGGCTTTCAGTGCGGCTATTGCACGCCGGGCCAGATAATGAGTGCCGTGGCTTGCGTGCGCGAGGGCCACGCCGGCACAGCAGCTGAAATCCAGGAGTATATGAGCGGCAATATCTGCCGCTGCGGCGCCTACGCCAACATTGTGGCCGCTATTCAGGACGTTAAAGGCGGAGGACAAAAGGTATGAACCAGTTCCAGTACGTGCGGGCTAGCAAGCCCCAGGCCGCTATCGACGTGGTAGCCAAGGACCCCACCGCCAAGTTTATCGCGGGCGGCACCAACCTCGTCGATTTGATGAAGCGCGGCGTGATGACACCCCAGAAGCTGGTGGATATCAACCGCCTGCCACTCGCCAAAATTGAGAGCCAGCACAACGGCCTGCGCATCGGGGCGCTAGCCCTCAACTCGACCGTGGCCAACGATGCGCAAGTGCGCGCCAAGCAGCCGCTGCTAGCCCTGGCCCTGAACGCCGGGGCCTCGCCGCAGCTGCGCAACATGGCCACCGTGGGCGGCAATATGCTGCAACGCACCCGGTGCTCCTATTTCTACGACCTGGCTATGCCCTGCAACAAGCGCGAGCCCGGCACCGGCTGCGGCGCCCTCGAAGGCATCAACCGCATGCACGCCATTTTTGGGGCTAGCTCCACATGCATCGCGGTGCACCCTAGCGACATGAGCGTGGCCCTGGTGGCGCTCGATGCTACGGTGCTCATCAGTGGGCCGAAGGGCGAGCGGCGGCTAGCCTTCGGCGACTTTCACCGCTTGCCCGGCGACACGCCGGAGCGAGATTCTAACCTCGAAGCCGGCGAGCTGATAACGGCCGTTGAGATTCCGGATAATGCTTTTACTAAGCATGTGCATTACCAAAAAGTGCGCGAGCGGGCCAGCTACGCCTTTGCGCTGGTGAGCGCCGCCGTGGCCTTGGATATTGAAAACAACACGATTAAGGCGGCGCGGCTAGCCTTTGGCAGCGTGGCCCATAAGCCCTGGCGCCTCACGGCCGCCGAGCAGGCCCTAGTGGGCCAGCCGGCCACGGAGGCCAGCTTCCGACGCGCCGCCGAGGTGGCAATGCAGGGCGCCAAGGCTTTCAAACACAACGCCTACAAGCTCAAGCTAGCCCCCAATACGCTCGTGCAGGCCCTCAAAACAGCCAGCGCGGCCTAACCGATTTTCCGATATGAAGACGCAAGACAAGCACATCGGGGGCTCGATGAGCCGGGTAGATGGCTACCTGAAAGTAACGGGCGGCGCCCGCTACTCGGCCGAGTACGAGCTGCCGGGCATGACCTACGGCGTGCTCGTGGGCAGCACCATTGCCAAGGGCCGCATTACTAGTATCGACACCAAAGCGGCCGAGCGGGCGCCGGGCGTGCTGGCCGTTATCACCCACCTCAACTCGCCTAAGGTGCCGGGCTTTAAGCCCACGGGCAAAGACCCCTCGCAGCCCCAGACGGTGGGCGGGCCGCTGAAGGTGTTTCACGACGAGAAGGTGCTGTTTAATGACCAGCCGATTGCGTTGGTCGTAGCCGACACGTTTGAGCGGGCGCGCCACGCGGCTAGGCTCATAAAGGCGCAATACGCCAAGGAAACGCACCAAACCGACCTGGAAGCCAGCGCAACGCAGGCCTTTTTGCCCACCCAGGCCAAGAAGAATCCGAAGTCGCCGATGGCCGACTACCAGCGCGGGCAGGCCGATGCCTACAAGTCGGCTAGCCTCAAAATCGAGCAGGAGTACGTGATTCCCAATGAGATGCACAGCCCGATGGAAATGCAGTCCATCACGGCGCACTGGGAGGCGCCCGACCGACTGACGCTCTACGACAAGACGCAGGGCACGATGGGCACGCGCCGCGACTTTGCCAAGGAGTGGAATTTGCCCGAGGAGAACGTGAAGGTTATTGCCACGTTTGTGGGCGGCGCGTTTGGCAACGCCCTGCACAGCTGGCCGCACGAGTCGGCCGCCGTGATTGGGGCCAAGGTGGTGAACCGCCCACTGAAGCTGATGCTGACCCGCGAGCAGATGTTTACGATGGTGGGCTACCGGCCCTACACCTGGCAGAAGGTGGGCATGAGCGCCACGCCCGACGGTAAAATCACGGCCATCAGCCACGATTCTATCGGGCAAACTTCTACTTATGAGGAGTTTACCGAGTCGACGCTGGCCCAGACGCGCATGATGTACACCTCACCCAACCTCACCACGCGCTACCGCCTGGCGGCCCTCGACGTGAGCACGCCCATCTGGATGCGCGGCCCCGGCGAGGCCACTGGCGCGTTTGCCCTGGAGTCGGCCATGGATGAGATGGCGCACTTGCTCAAGCTCGACCCGCTCGAGTTTCGCCTGCGCAACTACACCGACCAGGACCCCGAGAAAAACCGGCCCTGGAGCACCAAGTTTCTGAAGGAATGCTACCAGCTCGGCGCCGACCGCATTGGCTGGAAGAACCGCAAACTGGAGCCCGGCGCCGTGCGTGAGGGCGACTGGCTACTGGGCTACGGCATGGGCGTGGGCACCTTCGGGGCGCACCGCGGCTCGGCGCACGTAAGCGCCCAGCTACTGCCCAACGGCCACGTGGTGCTGCAATGCGCCACCACCGACATCGGCCCCGGCACCGGCACGGCCATGACCCAGATTGCGGCCGATACCTTGGGAATCGACCCTAGCCACATCACGTTTTAGCTGGGCAATTCCAGCTTTCCGCAGGCGGGCTCGCAGGGCGGCTCGTCCACGGTAAACACCGTGGGCCAGGCCGTGCAGGATGCTTGCCTGGCCCTGAAAGACAAGCTCCGCGAGCTGGCGGGGGCTAGCCAGCCGGCTTTCGCTGCGGCTAAGAAGGAGGATATACAATTGGCCGACGGCTACCTCACGCTGGCCAGCGCGGGGGCTAGCCGGGTGAAATACGCCGACCTACTGAAGCAGCCCAATGCGGCGTATGTCAACGTGGAATCGAAACCTACCGGCAACGACGGGCAGACGTACTCGATGTACTCATTTTCGGTGCACTTTGCCCAGGTGGCGGTGCACGTGCTCACGGGCGAGGTACGGGTGCGCAAGCTCGTATCGTGCGCCGATGCAGGCACCATCATCAACCAGAAAACGGCCGCTAACCAGATGAAGGGCGGCGCCGTGGGCGGCATCGGCATGGCCCTGATGGAAGATGCCATCATCGACCACCGCTTTGGCCGCTACGTGACCAAGGATTTTGCCGACTACCACGTGCCCGTGCACGCCGACGCGCCAGCCGTGGAAGTGGCCTTCGTGAACCAGCCCGACTACCACGTGAATGCACTGGGTACTAAGGGCATCGGCGAAATCGCGACCATCGGCGTGGCCCCCGCCATTGCCAATGCCGTGTTCAACGCCACCGGCAAGCGCGTGCGCGAGCTGCCCATTACGCCCGATAAGCTGGTGTAGGCTAGTGGGTATCGCCTGAGAGAAAAGCCGGAACGGCCGTCAGCTTGGCGGTGGTTCCGGCTTTTTTTGTGCGAACAGATAGGCGTAGAGACGCATCTTTGCGCCTCCGCGCTGGACGGGCTTAACAACGAGGAGACGCAAGGATGCGCCTCTACACACGTTAGCAGCCTGGCCCTAGTGGCTAGCCCCACCAGCGTAACCCTAACCGTTATTTTGCCGAACAGGCGGTATGCTGGCTGGCCCGCTGTGGGCCACCTGTCTTTTTTGTAGCTGCATGACTTTTCGTACCCGCGCATTTTCCTTGGCTTTGCTGGCCCTGCTAGGGCCGGCGGCCCAGGCCCAGGTCATTACCCCCGACTCGCCCCTGCCCCGCCTGCTGGCCGAGCGCAAGGTGCTTACCCGCCAGTATGCCGAGGCCAATGCCCAACGCCACGGCCTGCTCGGCCTCAGCAACAAGCCCAGTAAGAAGGATTTGCAGGATGTAGTGGATGCCCTGCAAGGCATCGTGGACAAGGACGAGCAGATAGTGGCGGCCCTCAACCTGACTACCCAGCAGGCCCAAACCGCCGCCGCCCAGCTCCAGACCACGGCCACTACCCTGCAAAATACTGGCCGCGACGACCGCAACCTCACCGCCCAGCGCCTGCACGAGCTCCAAGCCACCGAGCAAAACCTACAGGAGCGCCTGCGCCAGGCCACAGCCAAACAACAGCTACTGGAGGCCGACCTGCACGAAGCCCAGCAAGGCCGCACCCTGCGCGATGGCCTGGTGGTGGCGTTGGCCCTGGCGTGCGTGGGCCTGTTTTTTTGGCGCCGGCGGAGCTAGGGGGCAGCGCTAGCCCAGGGCCTGGCCAGCCGCCAGCCAGCTATCGGCCGCACCCTCATCCAGGAAGCGCGCATACTGCACCGGGCCGCTAAGGTGCGCCTGCACGGGCAGGCCCGCCAGGTAATCGGGCAGCACCAGAAAGCACACCCGCAGCGGCTGGCCCAGCGCCTGCTGCATCTCGGGCAAAAACCGGCTCGTTACCCACTCGGGGCCATCGAGGCTGCGCGTGATGCGCCGGCGCGTATCGACCAGCCAGCGGCCGCAGGTGTGGTGCAGCGCCGCCCGGCGCAGGGCGGCGTACCCGTCTTGCAGCTCGGCCTCCGACACCGAGCGCAACCAGCGGCCGGTAAGCTGCCCCAGGTCGGGGCGGTAGGCAACGTGCAGGCAACTGGTCGAAAAC
>Ga0265797_10012612_pt1 | contig 10328 bp, 16 predicted proteins | sample P2T30metagenome_FD_192433 | JGI IMG/M metagenome (GOLD analysis project Ga0265797, IMG submission 192433) | Plant litter microbial communities from East Loma Ridge, Irvine, California - P2 T30 | ecosystem: Environmental > Terrestrial > Plant litter > Unclassified | place: USA: California... | reverse complement strand
AAACTCCTCGAATGCAACCAGGTCTCCACGGACTCGACACCAGGATCTCTCTCTAGACGGAAATGACAAGCTGGCAACCTGGAAAGCGAGCACCACTCCCGCGGGATAGGAAAAGCGAAACGGCGTTTTCTCTGAGGCATAGCGTGTCTGAATCGACTCGGGCTCCCAAGAATTTCACTCATCACGTCCGGACAGGAGTAGCGACAGAGGACTTCCCCCGAGCTTTGCGCCTGAACCAACCCATGCTAAACTTGCCCATCTCAATCGACCCATCGGTTGCATGGACATTGGGCTGAACTTGAAGATGAACCCCTCCAGCCTGTGACGAAGCCGTGGAAACAGAACTCGATGGCGGCAGTATCGTATTCACCACATCCAAGCCATGATCAGGCCGAGTTTCCAGGAAATGCTTCCAGCGAGCGACGTGCGGTTGAAGGTATTGTTTCGTCTCGTCACCAGACAATCGCAGATCTTGCGCCTCTTTCTTGGCTTTGCGATACAAGTCAATCTCCCCAGCCTTTGCCAACTGCCAGCGCTCTTCGGCTGCGTTCGCTATGGTATTGTCAGACGGCGAATCTCCAACTATCCGAATAGCCACAACGTGGCAGTGGCACTTACAATAAAACTCCACTTCGGCGCCTTCCATTGCCCTCTTCAACACCTGAATAACGCACAGCCTCCAAACGTCTTCCCATGCGAGATCTTCGACGTACCAGAAATCCTGCTCGTGCTCAAGGAAAGCCTCAGTCTGGCACAAGAAATCCCACGAAAGCACCAAATCCTCAGGCATACCCGAAAGAACATAAACGTCGGTGAGATGCGTCTGCTCGTCAGCACCAAACCTCCAAGCCACGTCTTTGACCACGCCGCGCGCTCTCGCCGTCGACCCATCGGCGAAACCCAAGGAGATGCGATGTTGCTTGTCATTGTCGACCTCGAACCCGTTCGCTCTCGCAAACGCCGCAGACATCACCGACACGTCCGCTCCTGTATCTGGCACAGCGTCCACATAGACGCCGTTGGCTGCGCCGCTGACGTACTGCTGGGATCCGAGGAAACAGACTCTCTGGATACCAGGGTTGGCGGCCTCACGGATCTTGCGTCCCACGCGATGTGCAAAGCGTGTAAACGTCTCGCTCGCGCGGAGGAAAGCGCTGCCGAGAATCACGTCGTGGACGCTCCTGCGGAGGACGTGGAAAGTCAAGTCGTGGCTTGTTGATTCCCCGGCGAAAGTGAAAGGCAGAGTCGTAGTTCCGGCAACGCGGATTGTCGAGCCGTCGCCGACTTTGACATGTTTGCGGCGACTGCTGTCAATCGTGAGCCCATGTTCTTGTGCGTACGGTAGGGAGATGAAATTGGCGGCTGCCCCGGTGTCTGGAAACGCAGATACGTCGGCGCCCTGGAGACAGCCGTTGATGGTCGGCTCTTCGAAGACGTCTGGAGACTTGGCTCTGGAAGGTGCCTTCTCGCGAATATCTTCGTATTGCGCCTCGTATTCCCGCCCCTCTAATTGTGCTTCACACCGGTAGATTTCGTACATCAACTGCCTCAATAGTAGAAGACATTTGTAGGGGGTGAGATTGCCGTAGGTGAGCTCGTCGTACAGAAACATCGCGCGTGAAGAATGTGTATGCAGAGCACCAGGAACTCGGGGCTTCGGGAAATGTGTCAAAAGCCTACACAGTAGGCAACGGGTATTCGAGGTGATAAGTCGATTTTAGGCGAACACGCACAGCGCGTGCTACGCATTAGGGCAACCTCACAGCCACATCGAATGTTGGGCTTTAATCCCTGATGACTGCTAATCCTGCCAATCATGTCAAAAGGACGCCTTCGTGCGTTGCGTGACGTGCGTGTCATCCGACAGCGCCATGCACATATCAATTAAGGGCGTGGTATGATTGATTGTGCCAGCGCACAATATTTTTCCAGCCACCCCACCTGCCGGCTCGATCACCAAGTCGTCAATACCCCGATCCGATATGTGAAGAAAATAGACTTGAAGCATAGATCACATCCAACATCGCGACACGTAAATCGATTGAAGACCAGATGAACGCCACCAACGAGCCATGGACCTGGAACAAAATCCAAGGAGACGGCCACCCAGCTCTCGCCGACTTCCTCGCGCAAGACCCAGACCACGAAACCTACGTCTTCCGGCGATTCAAAAGACTTGCAGTGCGCAACGTTCTTCATCTCCAAGGAGAATTGACAGCGCTCGAAGAAGAAGTCGAGACGTTAGAACGAGAAGCGGCGAAGAGTGATGATCCGGAAGTGCACTTGTCAATGAGATCCTGGAAAACACTGGACGAGAATGCGCAGAGACCTGGGCGCGACACATCTTTGGAACATAGGCTGCGAGGTGTCATGAGTAGGTTGGATGGGAAATTGAAGACCTACTGTTCGTTAGTACTCTGCTCCTTATACTCCAGGAACTTTTGTTTGCTGACCCCTGAATGTGAAAAGATGAAGCGCTCATGCTCCAGCGCGACATTGCGATGCTCGAGTCTCCGAGTCCCAGGGTGCTAGCGGCGCTGCGCGAATGGCTGCACGGCTCTTCACGCACGTCGAACAGGTTGTCGAAGCTTGACGGCCGCGACAGGGAGATGTTCAGTGTTGGTTCAGACCTCGTAGCACTGAGGCCTCCAGCGGATACAGACCCATTGTCCAAGCTTTTGCGCAATCACTGGCCGTTCCCCTCAGAGGTATGATGGAATGGATCCCGCTCGAGATTCTTGCCAATTGACTCCTCACAGCGCTTGTCACCGCACGAGTGGGACAGGTTCAGACACTTCAAAGACCGCCGGCTCTCATGGGTGGTGACGAGTTTGAGTATAGCGATAGCGACGTTCTTGCTTGTGGTCCCCATCATTGTCCTGTACTTCGTCACCAATCCGAACGCACGGCTGGCACTCACCATCACATTCATCGTCGCCTTCGCAATCGGCCTGAGTGCGACAACAAGCGCGAACCGGGATGCAATCTTCGCAGCGACAGCCGCCTATTCGGCCGTTCTCGTTGTGTTCGTCTCAGGAGATCTGGCCAATGCGGAGTGAGTATTCGAAGGCAGACAGAGTGGTAGAGAAGGTTGATCACGGGAGATCTGGCGAACTGAGGGTTCAAGGATAGAGAGGAAATTCGAGATCCAGCGACTTTGATGGAAATAACTTCTAATACCGCCTCATCTAAATATCACGTATACACACTGCAAAAATAAAATAAAACGGAACGAGATGTCCGAGAGGTTCTCTTGCCCACCCCTCCTGCACTCAACAAAGAGCGTCAACCCTCAAATAAAAGAGGGCCTGAAAGGCGTGCCTTCTGTTCTCGGCATCAAGCCCCTCGCCCCTCCCCTCTCGAAAGAGAAAGAGGGAAAAAAGGACAAGACGATTTCAATCTACCAACGCTCCGTTCCTGCCCATGCTATCAAAAGTATGGGCCGGGCAGATCCTACGATCTGCATCGCTGGGTGTAGCAAAGGGGGGAGGGGACAAGGGGAAACAAGGGATGATGAAGGGAAGAGTGTGATGTACCTTTTGGTAGGAATGAAAGGTGGGACTGGGAGTCAGTAAGGGAAAGGGAGACGAGCCACTTTAGACCGTTAAGAGACTTTGCTCGTTCGCATGGAGAGCAAGCTGTCTAGGCAAGCAATATCGAGCTCTTCGTTTGCTTCGTGCCATTACCTGATGTCTTTCCATCATCATCGCTTGTTCGCGGCCGTTTATCAAGAACGCGAAGCATGCATATGCCTCGTCTCTCGCAAAACAAATCAAACCATTGCCAGAAGACTCGTACTAGTGAAGCTTTGTGTGCAGCAGGTACAGCACTTTGCATCAACTAGTATGGGTCAAAGTGACGGTACAGTGCGCTGATGCTCTCGCCATGGTTGTTCCTGCGGATGGCCTCAGCAAGGAGACCGCTTACGTCGAGGACGACGAGCTTCTTGATGTTCTGAGCCACTCCAGGAGGGATCGGGTATGAGTTTGTGACAATGATCTTGTCGATCTGTTCACAGTTCTCGAGTTCTTGCAGGGCGTCGCCGCCGAACAGACCGTGTGTGGCCATGCAGTAGACCTTGGTAGCGCCACCACGCTTCACGACAGTCTCAGCAGCGGCGATCCAGGAACCGGCCTTGTCGATCATGTCATCAATGATGATCACAGGTTTGTCGCGCACGTTGCCGACGAGAGTGATCATCGTCTCAATCTCAGGATTGTGGAGAGCTTCCTCCTCCTCTTCCTCCTCATCGGCAGCGTCTCCGGTGCCGCCCAGACCATTTGCACCGCGACGTGAAGAGGCCATGGACATGAAGCTTTGGGTCATGGCTTCAGGCAGCTCCTCCTCACTCGAGTTGCGGTGCCCGTTGTGTCCGTTCAAATGGGGGGACATTGCGGCGATGCTTGGGGATGGAGCATCGTCGTCGACCAAGTGACCGTGGATCAAACGGCCAGTGATGACATCGCGAGCTCTCTCGTCCTCATCTTCGTCTCCGGCGGGGCTCTCGTAGCCGTCCTCATCTGCAGTCGGTGTTATGGTGCCAATGGCAGTCGGAGATCTGTGGAGGAGGCCTGGTCGTGGCATTTCAGAACTGTCCATCGAGTCGAGGCGGGTTGCAGTGCGAGCCAATGGACTGGAGGGGGCCTCGTATTTGTTACGGTAGGCCAGATTGGTCACCGCACGCGGTCTTTCAGGGCGCGAGGGTCTCCTCTCCCTCTCTTGAGCATGATTGGCACCAGTGTTCGAGGTGGCTCTCTGACGAGTAGAGTCCTCGCCCGACTCGGTCCTTTGTGCAGGCATCATATCCTGGTGAGTGTAAACTTGCACAAGCTCAGACTCGTCCGGCTTGGAAGTATCACTAACTCCGTCGAGAGCGACAGGCTCGAGTACAGTGCTGTTCATCATGCTGTTGCACATGTAGGGCCTTCGCCTCTCCGTTGTGATGATTCCGAAGCTTAGCTTCAGTGCGTCAGCCATGGATGTGACTCTCTTTGACCCGCCTGGGTTCTTGCTGACGACGACAGCATCAGTCCAGTTAGGAATGTTCCTCCTGATCCACTTTGCGAGCAGAGGCTCAGCCACCAGGTTGTCAACAGGGCACTTGAAGAAGCCCTGCATCTGGCTGGCGTGCAAGTCCATGGTGATGACATGATCAACACCCGCGATGTGCATGAGGTTGGCCAGCATGCGCGCGGTGATGGCGCCTCTGTGGCTCTTCTTCTTGGACTGGCGGGAGTATGGGAAGTAGGGTACGACGGCTGGCCAGGACGTGTTAGCTCGCCATTCCGAGTTCGCGTGGACTGCGGCGGTCGGGCTCACCAGTGATGGACTTTGATGAGCCACCCTTGCAGGCGGAGATCATGATGAGCATCTCCATGACATTGTCATTAATCCTGAGCCGTCAGCGTCGCCATTGGCACGGAACCATGGGAGTCTTACTGGCTGCTGCCGCTTTGCACGATGAAGACATCCTTGTCACGGACAGAAGTCTCTGCAAGGCGGTGTTAGCAGGGCAGCGACGACCGGTGGGCGCGCGCGAGGCGACTGACTGATCTCGACACTGGTTTCACCGTTGGCGAACTTGCGCAGGGCGACGTCGCTGGTCTTTTGGCCGAGGCGCTCACTGATGCTCTCGACCAGCAACGGGTGCGAGGAGCCGGAGAAGATGCAGGTTTGACGCATGATGGCGGTAGTCGGGGGGTGTGTGCTTCTGCAGGCTACCGGCGGCTGATGTGTGTGTTGCGGGTGCTCCAAAGAGGCATCCTTTGTCTGTGAGATGAAGGCGGGCGGGCGGGCGACCTTGTGGTGCTGGTCTGCTACATGGTGAGTACAAGGTCAATTTCTTCCTGAAGCTTCCGGCGCGGGCAAGACCTTTTAGAGCCCTGACGAATTTTAGACTTTCCCTAGCTCCACACGAGTGTCAGCAAAAGGCACGCGACTGCTTGGCGCTTCAGTCTGGAGGGCAATGAGGAGTGAATTATTATTATTGAAGGCAGGTCGATCGATTGTTTTCAAAGAATTATTGTTAGAGTTGTGCATGTGAATATGCACCTCCTCGCCAATCGCCATATAGGCTCACGCCATGTCGCACTCAAAATAATCCCTCAAAAATATCATTGGCTAGTACATGTACTGTCTGGAAAGATTAGCGATTAATATTGACATGGCGTGCATGGCTTCCATCCAAGCCTGCGATACTTGTACAGATAGATATGTATTTTTTCATTGTTCTCCTCACATATAATCTGTTCTGTTCGAGACTCAGCAACGTCACCTCTGCGGCTCTCGTCGCTTCTAGATCGGCCGACCACTCTGTCTATCATGCACGCTACAGGACCATCATCATCTGGGATTGTGGAGATGTTGCATGTCGTGTCATGTAGGTAGATTTACGTCAGCACACGTTGGTTAAATGAAACAGGTACGTTTGCATGCGATACCAGACGGGTTCTGTATGTAATTGTATCTCGCTCACTACTCCATGGAATACGGCATCCGGACAGCTCGGCATGCGAGAACGAACGTGACGGCAATCCAATATGTTCTTCTTGTTGCGCTCAAAGACTTTGTGATACTGTAGTCTGCCTGCCCTGCCCTATGCGACTCCCAATAATGGTGAATGCTTGCTTGTTTTCTCACATGGCTCTGGGAGGCATACAGCAGATAGTCTAGTCTAGCAACTGCAGTACGGATCCGTCCACTCGAAATGACTAGCTAGCAATCTGTCTTGCAATGACATCTGCTTCGTAGAACCAGTCTTCCAGAATGACATGTCACAGTATGACAGCCTTCTTGATCATGATCGAAATGCGTGCCTGCTTGCTGCCTTGGTTGAATGTCCATCTGGGCGACGTCATCTTGCACGCAACTTGAAGCCACTGCCCCACTCCACGACCAAGCGTTCACGCGCTTGCTGCTGCCAGCTCCATTTCGCCCAAAGGCCACATCACCTCACCGCCGCTCATCACTCTGTCTTCTCCCCTCCAAACACCTCCAGTCTCTCCCCGACAACACACCAATCTACTAGGCAGTTGAACAGCCTCCCCTTGTCGCCCACCAGCCTCACGCACTCCTCCCCAAGGAACCCATCTGCAAGCGCTCACCCAACAAACACCTGTGCAATGGCCCCTCCTCCTCCCGGCCAGACGGCCCAGCAGCGTCTTATCGCTCTCGTCCAGACACTTCAATTCGCCTGGTTCGCCGGTCACGTGACGCTCTTGCTCTGCACCATGCGCTACGGTCTGAGCTACATCACCCTCAACTCTGCCTCCCGCTTCGCCCGTTTCTCCTACCGCACTGCCTTCCTCGCTGCCGCCGTCACCTACGGTATCGTGGTCTTCAAGGGCTACCGTGCCCGCGCCAAGAGCGGCAAGGGCCAGGGCAGCCCTCTCCAGCTGATCGGCGACGAGAACGTGCAGTACCTTGGTGAGTCAATTATGAAGAGGGACCCGTTGCGTCTCCGCGCGGAATTCATAGATATGGTCTAATAAAAAAGCACCTGCTAACTCTTTTCCCAGCCATGGCTCTTGTCTGGCTCTTTTCCCGCCAGATGCCCCTGGCTCTCCTGCCCTTCACCGTCTACAGCATCTTCCACGTCGCTACCTACACCCGCGGCATCCTCCTCCCTACCATCCAGCCGCCGCCTGTCGTGCCTGCCGGCCAGAAGCCCGCCTCTTCCGGTATCTCCGAGACCATCGGCCGCTTCGTTAAGGACTACTATGATGCCAGCATGTCTCTCGTCGCAGCTCTCGAGCTGACTCTGTGGTTCCGCATCCTTGGATCTGCTATCATCTTCCAGCGTGGCTCGTGGATCCTCCTCGTCATCTACACTGTCTTCCTCCGCACCCGCATTTCCCAGAGCACTTTCGTCCAGGGCATGCTCCGCCAGGCCGGTGCCCGCGGTGACGGCTTTGCCAACCGCCAGGACGCCCCTCCCGCTGCCCGCAACGCCTGGAACCAGTTCAAGGGCATTGCCAAGCAGGCCCACGATGCCACTGACATCTCCCGCTACATGGGAGGTAGCCAGACCCCCGTCCAGAAGAAGGCCTCGTAAACGGCTCGCCCAGAGACCGACATGCATGCCGTGTATGGGTGCGGTCAATCGTGATACCAAGTTCCTACGGAATGAAACAAAAAGAAATCCTACGATCCTACGAGCCCGACGGCCTGATAACATGATGCGAAGAGCATCAACGAGAGAATGGTGTGTGAAACGAGAGAGCATGGAGTGGTGCAGGAAGAAGATAGATGATCTCATGCTACGACGAGTCGGAGGCGCAGATAATGACGGGCGGATTGAGAGTGATGCTCAGGAAGTCAGCGTTGCAAGGTGTCCTGGCGCTATCGTGAGAAGGAAATTGTGCTCGTGCTTATACTGTTTATTGCGACCGCGCGTCTTTTACTTGATTCCATGCATTCTAGGACAGCATCAAAAGAAATCATTTTTACATACCTTGCATCAGCTTTGATTGTGGTGAAGATTGGACTGGCAATCTCGAGACTGTCGTACTACTATATGACAGTGCTGTCACAAATGAACAACTCGCTCTTTCACCTTTAAAAAGTCGAGTTGACAGGTGTTTCTTTGCAAGGGTATCGATGGCCTCTGCTCAGGTTAATTCATGCCTCGGAATGAACGCAGAGCTACACCCTCAACAAACTCTATCTTATGCCCATTGAGGGGCAAGCTTACCGTTCTTGCGGTAAGGCTGCGCATCAGATGAATAATAGCAAGGCTTCAAGAGAATATTGTACGTACAGTACGTTCGGGCTGAGTATCCGACGATTTATGTAGGTCCTCAGTCGTCCATCAATGTCCTGTCGATCACGACCATTGATAGTGGGGCATTACGGTATTACAGTAGGCGAGTGACGTTGTTTGATGGAGATGAGATGGACCCTGGAGGTTGTGTCCGAGATCATCCTCTGTGTCGACTCAAGTTTGTAAGCAAAACAAGGAGGTTGTTGTACAACTTAGTCCACAAACCATCGACGTGCGATCGAACAAATCAATGACCTCAAGCGTGAGAGCTCACCTCTGGTGTTAACCGGAGTTAGGAGCATCATGGTGCCACAAGGTGCCGTTTGCCTTTGTAATGTTGCAACGATTGACCGGAGACAGCACAGTACATAAACACAGATCGTCTGCCCATTCCAATCGATTCCTCTTCTTCCAGCACGACTCTTCCACCAAGTCGTACACTCCAAGTCCATCAATCGATCGATCAAGTCAATCCCTTCACGCAACCCTCTACTGCATAAAACCGCAACATGTCGCTTTTCGAGCCCGCACCCGAGCCTCCCACTTCGTTGGGCAGGTATAGAGTCCTCTCCAAGACCGCAGGCATCCGAGTCTCGCCATTGCAACTCGGTGCCATGAGCTTGGGCAAAGCCTGGGAGGGCATGTTGGGCTCCATGGACAAGAAGGGCGCCTTTGAGCTTCTGGACGCTTTCGTCGCGGCCGGAGGTAACTTTATCGACACGTAAGCATTGCAACGGACATCCACTGTTGAGATACATGTAGCCGAACTGTCAGCTAACAGCACGCCAGCGCCAACAACTACCAAGACGACGAATCCGAGCTCTGGATCGGCGAGTGGATGAAAGAGCGCAACAACCGAGACGAAATGGTCATCGCGACCAAGTTCACCAGCAACTACGTCGGCCACAAAAAGGGCAAAGGCCTCGGCTCTGTCAACTCCTCCGGCAACCACAAGCGCTCCCTGCACGTCTCGCTCCGCGACTCGCTCAAGAAGCTGGACACCGAGTGGATCGACATCCTCTATGTCCACTGGTGGGACTGGACCACCAGCATTGAGGAGCTCATGGACTCGCTCGACGCCGTCGTCAAGCAGGGCAAGGTCTTGTACTTGGGCATCAGCGATACCCCCGCTTACATTGTTTCTGCGGCCAACACCTACGCTCGCGCTACGGGCAAGACGCAGTTTAGCATTTACCAGGGTCGCTGGAACATCATGTTGCGTGATCTGGAGCGCGAAATCATTCCCATGACCCGCCACTTCGGCATGGCTATCGCTCCTTGGGACTCTATCGGTGGTGGTAAGTGGTTGATGAGATGCATCATAGTCCGCAACGCCTGACTGACTCGCACTTTGCAGGCCGCTTCCAGACCGTAAAGCAGATGGAAGAAAAGAAGAAGAACAACGAGGGCATCCGCTCCCTCATGGCCGGCCCCGAGCAAACCGAGAACGAGAAGAAGATCTCCGCGGCCCTCGACAAAGTCGCGCAGGCCCACGGCCTTGAGTCCCCGACCGCCGTCGCTCTGGCGTACGTGATGGCGAAGGCGCCCAACGTCTTCCCCATCGTTG
>Ga0265797_10012611_pt1 | contig 10330 bp, 8 predicted proteins | sample P2T30metagenome_FD_192433 | JGI IMG/M metagenome (GOLD analysis project Ga0265797, IMG submission 192433) | Plant litter microbial communities from East Loma Ridge, Irvine, California - P2 T30 | ecosystem: Environmental > Terrestrial > Plant litter > Unclassified | place: USA: California... | reverse complement strand
ATAGAGGGTGAAATTGTGACTGCCGTCGGTACGTACAACCGCGAGAACGCTATGAACAGGACAAGGCCGTACCAGATCCATGATTCCACTTTGAAGGCCAGCATGGTGAGATGTGGACCGGGTGCCGGGGCGCGATCGGGTTTGACAGATGGAGTTGCGTGGCAAAGTCGATGCTGGGGGTTTGGCGCTATCGAGTTGGTGCGATGGGCTTGGTTTTGGGGTTGGGACTGGTGCTATGGGATGAAAGCAATGGGGCTGGCGGTGTGTAGTGGTCGCTGTCGGGTGGTTGCTGTCGGAGAGCCGATGTCAAGTTTGGGTATGTTGCGATGGGCTAGTAGTTTCCAGCTGGCGTGTTCTGGACTCTGTTCTTCACAGCGGCTGTTGTAACGAGTGAGGCGACGGAAGTTCGTGTCCTGGAGGCGATTTCTCAATATGATGGAACTGGTGTGGAAGCCATGTGCATAGCAAATAGTGCTCCAGCGGGGCAAATGTCTGGTGTTTTGAATGAATGATGGGAGATAAGAGTGGTATTTTTGGTGACTACCCAGACAAGGATGAGAGGGATGGATGGATTGAGTGAAGTAGAAAAGAGGCTCAGCAACACCAAGCCAGCCCTACCTCAACCCATATCCTCCGCATGTTAGCGCGTGGCTGGATGCGGAAGTCATGTTGACCAGCACGAAGGAACAATCCTGATGGTACAGATGTAGGGCTGCACCGTCACTACTGCATATCTAGGTACTCCCGCTCTCCAAGGGGATAATGGCTTGTTAGCGACATGCGTGGCGGCGTCTGAAACCCGAACCATCCAACGCGGACCGTGGTAGAACATGCAGTCGTCTTCATCATGGCTACTCGCTAACAAGCGCTTGTCGTGGGCCATCTTCGGTCTTCGCTTGCTACCGTGATTGTCGCGCGGTCTTGCCAGTAGCGTGAACTTTACCTTTACACCATCGGGACACTGTTGAGAGTTACATGGTATCGATGCACGCATAGTACCTTGTAGACAGAGAGACCAGGAATCTGTAGGCGTGCATGGTTTGTTAGACCAAACGTGTGTAGTCAATATCCATTTGCCAATGGCATGTTTTGTGTTGCGGCTTCGTTCATGTTGAAGTGGAAAAGGAAGAGGTTGTTCCTGGTGGTCTTCCTTTTGGAAGAGTCTGGGGCGGCTCGGCGGATCTCATTTCGGAAGCAGTCTAACCCCTTTTGACCCATCCATGTCGCGTATCTTTACCCTGGAACCTTCAGCTCGGTTAGGGCTGCGTCTTCTAGATCTTCAGACGCTGACTCGCCACCACAGTATCGAACTATTGATCCTTCCTTAACCGCGTTGTGATTGATATCGGCAACTGTTTGGGATGGCGCAATCCTTCCTGCCGCCGTTCTCCACGGCGATCAACACGTGAGTACGTATCTACATGTATCAAGGTATTTACGAAGATGGCCTTGGTAATAGACAGATGCAGACGCCTCCTCTCAATGCTCAATTCCGTGCCTGAGCACAACGTTAGCATGAAAACGTCCAGATCGATTCTGAGTTGAAGACATCAACTCAATCGACAACACGTCTTGCAGGAGACCTTACCTTGTAAGCCTGCCAAACGTAGGGCCTGAAATCCACGGTACTCCCAACCTTGATATCCTGAAGCCCGTCTATCGGCACCCACTCAGCCATCTCCATATGCTGCTTCTCATACTCATCGAATCCTTCATTAGAGATGTTCCCAGTGTGCTTTGTACAATGAAAGCACATCAACAGACTATGGTAACATCGATCGTCCGAGTGCGCAGCTCGAAAAAGACTTGACTCTACTCCCAACAAAGTAGGATCGCCGACGTCAAGACCAGTCTCCTCTCTGGCTTCGCGTACAGCTGCGCTTTTGGGATCTTCGCCCAGCTCGATTCCTCCTCCGGGCAGGTCGTAGTGGCCATCAGTCGCTTTTAGGAGGCAGACACTGGCGTCTTTGATCAAAACGACGTACGCAGCTGGCCGCCATTGGAGTGAGCTGGCGGCTGTTTCGTGCTGTTTGCCGTAGATATCGTAGCAGATCACTGTGGCCATCTTGAGATGTCGAGTTTGTGTTTTGTATTGGACTGTTGAGTTGGTGAAATTGAGCAAGCCTTCGCTGGCTGGGACCAAAAGTACGCCGACCGCTCTCAAGACTACGCTCGTTCATGTGAACCTCTTGCTTCAGATTGCAGATACAGGATGACGATCTCACGACATTACCTACTCATGGCAGTAACAGCGACATCAGCATGGACTCCGCCAGACCCCACCATCTTAACGGCCAAGTTCCTTGAACGCCTGGATGCATACCATGTCGATTCTTCACCCTCACTGTCGAGCCCGTGGCCGTGAAGTAACGCGCCTGGTAAGAGCTTCTGACAATGGCATCCGCTGCGAGAGCAACATCCCACAGAAGCGTACCAGTGTCGTCTAGCGCACTGCGACCTCGTCAGATCGACACCTGTGTGCGGACGACTCAAGGACTGGTGGAAGCGAACGGCTTTCGAAGAGCAGTGTTCACCCGAAGAGAGCCAGGCACGCCTCCAAGAATCAGTGCGAGTTTATCGTCCATGTAGCATGGTCGAGCTCAACGAAGCTGCATGGCAGCGCTCAATGTAAGAGGTGGATACGCGTCCCTGCGAATACGCGATACCAGCTCACAATCTGGCCCGGCAAACCTAGCATCATCTCTAGACCGCGGGATACCGATTCTGCGTACAGATCGACGAGGCTTCTTCGCGAAGCATCGTCTCACCTGATTGCGACGCGGTCTTGAGGAAAGTCTGGGTGAACATGATTGAAGCAGACCGGCAGCCCAGAGGCGCAGCAGCGCAGTCCCGAGATGTTTAGAACGAGCACGTAGAGATGAGTCTTGCTCTTCTGACTACAGCATGGAAGTCTGCCCTGAGATCGGCAGATGCAGCGAGGAGAACGTTAGCTGGATGGAGGTACCTTTTCGGGGCCTGATACCGATGCTCTATGTGACTTCGACCCCTCACTGATCCTTCACGATTATTTATGCGACAAGCCTCTAGGTGTGCTGCCACCAAACTGAAGCAATACGCAATACGCAGATCGCTTATTGTTTCGAGAGCCCAGAACCTGCGCGGTCGCGAGAGATAAAGTCATGGCAGCATTTACTCCGCCATATGTCCTCGCTGAGCTTTTTGGGCGACCGGACTATGGATTAATGGGATAACAAGGCTGAGCTTTGAGAAATTGTGCACTCGGAACGCGGAGCAGGAATAACAATCATCACAACGGCACAACTCCACGCGTGAACTCGAAGGATCCCGATCACTCGTACATTCGCTGTGAATTACGCGTACAGCTCGCTAGGCATTTTCCTCAGGCATGCTCCCAAACCCGCCAGGCGTGTTGAACGTTACTGGTACCAAACAATCAGGATCCCTTCAACAGCAGGTCCCTACTTGTTCAAGCAGTATCCGCCTCCGAATTGCGGGTTGATCAAGCAGCCACCGCAATTCGACGGGCATCTCGAGGCGATTCCGCAGGGCGTAGTGCCGCAAGAAGCTCGCTCGCCGAGGATCGGCTCTGCTTCGCGGATGGCGTTCTGAAGCTCCTCGTCAGTCTTCTGAAGGGTGCGTTGCGCTCTATGATACTGGCTACCTTGACGTTCGAGGTGGCCGATTTGTCGGGCACGGCGATGGGGCCTGCGATTGCGACGGCTGCGAACAGCATGGTGGTCAGAGTGGTGAGTTGCATGGTGGACGTTTGTGGGCTTGTAGAAGGGTTGGGAGTAGAGAGTTCGTTTGGTGAGTTTCTTGAGTGCCGTGCTGAGTTGGGTTGTCAGAATTAATCGTTATAAGAGGAGCGGAGTTGGTCTTCTTATGTGGACGTCGTTCGTGCCGTTTGCATAGCTGGTCTATCAGGCTGATATCACGAACGAGCTGATGCAGCGGTTAATTCGTGTTCTCGCCGGACAAGCAGACTCTCGCTCCTAAGTTGTTGGTGGCGTTGGAAGGATTTTGAAGAGAGGAGAAAATGCTGTATGATTCCTTTGAGTCTCGTACTCAGTGTTGATCTGGTCGAATCGGTGTGAAGGATTCCGCTTTGCTATAGGTTCTATTGGGGACTGGGACCGAAGTTCCGGAGCTTCTACAATGTTCTCCTACGTCTCAAGTAGATACTTTCGCTGGGTTCCGAGCGCTCGGGTTGTGAGAATGGAAACACCTGCTCTGTTGGGAATACAGCTGTGGTAGCTTAGGTAACCACCTGGAGGCGGAGAAGCGAGGGGGGGTGCACGTGATATCTTTGGCTTCAACCTGGCCCGACTTGAGTTCAATGCAAATTACGCGCATCGAAGATTCGCCCTGGATCTTTGGGACCTATTCGGCCGCGCCTATGCTGCCCACTTTGCAGTTGTCAAGAGTCATGAATCCAGACACTTGGCGAGCGAGTTATCTGCTTGGCAGCTCGCAACGACACACAATTTGAGAGCTCTCTTCATAACGTGTTTCCATCCGCACAAAACATGATAATCACTTCAGCGCCACTGGAGCAGGTGCGGGCCCTGAGAACCAACGAAACCCCTGAAACCAGCACAAGCGAAGACCTCGATTTCGAGCGATGCAGCGCTCTTCACAACGCTATCGTGAAGCACGCCTGGACCGCCTACGGCTACGACCTTGCCGATATGCCAGAAGACACTGTCTGGTCTCTGTCGACCACGCAGGAAAACCTGGCCGAAATGCAGCACCGTGTTTCTCCCAGCGTGCAAGAGTTCTTAAAGCGTATCCTGCTGCCCCCAAGCTTTCCGTTCCCAAATCACGGTATCAACCATTTCTTTTATTTCCTTGGAGGATTGACTGGCCATGGTACGCTGTGGGATATGACCGAGTCCGTCGACGAGAACCATCTTGGGATTTATTGGACAAGCTCTGATTTCAGTAGCACTCTCACCGGCATCACGTGAGTACTCCAAATAAAAAGGCCCCTCTGCGGTCTGCCAACGTGCTGAGAGATAGACGTCAGGTACGACCAGAATGACCACACTTGCATATACACCGGCGAATTTTCGATGAATCCGCTCACCGCATTGTCATGGTATCGGCTGGAAACTCTACTCTCGAGCTACATAGACCTGATCGAGCGTGGCAAAGTCGTGGCCCTACATCACTCAATCACAGAGCCGGGTGGTAGAATCAAGCTCGCCGACGGTAGTAAAATCTCGAGAGACAGGCACCCAGACCCTCCGCCCTTACGAGACCCCGTCACGGGCGCACGCCGGACGTTCCCGTCGCGAGACCCATGGGTGCTGTTACCGTATGCCAAGCAAGATCTGAGTGATGCTCTTGACGCCTGGCGCGACTTGGCCGTGACTATCAATCAAAAATCCCCGGAGCCTCTGGATCTGGAAGCGCTATTCGACGGCCAAGGGCTTCATCCAGAAGAGGTCTTACTCTCTGCAGGAATCTCCCCAGGCAGCTTTGCGTGGGAATTTTTCCGCAACGCGCAGAAACCTCTCTTGACATACCTCGGACCTGGTCTACGCCTTGTAACAGCAACCGAGCTGGTCGGGAATTCTTTCAAGACTTCACAGGGCAATTCCTCCGATCCTGAGAAAACGAGATTTCCGGTGCCGATCCTCGTAGGCAAAATCGAAGCAGACAATTGGCTCAGTCACTCCTTCGCGGACGTGCGGAAAATCCCCTACGGCTTATATCTTGACCTCTGCCATGTGGACGACTACTTTGCCGTCGAAGACGGCAGCCGACTGGTACTGCCGTTTGCACTCGGCGCGAACGGAATTGCCACGACAGCCGACGGGCAGAGAATCAACAAGAGGAGTACACGTGCGCACGCGGAGCTGTACCAGATCGGAGCGCACCCTTGGAGGCCCAGTCATTCTTCGCAGCTGCACGCGATTATCGATGCTTTCGGTCGCCATATCGAAGCTGGCGACTGGATAGTGGGGCGGCAAGGCGTGGAAGAGCCTTGTACTATCTTCGAGGGAGCTGATAGTCCCGCGGCGACGAGCCGTGGTGGCTCAAACGTATTTGGGTATACCGTGCCCATCCATTGACTGCATCCGTTCTACTGCGATCCGTCCATCGATGGTCAAACCATCGACGGATCTCTCAGGCCTTACTCCAACGGAACAAGACATGTACGAGATCCCAATTCGGCGAGTGCTGTAGTGATCCAGAGTTTTGCGGCGATGGCAGAGCATACTGTGGCGCTGGGGCATTGCCACTTCGGCGCTTTTGAAAACAAAAAGTCGGGAGACTCAGAAGACATGTCTGCGTGTACCGTCGTTGACTGTGAAGTTGTTGTCCGAGAAACAAGGTGTTGGAAGAAACGCGAGGTGAGGTAGGTACATGTAAAGATCAACATATGCACGCTCTCCTTCTTTCTCCGCCCTCAATTCGGTTAACGCGCGAACCGAACAACATACTTAGTAATCACCATATACCTACATCCCGATCAGGCAGTCAAACGTCCAACGGATAACCAAAACGTCATACTACATCAAGGCCCGAGCTGAACATAAACCAACACAATTGCCAAGTTCGTAAGGCTGCGATAACTCCTTCGTTCGATCCGCCAAGTACCTCCCGGGCAATTTACTGCTACAATCCTCAGTTATAGTGGAGCTGTAGTCATCAACCAGGTTCAAAGGAGATTAACATGACGGCTGGAAGTGCAGGTACGCCTTCATTCGACCACACCAAGTGCCATCCAGTAAACTCGGACGACAATGTTTTCCTTATAGCGGAGTTGTAGTGGAGTCATGGTGTCGGAATACGAATATCGCTGCTTGATATGGTAGAGGAAGGAAGGCCGCTTGAGACACTCGAAGCGATGTCACAGCTCGGCGTGGCAGCATCATGTATTGGCAAGCAAGGCAGCAGCGCCGAATTGACATGACGTTCGAAATGGACGTTCGCGAAGGCGTACATGTATAAGTACAGCCTCCTGGTAGTCGACCTTCAGTATCATCATCCAGCAAAGTAGCCAACCCGGCAAGCATCAACCCAATAACCAACCGACGCAAACCACAACATCCCCTCAACGGCCCAACCACGATGCATCAATCTTCAGCTCTCTCCATCCTCGCAGGCCTGGCAACCACCGCCTTCGCCCAGCAGGTTCAAGTTACGGGCCTGACGCAGCTGATCTCTGTCAGCGGCGGTTTCGGCGGCCAGAGCTCCTGTGAGATCGCCGCCACTGTCGACCGCGGCGGTGCATCCGTAACCGTCAACGCCGGCGACACCTGCGACGCGTTCCAGTTCGGCAGCCTCAGCGACGCCAAATGGCTCGATTTTCCTGATGCCAACGACCTCCGAGTCCAGATCGGATGCGATGTCAAGTCGGGCCAGTGTGGGCACGAGTTCCAGTAAGTTGACATTGAACGATCCTCGCATTGGGGATGGCGTTCATGGAGTCCGAGTGGCAATTACGAGTACTGATTACATTGTGCAGGATCCGAGTCGAGGCTGATGGCGGCGCCTTCTGTGGCCAAGGCGTTACTCCTACCAAGCAATGTCCGGGAACCGATTTCCGCCGTGGACTCTCCATTGCTGCCAGGCAGGACTCGCCTATTGAAACGGCCCCGACCCAATGCTACGAAGACATTCTGCTGGACGACTGTTGAGAGAGCAGGGACTTTTTGCTAATCTGATGCCGAATGGTTCGCGAGTGAGAGGGATAGACATGGCTTTAGCAGCTGTGTAACTGTGTAAATGGTAGCCTGCTGTCTGATTGCCGGGATCAGATCTCCCAAGCAATTCCGGTGTGCAACAGATCATGTGTGGATAAACGAGGCTTTCTTCCTTCGACCCACAGCAAATGCATTAGCAACAAAACACGAGGGCCTTCCCTTGATGCTTCCTCTTGCAACAAACATAATACTCTGTTGTACATGTTCCAATAGAAGGTCATATCCAAGATCCCGACAGATAGACGCTGATCCAGCACTTACCACCGTAGTCAGTGAGTTGCAAATCGACGTAGTCGGGATCATTTATTTGAGGCGCTCAGGGACGACGTGGAGACGACGGCACAGAAGTGCAGTGCCGGCATTGGTGATCGCTTGGCGTTTGAGACGGTGCCAGGGGAAGTCCATGTACAAGCTGTTGTGGACAGACTTCTTGGACTGCCGCCTGCGCCATCGCTGATTGTACATTTGAAGGCGCTACACGCATTGTGAGCGAGAGATTGGGATTGACTTTCGCTTGGAGGGCACCTACCTTGTTCAAGGAGCTTATGCACGTGCGTAGGTATGTATCAACGGCATCAGGAAGTTCTTGACGTCGAGGCCACGAACATGTCGAGCCAAGTCTTCACCGCGCGGCGAACTGGGTGTGGTTCTTGTTTCTGCTGTTGCTTGACCTCGGGTGCGTTGACGCTCTCAGCTTTGAGACTGTTGTCTGCCAAAGGTTGGTCGCTGTTGTTCGAAGGGTTGTCCGACATTTGAGTGCTGATGTTGTATACAGCTGAAGAGTGATGACTGTGATTGTGATCAGCAGGATTTGATGGGTTTGGAGGACAGGCAAGACAGTTTCGTATCGAGTATCGACGGGTCACTGGCCAGTAGGCTTCTCATATACATGCGCCAAGTGTGCACATCAGCTGAAGTCAGTCATGGGGGCAGTGCGATCCTACTCGCTTCCGTATCTGACTGTGCCGGATAGGCCCAGACCATCATCACCACCACCCGATATGGGCTAAGTAAGCCAGCTACCAAGAGACTCAACATCTGGCCTGATTGATGCGAAATTCCACCAATCAGTTTATAGCTTGATGAGGATTCAGCACATTGATGGCAAAGATGTCTTTGTGGGCTTGTTGTCGCCGTGCACACGTTTGGATACCACGATCCTACCGGGCAGAGTCCGAAAACTTGCTTCAGTACGTTGATGATTAGAGGTAGGCTGTTGTGTTCTTGAAGGTATACAACATTCGGCCGCCGCCTCAAAGACTTGGAAGAGTGAATTTCGGGAGTAATCCGGCGACTACGATACTCTCATTGGTTCAGAACTTTAGGGTTAGTGCTCAAGGGTGTCATTTCACTTTCAACCTATGGTCGAAGAAACACCAACGCATGACTGAGCCTGGGAGAAATGATCTCGCCGTGATCTATCTACAACTAAAACAAAGCGATGTCAATAATTCCCAGCATAGGAATCCAGGTGCCTCCGGGCATGCAAGAGACATCGATCTAACACACCTCCCACGGGTCCCGTCGTTCTCTACTAGGAACCCTAGGCTCCGTCGACTCCACATCATCGCCACCACCCCTGGTCTCCAATTCCAGCTGCGGTGGGCTATACCCGTACACCGAAGTCACCGTCGTCTTCTCGATCCCTCCCCGAGTCCTGCCGTTGTTTGCAAACTCATCACCCTCCAACTGATGCTCACTCGGCGCCCTACTCGGCAGCCTCTGAATACTCTTGTCGCCAGTAAAGCGCGAAGAAGCTGTCGTCGTAGACTTCCCATTGCCGGAAACTGACTTGGACAACGAGCTGATCTTCGTCCCGACTTTCTCGCGGAAGAAATACAAAACGGGGCCCGCGATAGTCGGCATGCAAGCGCAGATGACGCCAACATCGCCTTCGAGACCGCTCCAGAGCGAGATGGCGTTGTAGTGGTAAGTCGCATTGGCGACCTTGCCTAGCTGTGCCAGGTATTGTAGTCGGACGATACTGCAAATCGTAACAAAGAGCCCGAGCAGAAAAGTCAGGACCGCGCCGATCTTACGTCTCTTATCCCTGACCTGGAGCGCCAAGAGTTTCGGCACAGGCAGGAAGAAGACGATGAGGTCGAAGAAGATGTTTAGAGCGCTGTTGGCATAGATTGCTTTTTGCAAGGGGAGGCAGGTGCCTTCATGCTCGCCGTCCCACTGGGTCCAGAAGAGGCTGATAGGCCTGCATTCGAAAGCGAAGTAGACGATGAAGGCGATGCCGTAGCCGGTTAGACCAGCGATTACCGCCCAGCAGGTGTAGGTGAAGCGATTCGAAACTTCCTTCGGAAAGATTCGGAGGTAGAGGAGGACGATGGAGATCTTGGTCAGGACAATCACCACTTGGTAGATGTATTGCTCGGTGTAAAAGTACTGAATTGCGTTTGCAGGTCAGCTGATGATGTTCCGAGTGAACAACGAGGTCTAGCGCGCGGCGGGTCATACGTACCTTGAGCATGGTGGTGATGTCGTCGAATTCAACATTCCAGATATCTTGGCCCATGCCGTGACGGGTCACTATTGACAGGAATGAGTCAGTACGACGGACACGAAAAGATGAGCTTTTGGGACGAACGAACTGATTTGTACAATGACCGTCGAAGGGATCAGCA
>Ga0265797_10012610_pt1 | contig 10331 bp, 13 predicted proteins | sample P2T30metagenome_FD_192433 | JGI IMG/M metagenome (GOLD analysis project Ga0265797, IMG submission 192433) | Plant litter microbial communities from East Loma Ridge, Irvine, California - P2 T30 | ecosystem: Environmental > Terrestrial > Plant litter > Unclassified | place: USA: California... | reverse complement strand
CTTTGAGTCAGTGGGCAAGATAGAATCCTGGAGCGATCGAATCGAACGATGCCGGGCAGCTCGCGCTCGATTTGTTTTTGGTACCGTAGAGGATCGACTTCGTATCGTTTGATTCGGGCTATGGAAATCCTTCGAATCTCTCGTGTCGTCAGGAGAAAATGCGTCCTTGTCTGTTGCCGAAGAAAGGTCTGGCGTCTGAGGGGCTGTTGATGATTGGCGCTGATGGCTTCTTTCAAAAGGTATTAGAGCAGACGCACCCTCGGCAAAAGATACGAGACCACGTGTAAACCGTTCTCCTCGGCAATACTGGTCTTTGATCGTGTATGTGGCGAGATAGTCAACCACAGTCAATGCCAAGTCCTTGAAGAGGGTGACTTGTTCTTTGGAGAGGCCGTCTCGGGGCTTATCGTCGAAAAAACACAGAGCTCCCACAGTCGCTCCATTTGGCGAGACGAGCGCGACACTGGCGTAGAATCGTGTACGAATGTCGTTTCTGATATCTTCTCGAATGCATGAGCATTCATCCGCAGCGAGATCACCAATAACCACAATTCTATCTTCTTTAAGGTTAAAATCGAGTATTTTTTCGCATAACCCCAAGCTGCGTGGTATGCTGACGTTTCCCAGCAATAGCGCATCCGAAGCATCCCCCGGCGCTTCCGGGCGCAGAGAAAGGTTGCATGTAGCTTCTGCTAAGATGTGTTGTCTCTCGTCGTCGAGTAGCGAGATCATTGCCCGCTGACCTCCCATGCGAATGGCGACAAGTTGGCATAAAGCTGTAAGAGTCGAATCCACAGACAGACGGGGTACATGACTTCCCATGTTGTCGACATGTGGAATGTCGCGAAAAGCTGCGCCGTAAAGGAGAAAAACATCTCGCTCCCTCCTCATCTCATCACGGCCTGTCCTCATTGCCCCGCCGCTACTTGGGGGTTGACTCATGATGGTGAATGCCAGTTACTGCGACCATGAAAGGCTGGAGATGTTTACGAGCGTCCTCGGGCGTTGTAATCCGCCATTGAGAGCGTGGAGGAAGCGTGGAAACCGCTGCATCTAGCAAACGCCCTTGAAACCGTGCGTGAAATCGGAAGTTTACATGTCGCCACAAGAGGCGAGACCTGCCCATTGACAGAAGCGGATCCTGCATAGCACTAGCACAACGCGCTTAGCCGATACCTCTCTCAGTATGCGCGATAGTATTCTCTCATTGGTTAGGTCTGATGCATCCAGCCCTGATGGCATTTGCACTACATGGTGGTACTCTCATCTTGGTGGCGACCGCGGTAGCGGGTCGGCTTACTCAGCTATGTGGGTCACCGAAAAGTGAAACTAGGTCTACCTACGTAAGATCCTCGGACTATCATGAGCATCGAGCGCTTAACAGAGGTTCAAAGCAAGGCAAGACAATGAACGCATTCTGACATCATGACATTGGCAAGTAAGTTTCGGAATTAGCGCCTTGGCAGAATCAGCCCCTGTAACTCTAAAGTTCAAGCGTCATCAGAAGACAAATATTCTAAGTTGCGGGTATTGCACCTTTGCCTATCCTTCCATCCAGGGAGCCTCTCAGTACGACTTAGGAAAACTCTCCATCTCTGGGCATTAGCATTATTGTTTTGAAGAACCAAATAAATCTTCACTTTCCAAAAGTGAACCATCTTGCTATACTTGACAAAATTCTAGATTTAAGCACAAGGAAACTGATGAAGCCTTGTCAAAAGTCCTTAACGGTAACGTTACAGAACAGTTTTGAATGTAAATATGTGATGTATAGCAATGGAACCAGGCATTGGGAAAGCTATCCTGATGACAAGGCGAATCATAGCCCCCGTGGGCATACACGGTTTCTTAGATTTAATAACGCCAATGGAAAAGTCATACCAGCTGGTAACAAGGAACAGTTCATGGACAAGCAACTAGGTCTCTCCTAGGTTCACACTTCAACACCAACAAGTGTATATCAATTCCTCGCTTTTCCCTCTTCTATTTCCCCTGGGGATTTTGCTGCCGGACCGACACGCTCCACCAGAACCATCTTTATCGGACCAATTGAAGCTCTGCTGCGGGAAAGAAGGCGATGCATTCATCGTGGTGGGTAAAGATTAGGCTATCAAGGTGTCCTGAGCGGGTTCCCGGAGCGATCAACCAAATTCCTTCGCACTTACGGCGCATGATGCAACGCCCTCGCTTGACAGCAAAGAGAAGGCACATGGAATTTAAGGACGGGAGTTTGGCCATTGACATGCCTCACCCGTTCGTAAGCATGGTGGGGACGGTATCTTCATTGCTACTTGTGGAGGTACGAAGGGCATCTCCTTCCGAAGAAGCCGGGTCAAAGTAAACTGGAATGGAAGAACGCGGTTGGAGCTTAATTGATTCACAGTCGCTGCGCCAGCCTCTATCAAGGCCATGCAGCGGCTTCAATATCAATTTGAGAATCCTCTCACAGTCAAGTTTGGTGCTACATGGATGGGAGGTTGTGCAAACATACCACGAGACCATGCGCTCATCAAGCTTCTGCAGAGGAGGCAACAGAGTTAATCCCTACAATGTACACCGGGGATCGCACAGAGCTGAACGCCATGATATCCACTCGCAGCCGTCGTCACCAACCCGGAGTCACCTACCATCTTCTGCCGGACTACCAGACAACCATTTAGCTCGCTGAAATCCATTAAAAGGGTCAATGAGGCGCAATTATTTAGTCAATGACAATATTAAATCAGCACGAATACATAGGGACGCTCACTCTAACCTGACAACTCTGTTATAGCTGTATACGCAGTGGTTCTCCGTTCTAACAACATTGAAAGATACAAATCTGTCGAAAATGTACTTTAGGATTGTAGGCCAGTGCATACACACTACCTTTCAGCCCGTCACACTGCAGATGCAGCGTACATTCAGGGTGTTTCCAAGCAAATAGTTGACTGGCTGATCCAACTTTTCAAGCTTAGTAAAATGTGCCTGCGTAAGTTGCATGTGGCTGTTCAACTTTCCGCCAAGATAGAGTTTGGTGACACTGGTATGATTTTGATGGATGTGTAGTAAGGAGTTGGGCGAAGAGACGCCCCATTGACGAAACGGGGTGTTGCACACGTGACTTATCGATAGCACGCGCCACCGTGCCATCGCGTCTCACGCTCGCGTTCGCGCCGCATCACTACTTCCCTCCCACCATCATCCGCACTTCGCAAAGAGAACCATCAACCACCCACACCCACAAAACAAACCTCCATTTCACATTCTCAGATCCAAACCAATCGACGCCTCACGCACAAAATGATGCTCACAACATCCTTCTTCACGCACCAAATGCCTCACTACTCTGCCTACACGCCTCCTCGGTCCTCACCCCTCTCCCCCCGCTCTGCCGATTCTACCACCCGCACTCCTCAATTCACAATGTCGTCGCCGATCCGCGAGAAGCCCGCAATGGGCCAACGCGCGTTCAAACCGAATCCCATGATGCAGACGCGCGATACGGCGACCAAGAGGCGACGAGACATGTTTTTCAAGCGCGTGCAGAATAAACGCGATGACAAAAAGTGGGAGTCGCGCGGCGAACAGGTATGCACTTTTCTCCTTTCTCTCATAATGCAACAAACACGACAGTGTTAACATTGTTTTGCAGATTCAACAGCTAGACTTTATATCCGAGCGGAGGCGATGGGAAGCTGAGAAAGCGCGTCAGGCACCGCGGGAAAATGAAGATGCTGTTGAAGAACTACTGGATGACGCGGCGGCACTACACCAATCCCAGAATTACCAACACGCATCCCAGTTTGAACAGGGAATGACAGAGGCGGATTATGTGGCTGCACAGGAGGAGTACGAGTTGCAGCAGTTAGTTGCGTCGATGGAGCAGGAGAGTGATGGAGGGTCGTCGGAGAACTATGGGAGTGATGACGACGATTACGATTCTATATTCATGGAGTGCGCGATAGTGGAGGACGTGCAGTATCGACAGCAGGGGCAATATGCGAGTGGTGCGTTTGACTGCGGGGATGATATGGATATTGATATGACGGATGGCTGAAGGGTATATCTGAGCTGAAGAGGCCACTTTGGTCATTACTGTTTATAGCCACGGCGTAAGGGGGTTTGTGCATATTGTAAGAAACACACCTTGACTAGTCATTACGTCATCAGATCGCTCTGGCAAAAGAAGACATCAGAGTCACATTGGGTATCTGGAAGAATGAAGCAGCCTAGCCATTACGCAAGCAAATCACTGTGTCGGACAACCCTGATCCATATCCTGCAACGCTTCTTGCGCGGCATTCATGTCGCCAACGAGGTCTGGTGGCGGCGACCCAGCAGCCTGCATCTGTATAAACATTAGCACTAAATCGCCCCACAAGTCACAAATGAGTACATACTTTCTGCATCCTCTCCACAATATACTCCCTATCTTGCGCGTTATCGTCGCTATATCCCTTCCTCTCGAACCGGCCCACAATCTCTCTGACCAACGTTTGCTGCTCCTCATACCTCTTCAAGTCGTCCTTTTCTGTCTTTTCCTTATTGTTCTCCATCCATTTGGGGAACTTGTCGTCCAGTTCCTTCATCGGCTCGTACAGGATATCCTTATTGGTAAGTTGTTCCATCATGCCCATTAGTACCTTTGAGAAGTCTTCCTCACCTCCCTCACCACCTCCGAAGCCTCCAGATTCCATGGAGGCGAGCATTTGTGCGAGGATATCGTCTTGCGACGAAGATGCAGCGGCGGATGTTGCAGTGTCGGACGAAGACTGCATGCGCTCCATTGTCTTTTTGATGGTTTCTTGGAAAGACTTTTCTGCTTTTGCCGAAGAATCCTTTTGGGTTGTTGGCCCTGCGCTTTCCTTTGCTACATTTATTCCTTCGGCTTTTGGTGCGTATGCATGTCCGTGTTCGTGTCCCGGCACTGCCAAAGGATTTGCACCGCCCATCTCTTCGCTCATCTCCTTCATGATGTCTTCGAACTGCTTTTGGAAGTCGCCCTGTCCCAGGAGGTTCTCCATCTCCTTCTGGAGCTGTTTCTGAAACTCATCTTGGTCTTCGAGCAGTAACTCTGCGGGCGAAATGTCCTGGGGCGGCCTACCGGGGCCAGAGGACGAGGGGGCGTCGTTGGGGTAGGCGGCTGCTATGGAGGAGGCTGTAGGCGTCTTGGTATCTAGTTTCGTGTTTGCGAACTCGTCGAGCACATCGTCGAGGTCTGAAAGATCGTCTTCTTCGGGGTCTGATGCTACCTCGGGTGGTGGAGGGGCAGCTGCCGTAGCCGGTTTGGCAGGTTCCTGCTCTTCTTTCTTCGGCGCTGTGTCCGCCATAGCTCCTACGTCTCACTATCTAGTGTTCTTATCAATTTATGTCAAAACAAGGAACCGAGGAATCAGTGGTAGAGGGCACAAGTGTTGAGAACATGCAGCTGTAATGCCAGCCTCGGCCCGCCAGCAGGCACACATCACATGGATAAGCGGGGCAGTGAGTTAGCGCGGGGCAAGATCGCCAATCGCACCTTCCACCTTGGCGGCGACACCTTGCAAACGGGATCTAGGCCGGAACCCAAGGCTGTGGGCGCCCGAGAATTGTTGTCGCGTCACGTGCAACTGTAACTCGACTTCACCTCGTCTTGCCAGAGCTACGCCATCTTACCTTCAACACAACATCGTAGCAGTATATAAAGCGCGACACCGCACCCAACACGTCGCCGCCTTACACCCGCTTGGTCATCCACCAACTCGCTGCTTGCTGCGGACTACGCAACGACTTGGTTCAAAACTAACAAGTACACCGACTAGAACAATTAGGCGCAAATCGCCCCAGCGCTACAGCCACACGCGCAATGTCTCTCTGCGTTAATCGGCTCTCAGAAGAGAGGTGCGTCAACCCCGCGCATGCTTGGACGGCATCCCCAACTTGCTAACACACCGCGTCTCAGGAAGTCATGGCGAAGAGACCACCCCTTTGGCTTCTTCGCAAAACCCATGCGTGGCGCCAACGGCATGATGGATCTCAAGAAATGGGATTGCGGTATCCCTGGCAAAGAGAAGACTATCTGGGAGGGTGGACTGTTCAAGCTCGAAGTCATCTTCCCCGATGAGTACCCGACGAAGCCTCCTAAGTGTACGCATCTGTCCTACCCTACACATGCAATCTGAGTGCAATCGCTAACAATTCTCGCGCCAATTGCAGGCAAGTTTGTCCCGCCGCTCTTCCACCCTAACGTCTACCCATCCGGCACCGTCTGTCTGTCCATCCTCAACGAAGAAGAAGGCTGGAAGCCCGCTATTAATATCAAAGAGATCCTGCTCGGTATACAGTCGCTGCTCGACGAGCCCAACCCGGACAGTCCCGCTCAGGCCGACGCGTTCAACCTCTTTAAGAAGGACAAGGCTGCGTATGAGCGCAAGGTCAAGCAGATTGTCAAGGAGAACCCGGCGCCTTAGGATAACGCTCCCGAGATCGACTCGCGATTCACTGTAGAAAACCCGAGAGATACTGGGCCCCCGACACAATTATGGCCTACTGCTGATTTGGGAAAACGCAAGTAAAGGACGCTGGCAGCATGGATCTTGGCTTGTACTGAAGAGCTGGAATAGCGGTATGGACGACTTGAGGGTTCTGCAAATTTCTATTTGGACTTCTAGCTTTTGGCGCATGTGCACGCCTTAAAAGCGATTATGGCGGGTCCTGGCGTTTGGGGTAGTACAGATTACGCATGGCTACTTAGACGGATATGCGCCGGACGCGGCTATGATATATGGCTTATTCTTAGTCTTCCCATGGCGTAAGGCCGTTTTTTGAAAATTATTCACGATTTAACCATCCAATGTACAACTGGCAACGCAGTAGTGGTATCAAATATATTAAAGTGACCTGAGCCTTGAAGTAATCCAGGTAATGAAAGATTTGGCAGCCCATGGGCCACGCCCAAGCAGCGTGGCCCCACATTTTGATATAGTACAAGCCCTTGTCTTACAAAGTTTCCCACAATTCCTGTCCAATTTTGTGCCCTCCATCCATCCTCCCATTGAAAGCAGATCTTGTAAGCCGAAGAGTGAGGTCTCATAGTATCTTCAGCACCATGGACGAAAAGAGTAGATGAGCACTGCACGAGTCTGGCAAAGACTTAGTACGGGCGATATGCCGAGCCTCCTCTTCCACCGCGGTACCCACCACGGTAACCGCCTCCTCGTGGAGCACCATAGCCACTACCGCCGAACCCACCGCGTCCGTATGGCGAGCCACGGCCACCGTATCCGCCTCGGGGGGCACCTCGGCCACCGCGCCCGCCTCTGGTCATTCCGGGGAGGTTCGTTCGCTTGGGTACGACCTGTGTTATGCGTTAGTTCCTGTACATGCCTGCGTAAGAAGTCCGTCGGTTCATTCATACCTTTAGGTTCCGATTCCGGAACTCGCTGTTGTCGAGAACTAGAGCCTCATTGACTAGATGTGGTTCTGTGAACTCCACATACGCATACCTGCATACGCTCATTAGCGTTCCGATCTTTCTGCCAAACTCTTGCCAGGTAGCGAAAGATGATTTTGCAAGCATCCAAAGACATTCCTGTAGATGCGACTAAACGCGACCCATTGCCCGAAAGTTGCCAGTGGGCGTAATAAAGTGTCAAAAGAACGCGCAAATCTTCAAAGGAAACCTCCTCTTAGTACTGACCCTTTAGGATGCCCAGTGAACTTGTCCAATAGTATGGTAACACGGTTGATGCTACCAATGGACTGGAAATGTGCCTGGATCTCTTCAGGGCTGGCTCCGTAGTCGACATTGCCGACAAAGACACTTCGCGCGTCAACATCTTCTTTGCTCTCGCGCATCTCGTGTCGTTCGTTGTCGATGGCTGCTTGCATTTGGCGCAGCTTCTGGGCTTCTTCCTCCATCTCTTGTACGCGACGCCTCATTGCGATGATCTCCTCCTATTGCGCTGTCAGTGTTCGCCTACAGACTCGGGCTCCAGCAGACGAGCTGTGTCCCTCGCATGATTTCTGGTGTGTATCTTGTACACAGGTCACCCGGGAGCTCTGTCATACCTCTTCATTCGGGTCTTCTGCAGTATCGAGGCGCTCATCTTCCTCGCGCTTTTGCTCAATCTCGACGTCGGACATGGTGATGGTGGTGGCTAGGTTAGCTGGTAGCGAGAGAAACACGTCAGTATTTGTACATGGCTGGTGACGGGCTGTAGGCTTACGAGGCTACGGTGAATTGCTAGGAATGTAATGTTCGGTTGCGCCGCGACAGTCTGGTGATTGCAATCCTTTAATAGGGTTTCTAGCTCGGGGCGCTAATGCGACAACGTTTGTATTGCTGTCAATGTTGCGTAGAAAGAAAGACACCTGATGAGGGAGAAGATAGTGTTGCTCATACGAAATGACGAATGGCCCTGGGGATGCTCATAGCGCGACGCTAACGAGCTGCGGAGCCTCGCTTATATAATCACTGAATAAGCCTGCAATTGCGCCTCATCTTCTTGCCATGGTATTCTTTTCCTCCATGGGAAATGCACAATAGCCTAGAAATGCATTGCTGTAGGTTTTCCTTTGATCAACTCTCCGCAAATGCCTATCATAAAGCCCGCGCTAGCTTGTCACCCTTTTTGTAGCTACCAGCCTGAACTACGGACATCTGGTGCACGAACCACGGTTGCTTGCATGGAAGCAGGTCACCCCAGATATCGAAGCCCTCATTTTCCACTTTCCTACTATCGGGTCAGGCTTTGTATTCATCCCAGACTTTCCAGGCTTCATTGTTACTATAGAGCCACACCTCGCATTCTTCCCAGTTTGTTGGTGCTTCTTTCGTAGCACTTGGTTTGATTTCCACCGCTTTTGAGTCCTTGGCTTCGTCGGCAACAGGTGTAATCGAAGACTTTGCCATACCCATACACCTCACACAAAGCATCATGATATAACCTCCCCGTGCAGCCACTTTTTCTTTCATGTCGCTAAGCTGATGCAACTTGCGAAGAGTGCAGACAAAATACTCCTTAGGCATAGCTTCGATCTCGGCAAAGTCTTCGACATTCATGTTTGCTACGCCGTTGTTGATACAAAATGTATCAACGAGAAATTGAAGCATCGGATCCTCCTCTGGCAAACAGAAGAACAGATATTTCACTTCTGGACTGCGTGGAATACACTGTGAATTTTTGTCAAAGATGACATCCATTAGCGCAGTCTTGCAAGATATAGCGGAGAGCTGTTGCTCTAGGAAGTAGGCGCGATAGTGGAGTGGTATCATTATGTTATTGACAATGCAAGAGCGTAGTGCTTTCTCATAGATCCAGTCGACGAAGACATCGAACGCTTTCCGGTCGAAATGGTAAAGAGTCAAAGATCATCCATTCCAGCTGAACTTATGGCGGAAATAGCCAAGTACTTGGTAAGAAGCTTCTTGCGTAGCATGTTTGCCTTGTTTTGGAATCTGACCTTGACGACGCCCAGATCGAAAGCGACAACGGCGCGGCATAGAATTTAGATTTTTTATATATTCATGTTTTAGATCGGTCTACTTTGTTCTGAGCAGACGCTTGTTTATGCCATCTGACCCGTTCATTGTAGTTGTAGTTCCAGTCGCGTTCGATGGTTTGAAATCAAGAAAGTGTTCGCAGTGATGGTGTCTGGTAGAAGATGGAGCAGGTTCAAGATGAACAGCGCACTTATACCAGCAGCGTAAATTTATTAGCAAATTATAAACCTCCCCCCCCCCCCTTTTTTTTTTTAGGTGCAAGTCTCACTTCTAGCTTTACTACGTCATTTATTCAATAATCTTGCGAGTATGCTTATTTTCATCTATGGAGGCCATCCAAGCGTTCACATCGATCGATATTCGAAAGGCCACTATTCTTATTAAGGTCATAGTCACTAACCTCCTATGTACCTTCTAGGTTCCCCATCTCAGCGGAGTAACGTTCTTGAAGAATACTGCCTGACTAACTGAGCGAAAACTTTCTTAGGCTTCATATACTCCACTTGTTATATCAAATGGATACCTTACTGACAATACTTAATTAGTCACTGCACAGGTTCTTCCTCTAGTGAATGAGGTAGGCTCATGTTCTCACTGCAAGTGTGAGTGGAAAACTGCCGACGAAGTGTGGTATAGAATTCTCCTCGCAGGAAAGGGAGAACTCGGTAACCATGACTCCTAGACTTTGTTGGAGTGTCGGCATACAGTCTCCACGATTTATTACATCCACATATAATACCATGGTACGGTTTGAGGTGAAGGAAGTCTTCGAGCTTTATTTAATTTACTAGCCATGTGAAATGGCTTTAGTGTCGCAATATGTAGGTGGATTTCTCGTTCTTCTTCTCTTCCAGGTCTTTCCATC
>Ga0265797_10012609_pt1 | contig 10331 bp, 9 predicted proteins | sample P2T30metagenome_FD_192433 | JGI IMG/M metagenome (GOLD analysis project Ga0265797, IMG submission 192433) | Plant litter microbial communities from East Loma Ridge, Irvine, California - P2 T30 | ecosystem: Environmental > Terrestrial > Plant litter > Unclassified | place: USA: California... | reverse complement strand
GGCGAAGGTAAGTGGGACATTGAGCACAACGTAGACCCACAGTATTCCGAGGTTCCGCCATCGTTCACTGTAGCGCGCACTGATTTGGTCCAGAAAGACGTCCGTTTCATTGTACGAACAGAAGCTGCAATTCTGCGCTGCACCAGGATCGTGCAAGTAGCTCCCGCTGATTTGTGCGAATGATTGGACATACTTGGCACATGTCGTGTTCGAGGGGGCATTGAAAGAAAGAAACTCGTTCTCTGCACAATGTGAAGCAGCTCGGCCAAGTCCAGTAGAGAGCAAACCCGACACGAGGTAACGTTAAGTGTACGGCGACACTCGGTACATGAAGATCCAGAAGCCTGGCATCGCTTCCGGTGTAGCTAGAACATGAAACAAAGATTGCTCAGAGCACCGCCGCCCTCTGCGTTGGGAATGCCTGCAATGACCAGATGCGCGAATGTCGAAGTGAACATTAGAAAGCCCAGAACAAATAAGAAGAACAGGCCCGCCCGTTCGTGTATCGCATCGGTTTGTGCTGCATTGTGCTGCATACCGACTGAAAAGTAGAAACAGAGGAAAATGACAACAGCCATCAGTGCGTTCCAGGGGAGCTCCACGAGAATATTGCTGGCGAAAAATGCTTGCCAAGAGTAACATTTGCTCGGCTGTTCGCGGAACTCATAGAGGCTCCGTTGCGTGACGAAACGCGGCATAATCTGCTGAGTGATCTGGCCTTGTATTGTCAAAAGCATGAATATCGAGAACATCTGGTTCTGCAAACCCTGATGAGTTGCGGGCGCGTCGTAAAAAACGAAGCCGATAAAGAGCGATGCGAGGAAGCATAGTGCGAACTTGGAATAGATGTAGGTCGGTGTCCGCCAGAGTTGCGTGAAGATCCGCACGAGCAGCTCACGCATCTGCGTCCTGAATGAAGTCGCGAATTCTCCAAGGCTTTCGTGGTCTGAAACGAGCGCACTGCTCTCGTCAATGTTGCCACACTTTGTTGCCTCGAGTGAATCCAAATGAGCCTGCAAGCTCTGATACTCTTTGCTTTCACGCCACAGAGACGGCCAATCAATGCTGGTTTCGGCTCCCGGCGCTGCTCCAATCACTTCTAGCATCCACTCTGCAGGATTGGTTTCTGGAAGACACTTTTGTGCTCCACCACTCTCGAAATATGTGGTGAGCGTATTAGAATTGTCGCCGATATCTCCAAAGTAGACGGTCTTGCCGCCCTTAGCAAGAAAGAGCAAACGGTCAAAGCGTTGGAAGAGCATAGCGCTGGGTTGGTGTACAGTGCAAATAATCGCCTGGCCAGAGTGTTTCAGTCGTTCTAAAAGATTCATGATCGCCCATGAAGTCTGTGAATCTAAGCCAGAGGTCGGTTCGTCCAGAAAAAGAAGTAATTGGGGCTTGGCAGCTAGCTCAACCCTGATCATCAATCGTTTGCGTTGTTCAACGTTCAGTCCCTCGCCTGGGACTCCCACAACAGCATCGACGTAGTCCCACATATCAAGCAGTTCGACCACTTCGTCAACGTAAGCGAGTTTCTCTGCACGTGGGATCGAACCAAGCTGTCGCAACAAGGCACTGAAATTCAGGGCTTCATGCACAGTTGAAGTCGGTAAGTGAAGATCCTGTTGTTTCGCGTAGCCTGTCTTCCGCTGAAAGGAAGAGTTCCTTTGCTGACCGTCAACCAAGACCTTGCCGCTAATCACGCCAACCGAAACACGAGAGGCTAGAACATCGAGCAATGTAGTCTTGCCTGCTCCACTGACGCCCATCAAAGCAGTGAGTGTTCCGGGTTGCACAAAACCATCGACATGGTCGAGGATGCGTCTTTCCTGATTCTTCACCTTAACATCATAGCAGACATCCCGCCACGAGAAGATGGGACCTGGTGGTGAGCCATCGAGAACTGCGGACTTGGCAACTTCCGGCAGCGGTCGAGTCTCAACCAGCGCTTTTTCGATGTCATTAGAATACTACAATACCACTGCAGATTTTCGGTTGCGGAGGAACACTAGCACCTCACCATTTGACTCCTTGGCGCTGATCAGGTCGGTAGCCGCTAGATATATCACCATGAGGCCAATAGTGAAAGCAACGATGATGCCGACGTTGCGCCACCAGTGACTGGGATCGTGATTGTAGCTAGAAACAATGAAGGCGGTGCCATCCACAACCTCACGGCCGGGTACAGCACCGACTACAGAGCAAACCGCAGTTCCTGCCTCAATGCTACCATGAGCAGGTACGATTTGCGTGCATGGGAACTGGCGCCCGGCAAATTCGTTGATCATCAGCGCTTCAAAGGCGAAAGCAACCGGGTCCAGATAGTTGATCCAGCGACACCAGGGAAGCATATAGTCGATAGGTATGGCGAAACCAGTGAAGATTACCGCTGCCAGGATGAGGAGGGCGGAAGGAATGAGAGCCTGCGACAGCGTGCGTGACGGAGAAGCAATGGTCCGGAAAAACATGCTCATTGTCAGGGTGGTGAGGAAAGTAATAAAGACGAAGTAGAAGAACGCCCCCGGAGTCTGGTTGAGCTCTACCATGAAGTATAGCACAATATTGAAGACGATGGCATTGGTAACCTTGCATGGCAGGTCTACCACCATCGAGGCGACAGCCTCAGCAGAGGGGTGATAGAAAGCATATCTCGCATGCTTTTCCACAATTGGGCGTTGTGCGTACTGCGTCAATACTTCAAGAGATGACCCAAAAGCGCTGATGAGCACAGCGAAAAAGATCACTGCTCCTCTCTGAAAGAACGAGGCTGTGTCGTTGTCGAGCCGGTAAAACACAGAGCCCAGGATGAGTGCCATGACGGTGTTTCCGACGAGCTGGCCCAATGTAGTGGACGGATCTCCTTTGAGGCGCAGGAGGGCCCTCGATAGACACAGGCGTACCTGTCCTGCGTATGACAGCGTGAAAGGAGAGCCTGCCCGTAGGTGTCTCGACTTTTGCGCTTTGCGTGACTCTTCAAAGACCTGACACGCTTCGCTGTGGAGAGGGAATGTCGCATTGTAGTGCTCCAAGTCTTTCACAAGCGCTGCACGCTCAGGACTATTTTTCCATGCGGTCGCAAAATCGTCAGGAGTCCGAGGTGCTCTGGATTCATAGCCGTTGCGAACGGTCCTCTCTTGGGGCGACGTCATAGAGGTGGCGAAATCTGCATCAGTCTGTCTCTCTGGTTTGACAAACCCCAGTGCTTCGAAATATGGCGTGACTTCCGTTGTATGACCGAAAAAGATTTGCCTTCCTTGGTACAGTACAGGTGCTTTGTTGAAGGTATCGTAAACAGCTTGAGAGGCTTGGTACAAGGCGATAGCAGCAGCGGCGCCACCCAACTCAGTAGAGAGGCGAACTGTTCTGCAGAACTCAATGGCGTTAGATGAATCGAGACCTCGTGAGGAGTTATCCCAGCATTGCACTGGTGCTCCGCTTAGCGTAGCCTCTGCAATGGTCACTCGTTTCCGTTCTCCGCCCGACACTCCACGGACCACATCGTCGCCAACTCGAGTGTCTGCTGTGTGAGCAATTCCAAAGGCAGCCATATAAGCTCGGCACATTTGGTCAGCCCATTGCGCCGTTGTCAGTCCGTCCGGCACCTCTCGTGGGGCTCTAGCGCAAGCAGCAAAATCCAGCGTGTCCTTGACAGTCATTTGAGGGAAATGCACGTCAACTTCTGTGGTATAGATAGTCTCTCCTCTGTACCGACTGTGCATCTCTTCGGCCGATATGCCTTGATAGTTCAATCGAGTACTTTTGTCAACTTTGGCACCATCGTTCATGCCTGCGATGGTCTTGAGAAAGGTCGAGCATATAGAGCCTGGTGGTCCGAGCACGACGAGCATCTCACCACTGTCCACGAGTCCTTCCAAATTCCTCAGAATATGGATGGGCTTCGCATCGGATTTGCCCAGAGCTTTCCGCAGAGGAGAAAACACCTCAGACATCACAGTACAGACAATTTTCTGGTGGTTGGTGTCTGCGCCAAAGCTGTGAACGTTCAAATCACAAAACGCAAAACCTCCAGCGCGTCTTGGATGTCGCTCCAGATCGTGTTTGGCAATCCACGATTTCATTCAGTGGCGCGCATTGAAACTCGGCGAATCTGGATCTAAGGTCGAGTCCCCACTCGATGGGGACGCAATTCGATTGCCTGGTCCATTGCTTGGTTTCGCTTCGCCACATGTCAGATCTTCGGAATGTGCCTTCTCTTCATCAGGTATGTCTCCTGGGGATGTTCGAGCCGCCATGTCGGGGCTTTGGCGTCGGTGTATCTAGCTTCGGCGAATGTCACTGATCTTATGATGCCTCTGTTGTATTCCGGTGGATCGATAGATCTGACGAAAGACAAGATTAGCACGATACTCAGACACCTGGTGTGAATTCGAAAATTTGGTCGATTACTTACAACGTTGCTCTCACGTCCAAAAGAATGTGGCGAAACCTGGATGATAAAGAAGGGTATCAGTTTGGCGGCAATGCTGACAATAGAGGTACAGATCGGAACGTCGCAGGTGATGAGACTCGATAAACGAAGAGGACCAGATCGGGATTTATGTTGTATTGTACAAGAATGGTGCAAGCAGAACAGAGATAATATAATAGATCAAGAGTGTGTCGATGCGCGTGCGAGTCTACTCTTCCGTGCCACGGAATTTGAGAAATACGGTTTCCTGCTCATGGCAGTGTGCTGCCCTACTCTTGGGTCTTCCGTGCCACGGAATTCGCGCGAGAGGCAGCTGGAGCAACTCCATGCCCCGGGTAGGCCTATCAATGTCTAGTTAGCGCGTAACGATGTCCATGTTCCATCAGCCCGTCTTATATTACTTCGCAAAGGCTTGCCATGAAGCCATTTTCTCCTCAGCGTCGACGTCCCAAATGACATGAGTGTTGTAACAACACGAGTTCAAGGCATGTACAGAGCTACCTCCAGAGGTGGCAGATACATGTAGTTGCCATGATTTTCCAATTTTCGCATCCCTTCGTAACACCCTGCAGGCGATGCCGCATCCGCGCCCTGTACCTACCAGAGAGCAGGAATGGCATCTGAAGACCGCTCAGTATCAGCAAGTAAGTCGATTGACTGTTACGTGATGCAGGTAGGTGTGTTTCTTGCTACCGAGTTTGTCTAAAGCTTGCTTCCCAGATTGTGCTTGCTCGAGTCGAGCTCTGTGTATCGATGCATGCGCGAGTCGTTGTTCAAGACAGGGTTAGTCTAGCCAGGGTTGGGTGCATGCCGAGAACTTTCAGCGGCGAACCCCCAGTCTTCCGGGCATCACTCTCTCTCATCGCATCGCAGCACAAAGACGGCCATCTCGGCCATTGTTGATTCTCGGAGATGGAACGTGCAAGACGAGCTTACGATCATTGTAGGCACAAAAGGGTGAGTACCCAAACTATTGCCAATCAGCATCGGCGCAGGTATTGACGTATCTTGCAAGCTAAAATGTTCCCCTTCCGGAGAGGTTCAGGCATGCGCGAACTGTCGCATCTACGACAAGGCTTGTGTGTATTCCAGTCGTGCGCCAACGGTCGAGTCGACATGTCAACCAGCGACGACACTGCCCGGCGAATCTACTGTGCCAACTGTGTCGATGGGGACACCTGCGCAGCAGAATTCGCACTCCGGCTGTCGGGTCGCTTCGCCACCGGCAGTAGATTTCCGCGACAGCAATTCAACAACACAGAATTCATGTGCAGCACAGCACGATCGGGAACAGATGCGTAACGCTGTAGCGCCTCGGGCGACATCCGCTGATTGCGAGACGACGCCGATTCCGGTCGGTACAGGCGACTTGGCGGACAAGCTGCTCGGGCGAGCACTCAAAGAACCATATTCCCAGGGTCGGTGGACCCGATGTGCTGTCAGGCGTGAGCTCATCGGTCAACAGTATCGTCCTCCAACTCTCCCCTCCCTGATACAGCGGCTAGCCGGCTGCATAAACGCCTCAATAGAATAATCGCAGAATGGCCGAGAAGTCTTTTCGAACACTCTGATGCTGTTGATCTTTTGCTCATCCTTGCGCCCCAATCAATTGACAAGGAGGCCCAGAAACAATCCGAACACAGTGAGTACAATATCAGTAGCTAGTGTAGGAGCTGGCTGATTTCATACAGTTTACCTCCACCATGTCCAGCCACACTATCCCATCTTATGTGAGTACGAAACGCAGCCAGGAGAACATAACCACGACAATCAAGCTGTGTTTCAAGAGTCTTTCCAGGGCCCTCTGCGGGAGCTTGCCATTGTGCTTGGAGCTCTAGTCATATCCAAAGCAAATCGAGAAGCCGCGGAAGCACAGGCAGCTCATGATACTGCAGCCTTGATGTTCAGTCGAGCATTACCATCTTTGAACTCTCACCTTCATGAGACTTCAGTTGAGAGCGTCCAGGCGACAACCATTTTGGTATGTTCGGCTTTAATACCAATATACATACATGACTTTCAGGGCGCACTGACAATCCAGTGCTTATGTTACCTCCAACTAGGACGCTACGGGCAGGCATGGAAACTCTGTGGACACAGTGCTCGAGCTCTCGAAGCTCTTCCTATAACATACACAAACGGCCAAAACCCAACCACGCTCAACCGGCTCCGCGCGATATGTTTTGTACTGGATACGTGCGTGCAACCATCCCTCGATCAAAGTGCTGCTCCAAACTGACATGTTACGCAGTCAGCTCTCTTGTTCATTATGCAAAGAACCGTATCCTGTCGATAAACATCACCACCAGCTGCGCAGATCGGAGAATGGAGCATTAAATGCACCCTCTGTGCTCCAATTTCGCAGCGAGCTTGCAGGTCTGACTTATAGATTTCTGGTCGTCTTTCGTCAGAAAAGTCTGAACCCTAACGAGCTACTGGGACTCATGAGCCCTCTCGATGTTGATCTAACCAGGTGGCGTGATGGGTTGCCCCCAGATCGGCGTCCTGGAAATCCTCTGATCTCTCATCGCCACCAGCGAGCGTTGGTTCTTTTGCTTTGGAAAGAGTATTACGCCCTTTTGACCATGACCTTTTACTCTGTGTCACATTGTCAAAGAGTGTTTCCGGGACACGTCGCAGCAAACGACCATCCGTCTATTAGAGTCAAGAGCCATGAGCACATTCTGGTCGCCAGTGCTCGGGACTACCTCAGAGTGCATGTAAGTATCGCTGACACATACGGTGAGATTTCGAGCGCACTGCCATGGTAAGTGAATTGTCCTCCTCACCACTGCGTATTCTAAACCGCCTTGCTGCTTCAAGATGAAAACCCGCAACCCTTGCATTTGGCGTAGTAGATCTAATGCTATATAGGGTGACTTCTGGAGAGATCTTACCTATCTTCTCCATCCTGTGCGCACATATCACCGAGGAATCTGCATCTTTGTTGTCAGGGCTTGACGTCGAGCTGCTATCATCGACCTTACAAGTCTTCGGTGCCCACGCGAAGGTTTGCGCGAAACAGAACGATGCGCGCTTCAAAGAAGCAATGTGGATTATGGCTTCGCTTGTGTCACTGCTTTCCGGCCTGACAAAGAACACTCGTGCCAAAAGCGCCCTTCTCGACGTCCAGACTGGATTCAACACGGACTTTTCGAATCTTCATAAAGACCACAACCTTGCAGATGCTTTCATGGATCAACCCTCGTCCCGGGATTGCCAGTCTGCGGACGTATATGGCCCTAGTGTCAACTACAACAGTGGAGGGGGCCCTTCCTCAGGAACGCAGCCACTGGAAAAGCCGTTCGAGGAATTTTTCTGATTCGAATGGCTTGACACAACTGCAGCAGACGTGGAGAATCCATCACTCTCTGCATTCCCTTACATGGCTCAGATTTTCGACAACTTCCCAGAATTTCAAGGCGAGATGGACAACGCAAGCTGACCGTGAAACAATGTGAAGGTCGCATGTCAGCGAAAACGCCGCACGCATACACAACATGTGACAGTTGCCTCTTTCTACTCCACCGACACAATGCCGACTTCACAACATTTGACGACCTGTTGGGACAGCAAATCACCGATTTCTGCTATGTATACACCAAAACCATCAGCAATGGTGCTCTCTACGCGACGAAAGGCAATGACAACTACATGATCCCGAAGCAGTGAGGTATGTCTTTGCTGCCAGAGCCGCACCAGCCATGTGTTCTGCCACCGACTCCATGTCCGAGCTACTTAGCGCCGTCATCTTATTCTCCAGCTTCTCCATAAGATTTGGATGCCGATCCCCAAGCACAGTACCCAGCGACCTTACGAGATCCTTCATCGCTTCCTGCTGCTGAGAGAAGCACCCTTCGCCTTCACTAGGCGCAGTGGAGATCCCACACTCGCTCATGCTCTTGTCCACCAGCTTATCGAAACTAAGAACGTCCGGATTGGATCTACTCGTCTGTCAGTGCAGTCTCAATATGCATGTGCAAGAACACGTACCTTCTGCCGTCTACGCTGCGCGAATGACAATTCCGCATGTGCTCCTTGAGATGGTCCTTCCGCTTGAATACCTTGTGCTTCTTGCTGCGCGAGCAGACACTGCATGCGTGAACACTGTCCGTATGCTTTATGCGATGCCGCAGGAAAGTGTCGCGTCGCGCATATGTCTTACCACACCCGGCCTCTTGACATCTCCAACCCTTGTGCAGCGAGCTCCTGGTATGCCGGTCGAGGCCTTGGAGGTTGTCGAACTCGAGCCCACATTCTGAGCACATCAGACGCTGGATCTCGTCATCTCGTCGGCGGTCGCGATCAGACAGTATCGATGGTGTGGTTCCTCGCTCGTGTTTGGTTTCCGAATTCGAGGTGCGCGAACTCTGCCGTTGAGTGACGATGCCTCCTTTTCCAGCGTACCCATCTATGGAGGACGGATACGCAAATTCGGGATATGGAACACCAGGACGTAATATCGCTGTCGGCACGGAATCGGTTCGTTGAAGCTCTTCAAGTTCTGTGTCTGCCCATGACTGCGGAGCAAAATCGGCCTCGTCTACCGGGCTGGTCCAAAATAGAGGCTCGTTTGTGGGCTCGTCGTCTGGCCACAAACATGCTTCTCCAAACGGTGCTGGAATTGTGCGACTGTTGACCTCCCAAACATTTTGTGTAGCCATTTAAGGAGTCTTGGGGCAGCGAAAAGGGGAAAGGCAGAGTTTCCAACACTGGCAAGATCTCGCTGGCATTGGCCTATACACGGATTCCAGCTTCCAGCTCAGACTTGTCGAAGCCTTGAGTGGCAGGCGACCGACGGCTCGTGAGCGCGGGTCAGAGGCGCCCTACACAAGCACAACATTCCTGGTGGAGATGCTTTCCCGCATATTATTGCTCGTCGATATTTGATGCCGGATGTACCGGTGTAGCGTCAAGCGCCGATGAAGGTAGTGCATGACTACTGGTGGGGCCGGTGAAGGCGCAGCTCTCTCGCTTAATAGCTGCAGGAGCTGAAGCTGATATGCACCACGCGCGCATGCTTGACTTCATCCATCGTCTGTCCTACGGGCAAACAGGCCGACAGGCAAATTAGTGGGCAAAGCACTACCTTATAATAATGAGTTCAGTTCACAGCCTGCTGACGTGGATGCTGCCGATTGAAGCCATACCGCTATGTCCTCTCCATCCAGCCTCAGCCTACTGCTCCTGTCTCTTCGGACAGTGCAAGTGCCTTAGGCACTACCACCACACAGCCTCGTCGCCCTCTCCCATCAATCGACGATACGTCCACGCTCGTCTATTATCTCCTCTTGCAGCCGATGCACAACCATCACATGCTCACACGAGAAGAGGCCGCCCTGTTGGACACGCGTCAACGAGCGATTGGCCAGCCACCGGCAGGCAGCCATGTTTGACCAAGCTCCTTGATCATGGGCACCTCGAATGCATACGTGGACCTATAGGTACACTGCATCGCTGCCCGACTGCAACCTTTACATCCTTTCCAACATCACAACCACTAGGAAGCTTCCGCGACGCAGAGTCCTGACCGCGTGGCTTGCGGTGGGTGCCATCAACACTGGACGACTGGACAGCGGCGTTCCGGACCAAATGCACCCTACTGCAGGAGAAGAGCTGAGATTGAAGGCGTGCTTTGCGGATGGTCGTGCCGTGGTTGAGATCCGGCTGCTACGCACGAAAAGAGAGGCGCTCTCCGAGTATACCGCTCGAGATCCAGTATAACATGGCAGTTCTCATCGGCAATGCAGAACAATAGCGAAGGCTCAGCGGATCGCGGGCATGACATTCCCGATATTATTGTCAAAAGGGTCGCGAGAGCCCCCGGTGCAACCATCTTTCCAGCAACCGTTGTCCCTCGATCTAACGCGCCAATGCCCCCCTCGCTGCCTCAGTCACTGGT
>Ga0265797_10012608_pt1 | contig 10331 bp, 16 predicted proteins | sample P2T30metagenome_FD_192433 | JGI IMG/M metagenome (GOLD analysis project Ga0265797, IMG submission 192433) | Plant litter microbial communities from East Loma Ridge, Irvine, California - P2 T30 | ecosystem: Environmental > Terrestrial > Plant litter > Unclassified | place: USA: California... | reverse complement strand
CTATGTTGTCTTTGGTGATATGCTCGATGGGGTTTCGGGTGGGTGTCGCGGAAGTGCAATCTGAGTCGGCTTTTGAGCGTTCGACGGCACCTTCGTTGGCACGGTTGTGTTGGGTGATGCGTGCGTTGTAGTGTTCTAGGGCTCGATCCAGTAGGCTCTGTGCGATGCCTTGACCGCGGTGAGATGGCGAGGTCCAGATGCGCGAGATTCCCAGAGACGCTAGGGTCGATTTCGTAGCAAGCTGAATAGACTGCGATTCAGCTTCGCTCTCTTTTTGCAAAGCTCGCTTTTTGCGAAGTCGTTCCAGAGCGGACATTTTGGCTTTTGCTGGTACGTCTTCCGCGCGTGGACGTTTCGATGCTGGTTGGACGACTTTGTTCCCTTCGGTGATCTGCTCGACCAGCAACAGCCCGATGCATTTGCTTTGACGCACATACATGTATACTGTATGACGGCTGATGTTTGAGTCGCTTGGGAGGTGCTGTGAATTGTGATCCCAAAGCTGCTTGTCGGGTATGTCCACAGCACCCAGTTCTCTCTGCACCACGTCCAAGGCTGCTCTGGCGCGCTTCTTCCTCCATATGTTGTCATATCCATCCACAGCGACGATCGAGTCGCCCTTGTTCGGAGTTTCGAACACAGTCCCTTCACGAGCTTTGCTTAGGAATTCCTTTCCAACGTCGTACCCTTCAACATTTTGCTTGTGGTACTTGTCGTGCAGCTTTCGATCCTCGTCCGACGATGCGATGTATTCCATACCGCAGGCCTTGCATTTTTTCTGCACCTCTTGACCTATGCTGATTTGCATTTGCGTGAGTGGCTTTTCGTCCTTCTTTGTCGCGATAGATGGCTGTCTTTTCGTAGACCGAGCATTGTCGTTGATCGATGTAAGTGCCTTTCGCTTGCCCAGGACCGAGAACGCGTTGGCAATGGATCGTGCCGGCTTCGAAGGCGTGCCATAGTATTTTGTGCTAGTGGTTTCTTCCCATGGGAAGTCTGGTGGTGAGGATGGCGGGCTGGACGCGACGAATGGTTCGTCTGAGAAGACCGGGTTGTCGCTGTTGATTGGAGTCGACGATGGATCTGCTTGAGGCGTTGAGGTGAGAGGTAAGTCTGCCATGTCGCAAATGCTGTTCCTCTCAATGCGATCACTCAAGAGAATAGGTAGATAAATGTCGTTTTTGGTATAGAACGCGTGAGACGTGTTTCGGCCTCGGCCTCAATGCAGATTACACGCTAGCGGAAGTATCCGTCGGGTCGCCGATCTTCACATGCCAGCTCCATCTGCGAGCTTGCTTACGTCTTAACCACAGCTTGAAGATAAGCACTGGAGGACAAAAAGCTACATAGCTATATCGTTCTTCCTGTTCCGTGGAGAGGTCGTCTCACATCTTATATACAGCTCTCGCATCTCCCACTTCTCATCCTCATCATGCCCTTGTCAACTATGGCTCCTTCACGGGAAGTGCCCGTCAAGCCACTCAGCGGCGCATCGTTCCATGACTTCGGAGAAGTGATAGAGGATCCGGCGACACACAGTGATGCCGTCTCTCTCGTCACCATCGAAGCAAACCAAGGCTCTGCCAGAAAAGTCCTTGATGTCACCCACATGAACAATCACTATGCACTGTCGCATTCCAAGAAGCCGGCAGCACCGGTTGTCAATATGTTCGTCTGCAAGCCTCGGACACTCGAGCAACAGAACGGCAAAGGCATCTTCCCGGTGAAGATCCTCGAGCGCCACCCTTTCACACCTCAAACTTTCGTGCCCATGGGACTGGACCCCAGCGACAAGGAGACGGCATATCTGGTCATCGTCGCTCCTACTCTTCCTCTCAGCCAGAGGGCGCGTGAAGAAGGACTCGTACCACCTTATCCGGCATCACCGCCCAAGCGTAAGCCCAGTCTGCGCGAGCGACTACTGGGGAGCCGGCCGAACCCATTCACAAACGATCATACACCCACGACAACGCCTACCGTTACCGTCAACCTGTCGGCATCGCAAAGACCAAAGGGTCCGGGGCACCCTGATTTGAGCAAGCTGGAGGCGTTTATCGCAAGAGGCGACCAGGCTGTCACATACGGCCCTGGTACATGGCATGCACCGATGGTCGTATTGGGCAAGCGACCGATCGAGTTTGTGGTTCTGCAATACGCGAATGGTGTAGGGGTCGAGGATTGCCAGGAGGTCGATGTTGTGACACCAGAGGGTGGAAGGGGAGTTTGCGTTGTGATTGATGATGAGAGTCTCGTGGTTGACGAGCCTGCAAAAGCGAAGTTGTGATGAGTGGAATGCGTAACTGCGGCCGGAAGACACGCGTTCGCTGTGTTTCATGATCATGGCGATGAGCTAGGAAAGTCAAGTGAGGTGTATTTCAAAAGTGTCTGCTATTTGCATTTGTATCGTATACATGCTCATAAGCAGGATGAAACTATGATAGCGCTGGATGCTCACCACGCAAACGATACGGTACATTTGATGTGCGACAAGTCGATAACGTATAATATACATGTAGTTAATGCATTTCTGAACAAGATAAATTCCAGCTCTGAGTACTGCAGAACTGCAGACGTCTTGGCACGTTGAGCTTGTTCCTTGTGAGGTGTGGAGGCAGCTTGCGTCGACGGACAGAGGGGCCCTTAGACCAGACGTCCATACACAGCTCGTTCACTCACCCTCCCACTACGTGCTACTTACTTCCCACTGTACATGCCTAGATAGGGCGGATCTTCAGGGCTAACGGTTGGCGATCTCTCTTTACTTTGACAGCCTTCATGTTTCCTTAAAACATTCAATCCTACCGTCCACTTCCGGCGTTATCTGTGCTTCCTCCGCCAGCTCAGCCCACCTCTAGAATGTCTGGAAACCCCTTCCGCCGGCCTCAAGCAAGCAGGCCACCGGATGATAGCGCAATAGACGACAGCTATGTCGAAGCACCAAAGTGTAAGCATGCGCCGGTGGCAGGTTGGACGGATTCGGAAGGAGGCTAAGACAGGAATGCTACAGCGCCGCCCAAGACAAAGAACGGGAAGCCGAAGAAGCGCGTACAGATTATCTCTCCGCCACAATCGCCTGTCGAGTCGCCGGATCGGCCTAGAAGATTGTCCGACGGCAAGACTGGCTCTCCTCCACCTCCGCCTGTGACCGTCACGCCCGAGGATGTAGCTGCGACGAATGCGACATCGACTGCGGACCACGACCTGCAACAGGCCCTTCTGAACACTCAGCGAAATTCGGACGGCTCTGAGCCACTCCCGCCGCCTGTGCCGGCGAACAGTACAATGCGGGCACCGTACAATCCGTTCGCCAGGACCTTGGCAACTAGCGATGCGCATCTTGGATTGCAGCGCGCAACAGCGGAAGACCGAGGGAACGAGAGGCCTGCAGGCGGACCGCCCAAGATGAATGTGGACATGTTCAAGAACCTCCTTTTGACCGGAAGCGCCAGTCCCTCGCCGACGGTTACACAACCCACGCAGCCACAGCGCCCACCAGACAGCAGCAGCAGCACGGACACATCCTCTGTGTCACGGCAATCTCTGTTCGACCCCACTCATGAGCTGCACATGGAATCCCCTAGGACGTCCTTTGATCAGCAATCTATCCCAGACGAGGAAGAGCAGGATACCGAGCACTCGTCGTTGATGGGTCCAACACTATCTCGACCGGAAGCCGAAGGCCCACCTCCGCCCCCGAAACATAGACATGGCAAGGCTTTGGGTCCGAAGGGACCACAGACAGTGTCGTTTGCAGACTTCAACGAGTCAATCCCAACAGGCTGGCAACAATCTTCTGGACCTAGGACGCCGCCTGTGAACAATGCGTTACAGAGTATCTTACGGCCGTCGACTCCGAGGTCACCTAGTAGCGACTTGAACAAACCCCTGCCACCTCCTCCTGAAGCGCTAGCTACGCCCGAGCCTTCGGCAGGCAAGACAGTTCAGACAAGCCAGGCAGCCGCGCAGCAGACCTCGACACCACAAGCCGAGTCTGCCCAACCGAAGAAAACACCGCCTCCGCCACCTCCAGCGTCCCGCAGACAAGCCCAAGCCCAAGCACAAAACCGGAGTCGAAGTAGCTCCAACTTGACCCAGAACTCTGTGCAGGAGGAAGAGGAATCTCCCAGACCAACTCCAAAGGCAGTTCCACCTCCACCGCCGTCCCGTAGATCCTACGTCCCTCCAGCAAACGCCTCTCCCGCGATCGAAACACCGCCCACTACCGAGCCCAGCAGCCCTATATCAGAAAACAAGCCAATGCCACCGCCGCCTCGCCGCAACCTCTCCAAAAACGGCTCCTCACACATCCGTTCCTCTTCCAACGCCTCAAACAACAGCATCCAGCGACACGAAAGCGGCGGCGGTGCTGCACCACCACCCGCTCCTCCACCTCGACGCGGCGGCGCACCTGCCCGGGGTAGCGTTGGCGAAAGCAAAATCAGGAGACCGAGCGAGCATAGCCTGGGATCCGACACGTCAAGTCTCCGTCAGATTGACGAAGCGACGCATGAAAGCGCGCCGCCGCCGAAGGAGCCGCAGAGAGACATCATGGCTGATTTGGCGGCGCTGCAGGCTGAGGTTGATGCTTTGAGGGCGAATGCTGGACATGGTTGAGAATGGTCAATCTTCGGTCTTCGATCATTCGAAGGATTACTGGAGCACTGTGGGGAAGGGAGTGATGTCAGGAGACCAATATCGGTCTTGCTGCTGAGCTGCGCTTACGTATGATCCGTCGCTGAGGCTCGTCTATGGCGTTTGCTCACAGAGCTCCTGGAAAGCAGCCATCGAATGCTACTCTCACTGAGACCTAGCTGGAGGCCCAGGACCCCAGTTTGAGGGGAAGAGCACATTGGCCGCCTGATCACAAAATCACAACTTCTGACTTTCACCCATTGAGAGATGAAATAGACCAACAACTTGGAAAAGGCTTGGGAATTTTATCCTAGCTCAGAACGGCCGGCCGGCCGAATGGTTGACGATGTCATGTATAGAAAGGGGTGGAGGGGAGGATCAAAGTCCCATAGATCTTTTGGAATAAGGCGTGTATGATGATGAAAAAAAATTCGAAACGGTCTTGCTCTTGTATAGAAAGAAAAAGGACGAGAAGGGAAAGGAATTACATGTTCTCCGATCCGGTGTCATCGTATCTCCCTCAAGAAATATTTGTGCTTTCGACAGCGCCATCCATGCTTGATCAACCACGTCACGTAGGCCATTTCTATCACTCTATGGAATCGAAAATCTCAACACCTCACATCCCACAATCAACATCTCACTCACATCCCACATCCCTCCCTCCAAACATAACCCCCACCCTCCCTCACTACTCCCACCCATCATAACTCCTCACCCGACTCCAATAAAACGCCCTATCATTCCGCAGCGAAAACTCGCCCCAATCATCGCTGAGCCGGTTATGGCTCCAGAACCCCTTCCAAGCCAGTTTGTTGTTGCGCGCGCTCTTGCCCGCGTGTCCGAGTTGGAGCGCGAGTTTGTAGGTGTAGCGGGGCACGACGCCTTGGGTTTCGATGTGGAGGGTGCCTTCTTCTTCTTCTGAGGGTTCTTGTTCTGTGGAGTGGGACGAGGTGGAGGAGTGGGGTTGGGAGGATGACGAGGGGGAAGATGATGAAGGGGAGGAGGAATGCAAGGGTCCTGAAAGACGCCAGCGGCCGCGGAGGGCTTCTTTCATTACGGCCGCGGAGGGGAGGGCGGAGGTTTGGCCTTGTTGTTGTTGTGGTTGTTGTTGTTGGTGATGATGATGATGATGATGATGGCCGCGGCCGGCTTTGCGCGACGAATCGTACAAGTCCAAATTCGCCTTCGTCAGGTGGTGCACGACGTCTGCGGGCTCTGTGGTGGAGAGCAGGGAGATTGCCGTGCCGTCGCGGAAGAAGCGCAGGTAGCGGAAGTAGGTCACGACTAGCACGGGGGCGCCCCAGGCTAGGCTGTTGCTGGCGTGGGCGCCCGGGCGGGCGTAGTTGACGGTGCTGATGTAGCAGCCGTTGAAGCGGAGGCGGGGGCGTGTGCGGAACATTTGGCGGTAGGAGGGGTAGGGGGTGGGGACGAGGGATTGGGTGTAGGAGAGGGTGTTGAGGGTTTGCAGGGATGAGTTTGACTCTGGGTCTTCTGGGTCGTCTTGGTATTGACGTAGGTCTTCGTAGTCGTCGTTGAGTGGGCGGCCTTCGATTGTTGTGGCGTAGTTGTAGTGCATTGCGGCGAAACCGTACTCTTCGCTGAGGGCGATCTGTTTCCAGATGCTTTCCTCGGTCAAGACGAGGTAGGCTAGGCGTTTGCAGACTTGGGCCATGCGGGCGAATGAGGCGACGTCTATGATTGCTAGCTCGAGGAGGATGTGGGACAGGATCTCTTCTGGGATGTCGGCTAGGTGGCAAGGCTTCTGTGGCGAATAGTCCGTTTCGGGCGGTGCGGACTCGATGGAGAGGAGCGAGAAGTCGTCTACCATTTGTTTGAGAGTCGCTGGGAGAGATGGAGCTACATTTCCTGTCGTGTTGTTCTGTGCAGAGCCAGTGGCCTTTGATGGATTGGTGGTGCTGGCACTGGGCGGTGCTTTGGGTTTGGCAAAGGCTGAGGCAGGGAAATGCTTTTTCTTGTAGTCTTCATGCACGCCATCGTCGAGCTGCGATTTAGCTCAGCATGTGTCTTGATAGTGGAATGATTGAAGGAGAGGGAAGGATGAGACCAACTTTGAAGGCTTTTCGATAGTGATTAAGACTGTCTCCCAACTGGCCATGGCCTTCCTTCTCGACCGCTTTCTCGTAATGCTCCAGGGCAGAGCTGGGTTCGCGCAAGACCTTTGCTCGTTCCTGTTCTTGGCCCTCTGCTCCCAGCTTGAGTGCTTCTTCCTTGTTTGGGAGGTCGTGGTATGGCTCGGGCACGAAATGGTCATAGTCGACATCGTCTGTTTTCTTTGTCGAGGACGACGAGGCATGTACCACTGGCTTGCTCGGCTGCACCGTACTCTTCCTTCTCTGTTGGGGCTTCGCTCTCTCTGGTGATGCTTGTGTTTGAGCATTCTTGTTTCGTGACTGCACTTCCTCACGCCATCTGCGGCGGAAGGCTTCGAGTTCGGCCTCATTTTCAGGTGCTGGCTCGTTGTTCATGCTGTGCGTATTCTGTCGGCGAGTTTCGGGTTGTAGGCAAAGTAGATTACTCCATCAGATCCTGCAGGAAACAAAGAATGGTCACGTGGTGATGATCGTAGGTACGGTACTTTAGATGCACGTGGTTTGGTTTAACACGGAGAGCAAGCATTTAATGGTGGTTGATGCACAGTCGGATCGGCTCACTCTCACTCTTGATGACGGTGCCATGTTCAGCATTCGGATCTGATATGGGCACATCCGAGTCTCGGCCTACCCTTGATTTCTTATCTCTGTCGCATCTTCCGATTGCGGAGAGAAATACGCTAGTGATCGATACTATCATACTTTGGGAATGATGCGCCCTTCACTCAATCGTAATTCACTTTTGGCCCGCGACCAGCCGAATAATTCCATCCCATCCCATCCCATCAACTTCAACAACACTAATTCCTCCTCTCCCAACAACAATTGCATTCCACTCGCATTCCCGACTACAACACCGCCCTCCCATACACCGCCGCCATATCGAGCATCATCTCGCCACCTGTGTCACCCGAAGATAGCTCCCCGCGCTGGCTGGCGCGCAATCACCAAAATCCAGCAATAATAGGAGGAAGAGATAGACGGGAAACATACACAACATGGCTTCACTTCACACACAAGGACAATCGCACGACAGAATAGTCCACCCCGCTGGCAATGGTGCTCTCGATATGCCCGCCGAGCCAAATGTGATCGGCAAGCCCGTTGAGGTCACCACTTCCATGACCCAGAAGATGCTTTCTGCCACTACCGGTTCTCTCATGACTTCACTACTCGGTATGCCGCGAGCTCTCATTTTCTTGCCGTTCCATATCATCCTCGGACACCCACTAACACTCCCTCACAGTAACACCTTTAGACGTCGTCCGCGTGCGGCTACAGGCCCAACCAAGTCCGTCTCCGTCTCCCTCCATCCGCCTGCCCTCCTTCATCCAGCTCCCACCCGACCTCGGCGTCAGCGCTTGCTGTCGAGATGTCTTCTGGGTGCAGAATTCCTCGCAATTCTGCGTTGCTGCGCCCAATCCCTCCGCAGCTGCATTGCAGCCCGCCATGTCCGCAGCCTCTGACTGTGCGGCAGAAGAGACCCAACGGCGCACCATAAACTCGACTTTGGATGGCCTGCGAAAGATCGCCCGCAACGAGGGCATCTTCACCCTCTGGAGAGGCCTTAGTCCGACCCTGATGATGGCGATCCCCGCCAATGTTATCTACTTTGCAGGATATGACTGGTTGCGGACAAGCCCCAAGAGCCCGATGAACGGCAAGATCCCAGACAACTATGCTCCTCTCGCCGCAGGCTCCATCGCCCGAGTCGCCGCCGCAATCGTCGTCAGCCCGATCGAGATGCTACGTACGCGAATGCAAGCCACGCAGTCGCAGGAGAAAGGAGTCATGCGCGCGACAATGAGTGGTATGCGAGATGTCGTCGCCGCCGAAGGCTACTCTTCTCTCTGGCGAGGTCTATCTCTCACTCTCTGGCGCGACGTCCCCTTCTCAGCCTTCTACTGGTGGGGCTACGAATACGGCCGCGAGCGCCTCCACCAAGCGCGCGAAGCCTCAGAAACCCACTCCGTCCTCGGCCGCCCACGCAGCCGCAGCGAACTCTCGCACGCCACAGTCCTGGGGGATTCCTTCATCGCCGGCGCCGCGTCCGGCGGCATCGCCGCATTCTTCACCACACCCTTCGACGTCGGCAAGACAAGACAGCAGACCGTCCTGCAAGACAGCGCCGCTCGCGCCAAAGACCTGCCCGAAAACCGCACCATGCCCCGCTTCCTCTGGCACATCTACTGCAAAGAAGGCATGTCGGGTCTCTTCCGCGGCTGGGCGGCTCGATGCCTGAAAGTCGCCCCGGCTTGCGCGATCATGATCAGCAGCTACGAGGTCGGCAAGAAGCTGGCGGGGACGGTGAATGAGAAGAAGGAGGAGTGAAGCCGATTTCTTCTTACGTTTCTCCGTTCGATTTTCTGTTTCAAGCAACTGCATTTTCAAACGGTGTTCTAGGCCAATCGACTTTAACGGAGGAGCGAGTGCATGCCCGCATTTCTGCTTTTCGCAAATTGCATTTACATGGCGTGGCGTGGCGTGGCGTCGCATTTTGCAAAACGAACCTTTTTAGCGCTGGCGTTTTTTGATCATGTATTTTTAATCCCATGGAAGGAAGGAAGGGGTGGGTGGATAAGGTAGGGAGGGAGCAAGCAAGCAAGCAAGCAAGCAAGCAAGCAAAAGACAAACAACAACACACTATTGGAAAGGGAAAGAAGAAGAATTTCAAAAGAAACCGTTCACAAGGCTTTTTTCCCCCATCTTTTATCTTTTATCTTTTATCTTTTCATCTTCTCCCTTCCTCTTGTTCTATCTCTTTCTCTCGCCTCTCTTTCTCCCCAATCCTCAATCTTCAAACAAGTACATCCACTGCTTGCTTGTGGAAGATACGTACCGCAGCGACGCATTCATTGAAGTGCACTTCGAGGAGAGAAGAAGAAGACGAAGAAGAAGAAGAAGAAGAGCGTGTAAGAAAGAAAGAAAGAAAGAAAGAAAGAAAGAAAGAAAGAAAGAAAGAAAGAACGAAAGAAATGATACCTTACCTTACCTAGCTCCCCCATATTCTTCCCCTTCCCCCTTTTCGAATTAAAAGATTCAAACGAAGTTGAGGTAGGTACCTTAGGGAGATGACTAGCTGGCTGGCTGGCTGGATGGGTGAGAGAGAGGACTCAGGAGAGACGACTACATGTACCTACCTAGGTAGGGTAGGGTAAGGTAAGGTATGTACTGGAGGTGGGTGGGAACCATTGCGATAGATGGATACATAGGATGGCAGATGGAACGAAGCTGCCTACACTACTGTACATACCTATAGTACCTACACTACAACGACCCCAACATAATAAACAACAAGATAATCCAAAAACCCCCACTTACGTACATGTACCTTTTACTCTTCATCGATTTTTTTTGGTATGTGCCGCTGATTGCTAAACTGAGCACGCTTCGAGTGGCGCGATCACCGTGTTAGTAGAATGTCAGTTTCCTGATGCGTGGAGTTTTGTGATATCACCCCCTACCTCAGACTAGGCAATGATTACGAGAGAGCTACATACATAAGTACTCACGACGTAGAACCATAGAGATTAGCCTTCAAAAGGACGTCGACGGACTTCAATTAGAATCAATGTTCTCATCACT
>Ga0265797_10012607_pt1 | contig 10332 bp, 8 predicted proteins | sample P2T30metagenome_FD_192433 | JGI IMG/M metagenome (GOLD analysis project Ga0265797, IMG submission 192433) | Plant litter microbial communities from East Loma Ridge, Irvine, California - P2 T30 | ecosystem: Environmental > Terrestrial > Plant litter > Unclassified | place: USA: California... | reverse complement strand
ATCGATCGGCGGAGATACAAGTCGCCGACAGAACTACTCGTGGCTGCCCTCGAATACCGCCCCTCGAATGAGTTCAAAGAGGTGGAGGACGAAGAGGCGAGGGTGGTGAGCATGCGGTTCCGTGTGCAGGATACGTTGAACAACGCTGGGAGGTACTCATTCAAAAAGACGGAGGCTGATGTGTGGTGATCGCTGCTCCTCTCGCTCCAGTGGTAGCAGAAGAAATCCGCTGGCACTTCGATGGGTAGAAGCGAGTGAAGTGGACGCGCGCAGGGCTTGCTACGGTCAGTAACAGGATCGTTGACTGTCGCGAGTACGGGGAATGGTTTACTTGTCGCACGCGCCGTACGCGGTAGTATACATTGACGGAGACAAAGGGAACGTGATGGCTCTACCATTCGAGCAACGTCTCTGACATGCAAGTTATGATACGCTAAAAACGAAAGTTCATTCATGACACATATGCAGTAAACCTAGTAAGCCTCAACACCAGCGAGCTGCAGAATTTGTTTTGTGATCTCCGGCTTCTCGATGGGCTCGGTGCGGTTGTGTGGGTCCTCCTTGCCGTTACGCTGAGGCACTCCGGCCTTGCGGATATTGCTGCGAGAATTGTTAGTAGAGGTTGCAGGTAGGCGGTGGAGATATTGCTTACCAGTGAGGCCAGTGAGTAGTGCCCTGCCATGTCTTGAACAGCTCGGACTTCAGGTCCATGTCTTCCTGCTTTGCGAACTTCCTGGGAGTCATGCAGACGTACTGCACATGTCTGATGAGGTCTCCCTCGGGGAAGCATGCGTAGTGCATGGTACGCGAGTCCCACAGGACAAGGTCACCAGGCTCAAGGTTGATCTTGATCATCTCGCAGCCGCGCTTCTCGAACCACTTGACGTCTTCCTCCTTGAAGATGAAGAGATCGCGGAAGTTCTCCTCCTCTGGGGGCTTGTCCTCGTGGTCGTCCTGCTCGCGAGTCTCCTTGAAGAATTGGTCGAAGAGCTTGCTCGAGCCCTTCATGACGATGAGGCCGCCGTCCTTGGGTCCGTTGGGCTGGTAGTTCAAGAGACCTTGGACACACTGCATGCCCTTGCGCTCGGGAGACTGGTCGCAGTGGGGCCAGGGAGACCAGGTAAGGTCCTTCTGGCGCGGCAGCGTGATATTCTGGCCATCGAAGGAGACGATGAGCTCATTGGTCTCCCAGAGCTTCTCGAATACATCAACAACTTTGGGCTCTGTGCGAGCTTCCCAGACGTACTTCTCGTGGTTGGAAGCGTAGCCGAAGTACATGCCACCCTTGAAAGATACGGGGAGGTGCTCCTGGGTCCATGTGGATTCGTCGTTGGGGTCAAAGCCAAGTCCGAATGATTGCAGCCACTCGATCTGCTTCTGGCGGTAGTAAGCGGCGCGCTCGGGGGTGATTACGCCTTTTACAATGGCGACACCGGTCTTGTGGAATTCGTCACGCCAGTCGCCGTATTGCTTGCTTGCATCGTGCTGGATAAGGTCGACGCCGGAGTCGGGGATTGGCTCAGCGTGAGGCGCCATTGCTGCGATCTTATTGTGCTTGTGTGTTGGGTGCTGGTTGCTAGTGGTACTAGTCTGTTGTCTGATGGTCTTGGAGAGGACTTGTTGGAGTGAGTGATGATAGTGTAATGGTCTCGAGAGTCGCGAGCTTATGTATCTTGTCGACTAGCTGGACCAGTGTAGCTGGTGGACCTTCATGGAGCCCATTGAAGGTCCACACAGTCTCCACACAGTCCGACCATCCGATAGCGGATTATGCCCAGGAACATGGTCAAGGAAACGAGCGAGGACCCTTCGACATGCACAGCACGGACAGTGTTTGAGCGCGGGGGCGTGGAGGTGGACCCGGGGAACATGTGTGGGGCGGATAACGACACAGAACGGGCCGAGGGCTATCGGCATAGAGGTGCCTCCGGTCGTGTCAAGGTTTCCGCAGTAGAGTGGAAACGCGGCAGTTCAACGCCTGTCAAAGACGTTCGGAATGAGTGGACGCTCACATGATTTAGCCCCATGGGTGAACGTGGCTCATCCAGCGCAGTACCGTATCGACATGTCTCGATCAAAAGCCTGATGCGCACCTCAAGTTGACAATATCCTCCTTTATCGTAAGCTTTTTGTATCCCATCTTCGCTCTACAACCATCCATCAAACACAAATCATTGCGGCCAAATTTAATCGCAGAAGCCTGCATGCCTCAGAGTATCCCCATCATCCTCAAGGAGATCGGCCGGCAAGATTGAAGACCTCCTTAGAGGATGGAACGACTACCATTGCAAGACGCTTGAGAGCGACATTCATGTTGATCACGGCGCTGCGCCCAAGACTCGAGACGGGACGAAGCTCTACGCAGACACGTACAGGACCGAAGGCTTCGAGCAAGACGAGCTTCCGGCCATCATCAGCTGGTAACTCTATGGCAAGAGGCACAATGCTTTGGCTATGCTACCTATGAGCGTCTGGGACTATTAAAGAGGCGTTGTCTGGCAAGTACGAGCTCAACCGTTTGGAGTCAGCAGATTAGGAGCTGCAGATGTACTTTTGGACCAGACGGATCGGTTTACTCCAAGCGATCTTCTACGTTTCTTGCTTCAACTGGAGAGGGAGGAGAACAAGGGAACGCACAGGGTTCACATCGGGCCGGAGCACCCTGTCGTTCTGCCCTTTACGCACTTTGTAGCGGGTGCAGGGCAACCAGTGATAGATTTTGGTAGTAGATAGAGCCCCCAATTATAGTCTTTCGAAAGCATTGTAACTCACACACACTCAATATGCCTTCATCGAACCGGTTGGACTTATCGAGATGTGGGCTAATATGTATGGACATGATTCTTATTGTACGAACACCCGGTCGTCGGCCATCCAGATCGATATTTCCCGAGGACAGGGTTGGAAGACGTACCGCCGTCCGATTCTGTGGTCCCAGCGGCGTTTCCCTGCCCTGCCCGCTGGGCCCGATGCCGAACCACGTGAACCGTACCCAACTCTGGATCCGACACATGGACACCATATATCCCCACACTCTCCGTGTATGAAATATTAAACTTTCCCCTCTCCATCTGGGGATCTGGGGAGTAGATGTGGGGATGCCATGTGGTCGTGCTCGCGCTCGCCATGCGAGCGTACCTTGGCTGTCTGCCGACCGAACATGAGCCCTTGGAAGTCTTGAGTGAGAGATAGCAGGCTCCGAACGTGGCGTTCTCGGAGGGATATGTATATTGCTGAGTCTGCTGCTCGTCGATCAGCATCAAATCCTCACAGACTCATCCTACTGAGTTCCATCGTCTTCTTCTCAGTCTATCACAATCCCAGTCACAGGCACCTTGTCTCGTGACGATGGCCGCAATTTCCTCCAAGACGCACGACAATATGCGCAAGGATGTCGAAATCGACATGGTGGAGCGATGTGAGGGCTCGAGTTCTGATGACTTGGCTGAAGTCACCAAGTCGACAACGATGGGCACAGTCACCATCAGCGACTCCGAGGATACCCTGCTCGTACCGACACCGAGTGCCGATCCGAGAGGTAACGATATCTGAGATGCTACACGCACAAGATCGTACTGACGATCGACATAGATCCGCTCAACATGCCAGTTTGGAGGAAGAAGTTGCTGGTAGTGCTTGTCTCTATTTGTATGACCCTACATTTGTCCCAGTGGATACTATTAACACATTTCTAGTCTCGGCCGTTGGCTTGTCGATGGTTTCCGGTTTCGGAGGACTGCTGGGATTCTACATCCCGGGCTATGTCGAGAGTATGTATCTTACAGGACATGAGCTATGTGTTTGCAACCGAAGCTGACTTTCGATGACAGAGGGAGCGACCTTCTCTGACATCACCCATCTGATGACCTTCCCGACTATGTTCATGGGCGTCGGTAACCTGATCTGCATGCCTCTCGCGCTGGCTGTTGGCCGCCGACCGGTCTTCCTCGCTTCTTGTCTCATCTTGGTGTTGGGCGGTGTTCTCGCTGCATACTCGAAAGACTATGAGATGCACCTTGGCGTAAGAATGCTTTTGGGTGTCGGCGCCGGCAATAGCGAGGCTCTTGTACCGATGATGTGAGTACGAGTGTTACACCATGTTCAATTCTCGGCTGACGGAATGTTCACAGGATCCAAGAAGTCCACTTCCTCCACGAACGTAGCACATGCCTCATGTGGCAGGTTGCTGGCCAGACTATCATCAGCGCCCTACTTGGTCTTTTCGCCTCCCCCATTGCCGGCGCGATCGGTCCCTCGAACTGGTATCTTCTGGGTACCGGCCTGTCCGCAGCGGTCTTCGTTGTATCATTCTTCTTCATTCCAGAGACAAGATATGAGCGACCACTAGAGGCATACCAACAGCAAACCGATTCGGAAGGTAAGGATGTGCCTCAAGTGGCGATACGCATCAGCCAGCGTCCGGCACTGGACCTTGAAAGATACCAGGACAGGACAATCTGGTCGGACATGAGAATTTTCGTCGGCAAGTTCGATTGGTCTGAAGGCATGTATGCGCTTAAGGTATGTCAGTGTAAGGTCGCCACGAGTCGATCTAAAGCTGACAAGAGGCTGTAGAACACTTTCCAGATCATGCTGTTCCCTGGCGTCCTTTGGGCATTCTGCCTCAACGGATTCACTCTCGGTGTCAACATCGCTATCGCAACCACATACTCGAGCATCGTCTCTGCGCCACCCTACAACTGGCCCGACAAGTCTGCAAGCTACGTCAACACAGCCCAGATTGTCGTCGCTCTTGTGGCACTTCCGCTACTCGGCAACGGCTCTGACTATGTTATCAAGTGGCGCGCCAGGCGCAACGGCGGTGTTCACGAGCCAGAGGCACGACTCATTTTGCTGTGGATCCCCATCCTCATTTCAGTCATCTCGGCTGTCATCTATGGCCTCGCCGCGCAGAACCCACAGAACTACCACTGGTTTGCGATTGTCTTCGCTTTCGGTGGCTACTACTTCGGCTTTGTTGGTGCAAACATCGCTGGTATCACGTACTTGCTCGACTCGTACCCTGCGCGCTCGGGCCCTTGCCTTGTGGTTATCACTGCTCTGCGTGGCTTCGTCAGCTTCGGCACCAGCTACGGTGTGGCCACTTTCATTGAGACCGCCGGATACGATGGCTCCTTTGGTGCGTATGCAGGGATTACTGCGATCCTGGGACTGCTTGGTATCCCTATCTTCTTCTACGGCAAGCGAATCAGACAGTTCACTGGTAGGTGGGCTGTGAAGGAGCGTATCGGAAAGCCCTCGATGACACGCTAGAGGCGTCGAGACATCGATTATGGCTTCGCCGTGGTATATTGAGATGCGGGACAATGGGACGGTAAAGGTGGTGTTCTTGCTTTTTGTATAGTGTTGTACAAGTCGTAGCCTCGGCAGTTAAGCAACTCTTCGCTACGACACATTAATTCCCAACCTTCGAAGCTTACACGCTGGGCCATGGTTGAGTGAGTCGTCTTATGCATTTTCACTAATGACAGATGACATAGTCCGTAGATGAAGAAGTATCATCGAGCTGCAAGCAGACGTGAAACCACCAGAAAGTTGATTTACGTACACGTATGTCAGATGAGGGCCGAAGATACCTTTAGGAAGCAAAGTCTGTCACAGTTCTTGGTCATAAGTCTGCAGTTGCACATCTCAAACCTTTTTGTGCCTGTACAAGCGCGCGTATATATCAAAACAACACTATCTGCCCTCGAGTCAAATAATAAAATCATCTGGTAAGGGCATCTATCCTCACCGTGAAGCAGATAAACAAGAGCGCTGCCAACATGAATGTGAGAAGCCTTGTGGTCTCCTCCCTTCAAAGTCCTGATTCATGTGTTCGCGACAGTTGCACGTGCTTCGCAACGCCACGTCTCAACTCTCCAATCCGAACGCTCTGGACCTGGCTGACCACTCGGTATCTTCCGCACACGAGACCTGCATGACACGACGCAAGCGAAGTTCCGGGCAATCTATGCGGGGCAGGGACAATTGAGGATAAAGTTTTTCCGAGGTCATCTTCTCGGATCCACCCCCCACACGGTTCCGCCGATCAGTGGTCAGCATGTCGGTGTTGATATGGGGTAGTAGTTGCTAGTTGCTACTCCCCACACACGCCGTACTGCGACTACGTTTTACGCAATCCTACTCGCTTACTCTCAGACATGGTTGTTGAAACCTCGCAAGCTGCAAGCGGTGTGAAAGCAACGTATGCATGCCAGGTCTGCCATCGAGCCTATGAACGATTGGACCATTTGAACAGGCATTTGGACTCGCGTAAATATATGCCCAGGCATTGAAACCGCCTTCGCATACTAACGGGATACAGACCGGAATGTGAGGTCCTTCAAATGCTCAGAATGTCCCAAAGCGTTCAACAGAAGGTAAGCCACTGTCAGCCTGTGCTTCTACCGACCTCGGTCACGACTCTGTGCACATCCCGTGGCTCTCTGTGCTAGTACTATCTTCCACGTAAATTGAGACTGGTTGATCTGCCATCGAGACACACAAACAACAAAACAGGTGTCCGAGCAATGTCTATACCACTACTTTGGCAGGGATCGGGAGCAGCATTGTTGTCACTGAGATGGTTGCTTTCTCCCGTGCGTAGACTTGGGACAACTTGACTGGCATAGACTCGATCATTGTATCACCTATGGAGCAGCGGAACAGTGACAAGCTACTTCCAACCTCCCGCTGACATTTTCACGCGATAGGGATCTCCTTGTCAGACATCAAGTCAATCACAAGACAAACACAGAGGATGGAAGCAGTCCAGATCGTTCCACAGAACGCGCTATCAGAGCCTGCGACGCATGCGTGAAGTCGAAGTTGAAGTGCGGTATGTCTTCATGGCACGCTATGACACGGTTGAGATGAAAGCAGCTGACACTTCCTCGAGGAAACGAACGCCCTTGCAAGAGATGTCAGAAGCGCGGCATTGCCTGCTCGAGCGAATCACTGGAACAAGTCTCAATGGGAGGCGTTGTGGAAAGCAGCAATCCTACATCAACACCATCATTGCAGCTGGCGCACACCGGACAGGATACCGCAGTCGTCCCTGTCAACCTCAATCAAGCGATGACAGATCCCAGCGGTATCAGCAGCGATTTCCCACAACAGGAGACCATGTATAGCATCGCACCCCTGACTGATCCAGTAGATGCATGGCCTCAGCTTGATTTCGACCTTAGCTTTCCTAGTTTCTTCGAGTCAATCATGGTCCCCGAGCACGATTGGGTTGGTGCAGGTGAGGTCCAGATGCCGCCCGACCTTACGACAGTGATACCAGATTACGAAGAATGGCCTGGCTCCAGCGACATATTCGGCTTCGACTTCTCCGCGGCATTCCAACAGGCGATGGAACCTTCTCCGGTCAACAACGAAACAATTGACAGCCAAAGCAATGCCCTTTCAAATGGTGCTGTCGTAGTAAACACATCGACCGACAATGCTCGACAACGACACGACATATTCAAGAAGTCTCCTTGGTAAGCATGGCGATCTTCAAGACCAGTATATCATGACATCCTGCTAATCCAAATCTAGGCTTTGGAAACCAACTTCCAATTCTCATGCTTTCAGCGAACACAACCGAATACAGGTTGATAACGAACAAGTCGACATAGCAGCATCACCTCATCAAAACTACGCAACTACACTCATGTTTCCCGACGAACTGCTTTCCTCTTCGCGAGACCAGATGTTCCGTTTGGTGGTGACCACAGCCGATGCTAAGGTGTCTGTACCAACGTTCCCGTCCGTGGAATGTCTGGACATCCTTGTCAAAGTCGGCATAGCAAAGAGGCTGGAGACCGATGCCTGGATACACCCTTACACATTCTCCTCCGAGCATACCCGCCCCGAGCTTCTCATCGCGCTTGTTGCTGCGGGATGTGTATGCTTCGGTGTTCCAGCAGTCAATCGTACCGGCTTGGTTCTACTCGAGATCGCTCGTGTAGCTCTGAACAAGCTTATCGAGGAAGACAACAGCACGATCAGGGATTTACAGTACCTACAAGCCTCTATGATTTGGCTCGACGTATGTGGGTTCTGTGGCCACAAGCGTAAGATGGAAATCGCCGAGAGCAATTTACAACCTCTCGTGACGGCTCTTCGCCGCTTCGGCAAATTCGACAAGGCGGCGTACGAAGCGATCACCCCGACTCCTATCGACACTGCCGAGGAGATTGAAGCAAAGTGGCGGCGTTGGGTACACGTCGAGTCGTACAAGCGCCTTGTCCATCATTTATTCGAGCATGATATGCTCATGGCTATGGCGAAACATCGACAACCTTTGATCTCCTATGCTGAACTCTCTCTGCCTCTTCCTGCAGCGAGACACTTGTGGCTCGCACCAACAGCCGAGATCTGGCACAAGCTTTGTATGGAGGGCTCTGAGCCTACGCAGAGTGATCACCGGTCAGTGCGATCGATGCTTGCGGATCAGAAGCCTCTGTCATGCTTGCCTGGGCAGTACGACCACGGGCTTGCCACTACTATGTATCTATATGGTATATCAGCGCAGACCTGGGAGTATAATCAGCAATCGATACTGATGGCTAACGGTAACGACGATGACGCTTCACTACAGCTTTGGATGCAGAGCCGACATCAGTCTTTGTATCAAAAGCTGAAAAGCTTGACAGTCAATCTCGAACATTCCCCGGCTACTGCTCATCTGACCTATCAGTACCAGATGATGAGCCTACATGTCAATGTCGATACTGTTATACGCTTCGCCGGTAAATGCGGCGAAGTGGAAGCACACTGCGCTTACCAGGACCTCCGTCTCTGGAGTGTGGAGAAGTCGGCGCGCATTGCTATATGGTAAGGGTCTTCGTCGCTACCTCAGTCTATGCTTGCGGCTTCGATGCGGCGCTACACATGACTTTATTGTACTCATACTAACGAATCTTGTCATCTTAGGCATGCTGGCCAGCTCCTACGCGCAGCCAAAGCTGTTCCGCCTTTCCAGATCCGAGGCGCAGACGCTTTCGTCACATACCATGCACTCATGGTGTTGTGGTCTTATGGTATGATGCTGCGTGATACAGCTCGTCGAACTGGCACGAACACGCCTGTCCGGGGCAGTAACAAAGGACAGTTGCCAACCCGACTCGCGCTCCAATCAACCGGCGAGACCAATGTATTCCTTGATGATGCTATCAGCAACCCACAAATGGAAAGCTTCCTATACATGGGTAAAGGGCGTCCATCGCTACGATATCCGGATGGCCGCCTCTGCGAGCTGCGCAATCCGGCAAGTGTGCTCAATCTGGGGAGCAGCTTGCTCGAAAACAACTGTCCCGGGGAAAGTCGAGGTCGCTTGCCGGCGATGATCGAGAGCTTATGTAATTTGTTGGATGAGCTGGGAGGCTTGAAGTGAGAAGGCTCCTGTGGGAGGCGATTTTACGAAAGTAATCTGTTCATATATATGTACAACATATCACGGCACTACTGAAGCTATGACGAAGAATCGCATACTGCCACTAACTTCACCATCACTGCAGAAGCCAAGACTGGGGCATTCAATCACCTCAGATGAGTATTGGTCAAAAAGATCTGAACAGCATGTGTGCATGCTGGTAAATTGACAATTCTACAGAACGATCCTAACGCCTGGTTCATTTTCCTACTACCCTGTAACTATCAATTCACGCGCGAATGGCCTGCTCCTCTGTAGCCGAAAGACCGGCAGCAGGGTTGATGTAAGGGATGCCGGTCAGCTTGTAGGTGCGCTCGTTCCATTGCGGCTTGTTCACAGGCTCGAAGCGGTTGTGAGGGTCGTCTGCGTCGTTCCTCTTCGCGACGTTAGAGCCGGTGTGTCTGGCATTGGGCCAGTGAGTGGTACCAACCCAGCGCTCGAGGGCATCCTTCTTGCGGAGCAGATCCTCCTGTGACGCATCTGCTACGGGCATATAGCATGTGTAGATGCAGAAGCGCGGCTGTGTGGTCTCGGAACTGAGGTTGTAGTGAGGCGTCCTCGAATCCCAGAGCAAGAGGTCACCAGGCTCGGCGCAAAGCTTCTCCCACTTCAGGCCCTTGTCTGCGAGCCACTTCATGCCGTTCTCGGTAAAGCCAAACCACTCGTTAGTCCAGGCCGGAATCTTTGGCTCGTCCTTCATAGCCTCGTGGAACTCCGCGGAAAGAGCGTGTCCACCCTTACAGACAATGAGACCTCCGTCCTTAGGACCGTTCGGAAGCAGGTTCACCAAGCCTTGCAAGCAGCGGAAACCAGGCTTAAGGGGATCCTGGTCTTGGTGAGGCCACGGAACATTCTTAGGGATATCAGTGCGGCTGGTAAATGAGTCAGCAATCACCGTTTATGGT
>Ga0265797_10012606_pt1 | contig 10332 bp, 9 predicted proteins | sample P2T30metagenome_FD_192433 | JGI IMG/M metagenome (GOLD analysis project Ga0265797, IMG submission 192433) | Plant litter microbial communities from East Loma Ridge, Irvine, California - P2 T30 | ecosystem: Environmental > Terrestrial > Plant litter > Unclassified | place: USA: California... | reverse complement strand
TGGCCTCGCCCGGGACCGAGTCCAGTGAACGCACCGCTGCATTTGCTGAAAGGGTCGGAGAGGCCGGGGGCGGCGGGCAAATCATCTCATCGACGAACTCTTCCACTGGGGAGATTAGGTTTACGATGCGCCAGACCGATGCGCAGGCCACGGTTCAGGCACCTCGCGTTCACATCGCCCTCATGGACGACGCGTCGGGAAACGCCGTCGCCGTTCGGTCAGTCCCTGTAGATCTCATCGACCTCTCCGGGGGCCCGCGATAAGAGCACCTACGTGGCCAGCCCTTCGTCGGTCCCACGGCTCGTAGCCCTCGGTCGAAACACGCCCTGGCTGGTTGCCGCACATCACCTCGGAGGACTGTGAAGCGGCAGTGATCGATGTCCGCTGCCCGATAGGGGATGGCGGGTTACGGACGGTCCTCTACGTCTTTGATGCTTGCTGCAACGGCTCGTCGGATCACCCAGTAGAGCGCCGCCGCAATTGCTCCGGACACCCTCCGAGGCAAAAGGCTTTACGGTCGGTGCCTCCTTCAATGGCTGGCACTCGGTATGGCCCCCGCTACCGTTGATGATTCCGAAAGCACAATTCCCTTCGATTGATTTTTGGCGGTGAGACCATGCGTGGCTTAGAAGACGTCAAACATCAGAAGTCGTGGAAAAGCCCTGTCACGAAAATGTGGGTAGCGGTGTTCGTGACGTCTGTCGTGGGCTCCATCGTCGGCCGAGAGTTGTGGCCCCTTGCTCTCGCAGCGCTAGCCGTGGGCGTCCTCGTCTGGACGGCGTGTCGAGAAAAAAGCGTCCCGAAGGCCGGCAGATAGTCAGTCGTTGGATCGCTGGCACGCGGATTCTGGCTTGCTTGGCAGGCCATCTGGGAGACGACGACTTCGCAGTTAGCGCTGTGCGCAGAGCTACTGCCGTCAGCTCGGAATAATGCATGTCGTACGTATGGGCGCCCTGTGCGCTAACTCGTCCATCCAGCAAAGGGTCCTGTGGCAAGAGACGATCGGCACGCGGGACGGGTCGGGCTGTCCGCGATGCCTAGGCTTTATCTATGGAGCAACGTGAGACGCCTGTCTTGAGCAATCACATCGTGCGCTTGGAACCTCTTGCGCTTGTGCACTCGGAGGACCTTGCCCGGGCGGTGTCAGTAGGGGCACTCTGGCGGACTTGGTGTAGCCATATTCCCTCTCCCGAACAGATGCCCGACACCATCAGCAGTCGCCTTGCGATGCGACGCGCGGGTCGAATGGCTCCACGGGCCGTGATTGACGCCCGTAGCGGCCGAGGGGTCGGGATGACGACATACTGCAACCTCGACCCCGTGAACCGGCGATCCTTCGTCGGCAATGCTTCCGCTCTTGTCTAGCGAGACGACTCGCGTGCAGTGGCTGCGGGGGAGTGCTGAACGGGCCCGTATGTTCGGTGATTGATCAACGAATTGCTCTTGGCTCTCGTTATCTTTCCTTTGGCCAAAAGGACAAGCCTCCTGGTAGGTGCGCGTACTAGGCGTCTCTACCAGGAGGCTGTGCCCAACTGTGGGCTGTTCCTACGGTTCATCAGAGGAGCGGTCCGTCCTAGTTCGACGGCGCATCGTTACAGCAAAGACGACCGCAAGAACGACGCCCCCGCTAAACCACAACCATGAATTTGGTTGGCCGTACTGAGCGCCCACAAACGACGCAATCAGTCCAAAGAGCAAGCTGGCAACGGGTAGCCACTGCCTGAGCTTCAAGCGTCTAAGCAGTGGAAACATGTGCCCTCCTAGTTCGTCACTGACGCGCGAAGTTCAACTTGCAAGCCGCGTTCTCGCACGCCACGGTGGGCAGAGTAACAGGCCCCACGAAGCTGGGCCCGAAGACCGAATTTGTCACTGTGAAGGTCTCCGTGTCCGCGCACAGCGGTGAAGCCGACGCGACGCACAGCTGGAGGCTGCCCCTGGACGTGTAGCCCGCTGTCAACCCGCTTGTTCCACTCAGTGACGTAGACGGAGTACCAAAGTTCCAACCAGCAGCGGCGCCGGGTCCCGTGGTATCGAATGTGAGGCTCGTGCTCGACGACGTCAGCGCTGACCCGTTGTCGCATGCCGACCGATTGACGTTGAGCGTCCCAATGACGATTGGAACGGAAGCTTCGGTGACTTCGTAGCGGGTCACCAAGTTCTGACAACTTTCTGCAGCACTCGCGGGTGTTGCGCCAATGATGGTCCCTCCGAGAATCAGCCCCGCAGTTGCAAGACCTGCTCCCAATCGACGCATCAACTTCTGGTACATGTGCTTCTCCTGACCCGGATTTACTCAGACGAGACCCATCCGAAGGGATTTGCTTCACGGTGCGCGAAGTGCCCTAAGGCAAGTAGGCCCGTCCGCCGCACGCTCGCATTCAGGGCCTTTTTGGTCGATCTGCACCAATGGTTCGACCCAGTTCTAGTAACTCGGCGGGGCAGTTGATAGGAAAGAAGTGGTGCCAACTGGAGGGGCGGAAGGAATGGGACAGCGCTGTCGAGGATGCGTCAGCACTTTAGAAAGCCACATCCTGACGGGCCTTGCCCAAGGCAAGAGCCTGCGGCAGATCGGTGAGCGGCTCTACAAATCCGAACACACGGTTGCGTATCACGTGGAAAAGATGGAGAGGATGGTGGGGGCTCCGAATCGAGCCGCTCTTGTTGCCGCATCCTTCATCTCTGGAGTCTTGTCTAGCGACGCATGGCCTATACGGCCTACTGGGGATACACACCTTTGCAGTCGGAAGCGACATGACTGCATGCCTGAGTCATAGAGGCGTTACCAGAAATGGTTCTTCTCCAAGTGAACTAAGAGCTGGAGTTTCGTAAAACGATGTGGCTCTACGCACCGTCCGATAGGGGATCGGCCATCGGTCCAGGGGATCGCAAGTCAGCTCAGCACGGCGATGACACCTGCTACGAGGATTCCGGTCCCGAGTCCGATCGTGATGGTCATGGCCAGGAAGGGGCGACTTCCCGCTCGCACCCCGCCGCGCTTCCTGAGGCTGAACGCGTAGGCGAAGCCTGCCACGACGATTAGAGCGCCAATTATGGTCAAGACGAGCGGAACGGTCTCCACGCCCGAACCTTATGGCAGGGCCATGACGGGCTTGGACGGCCCACCGCGGCCGCCCGGTAGACGATGGGCTACGGGGCGCAGGCTCCTGTGGCGCGTGCTGACGAGTGTCCATCTCGGTCGCGTCGTCCATCGCGGTACAGGCCGACGATGCCGACGATGATCGCGCTGAACCCGATTGGAACACCTAGGTAGACCAGGGAGCCTGCGCGACCGCTGTCTGGGACGAAGCCGAAGCCGCCGGATAGGCCGAAGGCGGAAAAGACACAGGCAAAAACACCGAACCCGATCAGAGCCCACCCATCGGTCGACTTGCCCCGCGTCATGACACGGCTGTCTCTCCTTCGCGCTCGTTGTTGACTGACTCAAGACGAGTTTGCCCGTGGATGTGCCGCACGACCCGCGGTGGAGGCATTCGGGGTTCGACGTAAGGCTGCCAGGCCACAACGAAAGTCCGATAGGGGATCGTATTGCGAGACGCCGTGGCGGTGCAGCCTTGGCCTTGAGTCCCTGCCGGTGGGGTGTCGATCTGCCGCTGTCTGATAAGACAAGGAGCGATGCCACACGACGACCTGACCCCTTCCCGCCCTCCCGCCGCTGCTGCTGCCCCTGGGCTGTTCGCTGAGGACACCTCCTTGGAGTCCACCCGTCTCGGGGAGATCCTCCGCAAGGAGACCGTGGGCGGCATCGTCTTGGTCATCGCGGCGGTCGTCGCCGTGGTGTGGGCGAACTCACCACTGTCTGGTGCGTACTTCGCGATCCGTGACTTCGAGTTCGGCCCGGTGGCCCTGGGCCTGCACCTGAGCGTGGGGGAGTGGGCCGCCGACGGGCTGCTGGCGATCTTCTTCTTCCTCGTCGGCCTGGAGCTCAAGCGCGAGTTCGTCGCGGGAGAGCTGCGGAAGATCAGCAAAGCCATCGTGCCGGTGGCCGCCGCGTTCGGGGGAGTCCTCATTCCCGCCCTGATCTTCACCGCCATCAACCTCTCCGACCCGGAGGCGGTGCGCGGGTGGGCGATCCCCACGGCGACCGACATCGCCTTCGCCGTCGCGGTCCTCGCCATCGTCGGCTCGAGACTCCCTGCTGCGCTGCGGATCTTCCTCCTCACCCTCGCGGTCGTGGACGACCTGATCGCCATCGGGATCATCGCGTTCGTCTACACCGACGCCATCGAGGTTCTCCCGTTGGTGCTGGCACTGGTCCCGCTCGCCGCGTACGTCTTCCTGGCGCAGCGGTTCCGGCGGTTCTTCGGCCTGCACCCGGCTGCGAACTGGTTCATCCTGCTGCCGGTCGCCGTCGTGGTGTGGGGACTCATCCACGCCTCGGGCGTCCACGCCACCGTGGCAGGGGTCCTCCTCGGCTTCGCCGTCCCCGTCATCCGCAGCCAGGCCAGTGGCGGGCCGGGCACCGGCCCCGGGCTCTCCGAGGTCTTCGAGCACCGCTTCCGGCCCATCTCCACCGGCTTCGCCGTCCCCGTCTTCGCGTTCTTCTCCGCCGGTGTCGCCTTCGGAGGCCTCGACGGACTGAGAACAGCGCTGTCCAGTCCGGTCACGATCGGCGTCATCGCCGCGCTCGTCCTCGGCAAGCCGATCGGGATCCTCGCGACGACGTGGATCACGACGCGGATCACCCGGGCGGAGCTCGACCGGACGATCACGTGGATCGACCTCACCGGCGTCGCCCTCCTGGGCGGCATCGGCTTCACCGTCTCCCTGCTCGTCGCAGAACTGAGCTACGGGCTCGGCAGCGACCACGACGACGACGCCAAGGTCGCCATCCTCATCGCCTCGATCCTCGCGGCCGGCCTTGCGACCGCCGTCCTCCGGCCCCGCAACCGGCACTACAAGCACCAGGACCAGTGACCGTCTCGGCGGCGTGATTGGGACAGGACGCGCTCGACCCGTCACCATGGACGCATGGCCACGACAACACCGCCCTCATCCGGGCCCACCGCCGACCATCCCGCATCCCTCACGGAGACCGTCTCGACCACCCCGCAACTGCGCCGCTGGGTCTTCTGGCCTGCCGCCGTCGTCGTCCTCGGCTTCGTCGCCTACACCCTGATCGCGCCCGCCTCGGCTGAGGCTCTGTTCCTCGGCCTGCAGAGCGGGATCGTCAAGAACTTCAGCTGGTACTACGTCCTGATCGCCGCGTTCTTCGTCGGCTTCAGCCTGTTCCTCGGATTCAGCCGGTTCGGCGGCATCAAGCTCGGCAAGGACAAGGACGAGCCCGAGTTCTCCACCGGCTCCTGGTTCGCGCTCCTCTTCGCCGCCGGCATGGGCATCGGCCTCGTCTTCTACGGCGTCTCGGAGCCCCTCAGCCACTTCGCCTCCCCTCGCCCCGGCGTCACCGGCACGGAAGACCAGCTCGCGCAGCAGGCACTGACCCAGACCTTCCTGCACTGGGGCCTGCATGCCTGGGCCATCTACGTCGTGCTCGGCCTGGCGCTCGCCTACGCGATCCACCGCCGTGGCCGTCCGGTCTCGATCCGCTGGGCCCTCGAGCCCCTCCTCGGCGACCGCGTCCGGGGCGGCTGGGGCAACCTGATCGACGTCATCGCCCTGGTCGGCACCCTCTTCGGCGTCGCGACGTCGCTCGGCCTCGGCGTCATCCAGATCGGCGCCGGCCTGGAAGCTGCCGGCATCGCCGACAGCAGCATCGTCAGCCAGGTCTCGATCATCGCCGTCATCACGGCCGTCACGATCGTGTCGCTCGTCACCGGTGTCACCAAGGGCATGAAGATCCTCTCGAACTTCAACCTGATCCTCGCCGCGGCCCTTCTCCTGTTCATCCTGATCGTCGGGCCCACCCAGTTCCTGCTGCGCGACTTCGTCCAGTCGATCGGCGCCTACCTGCAGAACGTCGTCGGCCTGTCCTTCAACGTGACCGCCCAGCAGGGCGCAGCCGGCGAGGAGTGGCAGGGCGCCTGGACCACCTTCTACTGGGGCTGGTGGATGTCGTGGGCGCCGTTCGTCGGCATCTTCATCGCCCGCATCTCCAAGGGCCGCACCGTCCGCCAGTTCGTCTTCGGCGTGCTGCTCGTCCCGACCGCGCTGACGTTCCTCTGGTTCGCCGTCCTCGGCGGCGCCGCGATCCACCAGCAGACCGACGGCGCCGGCGGCCTCGTCGGAGCCGACGGCTCGGTCGACGTGGAGGGGTCGCTGTTCGCGCTGCTCGGCGGCCTGCCCGCTGGCACCGTCCTGACCTTCGGCGCGATCTTGCTCATCGGGGTGTTCTTCGTCACGTCGTCGGACTCCGGATCGCTCGTCATGGCGATGATCGCGTCCGGCGGCGACATCGAGCCGAAGAACTGGCTGCGGGTGTTCTTCGCCCTCGTGGCCGCCCTGCTCGCCGTCGCGCTCCTCCTGACCGGTGGTCTCGACGCCCTGAAGACCGCGGCGATCACGACCGCGTTGCCGTTCAGCATCGTGCTGCTCTTGACGTGCTGGTCGACGATCATCGCCTTCAACCGCGAACGCCGCGCGTACGACAAGGCCGAACGCGACGTCCTCCTCGAGCACGTGGGGGCCTACTACGGCCTCGAGGTCGACGCGCCCGCCCGGGCGGGCAGCAAGGGCCTGGCCCGGCCGTGGGAGGCGGTCAAGCGCCGCGTCCGCGGCGCCCGCGCGGACTCCGTCTCGGGTCCGGCGGTGTCCGCCTCCGCGATCGTCGCCGAGCCGCCGTTGCAGGTCGACGTCGTGTCGCCCGACCCGGCCATCGACGCCCGCCTCGACGAGGACGCACCCGACACGACGAACCAGGACGGCACCGCAGAGCACTGACCTCACGTCATCGGCCTGACGGGCGTCGTCTCCTCGGAGACGGCGCCCGTCGCTGTTCCCAGCCCGCCGGCGTGCGACGTCCGGTCGTCGGTCCCGGCCCGGCGTCAGCCGATGACGGGGCGGTCCTCCGGGTAGTCGTACAACAGCGTGCGCCGGCGGACGGCGAGGGCCGACGCGAGGCCGATGGGGCCGACCCGTCCGGCGAACATGAGGGCGGCGAGGACGTACTTGCCGAAGGGGTCGAGCTCGGCGCTCAGCCCCACGCTCAGGCCGCAGGTGGCGAAGGCGGAGATCACCTCGAACAGGATGCGGTCGAGGGGCTCGTCGCTGACGGTCATGATCAGCGCGGTCGCGGCGAGGACGAGGGTCGCGCCGAGGAAGATGACGCTGATCGCGACGCGGAGCGCCGCTTCGGGCACGGTCCGTCGGAAGACCCGGACGTTCTTGTCGCCCTTGCCCTCGGCGGCGATCGCCAGGAACAGCAGCGCGATCGTCGTCACCTTGATGCCGCCGGCCGTCGACGCGGACCCGCCGCCGACGAACATGAGGGCGTCGGTGGCGAGGAGGGTGATGGGGTGGGAGGCGCCGGTGTCGACGAGCGCGAAGCCGCCGCTCCGCATCATGGTCGACGCGAACAGGCCGTGGACGATCTTGTCGCCGGGGGCCATGTCGCCGATGGTGGCGGCGTTGCCCCACTCGAGCAGGGTCCATACGATCGCCCCGAAGACCATCAGGCCGGTGGTGACGGACAGGGTGAGTTTGGTGTGGAGGTTCCAGCGTCGCACGTGGGTCTTGTGGACCATCAAGATCATGAACACCGGGAACCCGAGGCTGCCGATGAAGACCCCGACCATCAGCGGCACGAGGATGAACGGGTCGGTGCCGAACTGCTCGAGGCCGCCCTCGTGGGTGACGAACCCGGCGTTGTTGAAGGCCGAGACCGCGTAGAAGATCCCGTGCCAGGCCCCGGACGCCACGGAGCCCTCGCGGACGATGAACGCCGGCACGAGCACCAGGGCGAGGGCTGCCTCGACGATCACGGTCGTGAGGACGACGATCTTCAGGAGCGACTGGACCTCGCCGAGCTTGCTGGTGCCGATGCCCTGCTGGGCCATGATGCGGCCCCGGACGCCGAGCTTGTGCGTGACGGCGCGGGAGAGCAGCAGGGCGATGGTGACGATGCCGAGGCCGCCGACCTGGATGCCAGCGAGGATCACGACCTGCCCGAAGAACGACCAGTGCGTCGCGGTCTCGACGGTGACGAGGCCGGTGACGGTCATCGCCGAGACAGCCGTGAACACCGCATCGTGCAGGGCCGTGCGCGTCCCGTCCGACGTCGCGGCCGGCAGCGCGAGCAGCGCCGAGAACAGCACGATCACGCTCAGGAAGATCCCGAGGGCCACGAGGGCCGGGGATCGTCGCAGGGCGCCCTGCGACAGGGCGGCGATGCGCGCCGTCGCCGCCCTGTCGTTCACGCCACGACTCCTCGCGCCGTGCTCATGACCGGGTACGCCGGCCCTGAGCGGCACGGAGCGGGGAACGAGTTCACGCGCACAGGGTAGCCCTTCGGCGATGCGGTCCGTGTCCTGGAGAGGACGTGAGGCTCGAGGTCGGTCCCCCCCGTCGGATGAGGCGACGAGACGCCGGCACGGAGCGGGCGTGTGGTGTTCGTGAGGAATCCGCGTCCTGGCGTGAGGAACCCGTAAGGGCCGCCGATCGCGCGTTCCGCGGGGTGTCTACTGACTCGCTGTGCCCCCGACGGGCACCGGGTCCTGGTGGCCTGTCGATCGTTCTCCTTGGAGTCGTAGTGCTCGACATCGTGTACGTGCTCGCCGTCATCGCTGTGTTCGCAGTGGTGTCCCTCGTGGCGAAGGGGGTCGAGAAGCTGTGATCGTCCCCGGCATCGGTGCGGCCGTCCTGGCCGTCGCCGCCCTCTCGTACCTCGTGTACGCGCTCGTGAAGCCCGAGAAGTTCTGATGGACACGCTCTTCGGCATCCTCCAGGTGCTGACCGTCGTCGTCGTCCTGGTCGTCCTGTACCGGCCCCTCGGCGACTACATGGCCCGCATCTTCACCACCGCGGGGGACGCTCGCGTCGAACGCGGCTTCTACCGCCTCATCGGCGTCGACTCCGCGTCCGAGCAGACGTGGCCGGCCTACCTGCGCGGCGTCCTCGGCTTCTCGCTCGTCGGCGTGCTGTTCGTCTACGCGATCCAGCGCCTCCAGGCGTTCCTGCCGTACTCGCTCGGCTTCCCCGCCGTGCCCGAGGGGCTGTCCTTCAACACGGCGGCGTCCTTCGTGGCGAACACGAACTGGCAGTCCTACTCGCCCGACGTGACCATGGGCTACGCGGTGCAGGTCCTCGGCCTCGTCGTCCAGAATTTCGTCTCCGCAGCCGTCGGCATCGCCGTCGCCGTCGCCCTGATCCGCGGCCTGGCCCGCGCGGGGAGCGGCACGCTCGGCAACTTCTGGGTCGACCTCACCCGCTCTCTCACGCGCCTGCTGCTGCCCCTGGCCGCAGTCTCGGCGATCGTCCTCATCGCCGGCGGCGTCATCCAGAACTTCGCCGGGTTCACCGACGTCACGACCCTCACCGGCGGCACCGCGACCATCCCCGGCGGCCCCACCGCCTCCCAGGAAGCGATCAAGCTGCTCGGCACGAACGGCGGCGGCTTCTTCAACGCCAACAGCTCGCACCCGTTCGAGAACCCGACCGCCTGGACCAACGTCTTCCAGGTCCTGCTCATGCTCGTCATCCCGTTCTCCTTGCCCCGCACCTTCGGCCGCATGGTCGGCTCGACCAAGCAGGGCGTCGCCATCGCAGCGGTCATGACGACGATCTGTGCCGTCTCGCTGTCGGCGATGACCTGGTTCGAGCTCCGCGGCGCCGGCACTGCCACGCAGCTCGCCGGAGGCGCCATGGAAGGCAAGGAGGCGCGGTTCGGCATCTGGGGATCCACCCTGTTCGGCTCCACCTCGACCCTCACCTCGACCGGTGCGGTCAACTCGATGCACGACTCGTACACCGCCCTCGGCGGCATGATGGCGATGCTGAACATGATGCTCGGCGAGATCGCCCCCGGAGGCGTCGGCTCGGGCCTCTACGGGATGCTCGTCCTCGCAGTCATCACCGTGTTCATCGCAGGCTTGCTCGTCGGCCGCACGCCGGAGTACCTCGGCAAGAAGATCGGGCCGCGCGAGATCAAGCTCGCGAGCCTGTACATCCTCGTCACGCCGACCCTCGTGCTCGCTGGGACCGCCCTGAGCTTCGCCGTCCCGGCGGTGCGTGCCGACGTCGAGGGCACGTCGATCTGGAACCCGGGCCTGCACGGCTTCAGCGAGGTGCTCTACGCGTTCACGTCGGCGTCGAACAACAACGGCTCGGCCTTTGCGGGGCTCACCGCGAACACGCCCTGGTTCAACACGGCCCTCGGCGTCGCGATGCTGCTCGGCCGGTTCCTGCCGATCGTGCTCGTGC